>ERZ838399.66-NODE-66-length-114814-cov-12.641884_pt1 | contig 114814 bp, 88 predicted proteins | sample MGYA00519683_ERZ838399 | MGnify/ENA primary metagenome ERZ838399 (study PRJEB31850, sample SAMEA3708833) | human gut metagenome | biome: human gut; feature: human-associated habitat; material: faeces | place: China | collected 2014 ...
AAAGGGCGGAGGCGGGGCATGCCCCGCCTCTTACACCACATCTCTGCGCGCTACCCGCTGCGGCCTGTTCGGAAGCAAAAGTGGGCGCTAAGCGCTGTAACCCATCGCCTGCAGGACAAACATGACGACCGTGAGCACCGTAATCACGGCGATAGTCGCCCACGTGAGCACGTTCCACACGCGGCCGTTGCGGTTGGCGCCCATAATGTGACGGTCGGCGGCGATAACCACTTGGAACACCAGAACCACGGGCAGTAGCACGCCATTGATGACCTGCGAGGTCATCATAATCTGGAACAGATCGACGCCGGGCATAAGCACCAGCACGGCAGAGATACCGATGATGGCCGTAATGATGCCGCGATAGACCGGGGCCTCGTCCCAGCTGCGGTCGGCACCGCGCTCCCAGCCAAATGCCTCGCAGATAGCGCTCGACGTAACGCCCGGCAGCACGCAGGCAGCCAAGAAACTCGCCGCGACCAGGCCCGAGGCAAACAGTACCGTAGACCACTGACCCGCAATAGGCTCCAGCGCGCGGGCAGCATCGGCAGCATCGCTAATCTGAATACCCGCCGGGAACAATACCGTGCCGGTCGTGATGATAATAAAGCCGGCAATGATATCGGCAGCGATCGAGCCGCTCACGGTATCAATACGCTGCAGCACGATATCGTCCTCGCCCGCGTTCTTATCGACCACGTTGTTCTGCGCCAAGAAAATCATCCACGGCGCGATAGTGGTACCGATCGTTGCGACCACGAGCGACACGTAGCTGGGGTCATTTTGAATGTTGGGCACGACCAGGTCGACCGCGACCTCACCCCAGTTGGGGCCAGCCATAAACGCGGCGACGATATAGGTCACGAACACGCAGCTCACCAGCAGCAGAATCTTCTCGATGCGCTGGAAACTACCCGACATGGTAAGCATCCACACCAGCAGCGCCACCAACGGCACCGAGATGCTCGCCGGCACGCCAAAGAGAGCAAGGCCGCTGGCGATGCCCGCAAACTCCGAAATGGTCACAGCCGTGTTGGCGATCAACAGCGCCGCCATGGCCAACACGCTCTTGCGCACGCCAAAGCGCTCGCGAATGAGCGATGCCAGGCCCTTGCCCGTGACGCAGCCGCAGCGCGCCGCGGTCTCCTGCGTCACGATGAGCAGCACAGTCATGACGGGAAGCATCCAGAGCATCTTGTAGCCATAGCTGGCGCCCGCGCTGGAATACGTTGCAATGCCGCCGGCGTCATTGCCCGAAAGCGCCGCCAGCAGACCGGGGCCCATAGCGCCAAAGATGGCCGCGATGGTCAGCTTTTGCTTGGTGCCCGACTTTTGCTTGGTATTTTGCACGCGACCACCTAACCCATGACTGACATGGCGAGCAGCACCGCGGCGATGCAATACGCCACACACGAGATCATGACGGCAATGACGTTCATGGCGGTGCCCGACGTATTGAGGTCGTGCTCGTCACGCCAGAACAGCACCATCAGGTAGATCACGGCACTCATGTTGCCAACCAGGCAAATGATGGCAGCGATATTAAAACACCCGGTAAAGAGTTGCTCCTCAAACATGGACGCATCGGGGAACGCGGCGGTACGCACCAATTGCGCGCACAGATAGGTCACGAGCGACAGGATCAGGCCCATACCGGTGCTCTGGAAGAAGAATCCCAGGTAGGGCTTAGGCTCGTCGTCGTGGACGTCGTATTCCAGGAAGTAGTTCTTGACGAACGACACCATGCGCGAGGCCGCCAGCAGCACGAGCGGCATGGCGCACATGGGAAACACCACCAGATGCGCGGAGCCGAGCGCCGTTCCCAGCACGGTCGCCATGATGCACGACGCGACGCCCCATACAACAACCCAGTACTGGCGATGTACGAACCAGCTGAGCACGTTCGTCGAGTCGTCCGATGCGCTATCGCCCGAGCCGACACCGGCGATCTGCAGGTCCTCCTGATGCTCCTCGGCGATAACGTCCATGGCGTCGTCGAAGGTCACGATACCCAAGATGTGGCGGTTCTCGTCACAGACGGGGATAGCTACCAGGTCATACTTGGTCATCTCATCCGTCACGTCTTCCTGGTCCTCGTCGGGCGACACATAGACCAGGTCGCGATAGGCCAGCTGACCCAACGTGGCGTCGCGGTCGGCTACGATCAGCGTGCGCAGCGAAAGCACGCCGGTCAGCATGCCGCTCGGATCCTCGGTATAGACGTAGTAGACGCTCTCGAAGTCCTCGTCGAGCTCGCGAATCGCCTCGATGGCGTCACCGACCGTTGCCGTGGCGGGCAGGGAAACAAACTCCGAGGTCATGATGCGGCCGGCGGTGTTGTCCTCATACCCCAGCAGATTACGAATCGCCTTCTCCTCCTTGACGCCCATCAGGCGCAGGAGCTTCTCGGCCTTCTCGTAATCGAGCTCGTCGATCAGGTCGGCAGCGTCATCCGGGTCCATCATGGCCAGCATCGACGATGCGTCCGTATCGGACAGGCCCTCGAGCATCTCGGTCATAAGCTCGTCGTCATCGAACTCCGAGATGGCCTCGGCGGCCTGGGCAGTATCGAGCTGTGCAAACACCTGCGCACGTAGGCGCGGGTCGAGCTGCTCGATAATGTCGGCGATGTCGGCAGGGTGCAGCTCGCCGAGCGTCTTGTGCGACACCGAGAGTTGAATGTTCTTGGTCGAGCGGTCGAGCAGGTCCATGTAGGACCAAGCGATGATGTCCTCACTGAGCGGCTTGCCCAGGTGCTTCATAAAGCCTTCGACGATATGCTCGAGCGCGGGGCTGATGGCGCGTAGCAGACCGCGGGCACCGACCTCGGCGCCCAGCAGGCGCAGCTGATTTTCGCCCGACATGGAAAACTTGATGTCGTTGACGCGCACGACCTTCATGCCCTGCGTGTCGACGATCTGCTTATTGAGAACATCGCGCGCCAGCAGGAGCTCGGTCGGCTGCAGGTACGAGAAGCGAATATTGGTGGCAGACGTGTTGAGATACACGCCTGTCTCGTCGATGCGGTCGACCCATTTGCGCCAGCTGATCATAAACGGCGTCTTGCCGGGACCGCGGAACGCGAGCGACGTCACGTGTGGAAAAACTTCGCCGGTAGCAATACCAAAATCGTTGACCACGCCGAGCTTTTCGCCGTCGACGTCCAAGACCGGCAATTTGAGCATCTCACTCAGATAATTCAATGGTGCTCCCCATCATTATTCCTCCGGACGCGGCCGCGCGTGCGGCGTCCGGGGGCTTCTGGATATGTATACGCATGCGCGGGCGGCACGCCGCTCGACGCCTACACCCCGTGCATGCGCAAAAAGCACCTGCATGGGGTCATCGACTGTATGGTCGAGGTTTGGATTTCACCTGTAACCTTTCTCTTGACCCTCATTAACCGCAGTAACTATAGCATCAGCATCGCCTTGCGGCATCGAATTTATGCGCTGCACATTGCAGGCATACCAAACGCTGACGTATCCGTGACATAGCCATTGGGGACGTTCTTAAACGACTACCCAATGGCTACTCTGTGGTGTCATCGTCCTCGGCAAGTTGGGGGAACACAGCGTTTTTGGGCATGGAAACCTTGGTGAGCGAGGTGAGCTTTTTGCTCAATGCCGTGTCCGTCTTAACCAGGTCGCTGAGCGTCACGATCTTGTAGCCGTCGGCGACAAGGCCATCGATAATCTGCGGCAGCGCCTCGAGCGTCTGCTCGGCGCATTCGTCTCTATCGGTGAGCAGCACGATATTGCCCGGCGTCACCGAATCGAGCACCGTCGAGACCTGCTCGTCGGCACCGTTGAGCAGCCAGTCGCCCGAGTCAATATTCCACGAGACCACGGCGGAGACCAGGTCCATCGCATCAATCCAGTTTTGCTCGTCAAAGGCAGCGTAGGGAGCACGCAGCAGCATCGTCTTCACGCCGGTCGCCGACTTAATCGCATCGGTGCCTTTCGTGATCTGTTCGCGTACCGCCTCACGGTCCTGACCCTTGAGCGAATCGTCGCTGTAGCTGTTGGATCCGATCTCGCACCCGGCATCGACAATCGCCTTGGCCGTGGCAGGCGATGCCTCGGCCGCATCGCCCGACAGGAAGAACGTCGCGGTGACGCCCTTTTCCTTGAGTACCTGCAAGATCTGCTTGGTAGCGCTGCTCGGACCCTCGTCAAACGTCAGCGCCACGTACTTTTTGTTGCCCTTGGGCGCCACGCTGGCGCACGCAACGACGCAATCGGTGGCGGGCACGACCTCGCCGCGGTCCTGTGTCTTGCCCGATTGCTCGCCGACCCACACCTCGGAGCGGCCCTGGACACCCCACGTCTGCACATACTCGATAGCGCCCGTACCCTCGACCTTGAGCTTGGGCTCGATAACCGTAGCCTGAACCTCGTGCTTCTCGTAGGTGTTACGGCCATCCTTGACCGTCACCTTCTCGCCGCCCTCAAGTTCGCGGCTATCCCATTTGCCCTGCTTCACGCGCTTGCCGTCGACCTTCACCGACAGCTTTTCGCCCCCATGGCGCTTGAGCACGCTGTCATCGACGGCCAGCAGGTCGCCTGCGTCGTAGGTGTCAGTCAACTCCTGGTCGTCGATGAGATTCTGCAGCGTAGAGCCCACACGCACCGCTGTCTTCTGGCCGTTGAGCTCCACGTCCACACTGCGGTTGACGTAGCCCACGACGGCAGCGATAAACAGCACGAGCGCGCAACCCACGGCGATGAGCGCGTAGGGCAGGCGAGACGAACGACGGGGTGTGCGGCTGTTGCCGATGCGCGCGCTGCGATCGCTAAAGCCGCGGCTATGGTTGAGATACATCGCGCCGGGCTTACGGTGACGGCGGCGCTGACCGCTGGGCAGCTGCCCCAGGTCGCGGCGCGCCGTCGGACGCGCACCCGAACGCCCGTTTAAGTTGGATTCGTTTTGGCGCATGTGCCCTCCCCCATAAACACAGCAAGCCGGAGCAACAGGTCTCCGGCTTGCCTCCCATCATTTGGTACATCGCTATTTTGTAGCTTTTGACGAGCCTCCGCTCGCCTTTTGGTATTCGTCCTTAAAGGCCTTGAACATGCCGCGCGTCTTGCCGAGCTGCTTGCCCAGTGCGCGGCTGCCCTTGTCCACGGCAACCGACCCCTTGTCGTCGAGCACCTTGGCGCCCTTTTTGACCTTATCGCCCACCACGACGCTGGCCTCGGCGGCCTTGGCAGCCGCACCGCCCGAATACCCGAGCGACTTGACCTCGTCCGAGACGACCATCGCGCCGTTCTCGTAGCCGCGCAGCATCGTCGGCGGCACCTGCGTGTCACCAACCAAAACACTCGAAGCAGCGCCGGCGGTCACATAGAATGCCTGCACGATGCCCGAGCGCGGCTTGAACTCAACGTCCGAGCAATAGCCCACGACGTCGCCCGATTCCGTGCGCACGTCCATACCGACCCAGATGATGCAATCGTCCAGGTTGATGTCGAGGCGCTTGGCCGCAGCGGTATCGTAGGTGCCCTTGACGTCGTCAACCGCGATGGCGCCCTCGTAGACACCAATGGCGTCGAGCGCTACGAATCGGTCGGGACGCTCGATCATGCCCGCGATATCGGACTGGCGGACCATAAAGCCGACCACACGCGTACCGCCCGGGGTAAAGACCGGAAAGTGAATCTTTCCGAGCTTTTTAGGGCTGCGCGGCGTGCCGTCCTTTTTGGTGCGCTTGTCCTCGGCAGGCTTGCGATAGATCTTGGCGCCGACAAAATCCCCGGCGCGCATTATGCCTCGGTCGAGGGCTCCGCAGCCTCGGCATCAGCCTCGACGGCGTTCTCGACCACGACGTCGGCGGCAGGCGTCACGTTGCCGCCCGAAATGGCGTCGTTGAGCTGCTCGCGCAGCTGGTCCATGCGCTCGCGGGCCAGGTCGACCTTGGCGCGCAGGTCGTCGGTCTTGGCGTCGACCATCGGGCCAAAGTCATTCACCGCAGCACGGGCCTCCTCGGCGCTGTGCTCGTAGGTGTCGCGCATATTGTCCCAGGCGTCGTTGGCGATATCGGCAGCCATGGCGCGGGTCTCGGCGCCCGAGCGCGGGGCCAGAGCAACACCGATAATAGCGCCGGCAGCAGCACCAAAAAGTGCGCCGGAGACAAAGCTGAAAGTCTTACCCATGATCATTCCTCTCCTGCGGGCACGTCGGTGCCCACCGTTTGAATGCTGTCCATTATACCCGCAGCGCATCACTTGCCGCTCCGCTCATCTGCGTACGGCAAAGGCGCAGGTACGTGATGGTGATAAACGCGTAGGCCTACTCCTGAGGCATAGCCGGCATGGCCACCGTGGCACCCGGGTCCTCGCCGGCGCCGTCCACGAGCGGCAGGCCGCCCTCATGCGCAGGTCCTGCCGGAACCGTCGCCGCACCGCCAAAGACGGCAGCGGAGGCCTCGTGGTTCTCGGCAACCGCGCCCTCGGTATCAATCGCCACCTGGGGCTCGTCGTCAAAGTTGGGGACGCCCTGGGGCTCGGTGGGAACGGGCTCGGCGGTCGCATCGGCAACGGGCTCGGCGTCGACCGGCACATCGCCCTCGTCAGCGCCCTCGTCCTCGGCAGCATCTTCGCCGTTCGCAGCAGCGACGGCCTCGTGAGGATCCTTGCCCTCGGCCTCGGCGCGCATGCCCAGCACCAGGTTGCGCAGGCCCGCGACCGTGCCTTCCACGTCGGGGGCAGGCTGGTCGGCGTGCAGGTACGCCCAGTCCATCATAAAGGTGGCCGACGACAGCGCACCGATGGCCAGTGCGTCGTCGGGACACGAAAGCTCGACCTCAAAGACACGCTCGTCATGCTCGCTTACGCGCGTGCGGCCGCACGAGATGCTACCGGCAAGACCGGTCTCGTTCATGAGCTCGACCGTCACATGCTCAAGCAGATGGCAGAGCTCGGTCTGACCCATGCAGTCCTGGAACTCGCGGCCGGAATCGCCCAGGCACAGGTGCTTGGCAATCGCGGGCACCAGGTAGTACACGCGCGCCGTGGCCTCGATGTCCTCCGAGGTCATGAGCGGCATGCCGGGGTTCACCAGCACATGCGCACAGATCTTGTCCTCGCTGACGGTGACCTTAAGGATGTTGAACAGGCCTGCCATAACTCTCCCCTACTCTTCCTTGTCCTACTCGTCGCCATCGTGCGAGTCCACAGAGCCCGCACCCGACGTCGTCGGCTCGTCTACCGAAGACTCGGAATCCTTCTTATCGGTTTCGGCCGGAGCGATCACGCGAATGAGCGAGATGCGCTGGCCACGCATCGACTGCACTTTAAACTTGTACCCCGCGACCTCAAACACCTCTCCGATGTCGGGCACCGAGTCGCAAAGCTCCAAAATCCAGCCGGCGATGGTCTCATAATCATCGCTTTCCTCGAGCGGCCAACCAAGCTCAATCGCGTCATCGCACGAAAAACGCCCATCGACGAGCCACTCGCGGCGCGAAAGGCGCGTGAGGTACTTGTTGTCGGGGTCGAACTCGTCCTCGATCTCGCCCACGATCTCCTCGACGATGTCCTCGATGGTGATGATGCCGGCCGTGCCGCCGTACTCATCCACGACGACCACGATCTGGTCGTGCGAGGTCTGCATCTCGGACAGCAGCGGCAGGATGTCCTTGGTGTCGGGCACAAAGGTGGCGTCGCGCAAAAAGCCGGCGATGGGCTGGTCGCCCTTGCCGTCGAGCGCGGGCTGGATCAGGTCCTTGATGTGCGCGATGCCCGCGACGTTGTCGGGGTCCTCGTGATAGACGGGGATGCGGCTAAAGCCGGTCTGGCGCATGGTAGACAGCACGTCGGCGACCGTCTCGTCGTCCTCGCACATGGTGGTGTCCACGCGCGGCACCATGACCTCGCGGGCAACGGTGTCGCCCAGGTCAAAGATCTCGTGGATCATGCGCTTTTCCTCGTCGAGCAGGTCGTCCTGCTCCGAGACCATGTACTTGATCTCTTCTTCCGAGACGTTCTGACGGTCGTCGGCACTCTTGATACGCAAGATGCGGGCCAGGCCATCGGAGCAAGCGCCAGTCAGCCACACGAGCGGACGGGCGATCTTCTGGAACACGGAAAGCGGGCCCACGACCTGCTTGGACACGCCCTCGGCATTGGCCAGGCCGATGCGCTTGGGGACGAGCTCGCCGATCACGATGGACACGAAGGCGACCGCGACGGTGATGATGACCGGCGCCAGGCCGCGCGCGATGGCGGAGAGCGGCGCGATGCCAAAGCTCATGAGCCACGTGGCAAGCGGGTCGGACAGGCTCGTCGAGGCGACGGCGGACGAGGCGAAGCCCACGAGCGTGATGGCGACCTGGATGGTGGCGAGCAGCTGGTCGGAGTCGGCGGCCAGCTTAATGGCACGCTCGGCGCGCTTGTCGCCTTCCTCGGCCTCATGCTCCAGCACGGCGCGCTTGGCCGTGGTGAGCGCCATCTCGGACATAGAGAAGTAGCCGTTGATGAGGGTCAAAACGAGGGTAGTGATAAGGGAGATGGTTATGTCCATCGGGAGTTTCTCGAACCTCCAAGATTCGGGACGTCAGGTCAAAACGTTGATGACGGATACGGCAATTGCACCGGCGCCCAAACGAGGACGCGGGCGCGCAGGCGCGGTCGCTAGATTACGAAGAGAATCACCGCCATGAACTGGAAGATGCTGCCGGCGAGCACCCACAAGTGGAAAACACTGTGCAGATAGCGCACGTTTTTGGCGATATAGAACGGCACGCCCACGGTGTAGCACACGCCGCCGACGGCGAGCAGGGCAAGCGCCACGGGGTTCAGCAGCGCCACGAGTGCGGGCAGTTTAAAGACAACGAGCCAGCCCATCAGCAGATAGACCAGGCCGCTTACCCAGTGCGGCTGGCGCTCGCGCATAAAGCACTCGAGGGCAATGCCGATAATGGCGATGGCCCATACGGCGAAGAACAGCGCAGCGCCGCCGTCGTTTGCGAGCGTGATGAGGCAAAACGGCGTATAGCTGCCGGCTATGAGCAGGTAGATGCAGCTGTGGTCGATGATGCGGAACACGCGCTTGGCGCGCGCGGGTTGAATCGCATGGTAGAGCGTGGAGGCTAGGTACTCGAGGATGATGCTGACGCCATAGACAATTGCCGCGGCCATGTGGGCCGGGCCACCGCCGCGCAGGGCAGCGAATACGATCAGGAGCACCAGGCCCGCGATACCCAGCAGACAGCCGACACCATGGGTGACGGAGTTCATGATCTCCTCGCCCACCGTGTAGTGCGGAACGGCCGCGGCCTTGGGTCGCGGCTTGGAACTGTCGCTCGAATCGGACATGCCGGTTACATCCTCCAACGTAAAGAGTTCTCAACACTATATCAAAGCGTCTGGGTGCGTGCGAAATTTGCACCATACGTGACCCTTTGTTTACCCATTCTTTGCCTGTTGACGCATCAACGGCGAACGTCCATAATGCGCTTGCATTAAATGTTGATGCATTAACATCTTATAGGAGAATACCGCATGGCTCAAAACGCACATTCCCATCGAAAGCTCAAGATAGCCGGCATCGTTGCACTGGTGGTTGTCATTGCGCTGCTCGGATTTGCCGGCAACTTTCTGTTTGACTTCGCGCTGAATCCCCGCGCGCCATACACCATGAAGATGATGCAGGACGGCAAGGACGACAAAGAAAGTGAGCAGCCGGATGCCGAGGGAACCGAGGCGCGGGCATTGTTTAAAGAGAACCGCGAGAGCAGCAGCCTCACCGCAGATGACGGAACCGAACTTGCCGCTTGGTATTTTGCCGCCCCAGAGAGCACGCACAATTACGCTATCTGCCTACACGGATACACCGATGAGCCCATCGGCATGGCCCGATACGTCAAACGATTCCACGACCGCGGCATGAACGTACTCGCACCCGCCGCCCGCGCCCACGAGCGCTCCGGCGGCGACTATATCGGCATGGGTTGGCCCGAGCGGCTCGATGTCGTTGCATGGATTGGGCGGATCGTTCAGGCTGACCCCGAGGCGCGCATCCTGGTCTTTGGCGAGTCGATGGGTGCAGCAACCGCTATGAACGTCGCGGGGGAATCTCTGCCTGCAAACGTAAAATGCATTATCGAGGACTGCGGTTATACGAGTGTTTGGGACGAGTTTTCCCTGCAGCTCAAGGACGTGTTCGGCCTGCCCAGCTTTCCCTTGCTCGATGTAGCAAACTTAGTGTGCAACGTGCGCGCAGGCTACGACTTTCATAAGGCAAGCAGTGTGGACCAACTCAAACACGCGACGGTTCCCATGCTGTTTATCCACGGCGACCAGGACACCTTTGTGCCGTACGACATGCTCGACCAAAACTACGACGCGTGCGCCAGCACGGTCAAGCAAAAGCTCACCATCCATGGCGCCACCCACGCCAAGAGTGCGCAGGTCGACCCCGAACTCTACTGGAACACGGTCGACAACTTCCTCGACGAGTATTATTTAGACAAATAGTACGGTTTACTGGTCTATATGACCCCCTAGCACTTCCGAAAAGCCGCCCGTGGGCACTGTGCTCACGGGCGGCTTTTGCTAACGCTGCGCTACAAAAGCGCTTGATTTGTCCAATAGCTAGATGCTACTTGACCTCGATGAGCTCGTACTTGCTCGTGCCCAGGCCGATCTTCTCGGCATGCGCGATGCACGCGCGCCAGTCGGTGTCGGGATGCGTGATGCAGAAGGGATCCTTGGCCTGCTCGCCCTCCAGATGCTCGTGATTATGCTCCATCTTGGCCGCGCTGTCGGTAAGCTCGGTGTTAGGCAGCGGCTCGGACGCCAGGACGGCGTCGGCGCAGGCCTGGTCGATGGCGACCGGGTCGAAGCTCGCGAACATGCCGATGTCGTTGACGATGGGCGTGTCATTCTCGGGATGGCAGTCGCAGTTGGGGCTGATGTCCATGGCGAGCGAGATGTGGAAGCTCGGGCGGCCGTCGACGATGGCCTTGGTGTACTCAGCGATCTTGTAGTTGAGTACGTCGGCCGCGGCATCATAGTCGGGCTTGATGCAGTCCTGGTTGCACGCCGCAATGCAGCGTCCGCAGCCCACGCAGCGATCGTGGTCGATGGCAGCCACATGAACCGTGCGAGTGCTGCCGTTGGCAAGCTCGCGCTCACGCGTACCGTCAAACGTGATGGCGCTGTGCGCGCATATCTTCTCGCAGGCACGGCAGCCAACGCAGTTGGTGGTATCGACGCTCGGCTTGCCAGCGGCGTGCTGCTCCATCTTGCCGGCACGGCTACCGCCGCCCATACCCAGGTTCTTCATGGCGCCGCCAAAGCCGGCCTGCTCATGGCCCTTAAAGTGGGTGAGGCTAATCACGATGTCGGCGTCCATGAGTGCCTGGCCGATCTTTGCCTCGCGCACGTACTCGCCGCCCTCGACCGGAACGAGCGCCTCGTCGGTGCCCTTGAGGCCGTCGGCGATGATGATCTGGCAACCCGTGGCATACGGGGTAAAGCCGTTCTGGTAGGCGGTGTCGATGTGCTCGAGCGCGTTTTTGCGGCTGCCCACATAGAGCGTGTTGCAGTCGGTGAGGAAGGGTTTGCCGCCCAGCTCCTTCACGACGTCTGCGACGGCGCGGGCGTAGTTTGGGCGCAGAAAGCTCAGGTTACCCAGCTCGCCAAAGTGAATCTTGATAGCGACGAACTTGTTCTCGAAGTCGATCTGCTCAATGCCGGCGCGGCGAATGAGGCGTTTGAGTTTGTCGAGCTGGCTCTCGCGAGCATGCGTGCGCAGGTTGGTGAAGTACACCTTTGCCGGTGCTGCGGGTGCGGTTGCGGTCATAGATCTATCCCCTCGGTCTATATGGCGTTACAGACATAGAGGATGGTACCCGTTGAAGTGGGGTTGAAGTCAAGCGCAACGCCGAGTCGCTAGGAACTCATTGGGGACAGACTTAAATGAGTGCTTGCCGCCCGGCCAGCGAGCCGGCGATCCGGCAAAGACTGTCCCCAACGACTAGTCGTTTAAGAACGTCCCCAATGACTACTCCTGCACCTTGAGGGCTTCGGCCAGGCTGACGCGCTTGATAGAGCGCGTGTGCAGCAGCGCCACGACCAGGTAGGTCGCAAAGCCGATGCCGATGCATGCAGCCATGGACCAAGCGGGCACGTAGATCTCGATATTGCCGTTGTAGGCGAGCAGCATCGAGCGGAAGATGGCCGTGAGCGAGCCAATAATGACCGGCAGGCTCAGCACGAGCGACGCCGCCACGCACAGCGTGATCGAGCGGATGTACAGATGCGAGATCTCGCTATCGCGATAGCCAAAGACTTTCATGTAGCTGATCGAACGGGCGCTGTGGTCGATCACCGCCTTGGTCAGCAGGTACATAAACAGCAGGAAGATAAACACCGCGAGCCCGACCATCATGCCGATCATTTTGCTCATCATGCCGATAAACTGGTCACCCACGGCGCGCATGTCGTCGGGCGTGGTGTCACCGGCAAAGTAACGAGCATCGAGGTCGAGCTTCTCGTCGCTCACATAGCCGTTAAAGTAGGCGGCGTCGTTGCCGAACAGCTCGTTAAAGTCATCGATGCTCATATAGATATTCATGTCCGACTTTGAACCCCAGATGCAGTCCTTACCCGCGTACTCAAGAGAATAATCCCGAGCCTCGTACTTGTCGCGAAGCTCGACCTTCTGGCCCTCGCTCCAGCCAAACTTATCGAGCAGACCGCCGCCAAAGACGACGCGCCCGTCGCCGACGTTGAGGTCTTTCCAATAGCGCGAATGAGATGAAATGCCGTAGACGGAAATCGTCTCCTCGCCATTACCATCGCCGCGGTCGTATTGCAGCTGGTAAACGGCATATTTCTCGGCCTGCGCGATTGCGCCCGCGCCGTTGTCGGTCGTGTTGATCGGGTGAATGTCGTCGTTGTCGGTGTCGATCTTAGAGGCCTTGTCGATCAGGTCGATGGCCTCATCGCGGTCGCAGCCGAGGGCATCGGCAAGATCGTCGAGGCGTGCGTAGAGCGCATCCTTCTTGTCCTTGACCTTAGCAAGCGCATCCTGCGCTGCAGTCAGGCTCTCGGCAGACGGAGATGCGGTCGCGGCATCGGCTGCCGTCTGCGCCGCATCGGCCGCGTCGTCAAGCTCGTCATCGGCATCCTGGGCGGCGGAGAGCAGCGCGCCGTCAATCGACTGCAAGCGCTCGAGCGCCGACCACTGCTCGCGCTCCTCAGCAGTGCCCTCGAGCTCCAGCGGCGCCTTGAGTGTGTACTGATGCTCGGCGACCAGGCTCGTCTCGAGGTTGTCCGCGTAGTGCGTCATCGTGGGCAAAATCGCCAGGCCAAAGAGCAGCAGCAGCGAGGCGAATGCAATGCCCACGAAGAGCGTGGCGAAGTTGCCCAGGTTGCGCAGGAAGACGCGCAGGCGGAAGCGCGAGACAAAGCCCATGCGCTCCGGCAGCTGCAGGCCGCGCTTGGTGCCCGATTTGCCGCTCGCCTCGTGACGAAGGAACTGCAACGGCGTCTTGCCCATCTTGCGAAGCAGGCCCACCAGCGTGATGAGAATGAGCGCGGCGGCGGGAACCACGGCGCACTTCACAAAGATCTCCCAGCTCCAGTACACCTGGAAGGGCGGCAGACTGTACGATCCGTAATAGAGGCTGCGCATGGGCTCGGTAAAGAACGCAACGCCGAGCGCAGTGCCCAAAAGCGCCGCGACCACGCCCACGATGGCGGGGAGTGCCAGGTAGTGCAGGACGATCTCGCGACGGCGATAACCGCTGGCGAGCAGCGTGCCGATGATGGCGCTCTCCTCCTCGATGGTGGCGTCGGTAAGGACCACAAAGACGAACGCCATGATCACGATAATGATGTCGAGCAACGTCGTCCACATCATGGAGTCGCCGTCCACGTCATCGCGCGCATAGCCAATGCCCTGATTGGAATCGGCGTCGATCAGATCGTCCACGCGCGCATCGGCGTCGGTCAGTGCCTCGACCATACCTTGCTCGACGTCGATGCGGTCCGCGGTGGGGAGGTCGCGATCGGTAAAGGTGAAGGAGTAGGTGTAGGCGGGTGCGCCGCCGGCATCTTCGAGCGCGGCAAAGCCGCCATCGGTGACCTCGGCCACGCCGTACGTGATGGTGTTCACCGTAAAGTCCGAGTTGTTGAGGAACAGCGCCTGGCTATCGGGCTGGGTCATGATGCCGCAGATGATGTAGGTGCGGCCCTCAAGCTCAACCTTATCGCCCACGGCGAGGTCGTTGTTGGTGGCGAAGACGCGGTCGATAGCCACCTCGTCGTCCGCCTTGGGCTCCTTGCCCTCACAGTAGGACGCGATATCGACCTTGGTGCGGTGCGCATAGGTGCGCAGTGTGCGCTTGGTGCCATCGTCGCCGGCGGTCTTTTTGATGATGGCGTCGATGGAGAAATTCTTGTAGAGCGTAACGCCGCCGACGTCGTCGGCTGCATCCTCGGCTGCCTTGAGCTGGTCGTCGGTAGCCTCGAAGGAGGTGGTCACGCGGCCGTCCTCAATCGTGTACGCATCGCGCATGTCGTCGATAAGGCAACCGATGGAATGCGCCGCGAGCAAAAAGCCCGAGGTGAGAGCGATGCTCCCGCACATAAGCAAAAAGATGCCCAGGTACTTGCCGATATTGCGGCGCAGCTCGCGCGGGAGTCGCTTTGCGAGAGGTGTCATGGCATCGCCTACCAATCGAGCTCGGCGGCCGCAACGGGCGACTCGTTGAGCCCATCCTCGACGATGCGGCCGTCGCGCAGGCGCAGCACGCGGTTGGCCATGCGGGCGATGGCGGCGTTGTGGGTGACGATGATGATGGTGCAGCCGTAGGTGCGGTTAACATCCTCCATGAGCTGCAAGATTTCCTTGGATGTCTTGTAGTCAAGCGCGCCGGTGGGCTCGTCGCACAGCAGCAGGCCCGGGTTTTTGACGAGTGCGCGGCCGATGGCGCAACGCTGCTGTTGGCCGCCCGAGACCTGGCGCGGGAACTTGTTGCGGTGCTCGTAGAGGCCCAGCGAACGCAGCAGGTCGTCGACATTGAGCGGGTTTTTGGACAGGTGCGCCGTGACCTCGATGTTCTCCTTGATGGTGAGATCGGGCACCAGGTTGTAGAACTGGAAGACAAAACCCAGCTCACGGCGGCGATACTCGCCCAGATCGGTAGGTTTGAGCACCGTGAGGGCGCAGCCGTCCACCATGATGGAGCCACCGTCGGCATCCTCCAGGCCGCCGATCAGGTTGAGAAAGGTCGACTTGCCCGAGCCCGAGGGCCCCAGCATGACGCAGATCTCGCCGCGGTTGATGGACGTGTCGATGCCATCGAGTACCGTCAGGCGCGCATCACCGTCGCCGTAGTGTTTCCTGAGCCCGCTGACCTGGACATAGGCTTGCTTTGTCGACATGCTATCCCCCGTTGTTAGCCTTCTGCTACTTTTCTAGGGTAATAGTAAACCCAGGCGAACTATTTTTAAGCGACAGGCGCGATTTTTTCCAAACCAGTCATTGGGTACTCATTGGGGACAGACTTAAATGACTGAAACCACTCATTTAAGTCTGTCCCCAATGAATGCCGGGACTGTCCCCAAGTGCCGGCAGGAAAGGAACGTCCCCAAGTGCCGACATATTGGGACAGTCCTTGCCGGCACGACCGGCGGGCCGGCGAATCGACAAAGACTGCCTCCGATGACTAGCCGTTTAAGAACGTCCCCGATGACCAGGTAGCTAGGCGTGGGATTTGGCGCGGGTGAGGGCCAGGCCTACGGCGGCGATGGCGGCGGCGAAGAGCACCGTGACGCCCAGGTCGCAGGCGATGTCGCCCAACACGGTGGCCGTTAGATCCGAGGCAAGCGCCTTGCCGATCGCGTCGTTCACCCAAAACGTCGGCACAAAGTGCGCCACCGTCTGCACGGCCGAGCCCATGAGCGACAGCGGCATCCAGGCGCCGCCCAAAAACGTCATGAGCATGCCGAGTAAGTTGCCCACGCCGTTGATCAGCTCCTCGCGCGCGCCCAAGCTCGACAGGGTAAAGCCAACGGCCAGCGGCGTGCACGCCAGGGCAAGCGTCGCCGCCAGCGCCAGGCACACGCGACCCACACCGACCTCGGCGACCGCGCCGGCAAAGCCCACGACACCCACCATGCTCGACACGAACCAGATGCAGACGGTAAGCACCGCGGCAGCCGCGAACACAGCAAGCGAACGCTGGCGCTCGGAGACCGGGCCGGCCTCCATGCGGCGCACGCGCTCGGGCTCGTTCATACCCGAAAACACCAGTCCCACCGAAACGATGACCGATGAGATGATCGCGTACGCGCCAAAGTTGAAGTACGACTCGAGCGTGGCTGCGGCAGTCGAGTCAACCTTGACCTGCTCGATCTGGACCTCCGCGCGCTTTGCGGCGGCGTGCTCGGCGGTCTTGGCGACACTGGCCCCGGAGGCAGCAGGCTCAAGCACCGCCGCAGCGCCCGCGAGCGAGATCCACCGCGAAACCTCGGCAGACGAAAGCGCCGCCGCCATGGTGCCGGAACCGTAGGTCACATCGAGCTTGGGCAAGTCCTCCCCCGCACGGGCGGCCGCAACAAGATCGTCCTCAAACCCCTCCGGGATAAAGAACACGCAGTCGGCGCTGCCCTTGGCGCTGTTGCTCTTGGAGAGCGCGTCCGCAAGGTCGTACGTGTCGTCGCCGACGCCCGTGACCAGGTCAAAGCGCGAACCCAGGTGCCTGGTAAGCGCACGCGAAAGATCGCTGCCGTCGCGGTCGACCACAATCACGTTGGCGTCGTAGGGCTTGTACTCGGTCAGCTGCGACGAGTTCCAGCTGACCGAGGCCGCAATGAACACGCCCATGAGTGAAATGAACACCGTGTAGATGAGCAGGTAGAACGGGTGCGCGAGCGCCATGCGAAGCGCGGTCTTAAAGGTGCTCATAGCGGCTCCTTCCAAAGATCAGCGTAGCGGCGGCGACAAACACCAGGGCCATGAGGACAAGCGCACCGGCGCGAACGACAAAGGGACCCAGATCCTCAAAGAAATACAGGCGGTTGAACATATCGCAGATGAGCTTGACGGGGTTGAGCCAGCACTCGGCCGGACAGGCGCGGGCAACATCGTCGGCAAGCGCCATCGCCGGCTCGCCGTAGAGTCCGGCGAACAGGGCGCACGTGGTGGCAAAGCCCGTGAGGATGCCCGATTTGGACGCCTTGCCGCCCTTAACGGGAAGCGTCCCCACAAAAAGCCCCAGGCCCGTGGCAGCAAGCGCAGATGCGGTGCCGCCCGCCAGGCACAGCCCCTCGCGCCCGCCAAAGTCGATGCCGACCACCAGGCGCACGTAGCCGATCGCGATCGCCATCGAGGCAAATGAGACCAGCCACGAGCCGACAAAAATGCCGGCCAGCGACGCCGTCTTGGAGACGCCGCCCACGCAGCGGCGCGCGCCGAGGCCGGACAGATTGGGCTGCAGATCGACGACGGCCAGGGCCGCAAACTCGGAAGACATCATCGCGACCAGGCCAAAGAGCGCGTAATAGTAGATGGTCGTACCGTCGGGCGTGGTGCGCGTAAGGCTCACGCGGCGAGTGCCGCCCTTAAGCGACAGGGCGCGCGCAACCGCCTCCGGGTCGGCGAGCGCCGCCGGGTTGTCCTGGGCAATCTGGCGCATGAGCTCGGCATTTTGCGTATACGAGCTCGCCACCGTCTCCAGGATGCTGCGGTCGGTGAGCACCGTACTGGCGCGCGAGCTATCGTAGCTCGAAAGCAACGTAAGCTTGGGCGCGCCCGCGTCGTCGACCGTGTAGACGCCCGCAACCTCGCCGGACTTGAGCGCATGGTTCGCCTCGGCCGCGTCGTCGCACTCGTGGATCTTAAGCAGCTGGTCGTCGCCCTCCTTGGCAAGCGACGTCGCCACGTCCTTAAAGGTCGAAGCGTCCCAGGCCTCGTCGGCGACAACGGCTACCGGCACCGGATCGACCTTGCCGTCGGAGCTGAGGTTCGCAAACATAAACATGAACATCGTGGAAAGCGCAATGGGAAAGAGCGCGCCCCAGACCCATGTGCTCGGCCGGCGCAGCAGCGTCTTGACCGTGATAATGATGGTGTTGATCATGGCTGCCCCCTAGTCGCGTAGCTCGCGGCCGGTGATCTCGAGGAACACGTCGTTGAGGGTCGGCGGCTCGCTCCACACGCGACCGAGTGCCACGTCGGCGGCGCGCAGCGTGTCAAGGATGTCGACCAGATTATGTGGGCTCGCCTCGCAGGTGCAGATGAGCTCGCCGCCGGACAGCTCAACCGAAAGCACGTGCTCCAGAGCGCGCAGCCGCTCGACCGTGGCGGGCTCGACGGCGCCGACCTCGACGGTCACGCGCTCGCCCATCTGAATCATGCGCTTGAGCTCGTCGTTGGTGCCCTGCGCCAGCACGCGGCCGCCGTCCATGATCATGATGCGGCTGCAGATCTGCTCGACCTCCTCCATGTAATGGCTGGTATACACCACCGTGGCGCCCTCGTCGCGCAGGCGGCAGATGCCCTCCAGAATGGCGTTGCGGCTCTGCGGATCGACTGCCACTGTGGGCTCGTCAAAGAAGATGAGCTCGGGCTTGTGCGCGATGCCGCAGGCAATGTTGAGACGGCGTGCCAAGCCGCCCGAGAGCTTTCCGGGGCGAAACTTGGTAAAGTCGCCCAAGCCGACAAAGTCGATCGCCTCGTCCACCAGCGCGCGGCGGCGCTTGCGGTCGTTGACGTAGAGGCTGCAGAAATAGTCGATGTTTTCGCGCACGGTGAGCTCGTCAAACACCGCCACCTGCTGTGGCACCACGCCGACGCGACGCTTAAGGTCGTAGCGGGTGGGCGTCATGGGCTCGCCGAACAGCTCGATGGTGCCCTTGTCGTAAGCGAGCAGCTGCAGGATGCAGTTGATGGACGTGGTCTTGCCCGAGCCGTTGGGGCCCAGCAGGCCAAAGATCTCGCCAGGGGCAATACTCAGGTTAAAGTGGTCGAGCGCGATAAGATCGTCGTAGCGCTTGACGAGGTTTTCGACGTGGACGATATCTGTCATGAGGCGGCCCTTCTGTTGGTCGTGGCCCGGTACGATTGCATCATCGCAGGAGAGGACGGCGCGCACCAGTGAGCTTTGTCACGAGTGCGAGGGGGCAGAGGCGAAACCCCCGCTCGCGCGAGCGATCGACGCCGCTTTGCCGCGCGGGAGGAATGTCACGGTTGCCCCGGGCGGCGCCTCCCCCGCGCGCAGCATCGCGTACAATACCCGTATGAACAGGCTTTTCGACAAATCGATTGTGCTGGCGTGCTGTATTGCGGCCGCCATGGGTCTTGCCGTGGACGCTCGTCTGGTTGTGGCGTTTTGCCTTGGCGTTATGGCCACCTCGGCGTCGGAAGTCGCACGAGAAGAACACGCCCATCGCGCGAGCGAGGCCGCGAGCTACGCTTACATCATCGCTGCCGTCTTCGTGCCGCCATTTATGCCGTTCGCACCCCTTGCCTTCTATGACATCGCGCGACGCGTGCGCCGTGAACGCATCTGGCCCGCGCTGGCGATTGGCGCCGTGTTTGTCTGCGCGCTTGTCGCGGACCTTCGTGGCGGCGTGCTCACCACCCGAACGCTGTTGCTAACCGCCATCCTTTCGATCGCTGCCACGTTGCTGTCGCTGCGCACCGCGCAGCTGGAGCGCGAACAGGATCGCATGCGTCGCACCCGCGACAAGCTGCAAGAACGCGCCCTGGTACTCGAGGCACGCAACCGCGACCTCGCCGACCGCCAGGACTACGAAGTCGAGCTCGCAACGCTCGCCGAACGCGCCCGCATCGCGCGCGAGATCCACGATAACGTGGGCCACCAGCTCACGCGCGCTTCGCTCCAAACCGAAGCCTTGCGCGTGGTCCACGCCAACGAGCCCGGCGTCGCCGCCGATTTCGCCGATGTCAAACGCACGGTTGACGAGGCGCTCCAGCTCGTGCGCGCCAGCGTCCACGCGCTCAACGACAATGCAACCAACCTCTCCGTGCAGCTCGAGCGCATCGTTGAAGGCGTACGCTCGGACAGCGGCCCACAGATTGAGCTTGAAGTTTTGGCCGAGCATGCGCCCGCCAACGTCGCCAACTGCTTTGCGGCGGTCCTGCGCGAGGCGCTCTCCAACACCATGCGCCACGCTTGCGCCCAGACCGTCACCGCACGATGCATGGAGCATCCGTCGTTTTACCAGCTCATCGTTACCGACGATGGCGTGGGCGGGGTCCAAGCAATCGGCCGTGGCGCCGCGGAGGGCATGGGGCTCGTCTCCATGCGCGAGCGCATCGAGGCGCTTGGCGGCACCTTCACCGCCGGTCCGCGCGCCGGCGCCGGCGGCTGGCGCGTGTTTGCCACCGTTCCCAAACAGCAAGGAGATGAGGACCGATGAGGCTCATAGTTGTCGATGACGACCACTTGGTAGTCGATTCACTCAAGATTATCCTAGGCGCCCAGCCGCAGATCGAGGTGGTGGGTACCGGCGCCAATGGCGACGACGCGGTCGCGCTCTACGCTGAGCACACGCCCGACATCGCGCTGCTCGACATTCAGATGCCGGGGCGCGACGGACTTTCGGCGGCACGCGAGATCCTTGAGCGCGACCCTGCGGCGCGCGTGGTGTTTCTGACGACATTCTCGGATGACGAGTACATTGTGTCGGCGCTTAAACTGGGCGCCCGCGGCTATCTGATCAAAACCGATGTCTCCGCCATTCCACCGGCGTTGGCGCAGGTCATGGACGGTAAACGCGTGCTCGAGGGTAAGGCGATCGAGGATGTCGACTTTGATGGGGCGGACGCTGAAGCCGGTGCGACCCGCCGGCCCGCGGCCTTTGCCGGTCTGACCGACCGCGAGTTCGAAGTCGCCGAGCTCATCGCCCGCGGTCTCGACAACAGGGAGATCGCCGCCACAGCCTACATGGGCGAAGGCACCGTGCGCAACCACATCAGCTCGATCCTGGCCAAAATGGACCTGCGCAACCGTACGCAGATCGCCATCGCCTACCTGCGAGGGCAGTTGCCCGAAGATTGACCGCCCCGGCAGAGTAAAATGGCTGTTACCGATTTAATGCCATTTCAAAACTATGTCGGTTTACTACGATGAATCGCCCACCTTCGATCACGGCAAATTGAGCGCTTGCAAAACCGCAGGTAGAACGCTTGCGATATTTAGAAAAATGCAGTCATGGTCGGGAATGTCGAATTCGTCGTAGTAAACCGGCATAGTTTTGTTCGGTCGGCCCTGCACGAGCGCCTCCGCAAGGCTCGCGGGACCAAAATGATCTGCTTTCTTCCGCCCGCGGAGATCGGCTGACGGCGCTCGCCACGAAATGGGCCCATCTACTACGTTTGACTCGATACCCCCGACCATAACCGCTATTCATGAAAAATCGCAGGCGTTCTACCTGCGGTTTTCATTTCGCATTGCTTGCCGTGGTCGAGGGCTGCCGCCTAAACGTAGTAGATGGGCCCATTTCGTGGCAGACGAGTCACGCGATAGCCCTCGCGAGGCCAAAATAGTCCGTTTTCCTCCGTCCACGGGAGTTAAAGGGCTGTTACGGATATGCTGCCATTCCAAAACTACGCCGGATTACGGAGCTAAAGTCGGAGCCCTCATCCATACCCCCTATTTTTGAAAAACAACAGGCTATCTACCTGCGGGTTTGTTTTTGCGATTTTCTGTATGGTCGGAGGTTCGCTATCCAGTCCCGTAATCCGGCATAGTTTTGTTCGCAGCGGCACAACCGCGCGCTCACGCGCGGGGCCGGCGGGGCATTTTTGCCCCGCCGGCCCCTATTCCAGTTCTACCCCTGCGCTACTCCGGCTTGGTTTCTACTGTGGGAGTCTTGTCCGCTGCGACTGGGGTGCGGGCGGTGTCCATAGTCAGGCAGTGCTTGGGGCAGCTCTCGATGCACTCACCGCACACCACGCAGGCATACGGGTCGATCGACCACGTTCCACCCTTGCGATCGACTGCGAGCGCGCCCGCCGGACAGCGACGCGCACACATGCCGCAGCAGATGCACGCGTCCATGTCGTTGACGATATGCCCGCGCAAGCGCTCGGGTGCCGCGAGCTTCTCCTGCGGATAGCACACCGTTACCGGCTGCTTGACCATAGAGCCCAAGGCCGTCTTGGCAAATGTCAGCAAACTCATGCCGCGCCTACCTTTCCGTGCAGCTAATGCAGGGGTCGATGGTCAGGATAATCATGGGCACGTTGGCAAGGAGCACGCCCTGCAGCGCATGTGTCAGACCCGCCAGGTTCTGCGACGTCGGCGTGCGCACGCGGAAGCGGTCCAGGTTCTTGGTGCCGTTACCGCGCACATAGTAATACGCCTCGCCGCGCGGCTGCTCAATCACAACCTCGCCGCGTGCGCCGTCGGCCGGCGTAAGCTTGGTGCGCCCGCCGATCCCGTCGTGCGGAATCTTGCCCACAAGCTCCTTAATGATGTCCATGGCCTGCGTGACCTCGGCACAGCGCACCTGGCAGCGGGCATAGCAATCGCCATCGGTGGCGACAACCGGCTCAAACGCAGCCAGGTCCGCATAGGCACCGTCGCTAAACATGCGCACGTCGTAGTCCACGCCCGAGGCGCGCCCAAACGGGCCGACCATCGACAGATCCAGCGCGTCCTTCTTGCTGATCACGCCCACGCCATGCAGGCGCTCGCCACAGCTGACGTCGTCCAAAAACGTATGCACCAGGGCCTCGTAGTCGGGACGCATGGCATCGAGCGTCTGGACAATGCCAGCCAGCTCGGAGTCCTCAATGTCGTGCTTTAGGCCGCCGATCTCGTTAATCGAAAGGATCACGCGGCCACCGCACGTGCTCTCGAAGATCTTGAGAATCTGCTCGCGCAGGGTCCACGACCGATAGAACAGCGCCTCGAAGCCAAAGGCATCGGCGAGCAGGCCCAGCCACAGCAGGTGCGAGTGGATGCGCGAAAGCTCGTGCAAAATAGTGCGGATATACTGCACGCGGCCGGGCACCTCGATGTCGAGCATGCGCTCGCAGGCGCTGGCATAGCCGTAGCTGTGGCCCACGGCGCAAATGCCGCAGATGCGCTCGGCGATGTAGCCAAACTGGTGCATGTCGCGCTTTTCGGTGAGCTTCTCGAGTCCGCGGTGCACAAAGCCGATCTGCGGAATTGCCTCGATGACGCGGTCGTCCTCGATCACCAGGTCCAGATGAAGCGGCTCGGGCAGCACCGGGTGCTGCGGGCCAAACGGAATTACGGAGCGATGAGCCATGGACCTTACGCCTCCTTTTTCTGCTTGTCGCGGGCGGCCTTGGCGGCAAGCGCCGCACGGACCTTGGCCGCTTTCTCGGGATCCATGGCGGCGAGCTTTGCCTCCATCTCGGCGGCCTCGAGCGCGGCCTTCGCAGCGGCATCGTCATGCTGGGCATCGGAGCCGGCAGCAGCAGCGGGCTGAGCAGCGGCAGTGCCCGCAGCATCGCCGGCACCCGCGGCACCCTCCCCCGCAGCAGCCGCAGCCGCGGCGGCCTTCTCGGCCGCGGCCTTGCGCGCCTTGGCCTCGGCGGCCGCGCGGACTTTCATGGCCTTCTCGCGCGCAGCCTTCACCTCGGGCGTGATGACGCTCATGGGTTCGGCAGTCGAGACCTGGTAGAAAAAGCCCTTAAAGTCGATCTGCATGTCGGTGATGGCAAGACCAAACAGGTCGTGGGCCTCATTTTCAAACGGGAACACCGCGGGGTAATACGAGCTGATGGACGGAATCTCCTGGTACTGGTCGATGCCCTCGACCACCAGGTTCTCGATCGCATAGCTGCCGTCCTGCGCAATATGCTCCTGAGCAGCACGGACGTTGATAAACGTATAGACCAAGCGATACGAGCCGTCGTCGACGTTGCGCTCGGCATGCATTTGCACAAAGCGCGCGCCGACGCCCTTGAGCGCCTGGACATGCGACAGGAGCTTGTCGATCCCGACGGTGGTATAGATAGCCTTTTGCATTACTCGGCCTCCTTTGCAGCGGCGGGCGTCTCAGCAGGTGCGTCGCCAGCGGCGGGCGCAGCAGGCTTCCCGGCAGGCGCGTCACCGGCACCGTCAGTCCCGGCCCCCGCAGCCACAAACCCGTCCTCGCCCAGCTCAACGCCACCGTCCCAGGTAGCGGCACCGCCCACGGTGAGCGGATCGCCACCGGCGCGCAACACGGTCTCCTTCTGGTCCAGGATGCCGCACGCCTCCACGATGGCATCGATCACCGTCTCGGGGCGAATGGCGCACCCGGGCGCGTACACGTCCACGGGAATCGCGCGGTCCACGCCGCCGATCACGTTGTAGGCATCGCGGAATACGCCGCCCGAGCATGCGCAGATACCGCAGGCCACCACGCACTTGGGCTCGAGCATCTGGTTGTAAATCTGACGCACGACGGGCAGGTTCTGGGCATTGACCGACCCCGTCACCAAAAAGATATCCGCATGCTTGGGGTTGCCGGTGTTGACCACGCCAAAGCGCTCCGCATCGAACAGCGGCGTGAGCGAGGCCAGCACCTCGATATCGCATCCGTTGCAGCTCGAGCCGTCGTAATGAATAACCCACGGCGAGCGCGACATTTTATGATCCATGGATGCCGCCTCCTAAATAAACACGTCGACGAGGATGGGCATAAGGTTGAGCAGGCCAAACACCAGCGCCACGCCCCAGCCGAGCTTAAAGCAGCTGCGCCAGGTGCTGCGTGCGAAGGTGTTGTCGATCAGCACCTCGACAAAATACGTCGCGGCCATCACGACCAGGGCTACGATCCAGCTCACCGGGTTGTCCCAAACAAAGAACATGCCCACCCACATCAAAAACAGCACGGTCTCACACCAGTGCATAAGGGTCATCTTGGCCAGCGTGCCGCCGCTCATCTCGGTGGCGACGCCCTGGACAATCTCCTGATGCGCGTGATGCGAGTACGAAAGGTCGAACGGCGACTTGCGTAGCTTGATGGTGAGCACCGCAAGCAGCGCCAAGAAAATGGGCGCGCTGTACACGATGATGGGCGCCGTCTGTCCGGTCACGGCGATGGAATCAAAACTATCGGTGGCAAGGTACAGGCCCACGCTCATCAGCAGAACGGCGGGCTCGTAGCTCATGACCTGCAGCAACTCGCGGTCGGCACCGACCTGGGCAAACGGGCTTTGCGTCGAGGCGGACGCCAGCACCACAAAGATCGCGGCGAGCGTAACCATAAAAGCGCACAGCAGCGTGTTGGAGCCCGACACAAAGATGCCGCCGCCCACGACGGTAAAGATGAGCGCGCACGCCATATAGGTATCGTCCATGGTGTTTACGCTGGCAGGGGCCTTGCGCAGCAGCTTGGCAACGTCGTAGAAGGGCTGCAGCAGGCGCGGGCCCACGCGGCCCTGCATGCGAGCCGAAAGTTTGCGGTCGATGCCGTCGATCAAGCCGCCCGCAAGCGGCGCCAGCAAGGCAAACGCCACGGTGCCAATAAAGATGCCCACGACGCCCGAACCTTCGAAATACTTGCCGCGCAGCACCGAGGGCGCGCTCATGGCAAGCCGCTCGGGCCCAATCCATGCGCAACACAGCAGCGCAAACAAGATAATGCTGCAGCATACGACGCTACCCGCGGGGCCAATACGCTTCTCGCCAAGGGCGTCCTCCGAGTACCAATTGCGCTTTTCGGCCTTCACCTCGTGTCCCATCGAGCCGCGGAAATGGCGATATTTGTCGGTTCCCACGCCCGAAAGGTACACGTTGACGTGCGGTTTGTTGCTCACGCGGAATGACGTCAGCAGCACCACGGCGATAAAAGCCACGATAACCACCATCAGATACATGGCGTCCTTGCCAATAACGTACGGCACGCGGCCAAACACCATGGCCAAGTAAGGCGACACCAGACCGCTCGAGATAACCGGAAACGCCACGCAGCACAGAATCAGCAGCGCGGCGATGGTGTTGAGGGCCATCCATTCGGTCTTATGGACATTGACCTCAACGTTTTGAGCCGTGGGGTCGACGCCCGAAAGCTTGGCAAGCCACTTGCCCCAGAAGTAAAACGTCGCGGCCGAGCCAAAGGCAAGCACCATGATCATGAGCACGTTGCCGGTCTGCGCAAACGCCACCAGGGCGCCCCACTTGGACACGAGCATGCCAAACGGCGCCACAAACATGCCCATAATGCCCAGCATCATCAGACGCGTCAGGTGCGGCATGCGGCTGAACATGCCGTCCATGTCCTCGATATTGCGGCTGCCGATATGATGCTCGGCCGTGCCCACGCACAGGAACAGCAGCGACTTGGCCACCGTGTGGAACAAGATCAGGAAGATGGCCGCCCATACGGCCTCGGGCGCGCCGACACCCAAGCAGGCACTGATGAGGCCCAAGTTGGAAATGGTGGAGTACGCGAGCACGCGTTTGGCGTTGCTCTGCGAGATGGCCATGAGTGCAGCGAGCAAAAACGTGATGGCACCCACACTCGTGACCATAAAGCCGGTCACGGGGTAGATGGCATAGAGTGGGCTCAGCTTGACCATCAGGAACACGCCGGCTTTGACCATGGTTGACGAGTGCAGCAGGGCGCTCGTGGGAGTGGGTGCAACCATGGCACCCAACAGCCAAGTGTGGAACGGCATCTGTGCGGCCTTGGTGAGCGCGGCGAGCGACAACAGGATGACCGGCATCACCAGCAGCGCGGACTGCGCGGTTCCGGTGCCGGAAAGCTCGATCATGCCCGAGATGGTCAGCGGCATGCCGTTAACGTGCAGATACATAAGTCCGGCCAAAAACGCGATGCCGCCCAGCATGTTGAGGATGATTTGGGTAAAGGCGTTCTTGATGGCCTCGGGCGTACGCGTGTAGCCAATCATAAGGAACGAACACACGGTGGTGATTTCCCAGCCGCAGAACAGCCACTCAAGGTTGTCGCTCGTCACGATGACGAACATGGCCGAGAGGAACAGGAACATGAGCGCCAGGAACTGCGGGCGACGGTCGGGCGCGGTCTGCCCGCGCAGCGCGGCCTCGTGCTCGTCATGGGCCTGGAAGTCCTTCATGTAGCCCAGGGCATACAAGCAGATTAGACTGCCAACGATGCCGACGGCGAGGACCATGATCACGCTCATGTAGTCCAGGTAGAGTGGCGTTGCCGTGACGGCTTCGGCCGCGGGCAGCGTCATGGCTGCAAAGGCGAGCGAGCCCACCAGCTGGACTATGCCGAGCACCGTGGTGAGCGCGTTCCTATATTTGTACGCGTTGTACAGGATGACAGCGCACAGGATGACGTCGATAACGGAACTGATGATCGAGAGCACATGCGAGGTGCCGGGGGCAACCTCAAAGCTCTGCGGACCCGTGCCAAAAAACATGACGGCGACTACAACTGTCACCGCCATAATAATGCCGGAGCCTATGAGCCCCGCCGCATCGCGGGCGCGGTCACCGCGCGCGAGCAGCATGCCCAGCGCCGGTACCAGCGGAAACAGGGTAAGGAAATACAGTAGCGTCATACCATCACTCCCCCATGCTAAAACGCTGCAATTGTTTAACGTTATAGCTCAATTGAGGAGTAGCGGCGGCGGGTTTTCGGTCAACTGGGGAGTTTTAGGCGTACGGGGTAAGGGCACGCCCGCATTGGAGCAGAGGGGCGGCAAGAAAAATGCGCCCCTGTGGGTGCACCATCCCGTTTGCTATTCCGCCTTTTTAACGCGCGGCTTGCGACCGCGCGGCTTATCGACCAGTGCGGACTCACCGCTCTCGCGGTACTGACGGCACCAAGCCTTGACCGAAGACTCGCTAGGAATCTTGTGCTTGATCATGGCCTCGCGAACCGTTAAGCCGTTTTCCAAGCGGTCCTTGACCACGGCGAGCTTAACTTCGTACGAATAGGTGTGATGATGCGAACCGGCGTTGAGAACGGCGTCGGCACCGCCCACGGCATATGCGCGGGCCCACTGACGAGCCGTGGCCTGGGGAATGCCGAGCTCCGCGGCGAGGGCGCGATGACCGACCCCCTCTTGGAGGACCTCGACGGCGCGCTGCCTAACCTCGGGCGCATGCGTGCGAGTCCTTGTTGCTTCCGACATACCTGCCACTTCTTAGCCTTAACCGTTAATCTGCTTTCTTACGTGCATGTTAGATAGTAGCATTTTGCTGTTTGCGCGTAACAGTTAATTGAAAATCGCACGGCGGCATCTGGGCATTTGCCATTAATTTGCAACAGTTCTTTAGGTTTTATTTACGCAGCTAGTTAGCTCGCGGCTCATTGACGGTGTTTTACCAACCAGATTGGTATCTTTTTGTTTGGCTGGTATGGTTTGTGTAATTATTAACCCCTCTTCAGCCCGCACCTACATGTCAACTTTCCACTTACTTTCCAGCTTTCCACCTAGCTTTCCAGCTTTCCACTTAACTTACCACCTAAGGTGGAAAGCTGGAAAGCTAGGTGGGAAGCTGGGGCAGCAGCAGGCCAGGAGAACAAGAAAAGGGGCGGCAACCGGGTGGTTGCCGCCCCCTTTGCGAAGCCAGTTGGCTTCGGAACTAGTGGTCGATGCCGTTGAGGTTCACCCTCGTGAGCGTATAGGTCACATAGTCGGGCGATTGAGGCGTTGCGCTCGCCACGTCACCCTTAACCAGGCTCGCTGTCATCACCAAGCGATAGTTCGCGTAGAACTGCTCACGCTGTTCAACCTGCGTGTTGACCTTAACGGTAAAGGGCAGGCTAAACGTCGTATTACCGTTCTTCGTTTTGAACTTGCCGTTCTCCTTCGAGTCAGTGAAGGTGATCGTGCTACCGGAGGGAGCGACCGCGGCAAGCTTACTCTCCGTCACTGTTACGTAGTTTGAGATATCATCCGTTACGCTCTCATACGTGCCGTCGGTTCCGCGGCGCTGAAGCGAGAGCGTGTACACAACAGAGTCTGCGTTCGCAATTGCCTCGGCGGCGTTGCTGAGTCCACCCAGTTCATACGTGGCACCCAGACCAATCGTGCCATTCGCGATCGGACGCAGGTCGTCCACGTTAATGCCAAGCTGCGACTTATCTGGCGCAGAAAGCGTAATGGTCGTATCACCCGTGTCCATGCGATAGTACCCGACGTTACCGCGCTTCGTCTGCGTCAGGCTCGAGGTATTAAGGCCTTCCTTACGCGTCGAAAGCTTGGCGGTATAGGACATCTTGGTACAGGCGTCCTCGCCAGACTGCTTGGACAGGGAGATAACCTTGTTGCAGCCGTCCGGCGTAAGGCGAATCTCTTCCACTACCGTACGCACGGTAAAGGATCCGCCCGCTGCACGCTTGCGGATTCCGGCAAGGTCATGGTCGAGCGTGAGCCTCAGTGAGTCATCACCCGTATCCGTCACAATCTGTGTAAACGCAGGCGTCGAAGCGTCATACGGCTCCCAATCGCTGCCACTCCACCTGTAGTTCTGATTGCCGATGGCAACATAGAACTTCGCAATTGCCGAAGTTCCGCTCGGGAAACTGCTTACTCCCATTAGGTTGTTGTTGGCGCCATAGCGACACAGCGATGTATCGAGCTGATAGAACAGATGGTCGCTCTCTGTATAGTATTGGCTCGGGCTAAACGTAACCGTATCCATGACATCGAGAGAAAGAACGTAGGCGGCACCGTCCTCCGACTTCGAAACCGGAATGCACGCCCCATCTTTTTTGTCGACTACATTCTGCTCATAATTGGACAAGATGCTGTATGTCGATGCCGTACTGTTTTGAATATCGTCGCTGCCATCGGTGCGTAAAACATGATGCAGATTCCAAGATATGCGGCCACCCGAAGAATTCGAGTCAATAGACGAAGCCGTAAAACCGTTGATACTAGCTTGCGTCACGCCGTCGCCCGACTTGGGCACGTTGACAACTAGGTAGACGCTCTCCGATGCACGCTTCTCTCTGCCGGTATCCTTCTCCTTGGGTACCTTTAGCGTATAGCGACTGTTGCTGGGAACGTCAGCACCCGCAACCTTAAACAGCGTCCACTTGCCATCGAGTTTCGCTTTAGCGGTCGCCTCTGCCTCGTTATCACACACGGTCCATGTGCCGGCGCCATCCTGCGTGGCCGACACACCCAAGATCTCGCTCAGCCATCGCTCCTGATATGGATTGCCCGCAGAATCCTTAAAGCCGTCGTTTCCGCTCAGGGAAACGCTCGTTGCTCCGCCTTCGCCCACCGTATAGTGATACTCTCTGCCACCGGCCTTGCCATCAACGTTCGCATCGATGAGCGTAAGCTGGGTGCCCTGGGGCAACCTTCCGTCGGCACCATTGAAGAGGATACTCTTGCCGAGCCCCTTCATCGAGCCGCCAGCAGCCATATAGCTGTCCCAGCCAAAGTCGACTTCCTTCCCATTGGCAGAATTGTATGTCCAGGTAAGCAGACCCGTCATCGGCTCGCCAAAGCTCGTAAGCACGTGTGCATCTTTTCCAAGGTTAGCGTAGTCTTTTTCTTTAAATTGAGTGCCGTAATCATACGTTGCAGTGAAATCGATCTCGAGCTTGCGCTTAACGATGATCGGCACCTGAACGTTGTAGCTCTGACCCGCCTCGGTAAAGGTAACGGTCAGGAGCGTAAAGCGACCTTTGCCGTTGTCCCAATCGGAGCTTGGGCTAAACGACATATTGTTCTTGCCATTGTTCACTACGCGAAGCGTGGGATTGTTCGACGCGTCACCGTCTTTAACGAACACACCGTCCTTGAGTTGGAAAACCTCTGCTTTGGCCGTCACGTGCGGATTGGTGCCATTCTCGTTATTCAATCTGCAGGCATCGGAGAAGCCGCCGTTCGTGACGATGTTTAGATAGCTCTTGACCGTCGTGTTGTCGTTGCCAGAGATCACCAAAACGGGGAAATCCGCTGTGGCTTGGTTGCTGCTTGTATCATTATTCGAATTGAACTTACTGGCCACGGATGAGGCATCGTAGCTCGACTTATTTTGATAGGCGCCGTTGTCATTAATGCCGCCGATATTCGTGTAGGTGTAGCGATCGGCAACACCGGTGCCTGCCTCGCTCTGGACGGTCGCCGCGGTGTCGATGGTGGCGCCGTCGCCAAACAGGTAGCGATCGGTGGTGTCGTTGTCGGAGGCACGCGCCGCCAGCGTGCTTACGGGGCTCGTGGTCACATACGGGCTCGCTGCCGTGGTGGCGGTATTGTCCGCGCCGTAGAGCGTGATCCCCTTGTCAGGTGCTTCCAGTGTGTCGTTATAGTCACCAAACGCGATATACGACTTCATGTTTACGGCGGCCGCATTGGTCGTGTAAACCATCGGCGGCAGATCACGCGTGGTCTTGCCGTTGCCGAGCTTTACGTTCACGCCCGCTGCGGAGAGGCTATAGCCGTTTGTGTCAACCTCGCCTAAGAGCACGCCCTGCTTAGAGCCCAATTTGTAGGTATTGCTGTCCATGAGCACGTTTACCAGATGGAACTGGCCGCGTCCGTCGCCCGCAATGCCGCCGTTGGAGGTTCCGCCAAACGTTGTGTTAGATACCTTTGTGTTGGTGACGTTGATGACGTCGGCACCGCTGTTAATCGCGCCAAGTAGACCGCCGCTCCACCTGCCCTTGATCGTGGCGCTCTCAATCGCGATATTGTTGCAGGCTATGTTCACATTGCTGAAGTAGTAGCCGATAAGTCCGCCCGAGCATTGGTCGGTGCCGGCAATGTTGATATTCTCGACGCTACAGTCCTCAAACCAGTACGTGTTGGGGCTGCCACTGCTCGTGACCTCGCCAATCAAGCCGCCCGCATTACGGATGCTATTGTTCGTTCCGGTGGCATCGCCGATGATGGCGCTCTTGGCATCGCCTCCGGCATCAATGCGCACGTTGCTTATAGAAATAACGCCTCTATAGGCGCTTCCGACCACACCGCCGGCGCCCATGTACTTATCGGTGTTCGACCCGGTGGCGAGTACATTTACCCCAGAGATGACTGCCGTGCTCGATGCGACGGCTTCCGTGATGCCAATTTTGGTGTTCACCGATACGTTACTGGAGGTATAACCGAACACGCCGCCCACGTAGGGTGTTGTACCCGTGGCGGTTATGGTCGAGTTTTTGCCAATAGTCTTCTCGTATACCCCTGTGGCCGCGGTTGTCCACACGCCGCACGGCGAGGCGATCGCACCCACATAGCCGCCAACGTACTTCTCGCCCGTGACGCTAAGGCCAGTGTATGAGCAGTCACAGAGATTCGCGGGCGCCTGCGTGCCGGAGCCGAAATTGACCATATAGGTCACGTCGTTATCCGTCCTTCGGCTGGTACGGCCCGAGCTGCCAAGAAGCCCTCCTACGCTCTTTGCGCCCAACACGGTGCAGTTCTTCATCTGTACGTTGCGGTAGACGCCACGCGTGTTGCCGTCGTAGTTGGCCGTTGCGCCCGCCAAAAGGCCGGTGCCGATGAGGTCGTTCGATGCCGGTCCCGAGGCAATGCTACCGTTGGCGTCTTTGTACGTGAGCGATACGTTGCAGTTACTAAAGGTGAGGTCTTTGACCTGAGCGCCGTCATTCGCGGTGACGCTCTGCCCCACATTGGTTGAGGTGAACATCACGGTGCTGAATAGGCCGCCCACGCCCGAGACCTTATAGTCGTCATCGGCATATTCGACGACGCCGTAAGTGGCATCTTTGGTGCCCACCGTGATGGTGGCCCCGTTGCCGTCGATCGTTGCCACGTGCGGCGTGATGCGGTCGCGATCGGTGGACGCCTCGTTCGAGCTGCAAGCATTGGAATAGTAACGGCCGCTGAGACCCACGTATCCCGTGCCGTAGCCAGTCATATCATAGGTGGCATTTTCCTTGAACTCCAGGCTCATGCCGATCGATTTCGACGCGCACACGTAGCCCGTTTGGTAGTCGGCAGCGTAGGACGCCACCAGGTAGGGCGAATTTACATCGTCATCATGGTTGAGCGGGCCGTGCCACCCCTGTTTGCCCGGGGCCTTCTGGTCATCGTTTTTGGCGGTTTCGAAATCGCCGGAAGCGCTCGCAGGCTTGCCCACGCAGTCGTAGCTGGCATTTCGCACCTTACCATATTCCTTGTTGCCAAACAGGTAGCCGTTTATCGCCGGGTCCTGCTTATCGCTGCCCCAGTACGCCTTGGAGCCGCGGAACACGCCATAATTAGCGTAGTCAGTATGTGCCGCTCCAGCACCCGCACCCGAGCTAATGATGGCCGAGAGCACCAAAAGGCCCTGGGCGTTTTCCACCGTGGTCACGGGTGCCTCGGCATCAGTGCCGATATACTTGTTGTCGGTGCCCGTGGTAGTGACGCAGGCAGCTCCCTTGTTTGTGAGCTCGTTGATCTTGTAGTTAGCGTTACCGTTTTCGACTTTGCAGCCCTCGCTAAAGGCATAGCCATCAATCACACGACCAACGTAGGGATTGTCGTACTGCCGGAAGTTGCCCGTTCCAAGACCCTGAGACTTGTCGCTGGTTCCAGCGCGCCAAGACGTCCCTGACATATTGCGGAAGATCACACCGCCGCCCGCAATGGCACCAACGTAACCGCCGATGGGAACAAGATGTGGCTTAGTTCCGCCACCAGCAACCGTAAAGCCGGTTGTGGAGTTATCGGGCGTTGTCCCATTCACGGCCACACCGTCGATAATGTTATCGCCGCCAAGGATGCAGCCGATAACGCCACCGAAGAACGACGTCGGAACACCGTCGGCATCCTTGGCAGAATAAGTAATAGTCGCCGACGCGTTCACATAGCGAATATTCAGATCGCGCACCACGCTGCCGTAACTATAGGGAATAAGGCCGCGAAGCGAACCCTCGTTATTCTCTATCTTGATGGTTGCCTTTTTATCACCTTTAGGGTTGCCAACGATGACGCCACGGAACGGGTTGGCTTTGTTGCCAAAACCGCCAAACGATGCGCCGTCGAGGGTGATCGTATTACCCCCGGTAGGTTCAATACTGTAGTACGCGCTTTGGATATAGCGGTGCATCATCTCGTCGGAAAGTGTGGCCGAAGGATCAGTGGTGTCGCCGGTCTTCTTTTCCCACTTCTTCCCAGTGTCTTTCGCCTGCTTATAGACGTACGTAACCTCATTGTCGGTTTTATTGTCGCTGCGGCGAGTACAGAGCGTACTCTGGTTGACGGCAATGGTGACCTCCCAACCGTCGAGCGCAGTTTGGTTGTTGATGTAGTTGGCGATGGCGTTCATCTCAGTCGCGTCCTTAACGGCATACGGATCGCCATATGTGCCGCATCCCTCTACCAGCTTTGGAATGCGCTGGTTGACTTTAATTTCATGATATTGGACGCCGCTCTCGGTGGCCTTTCCCTTATAAACATAAGGAAGATAGCCACCAAACCAAGGCCTGACGTCACCGTCCTTCTTACCATCAACCGTCACATAGCCGCTCACGGCACCATACGTCGCTTCGTCGTAATACCAAAGCTGCTTGCCCGGGTACTCCGTACTCCCATCAATCTCAGATCCGTATGTCACCTTGCCTGCATCGGCATCGGCATCGGCCTTAGTAAAGGTGTAGTCCGCAGAGCCCGTGCTCGTGCTTCCGTAGCCAAAACTCTCCAGCAGGCTCGCATGGGTGAAGATCGTTTTATTCTTTTGGCTGGGCAAGCTGATTTGCTCAAACTTTGCCGTCACCTGATCGGCCTCACTGCCTACACCAAGCTTTCCGAACAGCGACGTAGCCGCCTTGGTGTCACTCGTGTACCCAGTAGTCTTGATATTCTTCGCGTTCAGGCTCACGTACTTCTGCATCTCGTTGATGAGCAGAGGCATATAGGCGTTAGCATCCGTGGCGCTGTTGGCGCCGTCGACAATCAGATTGTTGAGCGTAAGACCATCAATTGAGATCTTTCTAATCTTGGTGCCATTGCCGTCGCTGGACCCATACACGTAGCGGCACACGAGCGCGCCCGAAGAGCTTCCGCTTGCTCCATCAGTGTCTTCAGAGCTCTTTCCGTCATTAATAACGGGCCCAACAGTACCACGCAAAGTGACGTTTTTTACTGTGAGATCGCCGTTTGCCACCGTTCGAAAAAGACCGCAGTGCATGTTCTCGTGCTGGGTAGCATCGGAATTTAGCTTGTTGCCATTCTGCTCGGCCTTGATCTTGGAGTAACAGAAGGTAATGGTCGCATTCTCAACCGTCACCTCTCCGCTCGGCTGAGTTGGATAATAGCTGTAGCCGGCCAAATCGATTGTACCCGTTATGGTTATGGAATCATCGAGCCCTGTCGTGCCATTGGGAACGATTGTCGAACGAATACCTTCGGGAGCATAACGGTAAGCAGACCATAAGAGCAGCTTTTCCGCTGTATCGATTTGACTGCCACTAAAGCCGCCTTCACAATTCTTAGAGGCTATGTCGAGGTTGTAGAAGTAGCGGGTATTGCCGTTCGTATTCTGGCTTCGACCGAAAGACGAGCGATTATGGTAGCTGTTGTCTTTTGTGGAATCGCCGTCCATGTCCAGCTTGTTTTTCTGTGTGTGTAGCGAAACGACCGTGTTCCAGTCGGCGTCCATGAGCTTGCTGCCGTTGTTTGGTTTTACACCGCTGCCAACCCATTCATCGAAGGACGTTACGCCCGACGCAACGATGGCCCCCTCGCCGGTGGGCACCCTATAGGCGGTATCCCAATAAGCCCTGTCCTCCAAGTACAGGCCTAGGTAGCTCTCGACGCCATATGTCGTCTTATCATCCACCTTGCAGCCGCGGCAAACTAGAACGCCGAGCGTCTGAGCGGCGCCCGCATTAATGGTTGTGCCCGAGAGATCGATGGCATAGTTGTTGATAATCCAGTGGCCGCTCGCGGCGTATACAAGACCACCGAGTTCCTTGGAATCATCCGCAGTCGCGGTTATAGAAGCGTTGGTCGTTTTCAGAGCATAAGAGTTTTCATTCTTGTTAATGCTCTCATCTCCGATAGTTACGACCGCGTTGCCCCAGCTATAACCCAAGAAACCACCCGTGCCATTGAGCTTATCGCCGTTCCTGCCGACTTTCATTTCGAATGAATTGAACGAAAGGCCCGAAATGTTCACGTACTTATCAGCTGAGTTGGCTATTGTCCCTGCATTGTAGGTACTCTGTGCGATGCAGCCGATAAGACCACCGACTTGGGCAATCTTGCCGCCGGCGCAATCGCCAGTTTCGATTGATCCGGCGACTTCGAGGCCCGCAACATTGAATGACGAGCCATAATCGCCCGCATAACCAATGGCGCCGCCAATGCGACTATTGCCGTTAAGCGTTTTAGTTGCAGCGATGGTCGCTTGAGCCTTGCTGTTATCCTTAAACGCAACCGTAGAAGCCGCCAGCACGCTGCCCGCAATACCGCCAATGTTCACGTCATTGGCAAACGTATCATCGCACGCGATATTCGTTTTGCACGTTACGCCAGACAATGACAGGTTGCCGACGATGGCACACGCAAGCGACCCGGCATCGATAGCCGAACCGTTATCGAACTTCATGGAGCCAGCGATTGTGACGTTGGAGATGGTTGCACCGTTGACGGCCGCGAACAAGCCCAAGCGGCCGTGGCGGTAGATTTTGCCGTTGCCGTTGCTCGTGTTATTGCCGTCGAGCACGTCTTCACCACGCTTGCCGTACGCCTCGCCGACGGCAAGATTGATTGTGCCGCCACCGTTCAACGTTCCCGAGAAAACTTGCGAGCCGTCTGCACGATCCTGCGTGAAACCCGTCAGGCCCGTGCCCTTGAGATCAATAGTGCCGTTCACCGTAATGGTCGAGGACTGCAAGCCGTTAAGGTTGTTTTCGGTAACGCCGTCAACCATCGAGTAGTAGCCGTTGGTTTGCCAGGTAATCGCAAGCTTGGCGAAATCCTCAGCTGTGGTTAGGGCGTAGGCACCGTTAGCTGCCGTCAGCGAATCCGGCAAGGTCAACTTATGAGTGTCCACATCAAGCTTAATGAAGTCGCCGCCCAGACGAACAACTTCACCGTAGGTCGCGATGTCGTCCGTCTTTGAGGCTGAGTTGCTACGCTTGAAGGTCCAGACCGCAGCGCCCTTGTCTCCCAGATCACCATTAGAGCCATTGCCGGCAGCGAAGATCAGCGCGTTGTGGTTCTCGTATACGAGCTGACCCGTCGTGGCGTTCTCGGCAAAACTTGCGCCCGACAGATCCGTGATGCCGCTGAATTTGATTACAGCATTCCACGCGGATCCCGCAATTCCCGCGGCACGGTTGCTTTGCGCCTTACCGATAGGATTGTCGCTTGTAAGTTTGAAATCTCGCACGTCAAGGACATTGCGCGTATCGACAACGCCCACGGCGCCACCGAACTTTCCGGTACCCGTTCGCGCCGAAGCATCTCCCTTGCACGCAACCGTCACGCCGTTGAAGACAACGGCAACGGGCTGCGAGTTAGGATTTGCGCTATCGCCAACATAGCCAACAACGCCGCCTGCGTCGGACAACTTGCTCGCAAGGTCAAACTCAATTGAGCACGTATTCTTATTATCTGCATCCTTTTCAACAACAAAGGCGCGCAAAGCGCCGTCGTCGTCCGTTTTCGTCGCGAACACCTTGCCGACAAGGCCGCCGTAGCTGCCGTTGACACTAACATCTTCTGGTAAGGCGAGTTTGCTCTTATACGTCCCGCCTTGCACCACGATGTCTCCATTAGAGATATCGGCCATGCCAAAAAGAGCGCCGGCGCGCTGCGACGCACCAAGAGTCACAAGGTCGCCCAGGTCGAACATATTGGACGTAACGGCAAATCCTTGCGCAAAGCTCACGTCGCCGATAACGCCACCAGAGCAAGCGCTGTTCTCGTCGCCAATATTTAGAGGACACCCAATCTGCTTATTATCCGCGCCCAGTGTGAGCACGGTCGCTTTACCAATAAAACCGCCGCTGGCAGTTGTGCCCTTGACGGTGAGCGCGTGTAGGTCGAGAGCTTTCGCGACGTTGACCATGGCACCCGTGCTCGAGCCAACGAGTCCTACAACGCCACCGGCGGAGCCGTTCGTAGACTGGACGGTGGCGGTGGGAACGTTTGCCAGAGTGCCAATGCTCAGGGTCGCACCGTCCTTGACTTCGCCTACGAGCAGGCCAGCGTTGCCAGAGCTCGTTTTGACGGCTCCGCCTGAGGTCAGATCGTTGGGGAACGTGACGGACTCAACCGTCAAGCTCCCGCTCTCGACCGTGTTGGCAATCAAGCCAATGTTGCCCGTCGCATTCGCGTTGAGATTCTTTCGAGAATCGGTGAGGCTATAGGTAACGTTCGCAGCAAGGTCGCCCGTCGTCGCACCCAGGAGGGGTGCCGTCAAGGCGGAAGTCGCATCCTTCACATCAACGTTCACGGGTTCCACGATGTCAACCGACGCGATGAGTGTCTTGCTCTCTTCGCCGTTTTCCGCACCGCTGACCTTCGAAGCGACCATCGGTGCGCTATAGCTAGTCGCGCCTACCCACTTTATCCTGACCGTTTTGTTTTGGTCAGACAGCTTGAGGTTATTAAAAACCGTCCGATCAGTCGTAAGCTCGACGGGACTATCAACGTCCCTATAGATCCTGCCTTCAAACGGACATTCATCACTGCCAAGACCCTGGAAAGACATGCCGTTATTAGCCGACTCGGTGAGCTTCGCATCGCCCGTGATGATAACCTTGATCTGCGCATCATAGTAAAGCGAAGCGTCGGCGTTAGACAGGACAGCGAACGCCTCCGACGACTTGACATCGAGGCTTCGGATTCCGCTCTCGTCGTCTTTGCGCACGATGCTTTCCGCGCCGTTCTTCTCGAGCAGCTCGACGAGCTTATTCAAATCCGTGATCGTCGCACCCGCCTGGGCATCAGCGTCCTCCGAAGTCGCATCATCGGCATCTTGCTCGGCGTCGTCAGCGGCGGCATCGTCAGCGGCATCGTCGCCTTCCGTCTGGTCGCCCGTGGAATCGGAACCAGTGGCGCTATCGGTGGTATCGCCTGCTGCAGCGTCATCCTTCACCGCGTCATCCCCAGCACTGTCGCTGTCGGCGCCGGCATCACTCGACCCAGACCCGATCGTGACATCGCCGTTGGTCTCGCCGCTCTCGGCAGTATCCAACGCCTTCGCAGATGCGGCAGCAATCTCGTTCGAGATGTTCTGCCAGCCTGCCGCCACAGCAGCCACCGTGGGCGAGCATGCTTGGAGCACCATGACCACCGTCATGAACTCTGCGAATATGCGCTTTGCCGTTCTCATCGATTCCGTACCTCTTATCCTAAAACTCCGCTTCCAGAGTTATCGAGTCTCCGTCGCGCCCGTCAGAGTAGTTCCGCTCACGCTAATGTCCAGGTCGCCCCAGCCACCGGGCGTTTTGCCGTCCGCTCGGTAAAAGTTGACGACCATCGAACCCGGCTCCATGGTGAACGTAGCCTTGCGAGCTGCAGCATCCACCGTCGCGCTATGGTTGGTCTCAAAGAACGGGTCGATCTCCACGTTCTCCCCCCACGTGAGCGTGACGTTTGCCAGTGCGCCCGTAACCGTCACGCGGTAGTTGTATGCAGCGTAATCAGCAAACTTGCCAGCCTCATCGACCAGCGCGCCCTCAACCGCAGCGGTCTTGACCTCGGCCCTCTTTGACGGCACGACTTTCGCCGCCAGACAGGCTAGCTCGGTGCCGGGGCTCTTCTCCGATACGACCGTGGCCTTAATCACAAAGTATGCTTGTCCCAACTTAGCCTCGGGGAAGGTCACGGTGTAGTCGTTCTTGGTAGGTTGATTCTCCGGAAGCGTGACGCTGCTACCGGGCTGGGGCGCATAGCTCCACGTGGCGCCATCGAGCCCGTGCCCCTCGACCGTCAAGGTGTATGTCACATTTTTGTCGTTGCAGAAGTTGCTGTTGCCCAGCAAGTGGTTGTAGATGCTAAAGGTAAAGTTGCACTGCCCGTTGTTGGGATACACCGTAACGGAGCGCTGGGCACGGGCGAGCTCGTCGGGGCTAGGCGCACTCATATAGCCCGTGAGCAAATCGCTTGCAAATAGGCTCTGCGCAGTGCCCGTTGCGGCGACGGACTTTAGAAATCCGTTGGCGGTGTAGGCGGAATAGGTAAAGTAGCCACCCGTCACGAGCGCCACGGCGCAAATAAGTGCGATTGCCGCCACAACCAGCTTGTTCTTGACTAGGCTCTTGCTTTTTGCCAGCTGCTCGCGCTCGGCATCCTGCTGTTTCTCTTGCTTCTCCATGTGCGCCCCCTCTCCTACTTGCCGCTCGTGTTGCGCGCGATCAGGTAAATCACGTCGGTCTCTTTGGCGCTCTCGTCCCACGAAAGCTTGATGATAAAGTTAAGCGTGTCATTGCCAGTCGAGTTGTCGAGTGTCTTAGCGTTGAGGTCGCCTTTGCCGAATTTCTTGTATCGGTAGAGCGGGCGCGCGTTGCGCTGGACGTTTTGATAGTCCTTGAATGTAGGGTCGCTTGCGCCCTCGCCCGGCACGGCTGCCAGACCGTCGTTCTCCTTGTTGATATATTCGAAGCTCGTCAGCAGGTTCTCTCCGGTTGCTTTCCAGCTATAAGATTTGCCGTCTGCGGTACCGCTCACGTCGGGCGTCTGGAGCGCAGACGTGTTCTCGGCTCTGTACAGCTCGATAGTGAGACCCGTAATGTTGGTCGTATTCGCAAGCTGCAGCTCAAACCCGTCGCCGCCCGTCTGCACGCAAAACGGGCGCTTGAGCGTCACCGTGCTGCCAGTCTTGGTATCGCCGTATTCGGGGTTGTAGCTCAGGTCGATCTGCTCTGTTGCCGTAGCGTTGGGGCCCAGCACCTTGAGCTCTGCCGGCTCCTTGATCTTGCCGACGGTGGAGCCGCGATTGGCATCGACGAACCATCCGAGCGTCAATCCCAGCAACACGAGAAGCACGGCCACCAGACCCACGATGGCCAGGGATTCGCGACGGTGGTCGCTCACCCAAGCCTTGATGCGCTCGATGCGGCCAGCCGGACGCGCTTCGCCGTGCGAGCCGAACCCGTTGCCGCCGGGGTTTGCCGCTCCTTCGTTGTGTTTGATATCGCCCTGCTCGCGGGCATTAAGCTGCTCGTCCATTTATTTATCCGCCTCCTTGGCGGTGAAGCGCACGCGAATGTACTTGACGTTCTTGCCGATAATCTCGTCGGCGTTGTTGTAGTAGCTGGCGCAGGTTTCCACATCCGCAGAGGACATGCCGGCTCCGACAGGCGGAACCGCGCTAGGCGCCTGACCTGGCACGCTCGTGCTATCGGCGCGGAAATAGCGCGCGTGGTTATTGTTGATGTCGCCGACGAGGGCTGCGTATCCCGCGGCGGGGTCCGTGCTCGCAAAAAGGTTGCCACCGTAGCCGGCGTTGCCCGTGCGAACGTAGCTCTTAAACTGCTCCGACCAAATCCAGTAGAGGGTTTTGGGTACGGTTTTGGTCGTGCTATTTGAGTCCGCAGGGCAAAAGTCCGACGCCGGAATGGTAAAGCTCTGCGTGATGACGGTAACGCTGGCTCCGTCCTGGGTCACCGTGGTTGTCGTGGGGACCAGCGGATTGGAGTAAAAGCCAGAGGTGTCTTTGCCCTGAAAAACCAGGATATGACCGCGCACCAAATCTTTAAGCGAGTTGATGATCTCTTCGTTTTTCGATGCATCCGCAGCGGAGCCCATGCCGACAGCACTCGTCTGGACGGAAATCTCCCAGGTCATCTCCACCGTGATATCGTGCAGGTCGTTGCAGAGCGGCTTGACGTTGAGCTGGAGCTGACCAGCCGACCCCGGAGAGAGACTGCCATCGGCACTCATGTTATTGAGGTTGAAAAGATTGTTCACGGCAAGGCTTGTACTGTCCGACGCGTAGTTGTCCTGGGCGTCGTACTTGCCCGCCGTGCCGCCCTGCGTTCCCGAGAGCACAAACCGCGGACCCTTCGCCCCGATCGTACTCCCCGTGGCACTCACTCGGTTATTCGCGGCAAACCAGGCCAGGCATGCAAAGATGGCAACGATGGCGGCCAGCACAAACAGACCGCTCACCAGGAAATCCTTCCAGAAATCCTTGAGGGTCCGCACGTGCTCGTCGGCAGCTTGGCGGTACTCGGCCGCCGTCTTGTGCTGCTGGAGCTCGCTATGTCGGTCCATGCCACTCATCGCTTGCGTTTGCCCTGCTAGTGGGCGTGCCATCCTTTCCGCTTGGTCGCGATCAATCCGTTGCTCGTAGGCATAGAATTCAGGCAGAATACAACACCATACGATAAGGTAAAAGAATAGCATTGACCTGCGGTTTGCTCCACAGCGCAAGCCTTAATGATGTCTTAAAAGTCAAATCCTTGGTGCAAGGGGGTCAGGTTACTTCGCAGCAACATGGTGCACACAAACCTAACCCCCCTTGCACCAATCCATAGCGCCGGGCGGAGAACACACGGCGTGCCGCCCCTTAACACCCCAACGCGCGCACGGGTATCACGTAGATACCGTCCTCGACCTCGCGGGCGTACTCACCCACCCCCACAATCACGGCCATAAACTCCGGTTCGCGTGTGCGTGAACGAGGATTTCCACAGACCTTCTTGCGAACGCGCTTGAGACTCTCGACGCCGGCGCTCGCTTTATCTTCACTCACCTTAATCTCAAAGGCGGCCCACCGTCCGTCGGCTAGCTGCACGATAGCATCGCACTCAAGGCCCGAATCGTCGCGATAATAGCGCACGGGCGTGCTATCCAGCAGGTCGAGCGAACGTGCGTAGACCGAAAGGTCGCGTATGACCAAATTCTCAAACACCAGACCAAATGTCTGCCAGTCGGCAAGCAGCGCCTGCAAGGACATACCTAGCAAGGCGCAAGCAAGGCTCGGATCTGCCAGATAGCGCTTGGGCTTGACGGTAAAGCGTCGTTTGTCGCGCGCGGCGGGAACCCAACCGGGGACCTCCTCGAGAATGAACATGCCTTTGAGGGCATCCAGGTACCTGCGCACCTTGGTCTCATCGGCAAACGCTGCGGGTTCCTCCTCGGCACCGAACATATCCATAAGAATCGTTTTATACGTGGTTGCCTGTCCCAGATTGCGCGCGATCGATGCAGAGACTCGACGAGCAATATCGGGGTCGAGACCAACCGCCGGGAAGCTGCTCGAAAACGTAATGTTGAGATATTCGCGGGCGATGAGCTGAGCGTCAGCCGAGACCATATCGATCGCCTCGGGCCAGCCGCCGCGGCAGGCGGCTTCGACAAGCCCCGGTGTATCGCCATTGCACCGGCAGGGCTCAAAACGATGCTCAAACAAGCCCGCCAGGCTCACCTTGCCGTTGGACTCACCTGTCTCGGCAAGCGTCATGGGGTGCATGCGGACGTGGCCGATGCGGCCGGCTCCACTATGCGCGGGTGCCTCCGCCTTTGAGCCAAACGCAGACGTGGCGGAACCCGTGAGGATATAGGCGCCGCGCGTGCCCCGGGCACGGTCGACCTCGTGTCTAACGTAGTCCCAAATCTGGGGAACGCGCTGCCACTCATCGATAATATGCGGACGGTCTCCCAGCAACATCATCGCCGGGTCGGCACGCGCGAGGTCGAGATTCTCGTCGACATACGAGACGGACGCCCCGTGCTCGAGCGCGGCCCACGTCTTGCCGCACCACTTGGTGCCTGCAATCTCGACCGCGCCAAAGACACGAAGGTAGCGCTCGATTTGCGCATCCACGATACGTGGGATGTATCCGTCCCGATGTAGCCTCTCGCCCGCCATGAGCCACCCCCGCAGATTTACAGGTCCTGCTTTCTGATTCTTCTATTCCACTGTAGCAAATTCGGATTTTCGGGTGGTTGCGATTCGGATTTTCGTGTTCATATAATTCGGATTTTCAGGTGCTCAAGATTCGGATTTTCTGAACCAGCTGGTCAGGGATACTCTATTGGCAAAAAGGCGGGGAGCACCGATACGGCACTCCCCGCCCACTCAATACGCGATAGCTTTCTTGCTTAGAGCTCGTTGGCCGCGTGATACGCCGTGCGAATGGCGCTCGCGATGTCGGCGGTGCGCTCGCCCGAGCAGTCGCCCACGCAGGTCACGGGCACCGTCACGCCGTCCAGGTCAAACGCGTTGGCCTTGGAGCCCACGGCCATCACCACGTAATCGCAGGCGATCTTCACCGGCTCCTCGGCGCCGTCCTCGGTGGTGCGAACGGCCTCCACGCCCTCATCGGTAATGGCAGTCAGACGGGTCTTAACATGCTGCTCAACGCCATGCTCGGCAAAGTCGCTCATAATCAGCGGCAGGATGGTCTCGGACTCGCCTGCGGCAATCTTGTCGAGCATCTCGACGATCGCCACCTCGCAGCCGTGCTGCAGCAGGTACTCGGCAGTCTCGGTGCCCACCAGGCCGCCGCCGATAACGGCAACGCGACCGCTGAGCTCCGCCTTGCCGGCCAGCACATCCCAGCTCGAGACGACCTTCTCCGAATCGGCACCGGGCACGGGAATGACCACGTCGTGCGCGCCCACGGCCACAATCGCGGCGTCGGCGGCGTTGAGGTCCGCGGGGCTAGCGGTGTGGTTGAGCTCAACCTTCACGCCCAGGCCGGGCAGAATCTTCTCGTAGTACTCGACCGAGCGCATGATCTCGTCCTTGCGCGGAGGCGCAGCCGCCAGCACAATCTGGCCGCCCAGATGGTCGCTCGCCTCGTAGACGGTCACGTCGTAGCCGCGCTTGGCCGCCACACGCGCGGCCTCCAAGCCGGCAATACCGCCGCCCACCACGGCGATCTTCTTGTCACCCTCGCCCGGCTTAATGGCGACGGTCGCCTCGTCGCCGTTCTCGGCATTGAGCACGCACGAGATGTACTGGCGGTTTTGGATCGCATCGACGCAGCCCTTGTTGCAGTTGAGGCACTCGCGGATGGGCTCACCCGTGGCGGCCTTGAGCGCAATGTCGGGGTCGCACATGAGCGAGCGGCCGTACGCGACGATGTCGGCCGAACCGTCTTCCAGGATCTTCTCGCCCGCCTCGACCGAGACAACGCGGCCGACGGTTGCCACCGGCACGGAGACCAGGGCCTTGACGCGCTCGGCCACGGGCAGCGTCCAGTTGTAGGGCATGGCGCCCATGGGCGGAATGGTGTCGCCCATGTTGCCGGTGTGGTTTGCCTGCGCCACCTGGATCATATCGATGCCGGCGCCCTCGAGCAGCTTGGCGAACTCGCAGGCCTCGTCGGGCTGCAGGCCGCCCTTGCCGCGCGGTGTGCCGTCGGGGTTCTCCATGATCACGGGGAGCTTGTACTCCACCATCAGCTGCGGTGCGGCTTCCTTAATGGCGGCGACGACCTCCAGCGCATAACGGACGCGGTTCTCGAACGAGCCGCCGTACTCGTCGGTGCGCTGGTTGAGGATGGCCGAGCACAGCGAACCCACCAGACGGTCGCCGTGGACCTCGATGGCGTCGATGCCAGCCTGCTGCGCGCGGGCGGCCGAGGCGGCGATAGCCTCCTTGATCTGGGTGAGCTGCTCCACGGTGGCCTCGTTCACAAAGTGCTGCATGTCGTGGTGCAGTTTGGCGTAGGCCTGCTTGCGAATCTCGTTGGACTCGGCCATCTTGGCGGCAAAGGTCTCCTCGTCGCCGGCGGCCTTGGCCTCCTGCGCAGCTTTCGCAGCGGCCATGGAACCCATGACCATGCGGCCGACGCCGGGGACGTCGTACTCGGGGTGGAACAGCTGCAGGGCGATCTTGGCGCCGTGCTTGTGGACGGCGTCGGCCAGCGCCTTAAACGTGGGGATCTGAGCGTCGGTCGCCAGCTTGGGCGTGGGGCTTGCGGTCATGACGGGAGCGACGTCGCCGATGACGATGTAGCTCACGCCGCCACGGGCCAGGCGCTCGTAAAAGGCCAGGCTGCGCTCGCCGATGGAACCGTCGCGCTCCTCGTAGCCGGTGGTAAGCGGCGGGAACATAATGCGGTTTTTGAGCTCAAGGGGGCCAACCGTAATGGGCTGAAGCAGCTTAGACGCAGGTGTGGTCATGGACATTCCTCTCTTGTAGGCGCGGCGGCGATGATGCCGCGTAGTTGTCTAGAGGATATGGCATGGGAGCACAGTGGCGCAACGGAAATCGGCGAATATCAGGTGGCGGCGGGTGGATGGGGATGGGCGGGGCGGCCCGTCGGTTTATCTCAATCTGTAACAGTTAGGCCCTATTTTGCCGAGCAACTGTTACAGATTGAGACGAACCAATCTAGCCTGCCGAAAGATCTAGATCTGTAACAGTTACTCAGTAAAAACCGTCCCTCGTGTTACAGATTTAGACAAACGAAGACCGTCCTGCCGAAACATCTCAATCTGTAACACCTAGCCGCCCAAATCGGGTCTAGATGTTACAGATCGAGATTTTGTTTGAGAGGCCGAGAATTGGACCGAAAACACGGTCCCGAAATAACAAAAAAGCTCGCCGGCTAGGCCGACGAGCTGCAAGTTCTTGGTCGCGGGGGCAGGATTTGAACCTACGACCTCCGGGTTATGAGCCCGGCGAGCTACCAGACTGCTCCACCCCGCAATGTCTGGGCGCCTCATGTGCGCAAGAAAGAATATTACGCGGGAGTTCGGTAAACGGCAAGGAAAATCTCGTAGAGCATAATTCCTTCATATTTAAACCCCTCAGCCCCTATCACCGTAAACGAATCGCAGCCGAGCGCCGTCGACGGCACGTATACAATGGTGCGCGTCCTTTTATGCCGACACCGGGAGTAGACATGCTGCTCGCTATCGATATGGGAAACACGCAGACGGCCATGGGCCTGTTTGACGGAGACGAGCTGGTGCAGTCGTGGCGTATGCCCACCGACCGCTCCTATACCGCCGACGAGATCCACGTGCGCCTGATGGGTTTCTTTAAGATGTACGGCCTTTCGCTCGATGCGGTCGACGCAATCGCCTTTGCGGGCGTGGTGCCGCAGCTCTCGCGCGAGTGGCACGCCGTGGCCGACCGCATTGCCGCGGACGCCATCGTCATCGGGCCGCAGACGGCCGCGGTGACCAAGCTGCGCGCGGCGCGCCCCCAGGCCGTAGGTGCCGATCGCGTCGCCAACGCCGTTGCGGCCGAGACTTTCTACGGCGCGCCGGCAATCGTGGTGGACTTTGGCACCGCGACCAATATCGACGTCATCGATGAGGACGGTTATTACATTGGCGGAGCGATCGCGCCAGGCATTCGCATCTCCATGGACGCGCTTGCCGCCCGTGCCGCCAAGCTCGCCAGCGTGCCGCTCGAGGCGCCCGAGCACGCCATCGGCCGCGATACCGAAGAGTGCATCAAGGTCGGCGCCGTGGTGGGCGCTGCCGCCATGGCTGAGGGCCTGGTCGCGCGCATGAAGCGCGAGCTGGGCCGCGAGGATGCCACCGTTATCGCCACGGGCGGTCTCGCCAGCATCGTCGCCGATTCGACCGATGCCTTCGACGTGGTCGACGGACAGCTCACTATCAAAGGCATCTGCGAAATCTACCGCCGCATGCAGAGGCTGGGGTAAGGCGGGGTTTAAGTCGAGCGCGAGCGGCGAACTAGGCAACGCATCGGTCCTATTCCTCAAAATCGAAATTTTTTCGATTTTGAGGAATAGGACCTTTTGCTAAGCCTCGCCGCACAACCACCTCGCCAGGTCCACGATCTGCACCCCATTGCGGTCCGTGGCCTCGTGATGCGTGCGGGCGAGAATCATCTTGGGGTACGCGTCGCCAATGCTCAGCAGTGGTGAAATCTCGCGTTCAAATGTCTTATCCGAGCTGATATCGTCGCTCACCTGAATATAGAGCTTCTCGCTCCGTTTGATTGCTACAAAGTCTATTTCATTTTTATAGAGCACGCCGACGTATACCTCGTATCCGCGGCGCAGCAGCTCGACTGCCACCATGTTCTCGTATACGCGTCCCCAATCCATATCACGTGTACCAAGAAGCGCATAGTTAAACGCATGGTCTGCCAGGTAATACTTCTCGCCGCTCTTAAGGTATTTTTTGCCGCGAATGTCGTACCGACGAACTTTATAGAAGGCAAACGCATCACACAGGTACCCCATGTACGCACCGACCGTTTTGTTCGTTATCTTTAGCCCATCTGCGTTCAAAACATCCGTAATGTTGCGTGCCGACGTTATGTTGGAGACGTTGTCCATCATGTAATCGGCAATGCGCAGCAGTGCCGATTCGTTTCTCACGTTATGCCGCTGCACGATATCCCTCACGATGAGCGTTTTGAAGACATTGGAGAGATATTGGTAGCGCTGCTCCTGCAGTGGATAAGGGTAAGAGCCGGACATACCACCGGTTCTCGCGTACTCATCGAAGTCGCGATCGACCTCGCCCTCGTCACTATAGAAGCGATACTCCTCAAACGAGAATGGGAAAACCTCGATCTCGAACGTGCGCCCCGTAAAGAGCGTCGACAGATCGCTCGACAGCAAAAAAGCGTTCGATCCGGTGATGAAGATGTCGTACTGCTCGGATGCATGGAGGCTGTTGATCGCGCGTTCAAAGCCGTCGCACATCTGAACCTCGTCGATAAGCAGGAAGTTTTGCTTGCCGGACACTCGATGCTCTTTCACACAGGCGAGCAGGGCATGATATTCGAGCAGGCCCTCGAACTCGTCGAGGTTGTAATTGATATGGATGACATTCGAATTGGACAGATTTGCCTCCACGTAATCGCGGAGGGCCTCGAGCAATTTTGACTTACCGCTACGGCGAATGCCCGTTATGACCTTGATGTCCGGTACGCCAATAAGGCTCGTCAACGTGTCCATATATGACGTTCTATTGATGAGTTTCATTGGTGCCTCCCTGCGGTCTTCTATCGCTATTCCTCAAAAACGAAAATAATTCAGTTTTGAGGAATAGACTCTGCAACGAATATACCTCGTTAAAGGCCGAGCTGGCTTAATTCTATTCCTCAAAATCGAAAGATTTTCAGTTTTGAGGAATAGGGTGCTGACAACCCATTCCCCAGACAAGCAAGACCCTCCCCGGCACAGCCGAGAAGGGTCTTGTTGTCATCGTTATCTTTGAGTGCGGGCGCCGCGCGCTACAGCCCGCGAATGCGCACGGCCTCGGGCGGAAACTCTTGCTCGCCGGCGTCAGTCTTAATGGTCGCGCGGCCCCAGATGTCCAGGCCCGCAAACACGCCGACCGCGAGCGGCAGGCCGTTGGGCGACACCGCCGCGACCTGACGACCCAGCAGCGGCACCATATCGAAATACTCGCCCAGCACCGGGGCCAGCGGGCCGGCAGCGCCCTGTGGTGTGTTGGCGGCAACCGCCCAGGCGTCAACGCGAGCGAGCACCGCCGCGGCCAATGCCTCGACCAGTACCTCGTCGCCCATATCCACGCCGAGCTCGCCCAGTGCCGAACGCTCAATATCCACCGTCACCGCGGCAAACATGCCCGCGGCACCGGCACCGCCGTTGACGGCGACGCGCGCGAGCGACGTCTCAAACGCAGGCGCGCCGCACACGATGCCACTCGGCCACTGGATGCCCACCTTGCCGGCAAGCCCCAGGCCCGGCGTTGCGGCCGTGCCCGCGAGCGCGTCCATCATGCCCATTGCGGCCACAAACGGCAGGCCGTGGAAGGCGTGCATGTTCACATCGGGGCGCACGACCAGCGAAAACGTCAGCGATGCATCGCCCGCGCTCCACGCGCACCGGCCCGCGGACATGCCCTCGCGGCCCGCGTCACGCGCCGCGTCGAGCTCGGTACCGGCGACAACAGCATTCATCTCGATCATCTACATACGCCCCAATTCGCCCACGATATGGCCCACGCGATCCTCGGGCTCCTTGACCTCGACGCCGTTGAAGCGGAAGAACCGCGCCGGGTCGTGCATCAGGTCCTCGAGCGGCACCAGCACAAAGTCGCGCTCGCCGATCAGCGGATGCGGCAGGCGCAGCTTTTTGCCGCCGTGAGTCTCGCCATCCATCCACAGCAGGTCCAAGTCGATAGTGCGTGGGCCGTTGACCTTAGCCTTCTTGGAACGGTCGCGGCCCAGCTCGAGCTCGATCTTCTGCAGCTCGTCGAGCAGCACCAGCGGCGCCAGCTCGGTTTTGATCTCGATAACGGCGTTGGCAAACGCGTCCTGGCGCGTCTCGTAGGCCGGCTCGCTCTCGTAGATGCGCGAGGAGTTGGACACGCAGGTGAGCGGGATCTCGGCAATCATGTCGCGGGCGGCGCGGATGTTGTCGCAGCGATGCCCCAGGTTGGAACCCACGGCCACAAACGCGCGACGTGGCTGCGGCTTGGCGACAGCCCAGTAACCGTTCAGGAACTGCGCGAAACCGGTGACGTCGTGCACGCGCACGATGTTGGCACCGGCCTGGATGGCGCCCAGGCACACGCCAAACGTGGCGGCATCGCGCGCGGCGGCCTCGGTCACGCCCGAGACGGCGCCCACAAAACGCTTGCGCGACACGGCGCACATGAGCGGATAGCCCAGCGACGCCATCTTGGCGGTCTCGCGCTGGATGACGATATCCTCGTTGGCCGTCTTGCCAAAGCCCGGACCGGGATCGATGCAGATGCGGTCGCGCGACACGCCGGCATGGATGAGCGTGCGGGCCTGATCGGACAGAAAGCCCATGACGCGGCGCATGATGGGCGCCGAATCGGGCAGGGTAAAGCGGCGGAGCTGCGAGGTGGGCACATAGGCTTCCTCACGGCGGGCACTGCGGCGCATCATGGCGGCCAGGTGGTCGCTGGGCTCTGGTGTGGCTTCGGTAGCTGCGGGCACGGTCTCGGGTGCAGCGGCGGCAGGGGCAGCCTGCTCGGCAGTCGGCGTCTCTGGCTCGTCAACAGGCTCGGGCGCGGGCTCCGATTCGCCAAACGGCAGCGAGGGCTGCACCACGCCACCCGGGAGCTTTGCCTCGGGCTTAGGGTCGCCCAACAACTTGCCGCGACGGCGACGAGCGGGCTTCTCAGCCTCGCGCGCAGCCTCGGCGGCCGCCTCGCGCGCCTTCTCGGCAACAAACGCCGCGGCCGAAGTATCGAGCTGCACCGTCGCGTGCGTACGAGCGGGTGCGGCGACCTCGCCGGCGTGCATTACGATGACGCCGCAGGTGCTCGTCTTAACGAACTCGACCATCTTGGGGTCGGTGAAGCCCGTCACATCGTTGACAATCGAAGCACCGCAGCGCACCGCCGCCTTGGCAACCGCCACATGACGCGTATCGATCGAGACGATAGCGCCCTCTTTGGCGAGCGCGCGCACGACGGGCAGCACGCGACGCGCCTCCTCGTCGGGGTTGACCGGGGTAAAGCCGGGGCGCGTGGACTCGCCGCCCACGTCGATGATGTCGGCGCCGGCATCGAGCATCGCCAGGCCGTACTCGACGGCGGCATCCGGGTCGAAGTGCTCCCCGCCGTCGCTAAACGAATCGGGCGTCACATTGAGGACGCCCATGATGCGCGGACGATCAAAGCTGAGCTCGTACTTTCCGCACCGCCATGTCTTGCTGTCGTTCGCCATGAACATCCTCCTAAAATGCCCACGCCGCCGCGCTCGGGCGCTGACGGCGGGGTCGCTTTGCAATCAGTCTTTCTATTGTATCCGCGCACACGGGCTAGAACGCAAACGCGGCCGCGATGTCGCAAGAAATCAGCAGGTCGGCATTTGCATCCTGATCGGTAGGCGCCAAATTGCAAATGGCCAGCGTATCGCCAGTAAAGTAACGCGTAAGGCCTGCCGCCGGATACACCACGAGCGAGGTCCCACCCACAATGAGGGCATCGGCCGCGGCAATGGCGGCAACGGCACCGGTCAACACATGCTCGTCGAGCGGCTCTTCGTAGAGCACCACATCGGGCTTGATGCGACCACCGCACGCAGGGCACACGGGCACGCCCGCGGCGTCCTCGTGCTCGCGCGAGCAAATCCACTCGGCGCTATAGACCGCGCCGCACGACTGGCAAATGTTGCGATGGACCGATCCGTGCAGCTCGAACACGCGCTGCGAGCCCGCCATCTGATGCAAGCCGTCGATGTTTTGCGTCACCACGGCATCAAGCTTGCCGGCGCGCTCCAGCTCGGCCAGCTTGGTGTGACAGCGGTTGGGCTTAGCGTTAAGCGCGATCATCTTGGTGCGGTAAAAGTCGAAGAACTCCGCCGGATGTGTCTCGTAAAAGCTGTACGAGAGCATGGTCTCGGGCGGATAGGCAAACTGCTGGTGATACAGGCCGTCCACGCTGCGGAAATCGGGGATGCCACTTGCCGTGGAAACACCAGCGCCGCCAAAGAAGACCACGCGCTTGTGGGTGTCAAACAGATCCGCCAGCGCGGCGGACGCCTGCTTGGGGTCCAATATTGCCTGCGTCATATGAGTCCTCCGTCCATGTTGGTCGGGGCGACTGCGATTGCGCCGTCGTCCGCGGGGCCCGCCCCGCCTCTGTTGCGCTAATCTTAAGCCTGCCAACCCCGTCGAAAGGACACCATGCCTCAGACTTACACTTTCGCCTCGTGGAACGTCAACGGCCTGCGCGCCGTGCTCAAAAAGGACCCGAGCTTTATCCAGATCACGCAAGAACTCGACGTCGATATCCTGGCGCTGCAAGAGACCAAGCTGCAAGAAGGCCAGGTCGATATTGACCTGCCCGGCTATCACCAAACCTGGAGCTACGCCGAGCGTAAAGGCTATTCGGGCACTGCGGTCTTTAGCCGCCAGGAACCGCTGCGCGTGCTGCACGCCGATGCGCTGCTGCCCTACGCCGGCGAGGGTGAGGCAGCTGAGCTCGTTGCCCAAGCCGCGACCGAGGGCCGTGTCTGCGCGCTGGAGTTCGACAAGTTCTGGTTTGTCGACGTCTATACACCCAACGCCCAAAATGAACTCGCCCGCATCGACGTGCGCATGGCCTGGGACGATGCTTACCGCGGCTTTTTGAACGCGCTCGAGCGCGAGACCGGCAAACCCGTCGTGACCTGCGGCGACTTTAACGTGGCGCACGAGGAGATCGACCTTAAGAACCCCAAGTCCAACCGCGGCAACGCCGGCTTTTCGGACGAGGAGCGCGGCAAGTTTACCGAGCTGCTCAACGCCGGCTTTACCGATACCTGGCGTGCGGCAAACCCCGACGTCGAGGGCGTCTACAGCTGGTGGAGCTATCGCTTTAATGCCCGCAAGAACAACGCCGGCTGGCGCATCGACTACTTCCTGGTAAGCGACACAATCGCCGGCAACGTGCGCGACACGGGCATCCGCGGCGACATCTTTGGCAGCGACCACTGCCCCGTCACCCTCACGCTAGAGCTCTAGCCCCAGCTGATCCCCTGGGGACGGAGGAAAAGGAATCATTTTCACTTCGCGAGATCATCCACGCAGCTCGCTTGCCACGAAACTGGCCCATCTACTACGTTTAAGCCACTACCCTCAACCACAGTGAACAACGCAAAAAGAAAACCGCAGGTAGAAAGCCTGCGGTTTTTCATAAAACGCGGTTGTGTTTGGGGGTGTCGGGCCAAACGTAGTAGATAGGCCGATTTCGTGGCGGGCGAGTTCAGCTGATTCCCCGGGGACGTCTGGAGACGGAAGAAAACGGATCAATTTAGCTCTTGAGGGTCACGACGCCCGTCATATCAGCCGGCCATTTTAAAACTATGCCAGTTTACGGGGCTATATCGCGAACCCCCAACCATACGCAATTCCGAAATAATAAAACCGCAGGTAAACGGCTTGCTCTATTTCAAAAATAGCCGGCATGGTCTGCTTGTGCCAATCTGGCCCCGTAAACCGGCATAGTTTTAAAATGGCACTTCGGCAGTATTGATTCCCGCCCCGGCGCACCAGCCCTACAGCCCGTACTTCACGACGACTCGGTTGATGCGGCGACACCAAGGCTTGTACAGGGCGACCAAAAACACGCAGGTCGCGAGGCCGTGCGTGATATCGAACGGTACGGCGGTGGCAAGACGCGCCATGGCACCCGCCCACGTGAGCGGTTGAACAAAACCGATAATGTCGTAGGCGTTGATCACAACGCCGTACAGCAAACCCGAAGCAAAGCCGTAGGTCAGCAGCGCCGGCATACGCACGGTGCCATCGGCGCGATCAAAAGCGCCGGCATGCGCCAGCGCACCGCCAACGTATCCCACGAGCCCCCAGGCATACATCTGCCACGGCGTCCACATGCCCTGTCCAAAAAAGAAATTGCTGGTCAGCGCCGCCAGCGCGCCAACCATAAAACCATTGCGGCGGCCAAGCGTCGCCCCCGCGATAATGGCGATGGCACTCACGGGTTTAAAGTCGGGAATGGGGCCAAACAAGATGCGCCCCGCCGCGGCCAACGCCGCCAGAACCAGCGTTGGCATAATCTGGCGCAGGCCCGGTCGCGACGCCTCGTAGCCTGCAAAGAACAGCGCAAGCACCAGCGCCACCACGACAAGCATGGCGAGCGCCGCCTGCTCAACGCCCGCCAGCAACGCCGCAGCCATCACGGCTGGCACCGCCAGCAGCAGCGGTATCTCCAGTTTTGCGAGTAGGCGCACGATGCGATAATCCGCCATCCCATCACGCCCTATAAAACACGTTGTCGGCAAAGAAGTCGGCCGGCGGCTCCATGCAGGCAATCTCACCGTCAAACATCATGGCAACGTCATCGGCAACCTGCTCGGCAAAATCCAGATCGTGCGTGGCCATGATGACGGTGCCACCAACCTTCGCATGGTCACGCAGGGCGCGGGCGGTGATGCGGCGGCTGAACAGGTCTAGACCCTTGGTGGGCTCATCGAGCAATAGCAGTTCGGGGCCGATTAGCAGCAGTTTTGCCAATGCAAGCAGTTGACGCTGCCCGCCCGAAAGATCGTAGGGGTGGCGCCCATCCAGACCCGACAGCCCCAAGCTCGCCGCACGCTCCCGCGCCAAGTTCTCGTCATATCCGCAGGTCGAGGCCCATTCCATCAGCTCATCGTGAACCGTCTCGGCAACCAGCAATGCTTTGGGGTTCTGAGGCAGCAGCGCCGCCGAGGCCGCTCCGCGCACCATGCGGCCGCGCTGCAGCTTGGCGGTCTTCGCCAGCACCGAGAGCATCGTCGACTTACCGCATCCGTTGCCGCCCACGACCGCATGCACCGCACCGGCCGAAAACGCCACGTCGAGCCCGCGCAGCACCCAACCGCCCGCGCGATCGTAGCGAAACCAGCTCCCTGCCAGGGTGGTAGCCGACCCGCCGTGCATTTTTTGGAGTATTCTGCTTCCATCCGTGCGCGGGAAGGCTTCCGAGCCGTTCTCGAGCGACGTTTGCGCCACAAATTCGGACGATTTGTCCAATTCCGAGCTTTTTTTCGCGCTCGATACGTCCCCGGGCGGCTCCAGAGAGCCCAAATTGTCCTCACGCCTGCTGAATACTCCGTTTTTTGCACATCGGACGGCACCCCACCCCAACATGTCGTCGGAAAACAGCGATTCTCGGCGTCCCAAAGAAGCCATATCCGCCACCTCGCGCACGTGACCGTCCTCAATCCGGTACGCACATGTCGCATACTCGAGCATCGGCCGCGGTTGATGCGTAGCCACAACAACCGTGCAGCCCAGCTCACGGTTCACGCGAAACAGCGCGTGCAGAAAATTCTTCTCGGCAACGGGATCGAGCTGAGACGTGGGCTCGTCGAGTAGCAGCACACGCGGACGCAGCGCCAGGACGGCGGCAAGCGACAGCAGCTGTTTGCGGCCACCCGAAAGCGTATCGGTATCGCGATGAAGCCAGTCCTCCAGACCAAAGAAATAGCTGGTCTCGGCAACACGGCGGCGCATCTCGTCGCGCGACATGCCTAAGTTTTCCAGGCCAAACGCCATCTCGTGCCACACGGTCTCGCACACAATCTGGTTCTCGGGATCCTGAAACACGTAGCCCACGCGCTCCGCAGACGCGCGCACGTCCATGTCGGCAACGTTCTCGCCCAGCACGCGCGCATCGCCAGTGCACTCGCCCGCCGGAGCGATCTCGGGCTTGAGCAACGACAGCAGCGTCGACTTACCCGATCCGGTACCGCCAACAAGCAGCGCAAACGCACCTTGGGGAACAGACCAGTCGAGCCCCTCGAGCACCGCAGCATCAGCCCCGGGGTAGGTAAAGCTCAGGCTCCGCACCTCAATCGCCGACATATCCGGGTCGCACGCCGCGCCCGACACCGGGCCCCTATCCAACCGAGCCATCAGCCGAACCTCTTCTCATCGATCGCATGCAGCACGCAGGGCAGCACCATCCAGGCAGCGTACACGACATAGCCCAGCCACGGCGCGGGCACCGAAAGCTGCGGGTAAAACGAATACTGCGTTGTCGCGGTCCATGCCACCGCCACCGCGGCGGCACCAAACATTGCAAGTCCAACCAGCGCGGCAACATCGCCGCGCCCCAGACGATACAGCGCATACGTCGTACGGCGCGGCGCAGCACCCCACCCGCGCGAGCGCATGGCATCCGCGCGCTCAAGCGAATCTTCCATGCCCCAGCCCATCAGCACGCTCGACGCCCGCAGGCGCGAGCGTACGGGGTCGGCCGGCGCGCGGCCCGGCACATCAATCGCATCCTGCACCGCCAGCACCGTACGACAGCGGCGTAAAAACTGCGGGATAAGCCTCATGCACATCGAGATCATGAGCGCAATCACCGGCGCGGCATTGCCCAGCAGCGCGAGTACCTTGTCGTATTCGAGCATCGATGCCGCCGCCTCAAACCACAGCATGCTCGCCACAAACAGCCCGCCCATGCACAGGCCGTATACCATGCTCTCCAGATACACCGCGCGCATGCCAATACGGAACAGCTCCGTCGAGCCCGAGGCGCTAAACAGAGGATTGACCAGCGCGATAATCAAAATCACCGGCAGCTGCCAGCGAAGCGCCCCCAACGTGCGGGCAGCCCCACGCGTCGCAAATCCATACGCCAGCCCGCCCGCAAGTGACAGCGCAATCAGTACCGGCTGCATCGAGAACATAGTGAGCCCCAGCGTCAGCGCTATATAGAGTGCCGGCACAGCCGGATGCGACATCGAGAATGCCGCGACGGGCTCGCCGCCAAACTCCTCTCGTATGTTGTCCACGGGCACCCCCGTCCCCTCGCTCAAACAACAGCTCCGCAGCACCGCCAACGCCGCACGCACGCAGTGCAAACGCCACGCCGGCGGCGCAAGCCTCAACCGCCGCAAACCAATCGTTACGCGCTCGTCATATGCCTGCGGTATCATATTGCGCCGTGTATCGTTTCCAAACACACGTCTCTATAACGTAACAGGAGATCACATGGACGCAACCGCAATTATCCTCGCCGCTGGCGAGGGCACCCGCATGAAGTCGAACCACTGCAAGGTTTCGCACAAGATCCTGGGCAAGCCCATGGTTCAGTGGATCGTCGACGCCACCATCAAGGCCGGCTGCAGCCGCGTCGTGGTCGTCATCGGCAGCCACGCCGACGAGATGCGCGCCCTTATCGACGGCGCCTACGCCAACAGCGCCACCAAGGTCGAGTGCGTCGAGCAGACCGAGCGCCTGGGCACCGGCCACGCCGTAAAGGTCGCGCTCGAGGCCTGCGGCATCACGCAAGGCCCCGTCGTCGTGCTCAACGGCGACCTGCCGCTCATCACTGCCGACACCGTCGCCAAGTTCGCGCAGACCGTCGCTACCGGCGAGCTCGCCTGCACCGTCATGACCATGACCCCGCCCGACCCCTTCGGCTACGGCCGCATCAAGCTGGGCGCCGACGGCCAGATTGAGCGCATCATCGAGCAGAAAGACTGCACGCCCGAGCAGGCCGCCACGCTGCTCGAGTGCAACGCCGGCTGCTACGCCTTCGACGGCGCGCAGCTCGCCGCACACATTGACGAGATCGGCAACGACAACGCGCAGTCCGAGTACTACCTGCCCGACATGCTCGAGATCCTCAAGGGCCACGGCCAGGCAGTCTCCATCTTCCACTGCGACGACTACCGCGACGGTCTGGGCGTCAACAGCCGTATCCAGCTCGCACAGCTTACCGCCATCGCGCGCGACCGCATCAACGAGCACTGGATGGCCGAGGGCGTTACGTTCATCGACCCCACGCAGGCCTGGATCGGCCCCGACGCCACCATCGGCCGCGACACCGTCGTGTGGCCTCAGACGCACCTGATCGGCCACGTCACCGTGGGCGAGGAGTGCCAGCTCGGCCCCAACAGCCGCCTCACCGACACCACCGTCGGCAGCGGCTGCATCATCGATGAGACCATCGCCATCGAGGCCGTCATCGAGAACGGCGTCGACTGCGGCCCGCGCGCCTACCTGCGCCCGGGTACCCACATGCTCGACGGCTCCAAGGCCGGCACGCACGTGGAGATCAAGAAGTCCACGATCGGCGAGGGCTCCAAGGTTCCGCACCTGTCCTACATCGGCGACACCACCATGGGCGCCGGCGTCAACGTGGGCGCGGGCTCCATCACCTGCAACTACGACGGCGTGCACAAGCACAAGACCGTCATCGGCAAGGATGCCTTCATCGGTTCCGACACCATGATGGTCGCGCCCGCCCAGATCGGTGACGGCGCGCTCGTGGCCGCCGGCTCCGTCATCACCGAGCCGGTCCCGGCCGACGCGCTCGGTCTGGGCCGCGCCCGTCAGGTAAATATTGAGGGCTGGGCCGCCGATTATCGCCGCCGTCTGCACGAGGACGACGAGGTATAACGTTTTACCAAGCATCTAAGGAGCTGTTCCCATGGGGACGGCTCCTTTTTCTATGCTGACCTGCGCGACAGAATGAGTGGTCGGTTCGTGTCCGTTGACGGTAAAGACGTTATCAAGACCCGATTAACCCCGCCGCGCGGTTACAATGCAAAAAGGCATCTATATGGCATTCGATATATAAAGGAGAAGGGTAATGCCGATTAATGATCCCGAGAAGTCGGAGAATATGCGCAAGTCCATCCGCGTGTATTCCGGTTCCTCCAACCGTCCCCTCGCTCAGAAGATCGCTGAGTACCTTGGGGTCGAGCTTTCGGGCCTTACGCTAAAGCAGTTCGCCAACGGTGAGATTTACGCCCGCTACGACGAGACCGTCCGCGGCGCCGACGTCTTCCTGATTCAGTCCGTGGCCGGCGGCAACGTCAACGACATGCTCATGGAGCTGCTCATCGCCACCGACGCTGCCAAGCGCGCATCCGCCCGCTCCATCACCGCCGTCATCACCCACTACGGCTACGCCCGCCAGGACCGCAAGGCCGGCCCGCGCGAGCCCATCACCGCCCGCCTCGTCGCCAACCTGCTCGAGCGCGCCGGCGTCAACCGCATCATCACCCTCGACCTGCACCAGGGCCAGATCCAGGGCTTCTTCGATATCCCGGTTAACCACCTGTCCGCACTGCCGCTGTTTGGCCAGTACTACAACGCAATGAACTTCGACACCGACAACCTGGTTGTCGTCTCCCCCGATGTGGGCCGCGCCAAGGCCGCCAAGAAGCTGTCCGACATGCTCGGCTGCGACCTGGCCATCGCCCACAAGGGTCGTCCGCGCCACAACGCCGCCGAGGTCATGGGCATCATCGGTGACATCAAGGGCAAGACCTGCATCATCAACGACGACATGATCGACACCGCTGGCACCCTGTGCGCCAACGTTAAGGAGCTCAAGGCTATGGGCGCTGGCGACATCTACGTCTGCGCCACCCACGGCATCTTCTCCGGCCCGGCCATCGAGCGTCTGAACGACGCCCCCATCGTCGAGTGCGTCGTCACCGACGCCATCCCCGTCGAGGTGGGCGGCAAGATCAAGACCATCTCGGTCGCCGAGGAGTTCGCTCAGGCCATCTCCGCCGTTTACCACGAGGAGCCCGTCTCCACGCTCGTCGGCGGCGACTTCGCGCTGTAATCGCATCGTCCTTGCAACCCGGCGCTTCGCCGTCGGAACAGAAGAAACCCCCGCGCTCCCCCTTGCTTCGCAAAGGTCGCGCGGGGGTTTCTTCTGTTCCGACGGCTCGCTCTGCCGCGGCCACGCTTTTGTCTGGTGGGATTTCGCTGAAACGAAGTCTCGCCTTCGGCGGGCGTGGTAGCCTTTGTCGTTGATTAAACTTTTATGTGTAACGGAAGGACAAATATGGCAGCTGCACAGCCGCTTAAGATTCGCATGGTTGCCGGACTTGGCAACCCGGGCGAGGAATATGCCGAAACCCGCCACAACGCCGGCTTTAAGGCAATCGACGAGCTGGCCCGTCAGGCCGGCGTCACGTACTGGAAAAACCAGGCCGGCGCCGAGGTCGCGCTCATCAACATCAACGATCCCGAGGAAGAGGGCGGTAAGCGCCAGATTGTACTGGTCAAGCCGCAGTCGTACATGAATACCTCGGGCGGCCCCATCTCCAAGCTCTGCCGCGAGTACAAGATCAAGGCCGAGGAGCTGCTCGTCATCCACGACGAGCTCGATATTCCCGCCGGCAACGTGCGTGTTAAGGTGGGCGGTGGCCATGCTGGCCACAACGGTCTGCGCTCCATCATCGACAAGATGGGCAGCCGCGACTTCAGCCGCATCCGCACCGGCATCGGCAACCCTCCCGGCAAGATGGCCGTGGCAGACTATGTGCTCAAGCAGCTGCGCGCCCGCGAGGCCGAGGACTTCCAGGACACCTGCGCCCGCGCCGCAGATGCCGCCGGTTTGGCCATCGTCCACGGCGTAATCTACGCCCGCGATCACGTAAACGGCGCCGCTTCCGCCAACGGCAAACACTAAAACCTACCATTTAGGGATGTTAATTTTGGCAGGTTTATCTGCGGAAACGCCGCGGTGGCCGCATCGCAATAAACACGCTGCCACCATACATGCATAACGCTCCAAAGGGGGCCGGCCTCAACGAAGCGCGAGGCCGGCCCCCTTTGTCGTTTTGCCTGATAAAACCGACCAAAATAAACCTGTCCCTTTTTGGTAGGTCGGGATAAACCCTTTTCCCAACCGCCGAAGACACACGTAAACAGCATGTCCATGAGGGTATAATTTGCACCGTATGTCTGCACAACGCCTGTGCGCGTACGGTTTTACTCGGGCTACCGTCCATTTCCGTGGAGGCACGGTTCGGCGGCCCTAACAAGAGAGGGGTTCTATGTATAAGATCCTGGAGAAGACGCAGTTCTCGGAGAAGGTGTTCAAGTTCCGCATCGAGGCGCCCGCAATCGCCAAACATGCGCACGCTGGACAGTTCCTCATGGTTCGCGCCAACGAGACGGGCGAGCGCGTCCCGTTTACCCTGGCTGGCTGGAACGGTGACGAGGGCTGGGTCGAGTTCATCTTCATGGTGATCGGCAAGACCACCGAGATGCTTTCCACCTATGAGGCCGGCGAGTCGCTGCGCGACGTCGTGGGCCCGCTGGGCGTTCCCACCGAGATGGCCGAGGGCCCCTGCGCCGTCATTGGCGGCGGCGTCGGCCTGGCAATTGCCTTCCCGGTCGCCAAGCACCTGGTCGAGACCGGCCACGAGGTGCACGCCATCATGGGCGCCCGCACCAAGGACCTCCTGCTCATGGAGGACCAGTTCCGCGAGCTCCTCGACGAGGACCACATCCACATCACCACCGATGACGGCTCCTACGGCGAGCAGGGCGTTGTCACCGCTCCGCTGGAGCGCCTGCTGCAGGACAAGGCCGTGAGCCAGGTCTTCTGCGTCGGCCCCGTTCCGATGATGAAGTTCTCGACCCTCACCGCCCAGAAGTACGACACCCCCATCACCGCGTCGCTCAACCCCATCATGGTTGACGGCACCGGTATGTGCGGCTGCTGCCGCGTCGAGGTGGGCGGCGTGACCAAGTTTGCTTGCGTCGACGGCCCCGACTTCGATGCCACCCTGGTCGACTGGGATGACCTTCGTGCCCGCCAGGCCGCTTACCGTTCCGAAGAGGGCGAGTCCCTCAAGGCCTATGAGGAAAAGAGCTGCGCATGCCACTAGTTAACGGTCGTTTCGTTGCCGATATGAAGTCGCCCCGCACCCCCGATAACGAGGAGCCGGCTGCCGAGCGCGCCTGCGACTTCCGCCCCGTCGACAAGGGCTTCACCGAGGAGATGGCGCTGGCCGAGGCTGAGCGCTGCCTCAACTGCAAGAAGCCGTTCTGTGTCGAGGGCTGCCCCGTCAACATCAACATCCCCCGCTTTATCGAGCAGATCCGCGCGAAGGACTTCGGCGGCGCTCTCGATACCATCCGCGAGGACTCCATGCTTCCCGCCATCTGCGGCCGCGTCTGCCCGCAGGAGAACCAGTGCGAGGGCAAGTGCATCCGTGGTAAGAAGTCCGAGCCCGTGGCCATCGGCCAGCTCGAGCGCTTCCTGGGTGACCGCCCCGAGCTCGCCTCCACCCCCAAGATGGCTCCCAAGAACGGCAAGAAGGTCGCCGTCGTCGGCTCCGGCCCGTCCGGCATCACCTGCGCCGGCGAGCTCGCCCGCAACGGCTTTGACGTCACCGTCTTCGAGGCCTTCTTCACCGGCGGCGGCGTGCTGGTCTACGGCATCCCCGAGTTCCGTCTGCCCAAGGCAGTCGTCAAGCGCGAGATTGACGGCCTGGAGGACATGGGCGTCAAGTTTGAGTACAACTCCGTCGTGGGCAACATGGCCACGGCCGAGGAGCTGTTCGATCAGGGCTTCGACGCCATCTACGTGGCAACCGGCGCTGGCCTGCCCAAGTTCCTCAACGTCCCCGGCGAGAACCTGCCCAACGTCTTCTTCGCGAACGAGTACCTCACCCGCGTGAACCTGATGAAGGCCAACAAGTTCCCCGAGTACGACACCCCCACCAAGCACGGCAAGAACGTCGTCGTCTTTGGTGGCGGCAACGTGGCTATGGACGCCGTCCGTACCGCCAAGCGCCTGGGCGCCGAGCACGCCATCATCGCCTACCGTCGTACCGAGGACGAGATGCCCTGCCGTCGCGCCGAGCTGCACCACGCTAAGGCCGAGGGCGTCGAGGTTCTGCCGCTCGTTTCCCCGCTCGAGTTTGTCGCTGGCGAGGACGGCTCCGTGTGCGCCGTCAAGGTCCAGAAGATGGAGCTCGGCGAGCCCGACGAGTCCGGCCGTCGTCGCCCGGTGCCCATCGAGGGCGCTATCGAGGAGATCCCCTGCGACGTCGCGATCTCGGCTATCGGCACCAACGCCAACCCCTTCGCAAAGAAGATCGGCGGCAAGATGGAGCTCAACAAGTGGGGCTACATCGTTGCCGACGAGGAGACCGGCCAGACCACCGATCCCCGCATCTGGGCCGGCGGCGACATCGTCACCGGTGCCGCTACGGTCATTCTGGCGATGGGCGCCGGCAAGAAGGCCGCTGCTTCCATCACCAAGAGCCTGCTGGGCGAGTAATCACCCACAGCGCTAGCCATCAAACGGCAGAGTCCCCGTCGAGCACACGCCCGGCGGGGACTTTTTCTATACCGGCCGCCCAAACCACCACAAAGGTGCCTGTCCCCTTTGTGGTGGTTTGGGACTTGCCTGGTCGTTTTGTCTCGATCTGTAACAGCTGGAGTCCGTTGAGCCCTGCAGTTGTTACAGATTGAGATATTGTGCCGGCCGCCCACGCCGCATCTCAATCTGTAACAGTTAGAGACCAAATATGCCGCCTGGTGTTACAGATCAAGACGTTGGGCTGACGGCCGAACGGTTCATCTCAATCTGTAACAGTTAGAGCCATTTTCGCTGGCTTGGTGTTACAGATCGAGACTATGCAAAAGCCGAGGATAGGCACTGCCGCCAAGGCCTTCCCCTCGGCCTAAAACAAAAACCACCACAAAGGTGCCTGTCCCCTTTGTGGTGGTTTTGGTCGGTTAGTCTTCGAGCTGCGCTACTTTGTAGCGGTAGGCAGCGGCGATAACGTCTTTGCAGCCCTCGCGGCCCAGCTTGGCGCGGTTGACGACGATGTCCTTACCGCTCGTCATCTTCCACTTGCCGGCGCTGTAGCGCTTGTAGAACGCCTCGCGCGCCTTCTGCTGCTGCTTGACCAGCTTGGCGCCCTTCTTTTTGTTGAGACCGCGCTTTTTGCGCACAATCTCGACGCGGTCCTCAAAGGGAGCGGTCACCAGCACGGCAATGTGGTTGGGGTTGTTGCGAAGCAGGTAATCGGACAGACGGCCTTCGATAATGCAGCTCTCGGTCTCGCCCAGGTCCAAAATCACCTGGCTCATCTTCTGGAACAACTTGTCCGAGTACGAACGCGCATCGTAGCGGTCGGGCAGAAACGCCATGTTCTCCACGGCCAGACGCTCGTCGTAGGCGGCCATCTTATCGAGCGACTCGCCCGCGCGCAGCGACGCACGCACCAGCAGCTCGTTGTCATACAGCGGAATCCCCAACTCGTCGGCAAGCATGCGACCAATCTCGTGGCCCTCGGCGCCAAAGTCGCGCGCGATGGTAATGACCACAGGATTCTTCTTATTCTCCAGATCGCTCATCGCGATTCCTTTCTCTATGTGACAAAGGGGCTGTCCCTTTGCCACATTCTACGCTGCCACCATTCGCCTCTGATATGCGCGAACCAGCAGCGAGATACCAAAGTTGAGCACAAAGTACATCGCAAACACCAGGCCGTAGAGCATAAGCACCTGCGACAGGTCGATCGCGTGGGCCATCACGACGTTTGCCGTGTACATGAGCTCGGCCACGTTAATACCCGAAAGATACGAGCTGTCCTTGATGACGGTCGTGCACTGGCTAAACAGCGCCGGAATGATCGTCTTAAACGTCTGCGGCAGAATGATGTAGCGCATGGTGGCAAAGAAGCCGAAGCCCTGGCTCTGCGCTGCCTCAAACTGGCCGCGCGGAATCGAGTTGAGACCGCCTCGCACAATCTCGGCCATAACAGCACTGGTAAACAGCGTAAAGGCGATGGTCGAAATCACAATGTCCAAACCCTGCACAGTAAAGTAGATAAACAGGATCCACAGCAGGTTCGGCGTGCAACGGAACAGCTCGATATAGGCACTCACCAAAATACGGAACGGGCGGGGCGCATAGCTTTTAACGAGCGCCAGCACCGTGCCAAAGATGAGCGAGAAAAAGATCGACAGCGCCGAGATCTCGATCGTCTTAACAAAGCCGCCCCAAATGTAGAGCAGGTTGGTCGCGTTGAAGATTTCCATGCGCTAGGCCTCCTCTACGTTGTCGAGCCCCAGCTCGGCGAGGCTCACGCCGCGCGGACGCTCCTTGGAGCGGCGCTCGAGCCACTGCACCAGCATGGCGAGCGGAAAGCAGATGATGAAGTACATAAGGCAGCAGACGATGTATCCCTGCAGATAACCGTACAGACTCACAAAGTTGTCGGAACGGTACATAAGGTCGCCGCCGGCCACAAGCGCCAGCACCGACGTGTTCTTGACCAAGTTGAGCGCCTGGTTACACAGCGGCGGCAGGATGATCTTGAATGTCTGGGGCAGCACGATGTACCAGTACGCCTGCGCACGGGTGAAGCCCTGGCTCTGCGCCGCCTCCATCTGACCGCGCGGAACCGCCTCGATACCGGTGCGGATAACCTCCGAGATGTAGGCCGCGTGATACAGGCCCACGCCCAAGAAGCCCAGCACGAACGGCGCGATGCGCACCGGCTGGTCGGCACCGGTTATGGCCTGCAAAAACTGCGGACCGGCCATGTACATAAAGAGCACCTGCACGGGCAACGGGGTGTTCTGGTAAAACTCCACGTACACGCGGCTTATGGCGCGCAGCACGCGCGAACGGGTGGTAGAGAACACACCCAGCAGCGTGCCCAGCACCAGCGACAGCAGCAGACCGGCAACGACCACCTGTAGCGTCACGCCAAAGCCCTCCCAGAAGGGCCCCATGTTTTGAAATGTCGTCGACCAACGGTCGGCGTCAAATAATCCTTCGAGCATTTGATTCCTTCCTTGGACGATGCGCCTATACAAGACCCCAGGTCTTGACCTCTTGGTCGAGCCAGCCGTCGGCCAGGCGATCGCAAATCACCTGATCGACCACGGCCGAAAGGTCGCAGCCCTTCTTGGTCGCCACGCCGTAGCCCTGCTCGCCAAACTTGACCTCGGGCTGCAGCAGCTCAACGGTCTCGTTCATGTAACCGGCCAGCGTGGAGCGATCCATGGCAAAGACGTCGATATTGCCGGCGTCGAGCGAACTCTTGATGATGGGGTAGCCGCTAAAGGCCCTAAACTCGGGCTTGCAACTAAAGCCGTTGTCCTTGATCATCTGCTCGATCAGGCCCTGCGTGGTGGCGCCCTGGCTCACGCCAATGACCTTGCCATCCAGATCCTCAATCGAGGTAAAGCCCGAACGCTTCTTGACCATGAGTCCAACGTAGTCGGTGCGGTACGGCGTCGAGAAATCCCAGCTCTTCTTGCGCTCGTCGGTGATGGTGTAGGTCGCCGCGACCACGTCGAGTTGGCCGTTATCGATCAGCGGGCCGCGCGTCTTGGGCGTTACGTCGGTAAACTCGACAAGCTCCTGGGCGCGGGCCTCTTTGTAGCTCACGCCAAAGACGGCAGCGGCAATCTGGTAGCACAAATCGACTTCCATGCCCTCAAAGCGACCCTTGGCGGTGTCGTAATAGCCGTAGCCGGGAACGTCTTTCTTAACGCCGGCATTCAGATGGCCACGCGACTTAATGGCCGCAAGCTTGGATCCCTTGTCGGAACCCTCGCCGCTGGTGGAGTTGCCGCAACCGGCAAGCGCGGTCCCCGTCAGCGCAAGCATGCCGGCGCCAGCCAGCTGCAAAAAGTGACGGCGCGATACAGCCGCCCTCGTCATATCCGTCATGTCCATCACCGCGCCTAGTGCAGAATCTTGGACAGGAACTCGCGGCAGCGCGGGTTCTCGGGGTTATCGAAGAAGTGCTCGGGCGTGCCCTCCTCCAGGATGCGGCCGTCCTCCATAAAGATGACGCGGTCGGCCACCTGGCGCGCAAAGCCCATCTCGTGCGTCACGCAGATCATGGTGATGTCCTCCTGCGCGAGCTCAATCATAACGTCCAGAACCTCCTGGACCATCTCGGGGTCGAGCGCCGAAGTCGGCTCGTCAAACAGGATGATGGGCTGCTTGGTGCACAGGGCGCGGGCGATGGCGATGCGCTGCTGCTGACCACCCGAGAGATTCTGCGGATACTCGCCGGCCTTATGCGCCATGCCGACGCGCTTGAGTGCGGCGATGGCGATCTCGGTCGCCTCCTCCTTGCTCTTCTTTTGCAGCTTGATGGGCGCGAGCGTCAGGTTGCCGAGCACCGTCATGTTGGGATACAGGTTGAACTGCTGAAACACCATGGAACTATACTTGCGAGCCATCTCCAGGTGGTTCTTTTTGGTAAGCGGCGTACCGTCGATGATGACCTCGCCCGACGTGGGCTCCTCCAGATAATCGACGCAACGGATGAGCGTCGACTTACCCGAGCCGGAAGGCCCGATCATTACGAGCTTCTCGCCGCGCTTGACGGTGAGGTTGATATCTTTGAGCACATGCAGGTCGCCAAAGTACTTGTTGAGATGCTTGATCTCGATCATGTCTGCCATGTATGTCCCTTCCCTGCGTTTACACGAGTTGAACTATTGTACGGAAAGAACCACGTTTCCGCAGCCCACACTACATTCCCGTAAAGAACCCGCAATCTTCCACCCACTCATTGGGGACAGACTTAAATGAGTGCCTGCTCATTGGGCACTCATTTAAGTCTGTCCCCAATGAGCGCTCAACCGCCCTTGTTGAGCATAAGTCAGCGAAAACCCGTACACGCGAGCAAGGTGACGTGAAATGAAAGGGCGCAGACCTTATGGTCGCGCCCTTGAAATTGAACGTCAGATTGCCGTGTGTACGGGTTTGCAGCGTCGAGCCGTTACGCGGTTTGGTAAAACCGCGTAACAAATTACGCGAGTTTGCCGCCGACGATCTTTGCCGCCGCAGGCTTGTCGAAGTTGCCGCCGGTGGCCTTGCCGAGTGCACCCATGACCTGGCCCATCTGCTTCTTGGACGTAGCGCCCAGCTCGGCGATAACCTGCTCGATCAGGGCCTCGAGCTCCTCGCCCGAAACCTGCGCGGGCAGCAGGCTCTCCAGAATCTTGACCTGCTCGGTCAGGTTGTCGGTACGCTCCTGGTCGGTGCCGGCCTTGATGGACATCTCCAGCGTCTCGCTCGTCTGCTTGATCAGACGCTTGATCATGCTGTTGACGTCTTCCTCGGTCACATCGCGGCGCTCGTTAACCTCGATATTCTTCACCTCGGCCTTGACCTGGCGAATGATGGACAGGCGAACCTTGTCCTTGGCCTTCATGGCCGCGATCATTTCCTTCTGCAGCTCTTCGTTGGTCATCTTCAAATCCTCCTCAATAGCGTGGGCGGCACTCGCGCGAGCACCGCCCCATGATTACTCAGTCGTCGACGAATCGTCGGTCGAACTCTTGGTGACGCCCTTCAGGCTCACGTTATAGGGTACGTCCTTGGGCATGGGGTTGACGGTAATGTCGGCGTCCTTCTTGTACTGCTCCAGCCACTCACTGTATGCAGTGCTGGCCGCCTGCGTCTTCACCACGTTGGAGACATACTTCTTGATGGCCTTGGGCACCTGGTTGATGTCATCAACCTGATTATCGACATGGAAGTAGTCGGTGCACTTGATGATGTGGTAACCATAGGTCGACTCGACGACTTCGCTCACGTCGCCCTTGTTGAGCCCCTCGAGTGCCGTCTGGTAGCTGTCGACGAAAGTGGTGAGCTTATCCCAGCCCACATCGCCCTTCTTCTCCTTGGAACCGGTGTCCTCGGAGTACTGCTCAACGGCGTCCTCAAAGCTCAGCTCACCGGAGTTGATCTTGTCCAGGCACTCCTGCGCTTTGGCCTTGGCGGCGGCCTTGTCCTCGTCGGAAGCGTCGGAATCGACCTTGATCAGAATATTCGACGAGCGACGGGCGTCATTGTAGTTGGACAGGTTCTCGTTGATGTAATCGACAATCTCGCTGTCCTTGGGCTTGCTTGTGGGCGCCACGGCATCTTTGAGCTTTTGCTGCGCCAGGCTCTCCTTGAGCGAGCTCTTATAGGTGTCTTCGGTGTAGCCGTAGGTCTTGAGGGTCTTCTTAAAGGCCTTGGCACCGCCCGCGCTCTTGCACGCGTCCTTCCAAGCCTTCTCGACCTCCTCGTCCGACACCGTCACGCCGTTCTCCTTCTGTGCCTGTTGAAGCAGAATCTGCTGCGTGTAGGAGTCGATGAGTTGCTTGCGGTACTTCTTGGGCGTGAGGTCGTTGTCGACCAGATACTGCGCCCAGTCCTTGTCCTTGGTGTAGCCGTAAGACGTGCGCATGCTCATGATCTGCTTGGTCACGGTGTCCTCGGTGAGGTTGGTGCCGTTGATAGTGGCAGCTACACCGCCGGTAAGCTTGTAGCCCGAGGTATCCTCTGCCTGCGACATCAGGCCGGAGCACGCCATGGCCGAGACGGAAAGCAGCATTGCCAGCACGCCGATGACCACCAGAACGATCTTGACGGTCTTGGACACGCGGGTCTTGCGCTGCTTCTTGCGAGAGCTGGAGGCGGCGCGAGCCTGCTGCTCGGGCGTCGGCTCGGGTGCGGGGTTCTTTTTCTTATTTGCCATAGTTGGCCTTTCGCATAACGAATCGAACAAACGCCATTGTGTCACAACGCAGCCCCCGCGGCACGCTTGGTGCATTGGGGACAGGTTAATCTGCACCATTTTGGTGCAAAGGGGACAGCTCTGGCAGCCGGCACCTTAGAAGTGACGGCGGATGGCGTCGACCATGCCCTGGGACGTGGTCTGGCCGAGCACGTCGGCTGCGGCATCGGCGTCCATAAAGATGTTCATGAGCGCCTGCAGGGCCTCGACCTGGCCGCCCGGCTCGGCGATGCCCAGATTGATGACGATCTGCGCCGGCACCGGAGCGCCCATGCCAGCCATAGCGTTAAATGTCACGGGCGCGGCGGGCTTCACCACCGCGATATAGGGCTTGGCCACAAACCCCGGATCGGTATGCGGAATGGCAATGTTTGCCGCCGGCATGGCAAGACCCGTGGGATAGGCATCCTCGCGCGTGCGAACGGCGTCGAACCAACCGTCGGCAATGTAGCCACGCGGTACAAGCTCGCCCTCAAGCCGCGCGAACACCTCATCCGGCGTCGCACACTCCCAATCAAAAAACACCAGCTCAGGCGCAAACAGCGCTTCGTTATCCGCCATGCGCTCACCTCTCTCACCTAGTCATTCAAGAACGTCCCCGATGACTACCCAAAACAAAAGGTGGCCACGCGCGCCTTGGCGCCAATGACCACCCTGACCACTCAACTAAATTGTACTGTGCGCCGCTAGCCGCGGGGCGCATCAATTGCGACCTTGCCGCTCTCCAGCACGTGGACGCGGCCGTCGGCGAGCATTTGCACGACCTCGGGATACAGCACGTGCTCAATCGCGTGGATGTGCTCCTCGAGCGTGTCGACATCCCAGCCCTCCTCGACAGCCAGCGCACGCTGGGCGATGATGGGACCGTTGTCGTAGACCTCGTTGGCAAAATGCACGGTCACGCCAGTTACCTTAACGCCGCGCACAAAGGCATCGTCAATCGCATGCGCACCGGTAAAGCTCGGCAGCAGCGCCGGATGCAAGTTGACCACGCGGTTGGGAAACGCCGCCAGCAGCGGTGTATGCACCATGCGCATGTAGCCGGCCATGACCACATACTCGCAGCCGCGCTCGAGCAGCTCGTGCGCGATGATCTCGTCGGCGGCGATGGGGTCGGCATAGACATCCTTGGACAGCGTAAGCGTCTGGATGCCCGCACGCTCTGCACGTTGCAGACCCTTGGCCGAAGGACGGCTCGACACCACAAGCTCAATAGAAGCGTTGAGCTTGCCGGCGGCAATCAGATCGATCAGCGCTTGCAGGTTGGTACCCGAACCGCTGATGAGCACACCGATCTTGAGCGGCTCAGCCGTATCGGTGCCAGTCGGACGGGTATAGGGCACAAAGTCCAGGCCCTCGGCAGCAGCCATCTGCTCGTTAGCGCTCATCGGAGTACACGACCTTACCGGAACCCTCGACGCACTCGCCCACGCGGAACGGCTTCTCGCCCAGCGCGACCAGTGCCTCGGTCACGGCGGCCTCGTCCTCGGGGGCGACGATCAGACACAGGCCGACGCCCATGTTGAAGGTCTTGCATGCCTCGTTGGGCGCAAGCTCGGCCTGGCGCGACACGTAGGTGATGACGGGCGGAACGTCCCAACCCATCTCGGCACCGTTGCGGGTGACCACGGCGTCGACGTCATCGGCGAGCGCACGGTTGAGGTTCTCGGTAATACCGCCGCCAGTGATGTGGGCGATGGCGTGCACGTTGGCGCCGCCGCGCAGCAGCTCCAGGATCGGCTTGACGTAGATGCGCGTGGGGGCCAACAGAGCGTCTGCCAGCGATGCACCGCCGAGCTCCTCGAGCGGACGGCTCAGCTCCTCGGCCTTAGCGACGGCCTCGGGCGTGCCCGGCTTAACGCCGTCGACGCCAATGACCTTACGCACGAGCGAGTAGCCGTTGGAGTGCACGCCGGTGGAAGGCAGGCCCAGGATCACATCGCCCGGGCGGACGTTTGCGGGGTCGAGCATCTTGGGACGGTCGACGACGCCCACGGTAAATCCGGCAAGGTCGTAGTCGGCAGGAGCCATGACGCCCGGGTGCTCGGCCATCTCACCGCCCACGAGCGCGCAGCCCGCGAGCTTGCAGCCGTCGGCCACACCCTTGATAATCTTTGCCATGTGCTCGGCCTCGATGTGACCGATGGCAACGTAGTCCAGGAAGAACAGCGGCTCGGCGCCCGAAGCCAGAATATCGTTGACGCACATAGCGACCAGGTCCTGGCCAACCGTCTCGTGACGGTCCATGATCTGGGCGAGCACGAGCTTGGTGCCCACGCCGTCGGTACCGCTAATCAGGATCGGGTCTTCCATATCCTTGAGCGCGGCGGCCGAGAACAGGCCGCCAAAGCCGCCGATGCCACCGATAACCTCGGAACGGTTAGTGTCCTTGACCATCTGCTTAATCGCGTCGACGGCGCGACCGCCCTCGGCGGTGTCGACGCCGGCGTCCTCGTACGTCACATGCTTGCTGTCGCTCATCTGAGCCTTCCTCTCCCACTACCGTGGCGCCGCACGGGCGCCAAACGGTGCTCATAGTTGCGTTCATTTCGGCGCGCGCCATAACAGCACGCGCCGTCATATCAACAAAACAGCAGGTAAAACCTACCAAAATAAACCTGTCCCCATATGGCAGGTTTTATGCCTCGCCGTGCTCCTCTTCCCAGCTGCGGTCGTCGTATTTCTCGATCACGGCGTCGTCGTCAAAGTGCAGCGGCTTGTCCAGGTTGCGGGGCTTAAAGCCCTCCATAAACTTGTCGCGGCCAAAGCTCTCGGGAATCGCCACGGGGTAGCGGCCGGTAAAGCACGCATCGCAGTAACCGCCCTTGGGCATGACCTTAAGCAGGCCCTCGACCGAAAGGAAGGCCAGCGAATCGGCGCCGATATACTCGCAAATCTCGTCGACCGTCTTGTTGGCGCTGATAAGCTGCGACTGCACGTCGGTATCGATACCGTAGAAGCACGGCCAGATGACCTCGGGCGAGTTGATGCGGATATGAATCTCCTTGGCGCCGGCGTTGCGCAGCATCTTGACGAGCTGCACCATGGTGGTGCCGCGCACGATGGAGTCGTCGATGACGACCAGGCGCTTGCCCTCGATGTTGTCGCGCAGCGGGTTGAGTTTCATACGCACGCCCATGGCGCGCAACTCCTGCGTAGGCTCGATAAACGTACGGCCCACGTAGCGGTTCTTGATAAGGCCCTCGCCAAAGGGAATACCGCTCTCGTGCGAATACCCCTCCGCAGGCGGCAGGCCGGAGTCGGGCACGCCGATGACCAGGTCGGCCTCGACAGGCTCCTCATGTGCCAGCTGACGACCCATGTCGTAACGGCAGGCATAGACGCTCTTGCCGTTCATGATGGAGTCGGGGCGGGCAAAGTAGACCTGCTCAAAGATGCAGTTGGCGGGCTCTTCGGCTGCAGGCACGCCCTGCTCGGATACCAGGCCCTCGGCGCTGATGCGCAAGATCTCGCCGGGACGGACGTCACGGACGTACTCGGCACCCACGATGTCGAGTGCGCAGGTCTCGGAAGCAACGACCCAGCCGCCGGCGCGCGTGACACGGACGGCGGAGTCGACCGTCGCGGCGCCGTCCTGCGACGGCAGCTGCGAAACGGCTGCGGCATCGGCCTGGTCCAGACCCTCGTCCACCAGCTTGCCCAGCACGAGCGGGCGAATGCCGTGTGGATCGCGGAATGCGTAGAGCGCCTGCTCGTTGATGAGCGTCATGGCGTAGCCGCCGCGCACGAGCTCCATGGTCTTGCGAATGCCCTCGCGCAGATGGCCCGTACGCTGGGTAAAGTAGCCGATGAGTTTGGTCGCGACCTCGGAATCCGAATTGGAGAGGAATGGCACGCCCAGCTCGATCAGCTGGCGGCGCAGCTCGTCGGTGTTGACGAGGGTGCCGTTGTGAGCAAGCGCGATAATGACGCTGTTGATGGTAGAAAGATGCGGCTGAGAGGCTTCCCAGCTCTTGGCACCGGCGGTGCCATAGCGCACGTGGCCCACGGCCAGCTGGCCGGAGAGCGTCGACAGGTCGGCGTTGGAGAACACGCGATCGAGCAGCCCCAGGTCTTTGCGGACCATAACCGTGCCGCCGTCACCCACGGCGATTCCCGCCGATTCCTGGCCACGGTGCTGCAGTGCACGCAGGCCAAAGTACGTCAGTCGAGCCACATCGCGATCGGGTGCCCACACACCAAAAATGCCACATTCCTCATGCAGCTGGTCGGAGTCCGGATCATACGTCGACATGGTGTTCACCTGTCCCGCGGCACGCTCGGCCGCGCGGATGGTTTCTTGAGACATGGTATCCCCTCAGAGCCTCGTATTTTTGGCGTTACCTGCCCTATTATACGCACGGCAAGACAAGCACTCCCGCGCATGAACAGCGCTTTTTAAAAGCCCACCGAGCTAATAATCAGTTTTGTTGCCAAACATTTTATCGGTCTGTCCAGTGCAAGCGCCCGCGCCCCCCAGATGGCCGCCGCGTCCACCGTTGGGGATTACAAAGTTGCAATTGGGACGTTCGTCCTGTCTTTTGGCAGGTCGGCGGCGTATCCTTATAACCTACAACAAAGCGAGAAAGGTTCTGTATGGATCGAAACGAACTCGACCCCAGCGTCCCCAGCGCCACGGAGGTCAAGAAGATCCCCCTCATCATTAAGGTGTACGCCGTCCTGTGCATCCTTTCCGGCGTGGGCACGCTCCCGTCGGTCGCTGCCTTTATGTGGCAGGTCATCACGGCACTTGTTAACGGCAACGCCACCGAAAAGCTCGGCGACAACACGCTCGTCGCAGTCGGCCTTATCGTCGCCGGCATCATGCTCTCTGCGGCAAGTGCCGTCATCCTAATCATCTTTGGCCTGGACCTTATCAAGAACCAGCGCCGCAACGCCGCCCGCCTGTCCTACATCCTTATTGCATTCACCGTCGTCGAGCTTTTGGTCGACGTGATGCTCCAGGGCATCGGGCCCTTCCTGCTGCGTCCCGCGATCCAGCTCGGCATCCTCGTTGCACTTTCGGCAACCGTCGACCCCACGCTGCGTCAGGAGCGCGAACTGCAGCGCCGCCTGCAGGAGATGCTCGACCGCGACGCCGCCGCCGAGGGCATGCTCGGCCGCGATGAAACCGGCGAGGGCTACATCAAGCTCAACTACTTCAACCTGTTCTGGGTATTCTTTGTCTGCTGCGTGCTCGGCCTGATCGCCGAGGACATCTGGCACATGACGGTCGACGACCCGGGCGTCTACCAGAACCGCGCCGGCATGCTGTTTGGTCCCTTCAGTCCCATCTACGGATTTGGCGCCGTGCTCATGACCATGGTGCTTAACCGCTTCTACAAAAAGAACCCCATCATCATTTTCCTGGTGAGCGCCCTGCTCGGCGCCAGCTTTGAGGTGTTCGTGGGCTGGTTTATGCAGACCGCGTTTGGCGTGGTCTCGTGGAGCTACTCGCACATAACGCTGTTCGGTTTGCCCGATCCGCTCGTGGTCCTCACGGGCGGACGCACCTGCACGGGCTTCGCCTGCCTGTGGGGCCTGGGCGGCCTCATCTGGATCAAGCTGCTGCTGCCGAGGCTGCTTAAGCTTATCAACAAGATCCCCTGGAAGAGCCGCTACTCGGCCACCGTCATCTTTACCGTTATCATGCTGGTCGACGGCGTCATGACGCTGCAGTCGCTCGACTACTGGTACCAGCGCGTTAACGGCACGGAGCCGGACATTCCCGTCGCACAGTTCTACGGAGAGCACTTCGATAACGAGTACATGGAAAACCGCTTCCAGAGCATGACCATGAGCCCCAAGGATGCGACGCGCGTGTAGCGCCCACCGCGCCCAAAACGCAAAATGCCCGCCGGTATCACACGTACCGGTGGGCATTTTTATAAACGATCCTTCTATCGACGCAAGCCTCTACGCCTCGCGCTCGACCTCACTCACGCATTCGTTCTTAATGGTGCCAACGAGCGCCTGCAGCGCATCGACCACGTGCGGGCGAATGTCCCCGCCGATGAGCACGAGCATGATGTCGTCACCTACGGCAAGCTCGCCGCTTGCCAGCCACACACGCACATAGCCGATACCCGGCATCGCACGCGTCGCCTCGATAGCAGCCTGCACCTTCTGAGCATCGAAGCCAAACACCATGCCGCCCACCTTATGCCCAGGCGCCACGCCATCGGTCTCGACTCCGCGCACCTCAGCCTTGGGCGTCGCGCGCACCACACCGTTATGCGTCAGATACATCCCACAGCCTGCCGCCGAAGCATCGGCCTTGGCCTCGCGCAGCCAAGCATCAATCGAAGGCATCAATTTGCCACTCTCGAGCATCATTTCTCCCTTACCGTCGTCGAGTAGCCAATTTGGGACGGGGCCTTTTTAGCTACTCTCGAACAACTTATTCCTCGACCGGCGTGAGCACCATGACGGCGCGTGTGTTGCTCAGCGACAGCGAACGACAGGTCACAAGCGTTACAACCTTAGTTGCCGAAGCGGCACGATCGGTGGCATCACTCGCCACGGCAGAAGCGCCGTCGAGCATCTCGGACAGGTAGTTCTTGAGTCCGTCGTCGCCCTCAAAATTGGTCGTGCGCGCCTTGGCATACGTGTCCTCGACCACCTTGGTCGCCAGCGGACGCAGCTTATACGTCGCATCGCGCGTGATGTAGTACACAAACTCGATGCTATCGAACGTCGCCTGATCAGTGGTGTCCGAAATCACGTTGAACATCGATCCGTCGTTCATATGGTGGCCGTAGATCGTGGTCTGCTGGTCGACCATTCCCGGCGCGGTGTCATCGCTATCCAAGAAGATGGCACCCGAGGCGTTAGACGTGCCATCGAACAGTGTGTTGAGGTATTTGGAGTTGTTGTTGGTCTGCACCACGGGATAGTTGATGTTGGTTCCCGGCACGTAAATCCAACCCACAATCTCGGGGTTCGTCTGAGCAAGCGCATCAAAGTCGATAATCGGCACGCCGCTGGCGTCCTTATCGCTTACATATTGCTTCTCGATTTTCTGATACGAATCGCTCGCCTGCTTATAGCCAATCTGGGCATTAATAAAAATAGCGGCGGCGGCGACAATCAGACCGATACCGATGATGATGAGCAGAATGGGAATAATGGAGTGGCGCTTTTTGCACGGCGGCTCGGTGCGATCCGACGGCGCGGCATGCGATGAAGACCGGGGCGGCTTCTTAGCGGAGCTATAAGACGAAGGACGATATGCGGCCGGCGCGTCCTGTCGACGATGCGTCGCCGGTGTCACGGGGCGCGGCGCGCGCGGCTGCTGAGGAGAGGATGTCCGACCCTGCTGTGCCGCACGGGCAGCACCCGGCTTCGACGGATCGGGAATCTGAGAAGCCTTGAATCGTTTTCCCTGATAATCGGACATGGCTCTCCTTATACTGCGGTGAAACGGCGGAACGCTTAGGCGTCAGCCATCTCCTGCTTCATCTTCTCGATAACCTTGCGGTACTCGGGGTCGCAAGCACCCAGAATCTGTGTGGCATAGATGGCGGCGTTCTTGGCGCCGTTGATGGCAACGCAGGCCACGGGCACGCCCGAAGGCATCTGCACCATCGACAGCAGCGAATCCATGCCGCCCAGGTCACTCGTCTTCATAGGCACGCCGATAACCGGCAGCGGCGTAAAGGCAGCCACGACACCACCCAGGTGAGCGGCCTTGCCGGCGGCGGCGATAATCACCTTGATGCCGCGATCGACAGCAGTCGAAGCCCACTCGTGGACCTTCGCCGGCGTGCGGTGTGCGCTCGCGATCACGAGCTCATAGGGCACACCCAGTGCCTCGAGCTCGGCGGTGCAGCCTTCCATAACGCCCAGATCGGACTTGGAACCCATGATGATCCCGACAACCGGCTTCTGATCTGCCATAAACATAGACCTCCTGTTGAGAGCGGTGACGCAGCGAATCCGCGACCCTTAACTACTGAGAGTAGTATAGCTGCTCCCGTCCCTGCGGTCTTTGTGGTGGCGGTTGAGCCTTTCCCTCGGGAACTGGGCTTCGCGAAGTTTCCCGAGGGAAAGGCTCAACCGCCACCCTGCGACCTACCGGGGATTGCTATGACGTACGTTGGCTGATTTGGGTTGGAATGAAAGGTTTGCGGAGGGTTGTGGACAGTTAGTTCAGATACGTATTTTTTGGCCGTGCTTCTTGGCGCTAATAGAGTGGTTTGAAGTCACTTTGAGCCCCATGACAACCTTTCTCCCCCTTATATGAGCGTCTCCACCGGTTCAGAAAGTCAAATTCAGCCCAATCGGGCTCAGGTCGGCCTTTACACACCCTCTGAAAAATACGTATCTGAACTAACTGTCCAGCGACATTCTCGATCAACAGCAAAAGGCCTCCTGGCGAATGAAAATTCGCCAGGAGGCCCCTTACAAAACGTGGGCTCCTTCGTTCGAATGAACGAAGGAGCCCATACTCTTTTTTTAGGACAGGAGGCCGCGAGTCGGGCCACCAGCCGCCAATCAATCGCACTCGCCAAGCGAGCGGCGCAGCGTGCGCACAGCGCCAAGCAAATTGGCATCGTTGCCGTTCTGTGCTGGCTTGATGCAGGGCCTCGGTATGATGGGAAGAACGTGAGCCTGACCCATCATGCGCTCAAATGCCTCAAACAGCTCGGGACGGGCGCTGATTCCGCCGCCGACCACGATGACCTCAGGGTCGATGACCGACTGCAACCCCATCAGCATGTTGTCGAAGACCAACGCGTATGCATCCAGACCGCGACGAGCGTCCTCATCCCCCTCTTCAATCCAAGAGAAAATCCGATATCCGTCGATATCATCGGTCGGATCAATCCCCTTCGCCGCACACACCTGGTCTCGGAGCGCCCGCCAGCTGGTGACATCACCGTACACCGACCCAAAGGTCACGGGCTTGCGCACATCGTTGCTCACAAAGCACACGGTGCCGGCGAGATTGTGCGCGCCTCGCAAGATGTGACCGTCAACAACGATGGCACCGCCGAGACCCGTACCGATCACCACCATCAACCCCAGGGAGACCCCCTTCAGCGCGCCGACGGCATATTCTCCCAGTGCCGCGCACATCGCATCGTTCTCGATGGTTACGGGAAGCCCCGTGCTCTCGCGCAAGATGCGACCGAGCGGATATCCGTCCAAACAGTGAAGGGCGCCGCCTCCCCCAACCACGCCATCGGAATCGCCTTCGGAAAAGACTCCGGGCATACTTATTCCCACACCCCTCACCCGGGCGCGATGGGGCTCGATCACCGAGCGGAACGTTTCGATAACCTGGTCGGCGGGCGAGGTGCATGTTGGGATACTTCCGTGCTCCTCAATGTGGCAGTCGGCGTTCACCACCGCCCATTTCACCTGAGTGCCGCCCGCATCTATACCGAAATAGCAGTCCATAATCTTATCCCCTGTCCCATAGGGTTAGTCCAGGTCCTCGCCGTTGCTCTCGATGACCTTCTTGTACCAATAGAAGCTGTCCTTGCGGCTGCGCGCGAGCGTGCCCTTGCCCTCGTCGTCGCGGTCGACGTAGACGAAGCCGTAGCGCTTGCGCATCTCGCCCGTGCCGGCGCTGACCAGGTCGATGCAGCCCCACATGGTGTAGCCCATGAGGTCCACGCCGTCGAGTTCCACGGCATCCTCCATGCTCTGGATGTTCTTGCGCAGGTAGTCGATGCGGTAGCCGTCATGGATGGAGCCGTCGGCCTTCACCTCGTCGCTCCAGCCGATACCGTTCTCCACGATCCAAAGCGGCTTGTGATAGCGGTCGTAGAGCTCGTTCAAGGCGATGCGCAGGCAGTACGGATCGGTCGCCCAGCCCCAGGCGTTGGTCTCGAGGTAGGGGTTTTTCACCATGCCGAAAGCGAGATTGCCGGACGCGACCTCGAGCTCCTTCTGGCGCAACGATACCGTCGAGCCTCCGTAGCACGAGAACGACAGGAAATCTGCCGGATAGGTTGCGAGAAGCTCGAGGTCGTTCTCGCCCATTTCCAGCTTGATGCCCGCGCGCTCCATCTCCCTCAAGCGATAGGCGGGATAGTGGCCGCCCACCTGCACGTCGGCATACCACAGCGCGTCACGCTCGCGTTCCATGGCGAGCAGATGATCGGCGGGGTCGGCGGAATAGGAGTAGATGGGGTTGTACGCGAGCATCTGACCCACCATGATCTTAGGGGAGATTTGGTGCGCCGACCGAACCGTAAGGGCAGACGCCACGAACTGGTTGTGCGCCGCCTGGGCCTTCGCATGGGGGCTCCCATCCGTAAGCCCGCCCGCCATGAAGCTCCCCATGCTCATCATGTTGATCTCGTTGAAGGTGAGCCAGTACTTCACCTTGCCCTGATAGTGCTTCATGACGCAGGTGGCGTAGCGCACGAACAGGTCGATGAGCTCGCGGCTCTTCCAACCGCCGTACTTGTTCACGAGCGCGAGCGGGGTCTCGTAGTGCGAGAGCGTCACGAGCGGTTCGATGCCGTACTTAGCGCACTCGTCAAACACGGCGTCGTAGAACGCTAGACCCTCGGTGTTGGGCTCAGCCTCCTCGCCCGTGGGGAAGATGCGCGCCCAGTTCATGGACAGGCGGAAGCACTTGAAGCCCATCTCGCCCATGAGGGCGATGTCCTCGGCGTAGTGGTGGTAGAAGTCGGTGGCCGTGTGGCTGGGATAGTAGTAGCCATCAACCACCGCCACCTCCAGCCCTTCAGGAAGTCCCTCCTCGCAAACCGCATACACGGGAAGCGCGCCGGTTTCCCCTGTCGCGGTATTACGCCACGTTATCTGCCGTGACACCGTATGGCTACCGCTGGTCATGGCGTCCGAGGTGTTCGGTCCTTTGCCGCCCTCTTCCCAGCCGCCCTCATACTGGTTGGCGGCGGTGGCGCCACCCCACAGGAAACCTTCCGGAAATGCCATTGGGTACCTCCTCGATCGTGAAAACATCTTCATGAAACGGGAAGACGGGCTGCATGGCAGTCCCGGCTTCCCGTCAGATAATCAGTTAGGCGCTTGCACCCATGCGTTGATAGACCGTGATGAAGCGCTCGGCAAGGATACGGAAGCCCTCAGCGCTCATGAGCTGATCCTCCGCATGCAGCAAGATGATGCGAAACGGCAGCTCCTCGCCGCTGGCCTCTTGCTGAAGCAGTTTCATGTGAGCGTCGTGGCCTGCGTTGAACACCACGTTGCCCTCGTCGATAAGTTTCCGGGCGGCCTCAAAATCACCATTCTCGGCACAGGTTATCGCTTCGAGGTAGCAGCTGCGCGCGCTCCCCACCTGAGCGACGATAGAGAAGCACGTCATTTCAAACTGATCGATCGCTTCTTGTTTGATCTCTGACATGGCTATGCCCCCAGCAACTTTCGAGCCTGTTTGAGCACGGCCTCGCCGTTCATTGTCCCATACGCTGTCATATCAATCGGCTCCACCGGACAGTTCACTTGATTCTTCACCTTGTTGAGTTCAAAGCGAACCTGCGGTCCCAGCAGGATAACGTCGCTATCCGCATATTCCGCCGCTTGGTTGACAGGGTGCGCCTCGATGGTGCACACGAAACCGTCTTTTTCAGCCGCCTGTTGCATGCGCTGTACCAGCATGCTCGTCGAAGCGCCCGCGGCGCACATAAGTACGATATGTTTCATCCTACGCTCCCAACCTCATGGAAAATGATGGTGTGAATATGAAAATCCCTATGCGGCCGATTCCTCGAGAGCGGCCTGCTCCTCTCGCAACGCCTGGCGATCAGCCATAAGGGTGAAGGGGGTATACATGAGCACCGACACCGCCAAAACCGCAACCGAGATCACCAGGCACCCGATGCCGCCCTGCATGAATGCGATGACCGGCTGGGGAAGCACCCAGGGAAGCTGAATCGTGGGATTGAACGCAGCCCCAAGACCGAGGGCGTAAAGCGCCTGGACCACGATGGCGCAGACCGGGATGTTCAGCACGAACGGGATGAAGTACGTGGGATTCAGCACGACCGGCAGACCGAACATGAGCGGCTCGGAGATATTGAAAAGCGACGGAACAAGCGCGATGCCGCGAATCGCCTTGAAGCGCTCGGACTTGGTGAAGAGCAGCGAGATGCTGATGCCCAGGGCGTTAGCCTGGCCACCGATGGCGGTGCCGAGCGCGACGACGGCCCAAGCGCCATAGGGCAGTGCCTCGCCCGCGATGATGGCCTCGGTGTTAGCAGCGCTGCAAGCCATGATTACCGGAGCGTAGAAGCTGAGCATCACGTTGGGGTGGACACCGAAGAACCAGAAGATCGACTGCAGCGAGCACACGATGATATAGGCCAAAGGAGAGGCACCGACCATCGTGACCGGCGTGCCGATCAAGGTGTTGATCATATCGAACAGGTTGCCCCACGGGGTGAAAGAAAGACCCCACTTGGCGAACCACACCGCAGTGAATAGCACGATGGCGGCAAACATCGGCGACAGCGAGTCTGCAACCATGGGCGGAACCATATCGGGGAGCTTGATTTCAAGCTTGCTCATCAAAATGGCTGTCACCTTCGGCACGATCAGGCCAAGCAGAATGGCGACGAAGATGCCGTTCGATCCCATGTACGACGTGTTGATGAAACTCGCCATGGGAATATCCTCGAACGATTGCTGCGGCATGAATGCCAAAAACACCGCGCCGCTCACGATGCCACCGGTATAACCGCTAAGGCCGCATACCTTACCCCACCTCAAACCGATGAAGAAGGAGATGTATATACCCATCATGTTCATGGTAACGGTGAGGATGGAGTTGCCGGTCGCCATGAGACCGCTCGAAACCACCCAATCGGAGAACCCCGGAATGGGGAAGTTGATGAGAATCGCGATAACCGAGACGCCAAGGGTCATGGGCAGCGTGCACATCATGCCGCCCATGAGGGCGTCGAGCATCTTGCTGTCAGCAACCTTGCTTGCCACAGGTGCGATTGTCTTATCCATTATGTTTTGGATCTTGTCGAATACCGCCATGTTTCAGCTCCAATCTTTGCAGTGAACTCTATCGATGCCCGCGTGCGGCATCTTCCCCTCTAGATAGCGCATCCACCTCTCTTCAAAATCACAACGACGTGCTTCAGGCAGTACGCCATTCAGCGTGAATTGGCGAGATTGCCCCAGCGGACGCTTACGTCAGGTCCGCGTACGTCACGAGCCCCACGTCCTGCTCTGCAAGCCATGCGGCGACATCAGGGTCGACAAGCATCGCGGCTTCCCGGATGCGGGCCTCGAGCATGGTCGAGTTATCTCGCAAGTACGCGTCGATATAACCTGGGTGAAACACCATGAGACGGCATATCCCTTCCGGTGTCGTTTCAAGCGCCTCTCGAAGCGCCGCAAAGGGATCCGCTTCATATGACGAGAAATCCTTGGGAACATAGGAAAGCACCGGCGTCGAGCGAAAGGTGACTGGCTCGCCCGGAACACCCATCGCGAAATAGGGCAGGCCGTGACGCTCGGCAACGATCTCAAGGCCGCGGAAGAACATGGGGCTTGCGACCGCATGTCCCTCGAAGTAATCGGGCTCACGCCCGACGAGCTCAAGGAATCGCCGATACTGCGCCTCGATTTCGATAATGACCTCGTCAAGCACCACGAAGTCCTCCCCAGCCCGCGCGGCGGCGCGATATGCTGAGCTCCGCTTGAAATTGCCATCATCGTCAACGATGCTCGAGATGAGCGAGGAATCGCTGAGGGGCCTACCCGTGCAGATATTGGTGTGCTGACCCAAGCAGAGATCCTTGATTTGCAGGCGCGCCAAACCGCTTTCTGCAAGCGGCATGTTGGTCATGACGCCCACCGAGCGAATGAGCCCCGCTTGGACCGCGGCCGCTATCCCGCAATTAACACCGTCGCTGTAACCTAAATCGTCGGCGCGCAGCAATAACCGCTTCATCCGATCCTCCCCAACCGATATCTCGTCGAGCGGCAAAGCAACGAAGCGATGCCCTGTGTAGAGCCGATGCCGTGTTCCGGCGGGGCGGCAAGCTTCGTCGTCTCTTCTTGCATTAAGTATGACGCCGGCTATATCCAAAATCGGTTACATGCTGTGCCACAAGGTTGCGAGATGGCTACGCGAGTTTCATAACGTGAAACTCCGCAGGAATACCGGCATGTTTGAGCTATAGTTTGGTCAAATGAGGCCCTCTTATTCGGGCCACTGAGCATAAAGGGGACAGCCATCATGGAAAAATCCATCTCGATGGGATCGGTTGCCGAACGGTTGCTTGACTACATCGACACCGCAATGCAGCACGACACCAACTACGAGATAGCGACCACGCTGGTGAAAAACTACAGCAAGCTGAGCGAGCTCTCGATTGGAGAAATCGCCGACATGTGCTTCGTCTCGAAGGCTTCAGTGTCGCGATTCTGCCGGTTTATGGGTTTCGCTGATTTCAAGGACCTGCGCAACCAGCTTGAACATGACATCCTCAAAACCGGGTTGTTTCCACATGCCTTTGTAGAACAGCTGTCAAACGACACGGAAGGCGCTCTGGCATCCTACCGGGAGGCGATCCTGCTCAATATCGAAACGACCATCTCGGCGGCAAACATCGCGAAACTGCCCGCCATTGTCGATGATTTGCACGACAGCGGGCATGTCGCGTTCTTCTCCCACCACTTCCTCTGGGACGTGGGCCGCTACTTCCAAAGCAGGCTCACCATCATGAACCGCCTCATCGAGCTTTACCTCGATTATTCATCGCAGCTCGCCTGCGCGCAATCGCTCACCAAATCCAGCCTCGCCATCATTTGCAGCATAGGGGGAACATACCCCATTCGTTATCCAGAAATCGTCAACGCACTCGCCGCCTCCGGCTGTCGTCTTCTCGCCATCACACAAAACACCTCAAGCGCCTACTGGAACCATGCCTCCTGCATACTGAGCTGCGGAGTGACCAACAACATCGACACGGGCAAGTTCGGTGCGCTTGCCGCCATCGACTTGATAGTCATGGAATACCTGAGGCGTTATGGAGCCGATTCCGGTACTGGCGAGTAATCTCGTCGGACCACCGACGCTCAGCAGGGCAAGCCGTTTTCTCTAATCACGTCCTGATACCAGAAGAAGCTGTCCTTCCTGAAACGAGCGCATTGCTTCGCATCGGTTTCCGTGCGATCGACATACAGAAGGCCGTAGCGCTTAGTGAACCCCTGATGACTTGAGCATAGATCCATGAGGCTCCAAACGCAGTAGCCGAAGACGGGATAGCCTTCGCGAATGAGCTCCTCGACCTCGCCCAAATGTCGTGAAAGGTATTCGATGCGCACGGCATCATGCACCCTGTTCTCCTCGTCAAGTGACTCGGAAAGAGCCATGCCGTTCTCCGTGACGATCATCGGAAGCTGGTAGCGATCGTAGAGCTTGCGCATGCCCACGCGAAGCCCAAGGGGGTCGATGCCGTTCGACATCCACTCGGTCGGCGCGATCGCAGGGTTATCGCAGAGTTCGAAATCCCCGCCCGACCACGGAGGGAACCGGTCGAAGCGGATGGGCTCCGTGCGCTCATGCGCACAATTGCTGAAATAGTAGTTCACCCCAAGAAAATCGGGCCTCGTCGCGACCAGGATGTCGTGGTCCCCGCACTCAACAACAGGGTAGAAACCTTCGCGCTCCAGGTAATAGCGCGCATAAGGCGAGATGTCGCCGCGCACACTCAGGTCGAGCAGGTAGTTCTGCATCATCTCCTCGGCGTTCATGGCCGCAAGCACATCCGCCGAAGCGCTCGTCCGCGGGTTGACCACCTGCATGGCGACAACGGGGCCGATCTGCGCATCGGGGTCGATCTGTCGCAGGCACGCGATGGCGCGATGCTCGGCAAGAGCGACATGATAGCTCATCTGGTAGGTGTTCTTCTGCCGTTGGCGCGGATCGGTTTCGGTGTCACCCGTGTTGCTGGGCGCGGAGGTCGCAATTAGCTGTTCATTCACGGTAACCCAGCGCTTGACGCGCCCCTTGAAGTGCGTGAAGCAGATTTCGGCATAGCGCACATAGAAGTCGATCATCTTACGGCTCTTCCAGCCGCCGAAGGCCTCGACCAACGCACTCGGACATTCGAAGTGATACAGGGTGACCAAGGGCTCGATCCCTCGCTCCAGCAGGTAGTCAATCAGCTGGTCATAAAACGCCAAGCCCTCAGGATTGGGATCCCCCGAGGCATCGGGCATGATGCGGCTCCAAGCGAAACCCATCCGGTAGACCTTGATGCCGAGCTCGGCCATGAGGTCGACATCCTCACGCCAGTGATGATAGTGGTCCGAGGCGATCTTGTTATCGGCGATGCCGGGACGCCCCGGGCCGCGATCGGTGGTTGCCGGACCTTTGCCTCCTTCATCATACCCACCCTCAACCTGAAAAGCGCTGGTGGAAGCACCCCAGAGGAAACCTTCGGGAAACCGGTGCTGAGTCATGAGTTCAACCTCTCGTCACGGATGTCACTTCTTGCAACTCCCGTTATAACGGATGTACGAACCAAAGCCTGTTACTCATTCCCGGGCAATGTTTCACGATTTGAAAACGGCCGTGCCATCATGCACCGCAAACTCTAAAGAACATGCCGTCGCGAAGGCCAAGCCTCATGCCCGCCACCGTCACGTGCCGGCGCCGCACACCGCCAAGCCGCTACTCCCCGTCGCGGAAGGTCAGGAGGTCGCGGTAGTCCGTGTCGCGCGTGCTGCCCGTCTTCGAGAACGGGTTCACCGAAGCAGGACACCTCATCCTCAAGATCTACCTCCTCGACGAAACCAAGGTCGATTTAGGAGACGCAACGTTACTACAGCGCAGGGAAAACGGCCCGCCGAATAAAATCGGATCGATCCCCCGTCTTTCGGTCGATTGCCACCACCATGGATGCCGGAAAGCGCACGGTAACTGCAACAAGCGGCTCATCAGCAACAACGCCAGGCCTGACATGGATGCGCTCAAGACGACCCGTCCAAGTCTCTTGCTCAAACTCTACGCTCTCGCGCTCGATATCTTCGTCTGTCAGGACCGATCCATCAGCTAGTTTGTACTCAGTCATTATCTAGAACCTCCCTCTCAGACAAACCATGCTTGAGAGCATTGCGGTGGACAATTGCCATGGAAGTATCCTCTCCTCCAGGCAGAGTTTGTCATACTCATTGCATGACAAACTCTGCCTTGATACGTTCCCCACCCCATGCTCATCGGCAAAGCTCAAGGCCATAAGCGAAATAAGCTTCTAACACCGAACAATTCCTACCGCTACCCATCAGACCTCTCCAGCAACATCCGTAAGTCATCGATGGGCGGCAGAGCATCGAGCAACTCTCGTGGCATATCCTTCGACGTCTTATAGGTGGCCACACCCATGGGTTTTGTGAAGTCTTGGATCACATAGTCAACAAATCCCTTGTCCATGTCTTTGCAAAGCACAAGGCCTATGGAGGGATTCTCGTGCTCGCGACGCTCAAAGTCGTCCAGGATGCGTAGATAGCCAGAGAGCTGGCCGAGATAGGCCGGCTTGAAGGGGCCGCTCTTGAGCTCGACTGCAACTAAACAGTTGAGGTCGCGGTTGAAGAACAGGAGGTCGATGTACTGATCGATGCCAAAGGCGTCGAGATGGTACTGGTTTCCCACAAACGCGAAGGCTCGACCGAACGTCATGATGAACTGCTTGATATTCTGCACGATGCCTTGCTCTAACACGCGCTCGTCGACATCCTCCGCATCGCGCACCCCGAGTTCCTCATCATTGATAAAGTCGAGCAGATACTCGTCCTTGAACGTGGCGATAGCGCGCAGCGCCTGCTGACCCTTTGGCAGCGTTGAGAGGAAGTTGTTGGAGACCTCTCCTTGATGATGAAAGTCGTCCGCCTTCAGCGAGCGTTTGAGCGCCTCCACACTTAAGTGCTCAAATGCGCACTTGTGAATGTAGAAGAGCCGCTCGTCAAGGGTCTTAGCACCTGCAAGGATATACCGATGATGGGTAAACCCAATCGCTAAAAAATCATCGAGAGAATATGCGTTTGAATTCGGCACTTGCAAGTGACGAATTTGCAGAAGGCCACCGTCTGAAGATTCGTCACTCACGAGTGACGAATCGAGAAACGCCTGTTCATCGCCCGGAGCAGACCAAGCTTCAAAGAAGATTCGCATATATTTGAGACTTGTTGTGGAGAAGCCCCTGAGTCCTGGCGGCTCCTTCCGCAATTGTTCGCTGATGGTTTTGAGCGCGTTGGTTCTCCACGTGCCATTGCGCGTGTTGGCGGAGACGTAGCCTCCCACGGCGAAATAGAGCTGCAGCTGCTGAGCGTTGGCGCTCTTCGCCGCAGCATACTGCGCACGCAATATCGCCGTCTTGATGGTCTGAACTTCCTCACGATAGCCCGTAATCTCTGACATCATGGCGTCCTCCTCTTCTTACGAACTTGTGTTCCATGACGCGTTCTATGCTATCAACGCGTGCGGACACAAAATTGCGCGTACCATAGAGGCGTTTTCTGCTTCGCCTCGTTTGGGAGATGTATGTCCAAACCCTCATCCGCACTCGACGCCAGCTCTTGCGATGTTTACGCCGACTCCGCGCGCCACCCTCTCACGCGCACATGGTGCGTAGCTGCGCTCGCCCTCATCTGCTGCGCGCTCTGGGGCAGTGCGATCCCCTGCATCAAGATCGGCTACGAGCTTCTCGGCATCCAAAACGGCGACGTACCATCGGAGTTTCTCTTCGCTGGCGTGCGCTTTATGCTTGCCGGCGCTATCGCACTTGCCGCTGCAGTCATAACAAGACGTCGCTTGCCTCGCGTCTCACGCACGGGATGGCCACTCGTTATCAGACTCTCGCTTGCCCAAACTATCGTGCAGTACGCCTTCTTTTATATCGGCGTTTCAAACGCTTCGGGTGTGCGCGGCTCAATCGTCAACGCTATGAACACGTTTCTCTGCGTGTTGATGGCAGCGCTCGTGTTCCGGCAAGAACGGCTCACTGCGCGCAAAGTCCTCGGCTGCGCTATAGGTTTTGCCGGAGTCGTTATCGTCAACCTCACCGGTGGCGATAGCGGCGGCGCCGTCACGCTCACAGGCGAGGGCTTCATCCTTATTGCCGCTGTCTCCTACGCTGTCTCGTCTGCCCTCATCCACACCTACTCCCAGCGCGAGGACCCCGTGGCGCTCAGCGGCTACCAGTTTATCAGCCCTAGTCATCGCGCAAAGTCCCTTCGGCAGCACACGGTGCAGCCGAGTCACCGCAGGCTGGGGCGGAAGGCGGTCCTTTCTCTCGGAAAACTTCGCGAAGCCCAGTTTCCGAGAGAAAGTGTCCGGCTCCCGCCCCGGCCGGACAGCTCGACCTACACCGTGTGCTGCGGCAGGTCCTGCAGGGCGATGACGTCCATGCCCATGTCGTTGGCGCTGCCGTGGCCCTGCTGGTCCTCGCGCACGGCCTCGATGGCACTCACGTACGTGTTGGCCGCAGACATCGCCGTCACGCAGGTTACGCCGCGACGCACCGCCTCGGTACGCAACAGATAGCCGTCGCCGCGCGAACCCGGGCCATACGGCGTGTTGATGATCACCGCAATCTTGCCATCGGCGATGAGGTCGCCGATGTTGGGACGCTCGCCGTCGTGCGGGCCGCTAATCTTCTCCACGACCTCGCACGTCACGTTGCCGCCACGCAGCACGCGCGCCGTACCCTCGGTGGAGCAAATATCAAAGCCCAGGTAGCGCAAGATGCGGGCGACCGAAAGGATATGGCGCTTGTCGCGGTCGCACACGCTGATGAACACCTTGCCGACGCTCGGGTCGGGCAGCTTGTAGTCAATCGCCAGCTGCGTCTTGGCGTATGCCTCGGGATAGCTCTTGGCGATACCCATGACCTCGCCCGTCGACTTCATCTCGGGCCCCAGGATGACGTCGGCGCCCGGGAAACGACCCCAGGGCATGACGGCTTCCTTCATGCAGAACCAGTCCAGCTGACGTTCGTCGCTCGGCAGGCCCAAGCTCGCGATGGAATCGCCTGCCATGATGCGCGCCGCGCATTTGGCCAGCGGCACACCGGTGGCCTTGGAGATAAACGGCACGGTACGGCTGGCGCGCGGGTTGGCCTCGATCACGTAGACGGTCTCGCCCTTGATGGCATATTGCACGTTGACCAGACCGCGGACTCCCAGCGCCATCGCGATGCGGCGCGTGGTCTCGCGGAGCTTCGCCTGCAGGCTCTCGCTAAAGCTGAACGGCGGGATGCAGGTCGCGGAGTCGCCGGAGTGAATACCGGCTTCCTCGATATGCTCCAGGATGCCGCCGATGTATACCTCTTCGCCATCGCACAGGGCGTCGACATCGGACTCGATTGCGCCCTCCAGGAAGCGGTCCAGATACACCGGGTAGTCGGGGCTGATGCGCGCAGCCTCTGCCATGTAATCGCGCAGATGCTCGGCATCGTAGGCGATCATCATGCCGCGGCCGCCCAGCACGTAGCTCGGACGCACCAGCAGCGGGTAGCCGATGTGCGCGGCCACGGCCTCGGCCTCCTCAAACGAGGTGGCCTGACCCGCCGGCGGATACATGATGCCCAGCTTGTCGAGCAGGGCGGCAAAGCGCTCGCGGTCCTCGGCAAAATCGATGGCGTCGGGCTTTGTGCCCATAATGTTCACGCCGCTCTCCTCGAGCATGCGCGCCAGCTTAAGCGGGGTCTGGCCGCCGAGCGTCACCACGACGCCGTCGGGGCGCTCGACATCGATAACGTCCATGACGTCCTCGTAGGTGAGCGGCTCAAAGTACAGACGGTCGGACGTGTCATAGTCGGTCGAGACGGTCTCGGGATTGCAGTTGACCATGATGGTCTCGAAGCCGCGAGCCGCCAGCGCGTAGCTCGCGTGCACGCAGCAGTAATCGAACTCGATACCCTGGCCAATGCGGTTGGGGCCGGCGCCCAGGATCATCGCCTTGGGCTTGTCCGCCGGCGTGGTCTCGTCGGGAGCCACGCACTTCTTGGCATCCGGGCTCGTGCGGTAGATGTTCTCGTACGTCTTGTAGTGGTACTCCGTGGCGCTCGAGAACTCGGCCGCGCAGGTATCGACCGTCTTCATGCTGGGAACCACGCCCAGACCCTTGCGATAGGCGCGCACAAAGCGCTCGTCCGAGCCGGTCAGCGCGGCAATCTCGGCGTCGCTCGTGCCGTACTGCTTGAGCAGGCGCATCGCGTCGGCGTCGATATCCTCCACACGCAGGCCGCGGATGCTCTCCTGGACCTGCACCATGTCGTTGATACGGTTGAGGTACCACGGATCGATGCCGCAGATGGCATGGATGCGGGCGATGTCCCAGCCACGGCGCAGGGCCTCGACCACAAAGAAGATGCGGTGCTCGGTCGGGGTTGCCACGGCCCGAGCGAGCTCGTCGTCGCTCAGCTTGTCGGCACCCTCCTTGCCGCCGGCGCAAATGCCCTGGTGTCCGTCCTCCAGCGAGCGCATGGCCTTGCCGAAGGCCTCCTCAAAGGTGCGGCCGATCGCCATGATCTCGCCCACGGCCTTCATACGCGTGGTGAGCGTGGGGTCGGTACCCTTAAACTTCTCGAAGGCAAAGCGCGGCACCTTGACCACACAGTAGTCGATCGTGGGCTCAAAGCAGGCGGGCGTTGCCTTGGTAATGTCGTTGACGATCTCGTCGAGCGTGTAGCCCACGGCCAGGCGAGCGGCGGCCTTGGCGATGGGGAAGCCCGTGGCCTTGGAGGCCAGTGCGGACGAACGGCTCACGCGCGGGTTCATCTCGATGACGATCAGACGGCCGGTCTGGGGGTTCACGGCAAACTGCACGTTGGAGCCGCCGGTCTCGACGCCGATCTTTTCCAAGATGGCGAGCGAGGCGACACGCATGCGCTGATACTCAAGGTCGGAGAGGGTCTGCGCCGGTGCCACCGTGATGGAGTCGCCGGTATGCACGCCCATGGGATCGAGGTTCTCGATGGAGCACACGATGATGCCGTTGCCGGCGTGGTCGCGCATGACCTCCATCTCGTACTCTTTCCAGCCCTCGATGGACTCCTCGACCAGCACCTCGTGGGCGGGCGAGAGCTCGAGGCCCTGGCTCACGATGGAGACGAGCTCCTCGTGGGTGTGAGCGATGCCGCCGCCGGCGCCGCCGAGGGTAAAGCTCGGGCGCAGTACGCAGGGATAGCCCACGCGCTCGGCGATAGTCTCGGCGTCGGCCACGCTGTAGGCATAGCCCGAGCGCGCGACCTCCAGGCCGATCTCGGCCATGGCCTCGTTAAAGAGCTTGCGGTCCTCGCCGCGCTCGATAGCGGCCAGGTCGCAGCCGATCATCTCGACGCCGTACTTGTCGAGCGTACCGTCCTTTGCCAGCTCGACGGCGGCGTTCAGACCGGTCTGGCCGCCCAGCGTGGGCAGCAGCGCGTCCGGGTGCTCTTTCTTGATCACGCGCTCGATAAACTCGGCGGTGATGGGCTCGACATAGGTGCGGTCGGCAAGACCCGGGTCGGTCATGATGGTCGCCGGGTTGGAGTTGACCAGGATGACCTCGAAGCCATCCTCCTTGAGCACCTTGCAGGCCTGGGCGCCGGAGTAGTCGAACTCACATGCCTGGCCAATAACGATGGGGCCCGAACCAATAACGAGGATACGCTTGATGTCAGTACGTTTCGGCATGTTAGTTCTCCTCGGTCTCGGTCGCGGCGGTCTCGGCGAAATTCCAGCCAGCCAGGCGGTCCTTCGCGGTGTCGATGTCCAGGTAGTTCTCCTCGCCGTCCATGAGTCGCGTAAAGGCGGTAAAGAGATAGTGGGCATCGGTGGGGCCAGGCGAGGCCTCGGGGTGGTACTGGACCGAGAAGCACGGGGCGTCGAGCAGCTGGATGCCCTCGGCGGTGCCGTCGTTGAGGTTCACATGTGTTAGGCGAATGCGGCCGAAGCGCTCGTTCATCACGACCGGCGCGATTCCGCGGCGCACCCAGACGCGCAGATCTCCATCGGCCGCATGCTCGGTCTCGTCGCCGGAAAGCTCGGGGACAAGCTTGCCTAAGCTGGGGAACAGCAGGCCAAAGCCATGGTTTTGCGCGGTAATCTCCACGCGGCGGCTTACCAGGTTCATGACCGGCTGGTTGCCACCGCGGTGACCGAACTTAAGCTTTTCCATCTGGGCGCCGCAGGCCAGGCTGATCATCTGGTGACCAAGACAAATACCAAAGACCGGCACCTTGCCGATCAGCTGCTGCACCTGCTCGTAGGTCTCCACCACGGCGTCGGGGTCGCCGGGGCCGTTGGACAAAAAGACGCCATCGGGATTCATGTCGAGCACCTCACTCGCGGGCGTATCCCACGGCACGACGGTAAGGTCGCAGCCGGCGCGGACCAGGCCCTCCAGAATGCCGCGCTTCACACCGCAATCGTAGGCGACCACTTTGTGACGGGCAGGAGCGGCAGCCACAAGCGCAAAGTCATGCGTGGCGGGCAGGTCGGCGACCACAAACTCGTGGGGCGCGGGGCAACTTACGGTCTTGACCAGGTTCTCGCCTACCAGCGTGGGCGCTGCGGCCAGACGTTCGGCAAGCTCGTCGACGTCGAAGATCTCGGTCGAGATAATGCCCATCTTGGAACCATTGTCGCGCAGATGGCGCACCAGAGCGCGGGTGTCGATACCCTCGATAGCGACGATGCCGTGAGCGCGCAGGTACTCCGGCACGCTGACGGCCGAGCGCCAGTTAGAAGGCGTGGCGCACATATCGCGAACGATCATGCCGCGCATAGCCGGAGCGCTCGCAGGGCGCACGGCGTCGCCGGGGAAGGCCGACTGGACATCGGTCTCGTCGATACCGTAATTGCCGATCTGCGGATAGGTCATGGTTACAATTTGGCCGGCATAACTCGGGTCGGTCATGACCTCAAAGTAGCCCTCGAGCGAGGTGTTGAAGCAGACTTCGCCGGTCGCGGTGCCCTCGGCGCCGCATGCACGTCCATAAAAAATGGTCCCATCCTCAAGATACAGGATACAGGGACCGCAGGTGCCCTTGCTGGTTTTGGCCAGCATACGCTGGCAAAGCTCGCTGGGCGCGAAGGTGCGGGCGGCAGCGCCCGCGGTATGGTTGTTCGCCATAATTCTCCTTCCCGGTCTCACAGGACCGGCTTAAAGGTGTGTAGTTAGGCCTCGCGGTATTGTAACCGCAAGCATGCCTCATGGCGTTAATTTCATCGAAATGTTTACGAAATGATAATTATGACTTTCTATGCATAATGATTATTTAATCCCCGTCCCAGAAAAATTATCCCGCGTGGGCTTGTGGCTCACGCGGGATAATGGCCTCTTACTTTTGCTTGTCCTGTTCCAGCAGATCGGACGGTGAGCGATCGGGCTTGCCGCCGCGGAAAATCTCGCGGCCATGCAGACGATGCTCCAGGTCACGTTCGGCCTTTTCCTCGTCAATCTTGGTCTGGCTCACCACCGGGTCCTCGATCAGCGACGAAACCGAGTTCACCTGTTTTTGAATGCGCTCGGCAATGGTGTCGTCCATGCTTACGATGCGCATCTTCCAGTCGATACTCGTGGCGTTGGATGAGCTCTTGGTCCACACAAACGTCAAAATGGCGCTCTGATGACCCCGCGCGGGAAACATGCCAAAGAAGGAATCGTGCTGAATGTTGCTATCCTCGTCGATATAGGCGTGAACGTTATACACCACGCGGTCGATCTTATCGTTGAGCAGCGCGTTGGTCGCAAGCGCAGCGGCCTGAATCTGCCCGTTGGACAGCAGCTCGAGCTCGTTGGCAGACGATGTGTCCAACACCGTCACCTCGACCGTGCCCGTACGCTCATCAGCTTCATCGACGGTAAAGTCGAGCGGGAACTGCGTAAAGCCGTTGCCCCACTCAAGGCCGCCCTTCAGCGCCGTCGAAACGGTATCCACCGAAACGCTCTCGGACAGGTTGGCGGTGTTCAGGCGTCGCATCACGCCGTAGCCAATCTGCATGCCCACAATCAGCACCAAGATGCCAATGACCACGGCCATGGCAGTCTTCGTAATGGTATGGCTCACCTGCGAGCCCGAAGGGTCGTCCTCGGACAGCGGGTCGATATGTTTTGCCTGGCTCGCGCGGTCCTCGCTGCGCAGCTGCGCTAGCGCCGCTTTGTCACCGCGCTTGGCCGCAGCCTCCTTCTCACGCATGCGCTCGGTGCGCTTTTTGGCAAGCGTGGGATCCAAGACACCGGATGCATCGATTTCGGAGAATAACTCCGTCACTTCTTCCGGAGTCAAAGGGTTCTTGTCAGCCATAAACTTCCTGTCATATCAATCAGTCGAGCTCGTGCGCACGCGCACCTTCGAACTGCATTCGATAGTAACGGGCATAAGTGCCGCCACGGGCGAGAAGCTCCTCGTGCGTGCCACGCTCCACAACGCGACCATGCTCAACGGTCGCGATCTCATCGGCATGCTTAATGGTCGAAAGACGGTGGGCGATGATAATCGTGGTGCGGCCGCGTGCCAGCTCTTCGAGCGACTCCTGCACCGCCTCCTCGCTCTCGTTATCCAAAGCACTCGTCGCCTCATCCAAAATAAGGATCTTGGGGTTCTTGAGAAACACTCGCGCGATGGCAACACGCTGCTTCTGTCCGCCCGAAAGACGGCTGCCGCGCTCGCCCACGACCGTGTCATAACCCTGTGGAAGCGACTCGATAAAGGCATCGATGTTGGCGCGACGGGCGGCCTCGGCGATCTCTCCTGCCGTAGCGCCCGGCTTGCCGTAGGCGATGTTCTCGCCAATCGTGCCGTCAAACAGATAGACATCCTGCTGCACCAGGCCGATGGCGCGACGCAGGCTCTGCTGCGTCACATCGCGCACGTCCTGGCCGTCGATGCTAATGGATCCGGCAGCCACGTCATAAAAGCGCGGCAGCAGCGAACAGGTCGTGGACTTGCCACCGCCCGAAGGGCCAACCAAAGCGATGGTCTGCCCGGGCTTGATGGACAGATTCATATGGTCGATAACGGGACGCTCTTCGGCATCGCCCTCGCCCAGCTCAACGTCCTCGTAGTTAAAGCACACGTCGTGATATTCCACGGCGCCGGCAGTCACCTGCAGATCCGTGGCGCCCGGCTTGTCCTGGATATCCGGCACGGTCGAGAGCACCTCGTCCATACGCTTAAAGCCGGCGATAGCCTTCTGATACGTTTCGGCCGAATTGACGAGCGTCTCGAGCGGCGTGCAGAACAGCGAAATATAGAGTGCAAAGGTCGCCATATCGACCGCCTGCAGCTGTCCCTGGGCGACCAGCCAGCCGCCCAGCAGTACCACGATCACATAGAGCACACCCGAGAGCAGGCCATACGTCGCAGTATAGACGCCCATGGCGTGATACATGTTTTCCTTGGACGAAAGGTAGCGATTGTTGGAGGCGCGGAACTTAGAGCGCTCGGTCTCCTCATTGGCAAAGCTCTTGACCACGCGCATGCCCGCCAGCGAATCCTGCAGCTGCGCATTGATGCCGCTGATTTTTTTGCGATTGTCGCTAAAGACCTCGCGCATGCGCATGTTCTGCCAAAACATGATGACCGCAAACGCTGCTGTCACCACAGCCATGGCAAGCGCCAGCACCGGGGCGATGGTAAAGAGGATCACAAACGAGCCGATAATCTCGATGCCGCAGATGATGATCCACTCGGGCACATGGTGCGCCGCCTCGCAGATATCGAACAGGTCGTTGACCACGCGGCTCATCATGTCGCCCGAGCTGTTGCGATCGAAGTATGCAAAGCTAAAGCGCTCGTACTGATCGAACAGGTCCTCGCGCATCTTGGACTCCATGCGCGCGCCCATCACATGGCCCCAGTAGCTCACAAAGTAGCGGCAGGCGCAGCGGATGGCATACATCAGCACCAGTCCCACCGCAATCATACCGAGCGCCTGCATAATGGCAGCCTGACCCTGGGTAAACAACCCGCCGGTCAGATTGCGCAGAATAATAGGAAACGCAAGGTCAATGGCAGCAAGCACCAGAGCACAAACAGTATCGGCAACAAAAAGCCCCGTCTGGGGCTCGTAATACGAGAGAAACCTTTTAAACATGCAATCCTCGAAGAGAAATAAATAGCGTGAGAAATCCGGTTGAACCGGTCAGGCTGAAAACAAAGCGTCCCAACAAGCATAACGCCGATGTTCTGGCAGCGTCAGCGAAAACGTCCCTAAGCGAGCAAGGTGCCTTGAAAGAGGAGCGACGCGTACTTCGGTACGCGAGCGACGATTGAAAGGCAGATTGCCGCTTAGGGGCGTTTGCAGCGTCGACTCGTTACGCGGTTTGGTAAAACCGCGTAACCTAGAGCTCGGCCCCACCCAAGCGGTGCGCGATGCTGTCGCAGGCAAGCGCGCCTACGACGGTCTTGGCGTCTTCGATCTTGCCGTCGAGCACGGCGTCGATCAGCTCGTGCAGCGGCACCAGGTCCACGTTGACAAACTCGTCATCATCGGGGTTGGGCGCATCAAACTCGAGCTTGGTAGCCAAGTAGATGCGGATGATCTCATCGCAAAAACCGCAGGACGTGACAATCGACGTCAAAAAGCGAATACGACCAGCCCTAAAGCCCGTCTCCTCATGCAGTTCGCGCTTGGCGCAATCGAGCGGGTCCTCACCTGAATCGAGCTTGCCGGCGGGAATCTCGACCGTCACGCGGTCGATGGCGGTGCGGTACTGACGCACCAGCACAATCTTGCCGCTCTCGGTCAGCGCCACAACGGCCGCCGCACCCGGATGGCGAATGATGTCGCGGGCGCTGCGGTGGCCGTTGGGCAGCTCAACCTCAAGACGGTGGACGTCGAGGATCTTGCCCTTCCAGGCGCACTCCTCCGAAAGAATCTTCTCGTGTAGCTCGGCATCGTGCGGGTCGTCATCGCCCAGCACCAGCACCGGCTCGTCAGCAACCTCGCCGCCAGGCTCGCCCTCGGCGTGCCCATACACGCGGCTGTCCTCCTCGACGATCTGCGCGTCCACGAGCTCTTCGTTCTTATCGTCCATCCGTCTCATTCCTTTCGGATTTTAGGCATCCCAGGCGTCGCGGCCGCGCAGCGCGCGCAGGCCAATGTCGTGACGCAGGGTCTTGCCCTCAAAATCGATCTTCTCGCAGGCCTCGTAGGCAAGGTTGCGAGCGTTCTCGAACGTGTCGCCCAGCGCGGTCACGGCGAGCACGCGGCCGCCGTTGGTCACGAGCCGGCCGTCCGACACGGCGGTGCCGGCGTGGTACACCGTCACGTTCTCAATGGCCTCGGCTTCGGCGATACCGGTGATGACCTTGCCCTTCTCGTAGCTGCCGGGGTAGCCCGCGCTCGTCAGGACAACGGCCACGGCCCACTCGTCGCGCCAGTCGAGCTCAATCTGATCGAGCTCGCAGTTGGCGCAGGCCAGCATGACCTCGACCAGGTCGTTCTTAAGGCGCGGCAGCACGACCTGCGTCTCGGGGTCGCCAAAGCGAGCATTGAACTCCAGCACCTTGGGGCCGGCGGGCGTGAGCATAAAGCCGCCGTACAGGCAGCCGCGGTAGTCGATGCCCTCGGCAGCAAGTTCGGCAACGGTCTGTTCCATGACCGCCACCATGGTGGCGTGCTCCTCGTCGGTCACGATGGGCACCGGGCTGTAGACGCCCATGCCGCCGGTGTTGGGGCCCTTGTCGCCCTCGAGCGCGCGCTTGTGGTCCTGCGAGGTGGCCATGGGGCGCACGGTCTTGCCGTCGGTAAAGGCAAGCAGCGAGCACTCGGGACCGGTCAGCATCTCCTCGATGACCACGGTGTTGCCGGCATCGCCAAAGGTGCCGCCAAAGCACTCTCGCACGGCCTCCTCGGCCTGCTCAAGTTCGGTCGCCACGATAACGCCCTTGCCCGCGGCAAGGCCGTCGGCCTTGACGACCAGCGGGGCGCCCTGCTCGCGCACGTAGGCGAGAGCCGAAGCCTCGTCGGTAAACGAGCCGTAGGCTGCCGTCGGAATACCGGCGCGCTCCATGAGCTGCTTGGAGAACAGCTTGGAGCCCTCCATCTGAGCGCCCTCGGCACCCGGGCCAAAGCACGGAATACCCGCCGCACGCACGGCGTCGGCCACGCCCGCCACGAGCGGAGCCTCGGGGCCAATTACCACGAGTCCGCATCCGTGGCTCTGCGCAAACGCCGCCACGTCCGCAGGATCGCAATCGTCGAGAACCACGTTCTCGCCGCAGCTCGCGGTGCCGCCGTTGCCCGGGGCGATGTAGAGCTTGCCGGCGCGCGGTGATGCCGCGAGCTTGGCTGCCAAAGCATGCTCGCGGCCGCCGCTGCCCAACAACAGGATGTCGATGGTTTGAGTGTCCGCCTTCAAGGGTGCCTCCTCTATGGATTAACGGCCCGTCAACCATGCGGGCCCATTACAAGCAAATATACCCCTCGGCCGCCCGTCCGGGCTGCGAAGGGGTATATCGCAATAACCAAATGGTCCCGATTACTTCCAGAATCGGTTGATGATCTGCTCGCGACCAGCGCCAACGCCAATAAACGTCACGCGGGTGTGTGCCAGATCCTCGATAAACGCCACGTAGTCCTGAGCCTCCTGCGGCAGCTCGTCAAAGCTGCGGCAGTCGGTGATGTCGCACTTCCAGCCAGGGAGCTCCTCGTAGATGGGCTTGGCATTCTCAAAACGCACCTGGTGCTCGGGCACGCTCGTATAGCGCTCGCCATCGACGTCGTAGGCGACGCACACCTTAATGGTGTCAAAGGCCGAAAGCACGTCAAGCTTGGTCAGTGCGATATCGGTGAGGCCGTTGACGCGCGAGGCGTAGTTGGCGATGGGGCCGTCGAACCAGCCGCAGCGACGACGGCGACCGGTGGTCACGCCGTACTCATAGCCCTCCTCGGTCAGCGTGTGACCGGCCTCGGACTCATAGGAAAGCTCGGTGGGCATGGGGCCCGAACCGACGCGGGTGATATAGGCCTTCATGACGCCCAGCACGCGGTCGACGTTCTTCATGCCCACGCCGGAGCCGGTGATGGCACCGCCGGCGGTGCAGTTGGAAGACGTCACGTACGGATAGGTGCCGTGGTCGATGTCGAGCAGCGTCGCCTGGGCGCCCTCAAACAGCAGGTCCTTACCCTCATCGATCATGTTGTTGAGCAGCAGGCTCGTCTCGGTGATGTAGGGACGCAGGCGCTCGGCCATGGGCAGATACTCGTCGCAAATCTGGTCCACGGTGTAGGTGGGCAGGTTGTAGATGAGCTCGAGCTCGGGGTTCACGCGGGCGAGAGCGGTCTCCAGCTTGTCGCGGAACAGTGCCTCGTCCAGCATGTCCTGCATGCGCAGGCCAATGCGGGCCATCTTGTCCTGATAGCACGGACCGATGCCGCGCTTGGTGGTACCGATGTTCTTCTTGCCGAGCTTCTGCTCAAAGGCGCCATCCAGATCGATGTGGTACGGCATGATGACATGCGCGTTGCCGCTAATCTTGAGGTTCTTGGTGGTGATGCCGTCGGCCTCGAACATGTCGATCTCCTCAAGGACAACCTTGGGGTTAACGACGCAGCCGTTACCGATCACCGACACGTGGTCGGAATACATGATGCCGGAGGGCACCTGGTGCAGGCCGTACTTCTTGCCGTTGACGACGATGGTGTGGCCGGCGTTGTTGCCGCCCGAGTAGCGCACGACGGCATCGAAGTCGCCGGCGACCAGGTCGCAAATCTTACCCTTGCCCTCATCGCCCCACTGGGCACCGACCAAAACGGTTGACGGCATGTTTACTCCTTACATTCATGGACTGTCTACGCGCCACGCCGGCACGCAGAAGCACAAAACATTCCCAGTATACCCGTGCAACGGGCGCCTGTCCTACTCCTCGGCATGTGCCCCATCAAGCTCATAGAACTTGGTGGATGCCGGCAGGAACATCAGGTCGACGTCGCCGATCGGGCCCGAACGGTTCTTGGCCACGACGATACGCGTAACGCCCTCGTCGGGTCGATCGTCGCGTGAGGCTTCGGCCTCGTCGGCGGAGCGGTCCAAGAACATAACGATATCGGCGTCTTGCTCGATGGAGCCCGATTCACGAAGGTCGGAAAGCTGCGGGCGCTTGCCGGTACGGGATTCGACCTGACGCGAGAGCTGCGACAGCGCGATGAGCGGGATCTTGAGCTCCTTGGCCATGATCTTCAGACCACGCGACATCTCGGAGACCTCGACGGTACGGCTCTCGGAGCGGCGTCCCGGCGGAGGACTCACCAGCTGCAGGTAGTCCAGGATGATGATGGCCTTCTCCTTGTTGTGGAGCATGCGGCGGCTCTTGGCGCGAATCTCGGTCACTGTGGTGCCGGGCGTATCGTCAATCAGAATATCGAGCTTAGACAAGGTCTGCGTGGCCTCGTTGATATTGGCCCACTGCTCGGGGCTAATGCGGCCCATGCGGAAGTCACTGATCGAGATCATGGCGTAGGCGCAGATCAGACGCTGGGCAATTTCCTTGCCCGACATCTCCAGCGAGAAGAAGCCGACGGTATAACCAGCGGCGGCAGCGTTGAGCGCCAGATTCAGGGCGAACGACGTCTTACCTACAGCAGGACGGGCACCGATAATGATGAGCTGACCCTCGCGAAAACCCATGAGCATGCGGTCGAGCGACGGGAAACCCGTGGGCACGCCCGCAGCCTGGCCACCGGCCTGGCACACTTCCTCGGCCTCGTTATAGGCCTCGACCATAAACTCGGTCAGCGTCTTGTAGCTCGACTTGACCTCGCGCGCCGTGACCTTGAGCAGCTTGCTCTCGGCCAGCTCCACGACCTCCTTGGTGTCGGTAGGGGCGTTATAGGCCAGCGCGTTGATCTCGTTGGTGGCGCCGATCAGCTCGCGCAGCATCGAGTCGCGACGGACGATGGCGGCATGGTGCTGCCAGTTCACGAGCGACAGAGTCTGGCCCATCAGCTCCAAAATGTAGGCCTCGCCGCCCACGGCATCGAGCTTGTTGATGCTTCGCAGGTAATCGATCAGCGAGATGGAGTCGATGGGAATGCGGCTGTTGTACATATCGACCATCGCGGTATAGATGGTCTTATGAATGGGCCGGTAGAAGTCATCGGGCTGCAGCTCGACCTGGGCTTCTTCGACCACCTCGGGCGATAGCAGCATGGCGGCCAGTACGTTGGCCTCTGCATCTTGGTTTTGGGGGAGACCCAACTTGGAGCCGCGGTCCTCGACCGTCAGCCATGTCTCCCTATCGTCATATGCCATGAGCATCCTCATTCATATCGCTTGCGAGCATCCATAGTATCAGCCACAGCTTTAAATCGAGGCGCGCCTTAACAATCATCACCGAACCAAACGGATGAACGGTCCCTTACGTGCGTTGTGTTAGACGGGACTGCGGACGATTTCTTGGACCGTTACGCGCCCTTCCCAGCGCGGCGCGGAACTCGGCCGGCGTGCGGCCGCCGAGCGCATCGCTGCGCCTCTCCGTATTGTATCGGCCGATCCAGCCCCCGAGCTCCTCGATGAAGCGGGCAGGGGTCCAGCCCGACCAGTCCCTGCCGTGCCAGAACTCCCTCTTGAGCAGGCCGAAGAAGCCCTCCATCGCCGCGTTGTCCGGGCTGCAGCCCTTGGCGGCCATGCTCCTGGCGAGGCCGTGCCCCTCGCAGATCGAGATCCAGCCGGGCCAGCGGTAGTGGCCGCCGCGGTCGGAGTGGATGACGGGGCGCTCGCCGGGCGCGAGCAGCGCGCAGGCGTCCTCGAGCGTCGAGTTGGCGAGCGCGGCGTCCGGTCTCTCGCCGGCCCTCCACGCCACGACCGAGGAGTCGAAGCAGTCCCTGATGGCCGACAGGTAGACCTTCCTGCCGGAGGGCAGCCTGAACTCGGTGATGTCGGTGAGCCACAGGAAGTTCGGCAGGGCCGAGCGGAAGTCGCGGCGCACGAGGTTCGGCGGGGCCGGCGTCGGCTCGCCCGCATAGGAGCTGTAGGGCCTCCTCTTCCTCCTCATCCACCTGGGGACCAGGCCCTCCTCGCGCATGATGCGGAGGACGACCTTCTCCGAGGCGCGCACGGGCTCGTCGAGCTCGCGCAGGCGCGCCGTCACGAAGCGGTACCCCCGCGCCCCCTCGCCGTCCTCGGTGAAGATCCTGCGCACGAGCGCGCGCAGGGGCGCGCGCCGGTCGGGCCTCGCGATCGCGCGGCGCTGGTACTCATAGGAGCTCTTTGATATCCCCAAGGAACTCGTGAGTTCTCTCAAGGACCACTTCCCCGCAGGCCTCAGGCGGTCTATCACCAGGGTCTTCTCCCTGTTCGACATCCCGTCGAGGCTCTCGGCTTTTAAAACGTCCTGCACCGCCCTCAGCACCGCGTTCTCGAGCCTGAGCCGCTCGATCAGGGCGTCCTTGTCCTCCGGGTCGATGTCGGGGTAGTCGGGGCCGTCCCCGACGAGTCGCGGCAGGTCCATTCCTCCACCGGCCCTTCCCGCGGGCTTGCGCACGTCCCTGATCCAGCGCCAGACGGACGTCTTGCCGGGCCCGCCGAGTATCTCGGTTATCTCCATGACGGTGAGCCCGGCGCCGCGAAGCGCCCTGGCCCTCTCCACCATTCTCCTACTGTATGCCATGCGGACTCCGTTCCGGACCTCAACGGTCCAACTTTTTGTCCGCAGTCCCGACCGCTTTGGATACTGGGACTTTTCCTATAATCTTTCTTGCTTAGATAGCAGGCGAAAGCGAAGGAGCTCCTATGGTCACCAAGGATGATGCGTGTTGGATAATCGGCCTTTCCGCAGGTGCGGGCATTGGCGTATACCTTGATGGCGGCTGGGGCATCGATGCGCTTGTCGGGCGTGAGACCAGGGCTCATAACGACATCGACCTGTTCGTTCAGCGCGGGGATTACCAAAGGTTCGTGGATCTAATTGCTGATGAGGGGTTTTCCGAGGTGGCTGCATCTTTCACCACCGAAGATCACACGGTGTGGCAAGACGAGGCGGGGCGCATCGTCGACCTGCATTGCTTCGATTTCGCCGAGAATGGCGATATTCTGTATCAGGGAGATCGTTTTCCCGGGGAGGTCTTTTCGGGGAGGGGGCGCATCGGCGAGGTGGAGGTGTCGTGCATCGACCCCGAAAGCCAGCTGTTGTTTCACTTGGGCTATCAGCATGACGAGCACGACGCCCACGATGTCATGCTCCTATGCCGTGAGTACGGTTTCGACGTTCCCGAAGAATATCGCTAGCTGTTGCTATTTGCATCGGGGCACGACTTCAGCGCTTGCCGCAGATGCGCTGCGCCAGACCGCCCTGGACATCACGCCACGCCGTATATGGCCCTCCGCGCACGCGAGTCCCATTTCGCCTGCTTGATCCAGTACTCGTAGAACGGATAGGGGGTCACCTTGTACTGGCGCCAGGTCTTCTCGTACGTGCCGCGGGCTGCCTGCCTCACTATGAGCTCGGCGAGCTCGTCCGCGCTCCTGCGGACCTTGAAGCACCATGTCCACTTGAACCAGGCGAGGTAGTTCTCGAGGCGTCTCGTGGAGACACCCCGGAACCTGCCGATGAAGTGCCTCATCTGGGAGTGGAGGCTGTTCACCCTGTTGATGGCGTGCTCCTCCCTCTTGCTGGCGATGTGCGCGCCGACGCCGAGGGCGGGCAGGACGCGGCGGTACACGTGCGCACGGTCCGTCGAGATTATCGCGCCGACCGCGAGCTTGTCGGCGAGCAGCTCCCTGGCTGCCGCCTCGTCGAGGCCGCCCCTCCCCGCGATCTCGTAGAAGATGTCGCCGGCGTCGTTGATGCCGGTGAGCACGCATATCTTCTCGTGCCCGTCGGTTCCCTGCGACCTTGTGCGGGGCTTCCTGGGCATGCCGGACTCCGACCTGGAGCGGTTTCCCTTGAAGCTCTCCCTGAAGAAGCACTCGTCGAGCTCGGCCCCGCCGCCGGCCTCCACGCGGAAGGCGGGCATGCGCTTGGCCATGGCCTCGAGCAGCCTGTGGCGCATGAAGAACGCCGTCTTGAGGCACACGCCGCACTTTTCCGCCGACTCGCGCAGCGGGAGCATGTCCACGTGGCACTCCGCGAACCTCATCCAGGCCGACCTGTCGAGCTTGGTGGTGGAGAAGATGCGCATGGTGGCGTCGGTGAAGGTCCTGGCGCACCCTCGGCAGAGGAACCGCTGACGGCCGCTCCCGTCTCGCCCCCTCTTCACGTAATGCGGGGAGCCGCACCAGGGGCAGGCTCTGTCGGGATCGTCTTCCGCCCCCTCGCTTGCCGCGAGTTCGAAAAGCTCCGCGTCTATCAGCGCCTTGAGCGATCTCAGGGCCCTGCTCTTCTCGGCAGCCGTCATCTGCGGGAGGAACTGCCTCGTCAGCTGGGTGAGCACGTCTTCCATTGCAACCTCCATCTCTCCTGATGATGGAATTGTCGCAACCGGGGCCCCGTCGCGTGTACTGCGTGCAGGACACTTATCCAAAGTGGTCTAACACAACGCTTATGTGGGACTGCATCTCAATGTATGACGTGACACCCACTCAGCGCAAAAAATAAAAGGGCGCCCCGGTCTCTCAGAGCGCCCTTCTTAGAACAAGATTGTTGCGTTGCAGCAAATGCTACTCGGCAGCAGCCTCGGTCTCGACCTCGGCGGTCTCGGCCTCGGCGACCTCAGCGGCCTCCTCGACCTCAGCATCGGCAGCGAGCTCCTCGGCGGTAACGCCGACGAGAACGACAACCTCGGCCTTGATCTCGCGGTACAGCGAGATGGCAACGGTGTGGGCACCGGCAACCTTGATGGGCTTGCCGAGCTCGACGCGCTTGCGGTCGATGTCCATACCGAGCTGATCCTTGATGGCGTCAGCGATCATAGCGGCGGTGACGGAGCCAAAGAGGATGCCCTCGTCGCCGACCTTGACGTCAACGGTGACCTGCTTGCCCTCGAGGGCAGCCTTGGTCTCGTTGGCGGTAGCCAGACGGACGGCCTCGCGCTTGGCTATGTTGTTGCGACGCTCGTCAAGCTGCTTGAGGTTGCCCTTGGTGGCGGCAACAGCGAGCTTCTTGGGGAACAGGAAGTTCTCAGCGTAACCCTGAGCGACCTCTACGACGTCACCCTCGCCGCCCTTGCCCTTGATCTCATCGAGAAGAATAACCTTCATGATGCGTCTCCCTTCTTAGCCGCGGTCGCGGTTGCCACGAGAGGAAACCACGGGGACGGTGTACGGCAGGAGAGCCATCTCGCGGGCACGCTTGATGGCGTTGGCGATGTCATGCTGATGCTGCGTGCAAGCGCCAGTGACGCGACGGGGCTTGATCTTGCCACGGTCGGTCATGTACTTACGGAGAAGCTGAGTGTCCTTATAGTCGATGAACTCAGTGTTCTCCTTGCAGAACTGGCAGTACTTACGACGCGGCTGACGTGCAGAAAAATCATTAGCCATGTCAAAATACCTTTCATTTGGCAACTTCGGCGAACCGAAGCCGCCTCTCACTCAAAAATAGGTGAACAACCCTTAAAACGGGATGTCCTCATCGTAGACGTCGACCGCGGGCGGCGTAGCCACCGGTGCGGCAGGACGTGCTGCGGGCGCGGGAGCTGCGGGGGCGTAACCGCCCTGATCGTAGCCACCCTGGCCACCACGGGAGCTCATAAACTCAATCTCATCGACGATGACCTCAAGCTTGCTCCGGCGCTGACCGTCGCGCTCCCAAGAGCTGTAGCGCAGCTTGCCCTCGATCGCGACCTTGTTTCCCTTTGCCAGGAAACGGCTCACGGCCTCGGCGCGGGTGCCGAACATGGTGCAGTCGACAAAGTTGGGATAGTCCTCCCACTCGCCAGTCTGCGCGTTGCGGCGACGATCGTTCACGGCGACGCCAAAGGACAGAACCTGGGTTCCGCCGGCGGTGGCGCGCAGCTCGGGATCGCGGGTGAGGTTACCGGTGATGTTCACTCGATTGATGCTCATAACTCACTACTTCCTCTTGGGGCACAAGCCCAGTCCAAAACGACAGTCTTACTCCTGGTCATCGCGACGGACGATCATGTGGCGGACCACAGCGTCGGTGATGCGCAGGACGCGATCAAGCTCGGCGATCTGGGTAGGATCTGCGTGGAAGTTGATGAGGGTGTAGTCACCATCGGTGAGGTCGTTGATCTCGTAGGCGAGCTTGCGCTTGCCCCACTCGTCAACGGAGTCGACCTTGCCAGCGCCCTCAGCGATCGTGGTATCGATACGCTTCATAACAGCGAGACGAGTCTCGGGGTCGAGCGACGGGTCAACAAAGAACAGCAGTTCATAAGCCTTCATATTGTCACCTCCTCTGGGCAAATGTGGCTTCAGGTCGTGAAGGTGCGCCTGAAGCAGGAAAAGACTTGGTAATAATATCTTTCAACCTCCCAGGCCGCAAGAATATGCAGCTACAACCTCATGACCTCCACATATGCCCATACTCGCACGGCACTTCATGCGTCTTCCAACCAAATGCTGACCAAATGCTTGACGGAACTGTGGACAAGATACGGCGCCGTGGGGACAAGTCGCACCAAGCCACAGGTCAACGGGCACAACGCTGTGGTCGCGAAATGCATACCAGTGGTCCAATTGATCGCCAAAAAGAATTTAAATTCGTTTGCTCGTGGTCTATAAAGTCCTTTTTTGAACAATTCGCTTAGCATGATTTAGCTGGTCAGGCTGCATGTGCCGCACGTTTTAGGCATAGTGCGAGACACTGTGGATCAAAAAATGCTAAGTTTTCGGCTTGCACTTTGCGATTCCTCGTGTATACTGACTTTCGCATTTAACGGAGAGTTGTCCGAGTGGCCGAAGGAGCACGATTGGAAATCGTGTAGGCGTCAAAAGCGTCTCCAGGGTTCAAATCCCTGACTCTCCGCCAGTTAATTCCAAAGCAGGCCTTCGAGCCTGCTTTGTTTTTACCCCACGCGGAGGGGTGGCAGAGTGGTTGAATGCGGCGGTCTCGAAAACCGTTTGGCCTGTATAAGGTCACGAGGGTTCGAATCCCTCCTCCTCCGCCATTTTGGTTGAGAAAGCTCCCAGCAATGGGAGCTTTTTTGTTATCGAAATACGTCTCGATCCCACGCTTCCCCAAACATGTACGTCACCCTCCAAAACCGACATTTTTCGGCATCTTTGGAGGCTGACGTACACGTTTGGATTGAGCTCACGGGAGTGGCACTATTCGGAAGGTGCCTCTTCGTCTCGCATGCCTTTCCAGTTGCGGATAAGCGCCTTGCGTAGTTCGTTTTGCTCTCGCTGGTGCCCGGTGTCGGTACAGCGAGGCATGCCGAGTGCTTCGCGAATGTTGTTCATGGCGCGGTGAAAGGCGAGCTGGCTGCCGAACTGAGCCGAAGTGAGCGTAACGATTCGATATCCCATTTGGGAGAGAACGGCCTCTCGCTCCGCATCTGCTCCTTTGCGTTCGAACTCATCGTGAAAGCCGCCCTTATATTCGATACCGAGCTCCCTGCGCTTGTAGGTAACGAGCGCATCGATTTTGAGTGTTCGAGCTTTGGCGCAATGCCAGAGACGTTGAGGGATCTCGAGCGGTTTGTTGAGTTCGATACCTCGGATGCCAACGCCGCCTTCGCTTGTTGGGAGTGAGAGGGCGATTGCCGAAGCGGTCTCCATAGGCGAGGCCGAGCGATCGTAGATGTGCCTGAGCGCGAGCCGTGCACGTGTGGCACCGGGTTTGCCGGGATGCCGATCGAGCAGTTCGATTATTTCATCCTTGGAGGTGGTGGCTGGTTGCTCGGTATAAGGGTCGGCGGGATTAAGCCTCATGCGATAATCGCCGCAAACTTCATAGCCATATTCGAGATATTCGATCCTATCCATCCACTCGGCAGCGAGCACGAAGGTGAAGGCTTCGTCGGTGATGAAGATTCCGGGCGTCAACTCGTTAATATGCTCGTAGGGAAGATTTTGTCCAAGAATGTGGCAAACGACGCCTTTGGTACGAATTCGCTCGAATTCGAATACAACCGAGATATCGATAGTCTTGAGCATATCGGACGGAATGCCGCAGTCGGTAAGGGCCTGTCGTATGCGCGCAACACGTTGCTGGGTGGAAATGCCTTGTGCGCCTATCTGGTAGTCGTGCCGCGCAAGAGACTGAACCAAATTCTGGGGTGCATGATGGACAAGCCATGCGGTTTTATGCGAAATGAGAACAGGGGTGTCCATTGAGGGCCTCTCGCTCTGAGCCGGTATCCAACTCTTATGTCCGTTGAAGTGGGGAAATATACCGGATGTGAGTAAATCAACTCATTCATGCTGTGGGCTCAATCCAAACATGTACGTCAGCCTCCAAAGATGCCGAAAAATGTCGTTTTTGGAGGGTGACGTACATGTTTTGGACCCCTGACATTCCAGCAATGCCACGCCCGCGCCCAGTCCCTACCGTTTGCCGAGCAATAGGGTCGCCAGACCCGTCAACCATGTACTATGTACGGGCATTGTTCAAACCTACAACTCAAAGGACCCATCTTGCCCGTCGCCGCCGCTATGACCGTTACTTCACATGCTTCGGATGCCATGGTCGCTATCCCATTTTGGCTCGAGATGTTCGCCGTTGTCGCGGCATCGATCTCGGGCGTGCTGGTCGCGCGCGAGCACAAGCTCGATCTGGTGGGCGCGGTCGCGCTCGCAGTGGTCTGCGGTCTGGGCGGCGGTCTCTTGCGCGATATGACGCTCCAGGTCGGCAACGTGTATATCCTCAACCAACCAATGGCGTTACCGCTCTCCATCGCCACGGCGGCCATCATCTATATCTTCCCGGCAATCGTCGATAAGCCCGACAAGCTCATTCCCCTGCTCGACATCATCTCGGTCGGCATTTATGCGGCCACCGGCGCGGACAAGGCGCTGGTCTACGGATTTGCGCCCGCCGTATGCATTATGATGGGCTTCTTCACCGCAGTGGGCGGCGGCATGCTGCGCGACGGCTTTATGGGCGTGGTGCCGGGCATTTTCCAACGCACTAACTTTTATGCCATCGCGGCAATCGCCGGATCGGCAAGCTATGTAAGCCTCGTCATGAGCGGCCTCGTGAGCAATGTCGCGGCGCTGGCCGTATGCGTCATCGTGACCATGGGGCTGCGTTGGCTATCGCTGCGCTTTGACATCAAAAGCCCCACCGAAGACGACATCGCACGCTTTTTGCACCGTAAAAAGTAGGTAGCACGGCCCAGCCCTTCGAAATGCAACCGGCAGGTTCTTTTAGAGCGCTTGCGCATTGGGTACCCTGTTAGATACCTGTCGAGTATCTAACGAAGGATTCACTATGCCTTACAACCAAGTACCGTCAACCCGGCGCCGCAAAGCGCGGAGTCACATCGCTATTCTATTCGCGCTGATTGCGCTCGCGCTCACCGCACTCCCCGCGGCATCGTTCGCCAGCACCGACACCGCGGGAAACGTGCTCGCGACCGAAGTTGACTCAACTCCGTCGGGTATCGAGGGCGATCTGTACTGGGCCGGTCAAAGCTTCAACCTAGACGATGCCTCCATCGGCCGCGATATTATCGCGGCGGGCGAGAGCCTGTCGATTCGCGACTGCACCGTAGGCGGCGCCGTTCGCCTGGCGGCGCGTACCATCGATATCGCCAAAACCACAATCGATGGCAGCGTCACGGTGGCCGGCCAGCACGTCGTGCTCAACACCGGCAGCACCGCCAACTGTTTTTACGCGGCAGGCGAAACGGTCGCCCTGCGCGGCTCCGCCAAATCGGCGGCGCTTGCCGGCGACACCGTAACCATCGACGGCACCGTCGATGGCGATGTTGAGGTCTGGGCCGACAAGCTCATCCTGGGTAAAAACGCCCGCATCACCGGCACGGTGAACGCCCACGTCTCACAGGACCCCGAGCGGGCCGAGGGCGCCCAGGTCGGAGCTCTCAAGATCGACCGGACCGAGAACGAGAACACCTCTACGGCCAACGACATTATCGGCGGCATCGTTGCCGCGGCGCTTTCCACCTGCTTTGTCGCCATCCTGCTTGAGCTTGTCTTTCCACGCGCAACCGCCAGCGCTGCCGGCATGCTCCATCAGCGTCCCATGCCGCTGTGGGTAAGTGGTCTTCTGGGCACGGTCGCCGTCGCTCCCGCCGTGCTGCTGCTCATCATCTCGATTGCAGGCCTGTCGCTCGCCGCCGCCCTCATGTGCGGCGTCATCGGCATCGCTTTGGTCTCGGCGGCATTTACGGGCACCGCGGTCGCGCGCATGGTCGGACACAACCAAAACCGCTACGCCATGGCCGCCGTGGGCGGTATCGTCGCGGGCGCACTCACGGCACTTCCTCTTATGGGCAACTTTGTCAGCGGTGTAGCCTTCGTCTTCACGCTCGGCTACGCCATCCAGATCATCTGGCGCAACGCCCACCTCAAGCCGCAGCAGCCGGCTAACACGTCAGGACTCCCCACCGCCTAGCCGCCAACCACCACAAAAGGGCCAGGCACCTTTGTGGTGGCGCAAAGCAACCTGATCCCATTGCACCAAAAAGGGCGCCGACCATTGCGGTCGACGCCCTTTCTTATTGGCGGTTATAAGCCCCAGCACTTATTTGTTGACCTGACCGGCGCGGACGGCAGCCTTCTTGCGGTCGGTAGCGTTGAGCAGACGCTTGCGCAGGCGAATGTTCTTGGGAGTAATCTCGACCAGCTCGTCGTCGGCGATGTACTCCAGCGCCTCCTCCAGCGAGAAGGTGCGGGGCGGCACCAGCTGGACGGAGATATCGGAGGTCGAAGAGCGCTGGTTGCCCAGGTTCTTGGTACGGGCAATATTGACGACCATGTCGCCGGCCTTGCTGCGCTCGCCCACGATCATGCCCTCGTAGCACTCAGTGCCCGGCTCAACGAACAGCTGGCCGCGCTCCTGCAGCGTACCCAGAGCGTAGGCGACGGCCTTCTCGGTGGTCATGGAGATCATGGCGCCGTTCTGGCGGTTACCGATCTCGCCGGCATAGGGGCCGTACTCCAGGAAGGTGTGGTAGAACACGCCCTCGCCGTGGGTGACGTTCATGATGCGGTTCTTAAGGCCCATGATGCCGCGCGTCGGGATCTTAAACTCGAGGTGCGTCACGATGCCCGAGGTATCCATGCTCGTCATGATGCCGCCGGAGGTGCCGAAGACCTCAACGACCTTGCCCGAGTACTCGTCCGGGCACTCGACGACGGCCTGCTCGACGGGCTCCATCTTGTTGCCGTTCTCGTCCTTCTTAAACAGAACGCGGGGACGGCCGACCTGGAACTCAAAGCCCTCGCGGCGCATGGACTCCATCAGGACGGACAGGTGCAGAATGCCGCGGCCAGAGACCTCGACGCCGCTCTTGTCCTCGAGCTCCTCGATCTTCATGGTCACGTTGTTCTCGGCCTCGTTGAACAGGCGCTCCTTGAGCTGACGGGCGCCCACAATGTCGCCGTCACGGCCGACGAGCGGGGAGGTCGAAGCCTCAAAGACGATGGACAGGGTCGGCGGGTCGATCTCGATGGGCTCGAGCTCGACGGGGTTCTCGGGGTCGGTGTAAACATCGCCGATATCGGTGCGGTCGATGCCCACGACGGCGGCGATGTCGCCAGCGCCGACTTCCTGGCACTCGGTGCGGCCCAGGTAGTCGAAGGTAAAGAGCTGCTTGACGGTAGCGGTAGCGCTGGAGCCGTCGTTCTTGACGACCAGAATCTGGTCGCCCTGGTGAATGGTACCGGAGTACACGCGACCGATACCGATGCGGCCAACGAAGTTGGAGTGGTCGATGGTCACACACTGCATGGCCAGGGGCGCGGTCTCGTCAACCTCGGGCGCGGGCATGTCGTCGATGATCATATCGAGCAGCGGGTACATGTCCATGTTGCCGTCCTCGGGATCATGACGGGCAAAGCCGTTGACGCCGCTGGCGTAGATGACGTGCTCCATGGCAAACTCGAGCTGATCGTCGGTAGCGCCCAGGTCGGCCATAAGGTCGAGGCAGTCGTTGTAAGCCTTCTCGGGGTTGGCGCCCGGACGGTCGATCTTGTTGATGACGATCATGATCTTGAGGCCGGTGTCGATAGCGTGACGCAGCACGAAGCGGGTCTGGGGCATGGGGCCCTCAAAGGCGTCGACCAGCAGCAGGGCGCCGTCGGCCATACGCAGAACGCGCTCGACCTCGCCGCCAAAGTCGGCGTGGCCCGGGGTGTCGATGACGTTGATCTTGACGTCCTTGTACTCGATAGAGATGTTCTTGGCGAGAATCGTGATGCCGCGCTCGCGCTCCTGGTCGTTAGAGTCCAGGACGCGGTCCTCGACCTGCTGGTTGGCACGGAAGGCGTCCGTGGCACGCAGGAGCTTGTCAACCATCGTCGTCTTGCCGTGGTCGACGTGGGCGATGATGGCGATGTTCCTCAGATTGTCTACGCGCATGTAGTTCCCCTATCTTCTATCCATATACAAACGGCACGCGTATGCGACCCACCCAGCAATGCAACGCTCGGCGGGAATATTGAGCCTTTTACCGAAAACTCGTTTATTTTAGCGATTTTAGATGAGAGGGGTTTCCTCACCTGCAGGTTCAGGGTCGCTCCACATAAAACCATCGCCGGCACCCATGCCCTCATACAGCACATATGCCGAAAAACCGCTCTCGAGCGTCGTCTCAAAGAAACTCACGAGCAGAGCGTCGTGGTAGCCGCCGTCAATCTCGACACAGCCGGTATAGCCGATGGCATAGCGGGCGATACGGCCCAGGCCCTCGTCCTTAAGACCCATCTTGTGCTCGGAGATAAAGTTGGTGGCGGCCTCCAGGCATGCCTCCTCGCCATCCTCGTCGAGCGCGGCCAGATAGCGGTTGGAAGCAGCGTCCTCGATCGCCACAACTACGCCCGGATTCTCACCGGCGGCAAGGTCGTCCAAGAACGCACCAATCAGGTCACACACCATGGCGTCGAGCTCGGCGGAGACGTTACCGGCGTCCTGCATATCCTGTGCCATCTCTAGACCTTCCCATCGAATCCGGCGTCGTTACAGTTCTTGTGCCTCGGCAGCGATCTTGGCGGCAGCGTCGCGGGCGCGCACCATATCCATCGCGCGCTTGTCGAGTACCTTGATCTGGTTGGTCAGCATTACCGCATCGACCACACCCCAGATTACCAAGCCTGTTGAAATCGAAAACCCAAGCGCACCAACTGTACCACGAAGACGAGAACAGATTACCGCGACAAGGGCGGAGATGGTAACCATCTTGATATAGGAGCCGCGGCGCTCGCGAAGCGTGCGGGCCTGCGTCACATAGGCGATGCGAGCCGCCTCGGATGCCTCCGAGCGCATCTGGGCTTCACGCGCGATGGCGGCCGCTTCAGCCGATACGCGGGTACCCATCAGCGACCTCTCCGCTCGCGTGCCAGACATTTAGAAATCATCGGGGGAGAGCGTATGGACGAACTCGTCGAACTTCTCGAACTCCTGCTCGTCGTCAACTTCCTCGGCATGGGCAGAAACGGTACCCAGGCGATTCATGATGTCGTCCTCCACAAACATGGGGGCATTACTGCGCACGGCAAGGGCGATGGCGTCACTGGGGCGGGCGTCAACCTTGCGCTCGTCACCATCGACCAGCACGACAATCGTCGCATAGAACACCGGTGGCTCGGCACGAACGATCTCGATGCGCTCGAGCTTGGCGCCCAGGGCATCGACGGTGTCGAGCAGCAGGTCATGGGTAATCGGGCGCTCGGCGCGGCCGCTATCGATGCCGCGGCTGATGGCAGCAGCTTCAAACGAACCAGTCTGAATGGAAAGGGAACGCAGCGGCGCGGGCGAGTCCGATTTGCTGCTGCGCTCACGAAGTACGATAAGCGATGGCACGGGACCGGCGGCCATGACGATGGTCTCTATGTCGACACGAACCATGGAACACCTCCGGTACGTAGCGGTTAACACGCGGCAGCCCGCCGCATTGAATAGCTATACTACCCAAACTTTCGCACGGCACACAAAATCAAAGTAGTTAATTTGGGGCGGGGCTTTTTTGACTACTTTCAGTAGGTAAGAAAAAAGCCCCGAGGCAACGCCCCAGGGCTCTTCACATTTTTGATGGTGGACCTGACAAGATTCGAACTTGTGACCTCCCGGTTATCAGCCGGACGCTCTAACCAACTGAGCTACAGGTCCATCATGGTGGAGGTTAGGGGGATCGAACCCCTGACCTCAGGCTTGCAAAGCCCGCGCTCTCCCAGCTGAGCTAAACCCCCACGGAGACAGTAATAAACACCCCAGCGGCGACTCGGCTCTCGCTGGGGTGTTTATTGCGAAAGAAAGTGGTGGACCTGACAAGATTCGAACTTGTGACCTCCCGGTTATCAGCCGGACGCTC
>ERZ838399.70-NODE-70-length-112480-cov-8.407543_pt1 | contig 112480 bp, 95 predicted proteins | sample MGYA00519683_ERZ838399 | MGnify/ENA primary metagenome ERZ838399 (study PRJEB31850, sample SAMEA3708833) | human gut metagenome | biome: human gut; feature: human-associated habitat; material: faeces | place: China | collected 2014 ...
CCGGCTCCTCTCGGGACTTTCACCCGTTAACACATGCTCATGCCGAGCACACAAATAAAATGGCGGAACTCCTCTGAGTTCCGCCATTATTTTGACAGTTTGATGTCCTCAATTTGGGGTTTCGCGACCTAGTGAAATCGCTGGGTCGTGTTTAATTCATATTTTTCTTCTTCTCGTTATACGGGGCTGCTTTCTCCTGGCAGCCCCGTGGTCGGGTAGCAGTTTCAGATTAGATGAAACCGTAGACGAGACCGAGGATGTAACCCGTGCCCGTAGCAGTCAACACACCGATCAGACCGGGAAGGATGAAGGAGTGGTTGATCACGAAGCGGCCGATGTGGGTCGTACCGGAGCGGTCGAACTGGATAGCAGCCAGGTCGGACGGGTACGTCGGCAGGATGTAGTAACCGTAGCAGGCAGCTGCGCAGGAAACCACGAGTCCCGGAGGAACACCGATCTGAAGAGCCACAGGAACGATCGTGGCAACAGCAGCGGCCTGAGAGTTAACCAGCTTGGAGGTCAGCAGCAGGACCAGAGCGTAAGCCCAGGGATAGGTGCGGACAAGTTCAGTCAGCACAGTCTTGAGATCGTTCAGGTGAGCATGGAACATCGTGTCAGCCATCCAGGCCACACCGTACACAGCACAGATAGCCACGCAACCGGCGCTGAACACAGGGGTCTTACCGACCTGAGCGGCACGCGTCTTGCAGAAGATAACAATCAGGGCACCGCAGGTGAGCATGAACATCTGAATGACCAGCGTCATGGAGAGGGCCTTCTTGCCGATAACCGGGCGAAGTTCAGGGAACATACCGAAGACAGCCACAGCAGCCACGGTCGCCAGGAAGATATACAGGGAGGTCCACTGTTCAGGACGGAACTTCACGCCGATAAGGGTCGTCGTTTCGCCGTAGACATACTTGCGCTGTTCAGGATCAGAGACGAGCTTCTGGAATTCTTCGTCCTTTTCGAGGTCCTTACCGCGGAACACGGAGAACAGGCTGACGAAGAACAGACCAACGAGAGCGCCAGGGATCACGATGGAGAACAGCTGCACGAAACCGAAGGGATGACCACCGACCATGTAGCCGTCGAGCAGGGAAATCATAGAAACAGCAGCCACAGCAGCCGGCGAGCAGATGATGGACATCTGGGAGGCAATCGTGGAAGCAGCCATCGGACGTTCCGGACGGATGCCGTTCTTAATAGCCACGTCATAGATAATGGGCAGCATCGTGTAAACGACGTGACCAGTACCGCAGAGCACGGCCAGGAACCAGCAGAGGTACGGAGCGAGGAAGCAGACGAAACGCGGATGCTTACGCAGGAGGCGTTCAGCGATCTGCAGCAAGCAGTCAAGGCCGCCGGCAGCCTGCAGAGCAGACGAGGCACAGATAACGGCCAGAATGGTCAGGATAACGTCAACGGGAGGCTTACCCGGTGCAAGGTGCCAACCAAACACCAGAATAATAAGACCAATACCGCCGATCAGGCCGAGGGCCATACCACCTTTACGGGCACCGTAAAAGAGGGCAACCAACACGACAATTAGTTGAAGCCAAAAATCTAAGCTAAGCATGATGTTTCCTAAATGAATGAGGACAAGGCATATTGTGCCTACTCCTAAAGATATGCGCCCAGATTTTTTAGTCCCTTTGACCTAACTACATAAAATACCCATTTTTCCCTTTTTCTTTACATTTCTTCCCCTCTTTTGTTACATTCTCCCCTCTCAATAACATTGAGTATATTTTGAGTTATTTCATATTTTCCTTATAAATCAACAATGTAATAATATATTGCAAAAGTTTCTACTTTCCATTACCTAAGGGTTTACCCTTACTCAATAAGTAAAACAAAGAGGAGTTTTGTTAAGGTGGGGGTAATTCATATGATTAAGTCAAAAGAATGCTTTTTTTTTAGGGGTTTTCCTGATGTACACGCTACACTCAGTTCAACTCCAATGCTTGGAGCGTCCTCAAAAGATTGTTCTGAAGTCAGAGCTGACACAAGGACTACCCCCGCCCCTCTGGACAGTGTTGTGAAATACATGAGTCGGGCTGCCGATGGCTTGTTTCGGACTTCGAACAATATATATACGGAGATATAACACATGACGACAGTCATCAAGCAAGAAGATCTGATTGAAAGCGTAGCTGCTGCGTTTCAGTACATCAGTTACTACCATCCCCAAGACTTTCTTGATCACATGGCCGCTGCTTACAAGCGCGAAGAAAGCGCCGCTGCCAAAGATGCCATTGGTCAGATTCTTGAAAACTCCCGCCTGTGCCAGTTAGGCAAGCGTCCGCTCTGTCAGGACACCGGCATGCCTGTGGTTTTCGTCAAGGTCGGTCAGGATGTCCGCTGGGAAGGTTTTACCGGTTCTGTCGAAGACGCCATTAATGAAGGTGTCCGCCGCGCCTACACGTACGCTGACAACATCTTGCGTTTCTCCATGGTCAATCCTCCGGAAGGTGCCCGTAAGAACACCCGTGACAACACCCCCGCCATTATTCACTGGCAGGTTGTTCCCGGTGACAAGGTCGATGTGACCGTGGCTGCCAAAGGGGGCGGCTCTGAAAACAAGTCCAAGCTTGTGATGATGGTCCCCTCTGACAACGTCGTTGAATGGATTGTCGAACAGGTCAAGCACATGGGTGCCGGCTGGTGCCCTCCCGGCATCCTCGGTATCGGTATCGGCGGGACGGCTGAAAAGGCTGTTCTGTGCGCCAAGGAAAGCCTCAATGAACCGCTCGACATGCTCGAACTGCTCAAGCGCGGTCCCCAGACGGAAGAAGAGAAGCTCCGTGTGGAAATCTACAACCGTGTTAACGAACTCGGTATCGGTGCTCAGGGTCTTGGTGGCCTCACCACGGTTCTTGATGTGAAAGTGAAGATGTTCCCGACGCACGCCGCCTCCAAGCCGGTTGCTGTGATCCCGAACTGTGCCGCCACGCGCCACGCTCACTTCACGCTTGACGGTACGGGTCCGAAGTACATCGAACCGCCGAAGATTGACAACTTCCCTGAATTCGACTGGAAGCCTGATGTCACCAAGAGCAAGCGCGTCAACCTCGACACGCTTACCCGTGAAGAAATCCAGTCCTGGAAACCCGGCGATACGCTTCTGCTCTCCGGCAAGCTCCTTACCGGCCGCGATGCTGCTCACAAGCGCATCAACGAAATGCTCGCCAAGGGCGAACCGCTCCCGGTTGATTTCCACGGTCGCGCCATCTACTACGTCGGCCCGGTCGATCCGGTCAAGTCCAAGGGTGAAGTGGTTGGTCCTGCCGGCCCGACGACCTCTACCCGTATGGACAAGTTCGTTGACATGATGCTCTCCGAACCTGTCGGTCTCGGCCTGATGGTCGGCAAGGGTGACCGCGGTCCTGTGGCTCGCGAAGCCATCAAGAAGCACGGTTCTGCTTACCTGATCGCTGTGGGCGGCGCCGCCTATCTGGTCTCCAAGTCCATCCGTGAATCCAAGGTTCTCGCCTTCGGTGACCTCGGCATGGAAGCCATCTATGAGTTCACCGTCGAAGATATGCCGGTGACCGTGGCTGTTGACCATACCGGCGACTCGATCCACGTCAATGCCCCGCTCTTCTGGGCTGACAAGATCGCCAAGTCGAAGAAATAATCTGCGCTAAGCATGGCCAGATGCCCCCGGGGAGTTCATCTCTCCGGGGGTTTTGTTTTTCGTGCGACAGACATAAAAAAGGGAGGGGTTAAAACCCTCCCTTTGCAGGGAATCTTTTCAGATCCCTCTTATTTCATCAGGCCGACAGTATCGCTTGCCGGCACCGTTGCCTGATCTGTGAGTTTGTAGCCTCGCTCTGAAGCCCAGACAGCCACTTCCACACGGGAGCGGAAATTGAGTTTCTTGAGCACATGCTTGACATGCACTTTGACCGTACCGTCACGAATGCCGAGATAGTCCGAAATGTCCTTGTTCGTATAGCCCGAGGCGATGCAGCAGAGCACCGCATACTCACGCTGTGTGAGCACATCGGTCGCACGGCCTTCATCCTGTGCAATATGTTCACCGCGAAGGCGTTCGGCCAGTGCAGAGGTAACCTTTTCACTTGCGGCCATCCCCCCGTGGCAGGCACGGTAGAGCTGATCAACAAATTCCGGTGCACTGATGGTGCGCAGCAGATAGCCGTTGGCATCAAGACGGATGGCCTGCATCAGGAATGCCGCCTGATCCGCGCTTCGCATCATCATTACAACGCGGGTATTGGGATAGCGCTGCTTGACTTCGCGCAGAAAGCCCAGGGTATCGAACCCCTCCTGCTCGAGTGCCATCACAATCAGATCAGGACCGAGCGCGACAAGACTCATCGCCGTTTCCTGCTCTGCTGTCTGTCCGAGCACCTGAAAGTCTCCCGATGCGGTGAGCACATCGGCCATCGCCTTGCGGAAAAGCGGATACTCATCAATGAGCAATACGGTTGACAGTTTTTTATCCATGAATCACCCCTGTGCTCTCACAGCATTAAGCAGAACGTACGTGCCAAGCATCAGATCCTTCATCTCCATGGCCTCATGCGGATTATGCGATCCGTGCTGATTGGCGATGAAAATCATGGCCGATGCAATACCGGCCCGGCTCAGAACAGCCGTGTCATGACCGGCACCCGAGGGAATTCTGACACAGGGCACACCGGCATCCTGAGCAGCCTTGAAAACAAGGTCAGAGAGCGCTTCATTCACTCTGCCCGCAGGGCTGACGATGACGCTGTCAAATTCAAACTTCACTCCCCGGCGCGCCTCCTCCTCGGCGGCAATGCCCAGCAGCATTTCGTGGAATTCACGGCAGGTTTCATCATCAAGACTGCGGATATCAACCGAAAAGGCCGTCTGTCCGGGAATCACTGCAATGGCAGCTGACGGGGACGTGTTGAGCACGCCAACCGTGAAAACAAGATCCTTACCGGCATCAAGATAGCGCTGCCACTGTTCTTCGCAGCGGGAAATCAGAGCGGCTGTAGCCATGACCGCATCGTGACGGAACTCCTTGTTGACAGCCCCGGAGTGAGCAGTCTCACCGAGACAGCGCACACACTTGTGCCGGATGTTTCCGCGGATACCGGTCACCACACCGGTACGGGCGGGAAGCAGACCGTCAAGCATGGGACCCTGTTCGATATGCAGTTCGATGAAAGAACCGATGCGGCTGATATCCACGAGCGGACTGCCCGAGGTGACTTTTTCCGTGTCAACGCCGGCAGCACGCATGAAATCTCCGAGCGTACGGTTTTCGGAACGGTGTTTCAGAGCGAGGCCCTCTGCTGTGAGTCGTCCCATCATGGCGAGTGACCCGGCATAGGCCTTGCCGAAAAAGGAACTTTCCTCCGAGCGCAGCATCAGAACACGGTAATCGCGCTCGAGCGTCACACCCTCATCACGCAGAATCTTCGCAACGGTCAGTGCCGCAACAACCCCGGCAAGCCCGTCATAGTGTCCGCCCTGCGGCACACTGTCGACATGGCTGCCCGAAACAATGGCGGGCATAGAACGGTTTCTGCCAGGCAGTGTCAGCCAGACGTTGCCCGCCGGGTCCTGTTCAACCTCCAGCTTAAGCGCCGCCACCCGGTCCGTCAGACAGGCGAGAACCTTGGTCTCCAGCGCGCTGTAGCCCTGCCGGCTGACACCCGCAACGGGGTCCTTCGACATGGCGTAAACAGCATCAAGCAGGCCTTGAGCAAACGGCTCAGCCTGATGCGTAAACTTTTCAAAACTTAAAGCACACATTAGCGCAACTCCTCAACTGCAGCCTGAGGCGGATACAGGGTATTCATAAAACTCCACTCTGGTGATAGATTTTTTTATGAAATCCACCTCATCTTAGCTACCACTTCAGCCCAAAATACTACCAAAGTGTTATACATTAAATTGTTGGAATTTAAAACATTTCACTCATCTTTGATCAAACCCAAGATAAATGCACCCCTTAACGGTTCCACCCGCGTAAAAGCGTGGCAAACTAGAGAAATGCGGTATTCGGCTAAACCCGGCAGAAAGAAAAATTCATCATTTCCGCCACTACAGCGACGTCACCACGCCGCCTGCCGAACCTGATACCCGACCATAAAGTCATACCTACGAAAATCTAAATCTTTATAGGTATAACTACCTGTTTGGAGAATTTTTTATGTCCTGTTGTCTGGATCAATACAAAGATCAGCTGGTGAAAATCCGTCGTCAGATTCACACACTTCCTGAAGAGGGCTGGAGCGAGTTCAACACAACCGCTCTGATCGTCAAGCACCTGCGCGAATACGGCTACGAAGTGCTTCTCGGCAGTAAAGTCATCAACCCGGATCACTGCCTCGGCCGCTCTCCTGCTGTCGTCGCCGCCGGTCTGAAGCTTGCCCGTGAACGCGGTGTGGATGAGGCGCTGCTCAGTGAAATGGAGGAACTCACCGGCTGCGTCGGTATTCTCGATACAGGGCGCCCCGGTCCCACGCTTGCCATCCGCTTTGACATTGACTGTGTACCGGTGACTGAAGCCCAGTCCGAAGATCATCTGCCGTTCCGCGAAGGGTTCTGCTCTACCCGCCCCGGCCTCATGCACGCCTGCGGTCATGACGCTCACACTTCCACCGGCCTGGCGGTTGCTCACTGGTTCGCCGATCATGTCGATGAAATGTCAGGCAAAATCAAGATTCTCTTCCAGCCTGCGGAAGAAGGTGTGCGCGGCGCTGCCGGTATGGCCGCCTCCGGCATTGTTGACGATGCGGATTACTTCCTTGCCGCTCACGTGGGCATGATGTGCAAGCACGGCGAAGTCTCTGTGAATCCTTACGGTTTCCTCTGCACCACCAAGCTTGACGTCACCTACACGGGCCGTCCCGCCCATGCCGGCGTGGAACCCAATGCCGGCCGCAATGCCATGGCTGCCGCCTGCAACGCATTCGTGCAGCTCCTCGGCCTGCCCCGTCACGGCTCAGGTATGACCCGTATCAACGTGGGCCAGCTCACCGCCGGCGAAGGCCGCAATGTCATTCCGACCCATGCGCTCATGAAGATGGAAGTTCGCGGTGAAACCGCCGAAATCAACCAGTACATGTACGACTCGGCCGTAGCCATCATCAAGGGCTGCGCCATTGCTCAGGGCTGCGAATACACCATCGAAAAAATGGGTGAGGCCGTTGACCTCAAGAATGACCCCGAACTGGAAGCGGTTCTGCGTACAGCTGCCGGCAAGGTCGAAGGTCTCAAAGTGTGCGACACTCCGCGTAATTTCGGCGGCTCTGAAGACGCCACGATTCTCGCGCGCCGTGTTCAGGCACACGGCGGCAAGGCCGCATTCTTTGTGATCGGCACGGATCTGCCCTCGGGTCACCACACCGCCACCTTTGACGTGATGGAATCGAGCCTGATGACAGGCTTCAACCTCTGGACGAAGGCCGTAACGGAAATTCTCGGTACCCGCTAAAAGGTGCCTCAGTAAAGGGCGGGGACTGCCTCACCGGGGCAGTCCCCCTTTTTTTTCGCCGCCCTGAAACTGACGGCGGTGCACAAATTAGATTAAAATGCTCTGTTTTCTGGCAAGGCAATCGCCCTGCCGGCTTGTCACAATTCAATTTCCTGGCCGTTGCCGTACGACCGATCGAAAGTCGTAATCAGCCGCACGCCGGTCAGCATACAAGACACCGAAAGGATCATCATGAGCGGTCATTCCAAATGGGCTAACATCCAGCATCGCAAAGGACGTCAGGACGCCAAGCGCTCCAACCTCTGGACGAAGCTGGTCCGTGAAATCATTGTTGCTGCACGTATGGGCGGGGGCGACCCTGACTCCAATTCCCGTCTTCGCCTTGCTTTGATCAAGGCCCGCGCCGGTAACGTGCCTAAGGATACGATCACCAATGCCATCCTTAAAGGTACCGGTCAGCTCGAAGGCGTGAGCTACGAAGAAGTCCGTTATGAAGGCTACGGCATCAACGGCGCCGCCCTCATGATCGACTGCACGACAGACAACCGTGTCCGTACCGTTGCTGACGTCCGTCACGCGCTTTCCAAGCACGGCGGCAACATGGGGACTGAAGGCAGCGTGGCCTTCCTGTTTAACCATACCGGCGAATTCTTCTTCGCCCCCGGTCAGACCGATGAGGACACCGTGATGGAGATTGCGCTTGAAGCCGGTGCTTCCGACGTCATCTCTGACGAGGACGGTTCCATCGAAGTGACCTGTGAACCGAGCGCTTTTGACGCCGTGTCCAAGGCTTTCGAAGCCGCCGGCCTGAACCCAGAAGTGGCTGAAATCACCTACAAGCCCACGGTCGAGGCCCGACTGAGCGGTGCTGATGCTGAAAAGATGCAGAAGCTCATTGACGCCCTTGAAGATCTCGATGACGTCCAGCAGGTTTACACCACCGCCGTGTTTGACGACGAAGAGTAATCCGGCACGTCCGATGCGCCTCCGATTTTTTCGGAGGCGTTTCCATATAGAGACTCAAAAGGTCTCTGGCAGCTTGAACTGAATTCAAACTTCCTTTTTTTTTTCACCAATTGGAGCTCCTCAATCATGAATCTCCTTGTTGTCGGCAATGGTGGCCGCGAACACGCCCTTGCATGGCGTCTTTCTCAAAGCGACCGCGTCCAGACTGTCTTCGTTGCCCCGGGTAACGCAGGCACCGCCAGCGAACCGAAACTCGAAAATATTCCCGTCACGGATATTCCCGCGCTGATCGAGTTCGTCCGCAGCCACGATGTCGCCTTTACAGTCGTCGGCCCCGAAGCACCGCTTGCCGCCGGGATTGTGAACCAGTTCCGCGAAGCAGGGCTTCTGATTTTCGGCCCCACACGGGAAGCCGCTCAGCTCGAAAGCAGCAAGGATTTTGCAAAAGCTTTCATGAAGCGCCACGGCATCCCGACGGCCGATTACGAATCCTTCACCTGCGCTCAGCAGGCCCATGACTACGTCGAACGCAAGGGTGCCCCGATCGTCATCAAGGCCGACGGTCTTGCTGCCGGTAAAGGGGTGGTTGTTGCCATGACCCTCAAAGAGGCTCATGACGCCATTGACATGATGCTCGAAGGCCATGAGTTCGGTCAGGCCGGTGCCCGCGTTGTGATTGAAGACTTCCTCGAAGGCGAAGAAGCCTCCTTTATCGTGATGGTTGACGGCACTCACATTCTGCCGCTCGCAACCAGTCAGGATCACAAGCGCCTGCTCGACAAAGACCAGGGTCCCAACACCGGCGGTATGGGTGCTTACTCTCCCGCCCCCGTTGTCACACCTGATATCCATGCGAAGGTCATGCGTGAGATCATCACCCCGACGGTTCAGGGGATGGCCAAGGACGGGATTGTCTACACAGGCTTTCTGTATGCCGGTCTCATGATCCGTCATCTCCCTGACGGCAGCGCTGATGTGCGCACGCTCGAGTTCAACTGCCGCATGGGCGACCCGGAAACCCAACCCATCATGATGCGGATCAAGAGCGATTTCTCGCGCACGGTTGAAGCCGCCGTCAAAGGCGAACTCGACTGCGCGGAAATTGAATGGGATCGCCGCTGTGCACTGGGGGTTGTGAGTGCCGCCCGCGGTTATCCCCAGCACCCTGAAAAAGGTGCGGTGATCGAATCCCTGCCGGAAAACACCTCTACCACCCACACCTTCCATGCCGGCACCCGCACCGATGACGCTGGCCGCACGGTGGTGAGTGGCGGACGCGTGCTCTGCACGGTCGGTCTTGGCGAAAACATCTGCGCCGCCCAGCAGGAGGCGTACAATGCTCTCAAAGAGGTCCGGTTTGACGGGAAACAGTTCCGTTCGGATATTGGCTACAGAGCAATCAACCGCTGACCTGTTGTGAGTCCGCTGAGAGCGTTCTTCAGGCCGGAACGCTCTCGGCACATCTGCCTGGAGACACCATGAATCGGGACTTCTCGTTTATCCTTCTCGCTATGTTGTGCCTGATTTTCCTCTACCTGACGGCAGGCCCTCTTTTCGGGATGCATCACGGCATCGGAGTATTTCCGTTTTTCCACTTTCACCACTGCCACATGTCGTTGGGCTACTAGGCGCAGGCTGGCACAGCGGTACATTTTCACCATCTCTCCGGATCGCCGCTAACGGCTGCTGACGGCTCTGTTTGCGGTTATTGACAATTTTTGTTAGCTTTTTCCGGTGATGGTTTCGCTACAATAGAAGCAATGAAGAGATATTCCCCGGATGCCTAAAGCGCTAAGGGATACGAGAAAATGAAAAAACAGAATGTTCGCAGCGCGTTGGCACTCGGCGCACTTGCGGCCCTCTCCATGATGTTGCCGCAGTATGCCTTTAGTGCCCATGCCACACGTCATACAGATGCAGTGCCTTTTTCATACCCCAACAGTCTTCTGGACGCTCCGGCGACCCTGACAAAACCGTTGGGGGCCGGAACACGTCTTGGAAAACCGATTGTCGTTCTTGAACATACGCCGATAGAAGCCGTCACCGATCTGACTGGTGCTGTCCGCGTACGTGACGGCCGCGGGGATTTTGCCCGCGATATTCTCTGTGTCACGGGTACTGAGCACGGCAAACCGATGATCAGCTGGCTGATCTCCAGCGATAACAAGACGATCACCGAAACCCAGATTGAGTGGCTGGGCGACCGTACCGTGCCCGCCGTTTGTAAACCCCTCAAGGGAGAACATCTTCCTGTTCGTATCGGCAGTGTCGGCCTCGGCCAGCAGAAAGACGATATTCTCAAGCGTCTCGGCAAGCCCTCTCTTTATGATGAGGACGGATGGTACTTCTGGTTCAGCCAGCGCTTCCTGCGAAACGAACGAAACCTGCAGGAGCTTGAGCTCAACTGGCTTGCTGTTCACTTTGACGCCAACGGCGAAAGTGACAAGAGTTTCAGTGCCCAGGTCACCAACTTATGACGGATATTCAAAGACGCGGAATCGGTATTCTCGGCGGGACGTTTGATCCCGTTCACACAGGTCACCTTGCGCTGGCGAAAGCCGCCTGGGAGTCGTTGCCGGTTGCGCGTCTGAATTTTCTGCCCGCGGGTATCCCCTGGCAGAAAAACGGCATCACCGCCCCTGAACACCGGCTTGCCATGCTCACCGGTGCTGTGCAGGCACTTGACAGAGACGAATTCGGCGTGGATCCCGTGGAGCTCCACAGACCGGGAGCGACCTACACCATCGATACCGTCCGGGAGTACCGCGAAAAAGCCGGACCATCCATGCCGATTGTGCTGGTGATGGGAGAAGACCAGTGGCGCAACCTCTGCACCTGGCATGACTGGGAAAAACTGCTCGATTACTGTCATTTTGCCGTGGCAAATCGAGAAACCGCCCTGTCTGCACCCAAAGAACTCGAAATCCTACTAAAATGCCACCGGGTTGAGGCGAGCGAACTCAGACTTACGCCCTCCGGCGGCATCGCGCTGTTCAGAATGCCTGCTCACCGTGCAAGCTCTACAGAAATCCGGGAGTCTCTCGCACGGCTTCCTTTACGCAGTGCACTCGCCCGTGTCGGGGAATTTCTCCCTGCTGACGTGCTGACCTATATCCTGGATCACAAACTCTACGGCTCCTCACAGGAGGAGGTATAGGCTTGTCGTCTCTTCGGGATGCCTGCAGCGCAACTCTGAAAACATCACCTGCATTGGCAGGTATTTTCTCTATCGCATAAAAAAATCATGAATTTAGAAGAACTTACCCAGACTATTGTGAACGCCCTTGACGATGTGAAGGCCAAGGACGTGAAAGTTTTCAATACCGAGAAGCTCACCGACCAGTTTGAACGCGTCGTGATCGCCTCGGGTACCTCCAACCGTCAGACCCGCGCCCTTGCATTCTCTGTTTCGAGCGCCGTCAAGCAGGCCGGCGGGGATGTCATCGGCATGGAAGGTCAGGACAGCGGTGAATGGGTTCTCGTTGACTGCGGCAGCGTTGTTGTGCACTGCCTGCAGCCGAATGTGCGCGAGTACTACAACCTCGAGGAAATCTGGGGCGGCACCGAACTCAATCTCACCGCCTCCGCCGAGTGCCTTTCGCGCCTGATGCCGCACCGTCCTGAACAGCACTGAGCATGCGAATCAAGATTGTTGCGGTGGGGCAGCATATCGCTGACTGGGCCAAGATTGCCGTTTCCGACTACCTCGGCCGCTTTCCGCGGGACTTCAGAGTGGAGCTTCGGGAAATCCGCACCGAGCACCGCTCGGGGCAGACGCCCGCCAAACTGATGCAGGCCGAGGGGGAACGCATCCTCTCGCAGATTGAGCCCGGCGAACACGTCGTGGTGCTCGACGAGCACGGGCGTGATCTGACCACCATGGATTTTGCCGCCGACATCAGCCGCTGGCGCAATGACCGGCTCGATGTGGTCTTTATTATCGGCGGCCCTGACGGGCTTTCCCCGGAGGTTAAAGCGGCCGCCAGCGAACAGATCCGGCTCTCCGCAATGACACTGCCGCATGCGCTGGCGCGTGTGCTGCTTGCCGAACAACTCTACCGGGCCTGGTCAATTCTGGCCAGACACCCCTACCATCGGGCCTGAAACCATGAACAACGTTCTTTTCCTTGCGAGTAAAAGCCCCCGCCGCCTTGCCCTTTTGCAGGAGCTGGGCTATGAACCTGTGGTGATTGCGAGCAACAACCATACGCTGCGTGCATTTGCCGGTGATGAAACACCGCTCGGAGGAGAACTGCCGCAGGCGTATGTGGTGCGCACCTCACAGACCAAATTTGCTCAAGGGCTTGCCCTTCGTGCAGAACGCTATCCGCAGGCATCAGAGACACCTGTGCTCGCCGCGGACACCGTAGTAAGCATCGATAACATCATTCTCGGCAAACCCGAAGATGAAGCGCAGGCACGGGATTTTCTGATGAGACTGTCCGGAAGGACTCACCTGGTGCGCACGGCGGTGACCGCCGGCACCGGCAAGGAGAATGTCCGCACCGTTTTGCAGGTGAGCAAGGTGACATTCAAACGCCTGAGTACGCATGAGATTGAGCGCTATATCGCCTCTCAGGAGCCCTATGACAAAGCAGGCGGGTACGGCATTCAGGGAAAAGGCGGTCTGTTCATCAGCCGCCTCAGTGGCAGCTACACCGGCGTGATGGGGCTGCCGATGTTCGAAACCTCTGAACTTCTGGCCCGTTTCAACTGTCTGCCGGCACTGCTGGCCTGATGCCGATATTTTTCACACTTTGGCTTTTCCGGGTTGGCATAAAACGGTATCAGCGGTGTACAATGCCTACAACGTTCAAAACTGTTTGACGCGTATCAGGCAAGTCCTTCTCCCCCTCTCACCGTGCGGTGAAACGGCATGCTGAAGTGACTTCACGACCGCATAACTCTCCGGCCCGCTTCGGCCTGTGAGAGAATCGGCGGCAGAATTGCCGCCGGCAACCTCGCCTGGCGCACGCAACGCCGTTTGCCCAGCCGACTTCCATGCTGCTCTGAAGGGTTCCTCCGGACCCCGGTGCGTTCCCTCAGGAGGTTTTCATCTCCCGTTGAGAATCTGAAAACTTCAGGCATGATTTTTTTTCCGTTCTGTCCTTGTGCCCCCTCCGGGCGTCACAGTACGGTGTGCTTCTCTGCTCAGAATTCCAGGCAGATCGCGTAAAACAGATACCTATGACCGCCGGTTCCGCGGTCTGATAAAAACTCTTGTTTATCAAGCTGTTACTGGCTCGAGTTCTGTACAAATCCGACTCACTGTCCTGAAGCAGTACAGATCTTCGTTAGTAAACCTGTTATTCACATGACAACTGAAATCAATAACGACGCTTCCGAGAAACGTCTGGGATGGCTGCCTGAATATCTTCAAAGCTGGGCCCAGAACAGTCCGTTCCTGCAGCTCGCACTCGATCAGGCGCATTCCATGCGCGACCTCCGTATCACGGGTACTCCGCTCTCGACCCGCACGCAAACCGCACTTGTCTGTGCGATGTCCGAGCTGCTTGAGCATACGCACAACGGCAAAATCATGGTTATCACCCCCAACAGCGACCTGGTGCTTTCCGTAGGTGAGGAGCTTGAGCGGCTGACGGCGGGAACCGGGCTGAACCTGTATACACAGCGCACACGCTACTTTTATCAGTCTGATATCCTGGAATATCGCCGTAGCGCCCACAAGGCTGCAGACATTGCGCTCTTCTCGGTGACTGCCCTCGAAAAACTCATTTCGGCCCGTACTGAAGAAGGACGGTTTAAAGGCCTTGCGGATTTCCGCTGCGTGATTCTCCTTGACGCGGAGACGGCACTCTCCTACTTCATGCCGCGACTGCACAAAATGTTCAGAGCCTTCCCTGCCGTCTGTCAGCGCATTCTTATCACACATCCGGTGACAAGTGAGAACCAGCTGCTCTCCGAACTGCTCCGCGCCCCGGTCGTCTGCAAGGTGGCCGACGATAAACCGCTTGCGGATAAGCTGCTCGAAGAAGTCGTCTATGTTGTTGAAGAAAAGGACTACCCCGAGTTTCTGCGTACCACCGATGTCTGGTCCCGCAGTGTGATACTGAGCGGTCAGGGCGGTCGCCTTGAGGCATTCGCGGATGCCCTCAGTGCGCTCGGGCAGGAAGTACGGATGCCCTCCTTTCTGCTGCCCGTGGCTATCAAAAAAACGGTCGACGATTTTTTTGACGGTCTTTTGCCGTCACTTTTTCTCAAATACACCTATACCGGTGTTCTGAAAGGGCGGGATATCCGCAAAATCACGCTTCTCGGGCTGACCACGTGTACTGAAGCCTATCTCTACCATTTGCGCCGTCTTCCTTTTGAAACCGAGCCCTGCCGCTATGTCAGCGTACTCAAGGCGGACGAGCTCGCAGAGTTTGCTCAGATCGCAGAAGATCTCAATCGCCGTGTCCGGGTTGAAAACCCGTTTGGCTATGAAGGCATTCCGGCTGAAGTCGGTGCCACCGTCAAACGAGACCGCCTCACCATCCGCACCGGGTTTCAGAAAGGCACCCCCGAAGAGGACACAGCCGGGCCGGCAGAGGATGAAAATTCCCCCGCCCCTGTCTCTGAAGCTCCGCTCGAAGCGGCGGCAGAGCCTGTACGACAGCACCGTAAACGCAAAGGCACGCATCCTTTTAAAAAACGCCTTGTAAGACACAGAGCTGCCGCGGATGAAAACGGCGGTGAACAGACCGCTGAGGACCGCCGTCAGCCCCGCTACGGGAAAAAGCCGCAGCACGCAGGCAGAAAGAACGCTTCGCGTGGCATTCATACGCAGTCTCCGGAAGCTGCTGCAGCCAGTGCTGTAAACAATAGCGAGCAGCTCCAACCGGAGCTGCCCCTTGAGCTCGCATACGGCGCCCGGAATGTCCGCAAGCCTCAGCACCCCCGCTTCAAGGACAAACGCCCTGCCCAGGAGCGCGGCCTCAGAACGGAGCAAACGGACGACAGCAACAGCCGTAACGGCGGCGTGCAGCGCAAAAAGGCGCATAAAGGCATGCGCTCCGATAAGGCTGAACACAATGCCGGAAACGACTCGAGAAAGTCTGTTAACAAATTTGAACGCAAAGACAACCGTCCGGAAGGCAAAATTAACAAGTCCCGCACGGGCAAACCCAATGCCCGTCGTGACAACAGAAAGCCGGCTGCACGCTGGAATGATGACAACTACGGCAACTCCATTTACTACCAGCCCAAGCGCCAGGATCTGCGCACACTGCGCAGTGACCAGCCTATGCACTGGGAACCTGTGGATCCGTTTCATCCGGCCTCTCAGGCATTGAGCCTGCCGCAGACGATGCCTGACGAGTACCCCCATCGTTCCCGTACGAAAACGGCAAAACGTCCGGGACCGGGCAGACGGCCTAAAACCCGCCGGCATCACCGCGGTTAAAACCGTGTCGCACTTACCGGGCAGAACAACTTCTTTCAGGGATCAGTCATGAACTTACTCCGTTCGCTAGCCGTCGCCGCTCTGGCGGCCACATTCCTCAGCGCCTGTACTACACCTGTTCGCCAGGATGTCGGGGATGTGGTCGGCGGCCCCAGAGAGCCCAACACCGTCGATCGCAGAGCGGGCGGCGATTCCACGCACGATCCGCTGCTGGATTCCCCGCACCGTACGCTCATTACCTGTGTCTCCGAGCAGCCTGTTACAGTGCTGATGCGATTCAAGGAAGTGCGTTTCGCCTGTAAGAGCCTCGGGGTCTCCGCCACCATTGATGAAATGCGCGATGCAGGCTGGAGACTGCTCAATCTCGATATCGGCGAGGAAACCGAAAGTGCCAATCACGTGGGATTCCCCGTGACTGTCACGCTGCGTAAACTCTTCTGATCCGGTCTCCGGCGATCTTTTCCTTTTCAGAGTGCAGATTCTCACGGATCTGCACTCTGATTTTTTATGTCTGCCGCCTCCCGGAACCGGCACAAATTCGCGCGATCCCGGACGAGTACAAATTTGTGCGTACTTTTAATATCAGACAATAAGCGGTAATATTTCTCAATCTTTTATCATTTCCGAGCTAAGGGCTTTGCCATGAGCACTCCCATCACAAAACTGCGTGAACTGATGCGCATTCAGAAGCTGGATGCCTTTCTGGTCATAACCCCCGATCCGCACCTCTCCGAATACGTTCCTGCCCACTGGGCCACGAGAGCCTGGGTGACGAATTTTCACGGTAGTGCCGGAGATGCAGTGGTGACGATGAACGAAGCTGCGTTATTTACCGACAGCCGCTACTGGCTTCAGGCAGAAGAAGATCTCCGGGGAAGCGGGTTTGAGCTGATCAAAAGCGGTTCTAAAGACGCCCCCACCATCACTGAGTGGCTCGGCACTCACCTCAAAGAACATGCCCGCGTCGGTTTTGAACTGGCACGGGTGAGCGCTTATTTTCTGCAAAAGCTCTCGCATGTACTCTCTGATGAATACAATCTTGAACTTGTTGCTGTAGACGATCCCTTTGATGCCTTATGGCCTGAGCGCCCTGCCATTCCGGTCAACCCGGTCTACCGGCTTCAGGGCGCCAGCGCACCGGTCAGAGAAAAGGTCAGGGCGTTGCGAGAGCGCATGCGTGAGATTGGTGTCGGCTATTTTGTCTGCACCCAGCTCGACGAGATCGCCTGGCTGCTTAACCTGCGCGGCAGTGATATCGATTACAACCCTCTTTTTCTCTCCAACCTGATCGTCGGTGAACGTGACGTCAGACTCTACACCGAAGCATCCCGTTTTGATGAGGCACTGCTCAGGACACTCTCCGAAGAGGGCGTTAACGTACTTGAACCTGAGCAGTTTCTGCCAGGCGTCAGGAGACTGCGCCGGGACACGCTGATTGACATCCACACAATCAATGCGCTCACCGCACATGCAGTCCGGAATCCGATTACAGGTCCCTCACCGGTCATGCTGATGAAGAGCCGTAAAACGGCAGCTGAACTCGACAGTATCCGCACCGCCATGATTGAAGACGGTGTGGCCCTGGTCGAATTTCAGAAAGCCTTCGAAGAGGGCTGCCGTCAGGGTGTCCGGTACACCGAACTCGGTGTGGCCGCCATGCTGCACGAAAACCGTGCCCGCAGAAAGGGATTTATCGGCGAGAGCTTCGAAACGATCGCCGCCTTCGGCCCCAATGCAGCTCTGCCTCACTACACCCCCTCGAGCAAACATGATGCTGTTATTGACCGCGGCCTGCTTCTGATTGACTCGGGCGCTCATTACTGCACGGGAACGACTGATATCACCCGGATGTTTGCCGTTGGTGAACTCACAGCCGAGGAGAAGAAGACCGTAACCACCGTTCTTAAGGGGCACATTGCACTCGCACGTGCCTGCGTGCCGGCAGGAACCGCCGGTGCACAGCTCGATGCCTACGCCCGCGCACCTCTGTGGCAAAACGGCTGGGACTACGGACACGGTACAGGGCACGGTGTGGGGTATGTTCTCAATGTGCACGAGAACGCCTTCAGCATCTCCCCGCGCTCGAAAAAGACCGAAAAACACGGTCTCAACGCCGGGATTGTTGTCTCCAACGAACCGGGACTTTACTTTGAAGGCCGCTGGGGTGTGCGCATCGAAAATCTGATGGCGGCTGTGAGCGCACAAAAAACCGACTTCGGAGAGTTTCTGCGTTTCGAGACCCTTACACTCGCACCGATTGATGTCAAGACACTGGATATTTCGCTGCTCGACGACTCGGAGATCGCCTGGCTTGACGACTACCATGAGATGGTCTACCGTAAACTCTCACCTCATCTGCCCGAAGAAACAGCACGCTGGCTGCGTGCTGCAACCTCACCGCTCGGTGGCTGATTCTCTTTTTCAGGTGCTCTATGCTGCGTACTGCTAAATTCCTACTCCCGCTTGTGCCGGTGCTCCTCATGCTCGGCTGCCAGAAAACCGAGGTTGCAAAAACACCGGCTGCCCCTGTGGCTGTGAGCACCGTTACTGTGGAGCCGACCACGGAATCCGCCTGGGTGGATGTGCTCGGCCGTGTGAAATCCGGCCTTGGCACGGAAATCCGCTCCCAGATCACAGGCAGACTGGTGCGCGTACACTTTGAACCGGGCAGACCGGTCGGGCAGAACGAGATTCTCTATACCATTGAAGAGGGCAGCTACCGCGCCAAAGTGGCGGATGCTCAGGCCAGCATGGACACAGCGGCAAGCAATCTCAACAAAGCCAGACGTGACGCAAAACGCAGCGAGCAGCTCTTCAGGCAGAATGCCATCAGCCGTCAGGCTTACGATGATGCGCGAACCGCGCTCGCCAACGCCGAACAGAACGCCCGCGCAAGCAAGGCACGCTGGCAGCAGGCGGTAATTGATCTCAATCACTGCAGCGTGCGCTCCCCTGCCGCCGGCATTCCCGCCCTGAGCAGGGTCAACCCCGGTGACATGATCTCTGCACAGTCGACCCTGATGACCACCCTGGAAACCCCGGGCGACCTGAGGGTGGTGTTTACCGTTGCGGACCGACTGCTAAAAGGTGCCGCACTCGGTCTTGAGAACAAAGTCAAACTGAGCACAGAGAACAATGAGCCGCTTCAGGGACATCTGGACTATCTCTCGCCCGAGCTCGGCACTGACACGGCTGCACGCACATTCCGCGCCCGTCTGAGCGAGGAATCTCTTAAAAAGGTTCTTCCCGGTAACTTCATCCGCGTGCGTCTGGAAACCAGCCGCCTCGACGGCGTCTTCCGGGTTCCGCAGAAAGCGGTCCGTCAGCTCGACAACGGCCTGTATCAGGTGTTTGTGCTCAGAGACGGCAAAGCCCTTGCCCGCAGTGTGACTGTGGGGGAATGGGTTGATACCGACTGGATTATCACAGGCGGCCTTCAGGCGGGTGATCGCGTCATCGTCAATCAGCTCCTGCGGCTGCGTGACGGAATGAGCGTCACTGAAAATTCCACTGCCCGCCCATAAGGATGCCCGCTTATGCTGAGTCACTTCTGCATCCGCCGACCGATTTTTGCAACTGTTCTGGCCATCCTCATTGTTCTGGCCGGGGTTCTCGCCTGGCGTCAGCTTCCGCTGTCGCAGTACCCCAACATCAGCCCGCCGAGTGTGCGCATTTCCGCCCAGTATGACGGGGCGGACGTTCAGACCATGGCACGAACCGTCGCACAGCCCATTGAGGACCAGCTCTCCGGGATTGACGGTCTGCTCTACTACACCACAACCATCCGCAGTAACGGCGTTATCTCCATCTCATGCATCTTTGACGTTGACACCAACCCGAACGACGCCATGATGGAAATCAACAACCGTGTTCGCACCGCCGAACGGAGTCTGCCTGATGTTGTGCGCGAACGCGGGGTCACGGTCAGAAAGCGCAGTGAGGAAAGTATTCTTCGTGTCGCGCTCTGGTCGCCTGACAAAAGCATGGGGCCGACGGACCTTGCCGACTATGCCAATCTCAATATCGTCGATGAGCTCAAGCGTCTGCCCGGCATCGGGGATGTGAGTGTGTTCGGCAATGCCGAATCCGCTATGCGTATATGGCTTGATCCCGACAAAATGGGAACCTTCGGCATCACTGTCGATGATGTCCGCAGCGCCGTCAAAGAGCAGAACGCCCAGCGTGCGGCCGGCCGTATCGGCACACCGCCTACCGAAATGGATCAGCAGCTCTTTTACACAGCCAAGGCACCCGGACAGCTCCTCACCCCGGAGCAGTTCGGTGATATTGTGCTCAAAACCCGCACAGACGGCTCGCTGATCCGTCTGCGTGACATCGCGCGAACCGAAGTGGGCAAGCGCAGCTATGAATTCCGGGTGGACCTCGACGGCAACCCGGCCATCAATATCGGGGTTTACCTCAAGACCGGTGCCAACGCCATGCAGGCGGCGGAGGTCTCCAAGGCCAAACTTGCAGAGCTCGCCGAGCACTTCCCCAAATCAAGTGTCGCCTACACCATCTCGGACGACTCGAGCGTGTACGTGGGTGCCTCACTCAAAGAGGTGATGCATACGCTGCTCGAGGCGGGCGCCCTTGTGCTGGCTGTGATTTTCCTTTTCCTGCAGAACTGGCGCGCCACCGTGATTCCGCTTCTCGCCATTCCTGTATCGCTGATCGGGACCATGGCCGGACTCTGGGCGCTGGGCTTCTCACTCAACACCCTTACCCTGTTTGCCATGACACTGGCGATCGGTATTGTGGTTGACGATGCCATCGTGGTGATTGAGAACGTTGACCGCCTTATGAACAAAGAACGTATGAGTGCCTTCGATGCCGCCATGCGTGCCATGTCCGAGGTTAGCGGCGCACTGATTGCCATTGTGCTCGTGCTCTGTGCCGTGTTTGTGCCCGTGGCCTTCCTTGGGGGTATTGCCGGTGAGCTGTACCGTCAGTTTGCGGTCACCATTGCGGTGAGTGTTGCTCTCTCGGGCTTCATCGCCCTTACTCTCACGCCGGCACTCTGCGCCATCATGCTCAAGCCTCAGGATGAGGATAGCGGCAGACGCGGTTTCTTCGGGCTCTTCAACCGGCTGCTTGAAAAAGTCACAGCACTCTACAGTGCTGTGGTGAGCTATCTGCTCAGCGTGCGCATTCTCAGCGTCATTACCCTTGCCGCGGCGCTCGCCGGCACCTACTTCCTTTTTAATACCCTGCCGACAGCGTTTCTGCCCAAAGAGGACCAGGGGATGGTTCGTATTGCCCTTCAGCTGCCTGAAGGGGCCGCCTTCCAGCGCACAGAAAAAATCGGTACCGCCATTCTGGAGGATCTGCGAAAGGAACCGGCGGTGAGCTCGATCGTCGCCATGCTCGGTTTTGACTCCACCACCAATGACGTGCGCAGCAACACCGCCAGTCTTTCGATTCAGCTCAAACCCTGGGATGAGCGCTCGGTCAGTGCGGCCGAAATGCAGCTGAAGCTGCAGAAAATCGTGCAGCGCAGTACTGAGGCAACGGGCAGCGCCAGTCTTCCGTCACCGATTCCCGGACTCGGCTCGACCAACGGTTTCTCAGGCTACGTGATCGCTCACGGTTCAGACAATCCTCAGCTGCTGCAGGAAGTCATGCGCGGCTTCATGCAGGCGCTCGGCCAGCGACCCGAACTCACCGGGCTGCGCAGTGTGCTGCGTGCAGATACGCCGCAGCTCATGCTTACCGTGGAAAGAGACAAGGCCAAGACACTTGGGGTGGATATCGACGACGTCTACAACACCATCGCCTATCTCACCGGCGGCAACTACATCAACGACTTTACGCGTAACGGCAAAACCTACCGCGTCATGATGCAGGCCGACGGACGCTTCCGCGAACGGCCTGAGGATCTCGGCAACGGCTGGGTAAAGGCTGCTAACGGCACCATGGTGCCTGTGGCGTCGCTGGTGACGGTCCAGCGCACAACCGGCACGGACTCTCTACGCCGCTTTAACGGCTACCTTGCCGGTCAGTTCCTCGGCAATGCAACCTCGGGCACCTCCTCAGGTGAGGCGATTCGCCTTGTTGAGCAGATCGCCGGGGATGTGCTGCCGCCCGGCTTTACCATCGAATGGGTGGATCAGGCCTATCACGAAAAGCGCATCGGATCCTCGACCTCCGCCGCGTTCGGTTACGGTCTGCTGATGGTAATGCTGATTCTTGCAGCGCTCTATGAACGCTGGTCACTGCCGCTCGCAGTGCTCATGGCGGTTCCCTATGCACTCATCGGCGCCCTCTGCTCCCTCTGGCTGCGCAGCATGTCCAACGACATCTACTTCCAGATCGGGCTTCTTGTGCTGATCGGACTCACGGCGAAAAATGCCATTCTGATTGTGGAATTTGCCCAGCAGGTGATGGAAGAGGAAGGACTCTCGCCGGTGAAGGCCGCCCTCAAGGCGGCACAGCTGCGTCTGCGACCCATTCTGATGACCTCTGCCGCGTTCATTCTCGGTGTGCTGCCTATGGTCATCGCCACAGGGCCCGGGGCGAGTGCACGCCAGTCAATGGGTACCGGGGTGTTCGGCGGCATGATTGCAGCCACGTTTATTTCCACGATATTTGTGCCGGTATTCTTCACCTGGTTTGTGCGTAAGCGTAAAGTGAGAAAGTAATGCCTCCCCGGACGGGAGAAGACAAAAAAACCGGGAGAGTCTGCCACAACAGCAGGCTCTCCCGGTTTCAATTTCGGATGCCGCATCAGCCCGAGAAGAAACCCTTCATCTTATCGAAGAAGGACTGCTTGCCCGGCGTATGCTTGTCGCCGCCCTCTTTCAGAGAGGCTTCAAACTCTTTGAGCATGTTCTTCTGTTTGGTGCTCAGATTGACCGGCGTCTCGACACGGATATGCAGGAAGAGGTCACCGTTTTCACCGGTGCGCAGATTACGGATCCCCTTGCCGCGCATACGGAACGTCTTGCCGCTTTGCGTGCCTTCAGGCAGGTTGATGCTCTTTTCACCCTCAAGGGTGCTCACCTGAACTTCTCCACCCAGCGCAGCCGTCACAAACGAGATCGGCAGTTCGGTGTGCAGATCGTCGCCGTCACGTCTGAACAGCGGATGTTCCTTCAGGTGCACACGCACGAAAAGGTCGCCGGCGAGACCGCCATTACGTCCTGGTTCACCTTTACCCGAGAGGCGGATGCTCTGACCGTCATCAATACCGGCCGGAATCGAGACCGTGATGGTTTTCGCGGTGCGGGTATGACCTTCACCGTGGCAGTCCGGGCAGGGTTCCTTGATCACCTCACCCTCACCGTGGCAGTCCGGGCAGGTCTGCTGAACAGTGAACAGTCCGTTGGACATGCGCACGTAGCCCTGACCGCGGCAGGTCGAACACGTCGTCTTCGACGTGCCGGGTTTGCACCCGGTACCGTGGCAGGTATGGCAGTCTTCCCAGCTCGGCACACGGATATCCACACGGTCACCGTTGGCCGCCTGCTCAAGTGTGATCTCCACATCAAAGCGCATATCTGCGCCGCGCTGATTGCGGCGTTCAGTCTGAGCGCGACCGCCGCCGAACATTTCGCCGAAAATGTCACCGAAGGTGGAGGCGAATCCGTCACCGAAACCGCCCTGACCAAAACCGCCGAATCCGCCGAAGCCACCAGCCCCGGCTGCACTCGGATCCACGCCGGCTTTGCCGTAGCGGTCATAGGCGGCGCGTTTCTGGTCATCGGAAAGCACAGCATACGCTTCACCAATGAGCTTGAACTTCTCTTCCGCTTCCTTGTTGCCGGGGTTGCGGTCGGGGTGGTACTTCATCGCCATGCGGCGATAAGCCTTTTTAATCTCATCCGCCGATGCTGACTTGCTCACGCCAAGCAGCTCGTAATAGTCCTGATCAGCCATTGTTTATCTCATTGCTACCTGATGCGCTGCGCATCAGATCAGTTAAAAGGTTAGCTGCACACGCTTAATTCGAGCGTACACATTAAACAGCTGAAGGGTGGCGCACTCTGAATGTGTACCCACCCTTCTGCTTTCTGAAGACTTTACCCGTGGGACGGATGCCCGGAGGGCATCCTCACCAGTTGTGGGCAGAGGTTACTTCTTTTCGGTGAATTCGGCATCGATAACATCGTCATCCTTGCCGCCGGCACCCTGTTCGGCAGAGCCCTGCTGGGCCTGCTGCTGAGCCTGGGCAGCCTTGTTGAGCTTTTCACCGATCTTCTGAGCAGCGCTCATCAGACGTTCAACAGCCTTATCAATGGCTTCCTTGTCTTCGCCCTTGATCTTTTCTTCGACTTCCTTGATGGCTTCTTCGCAGGCGGCACGGTCAACACTTTCAACCTTGTCACCGTTTTCCTTCAGGGTCTTCTGAACCTGATTCACAGCGGAGTCAGCCATGTTACGGGACTGAGCCAGTTCGAAGCGGCGGTGGTCTTCAGCCTTGTTGGCTTCGGCATCCTGCACCATGCGTTCGATTTCCTCTTCGCTCAGGCCGGAGCTTGCCTTGATCGTGATGTTGTTTTCCTTGCCCGTGGCCTTGTCCTTGGCACCGACGTGAAGAATACCGTTGGCGTCAATGTCGAAGGTCACTTCAATCTGAGGCAGTCCGCGCGGAGACGGCGGAATCCCTTCGAGGTTGAATTCACCCAGGAGCTTGTTGGAAGCGGCCATTTCACGTTCACCCTGATAGACCTTGATGGTCACAGCAGGCTGATTGTCTTCAGCGGTCGAGAAGACCTGGCTGTGCTTGGTCGGGATCGTGGTGTTGCGCTTGATCATCGGCGTCATCACACCGCCCAGGGTTTCAATACCGAGCGTGAGCGGCGTCACGTCAAGCAGCAGCACGTCATGGCGTTCACCCGTGAGCACGGAGCCCTGAATGGCGGCACCGATAGCCACAGCTTCGTCAGGATTGACGTCCTTGCGGGGATCCTTGCCGAAGAATTCCTTCACAACAGCCTGAACACGCGGCATACGGGACTGACCGCCAACCAGAATCACGTCAGTGATATCGGACTGGGACACACCGGCGTCACGCAGAGCCTTGCGGCAGGGTTCAACCGTACGCTGAACCAGATCTTCAACCAGACCTTCAAACTTGGAACGCGTCACGTTGAGGTTCAGGTGCTTCGGACCCGTTGCATCAGCCGTGATGTAAGGCAGGTTGATTTCCGTTTCCTGACGGCTCGAAAGTTCAATCTTGGCCTTTTCAGCGGCGTCCTTCAGACGCTGCAGAGCCAGCACGTCCTTGGAGAGGTCAACACCGGTGTCCTTGCGGAATTCGGTGATGATGTAGTCAACCAGACGCTGGTCAAAGTCTTCACCGCCGAGGAACGTGTCGCCGTTGGTCGAGAGCACTTCGAACTGCTTGTCACCGTCAACGTTGGCCAGATCGATAATGGAGATATCGAACGTACCGCCACCGAGGTCATACACGGCGATCTTGCGGTCGGCGCTGCCGCCCTTGTCAAGACCGAAAGCCAGAGCAGCCGCGGTCGGTTCGTTAATAATACGCTTCACTTCCAGACCGGCAATACGGCCGGCATCCTTGGTGGCCTGACGCTGGGAGTCATTGAAGTAGGCCGGCACCGTAATCACAGCTTCGGTAACGGTCTCGCCGAGGTATTCTTCAGCGGTCGTCTTCATCTTGCGGAGCACTTCAGCGCTCACCTGCTGCGGAGCAAGATTCTTGCCCTGCACTTCAACCCAGGCGTCACCGTTTTCGGCGCGGGCGATCTTGAACGGCATCAGACCGATGTCCTTCTGAACTTCGGCGTCATCAAAACGGCGGCCGATCAGACGCTTCACTGCGTAGAGCGTGTTCTTCGGATTCGTAACAGCCTGACGTTTTGCAGGTGCGCCAACCAGGACTTCACCGTTGTCCATGTAAGCCACGATTGACGGCGTCGTGCGGGCGCCTTCACTGTTTTCAATAACCTTGACGTTATCACCTTCCATCACAGCCACAGCTGAATTGGTCGTACCAAGGTCAATACCGATGATTTTTGCCATAGTGTCGCTATCCTTAAAAAATTCTGCTTACCTAGCCCCTCTGGAAACGCTTCAATCACAATGATGAGGGAGCCAGAGTAAGACTCAACTGTTGCAGAGAGATACGAAGTTCAGCTTCGCACTTCTGCTCTTTAATCCCTATATGGGGAGCGATGTGCGATTTTTCAAGTCCCCCTGTCATAAAAAATTACATTTCTCCGTAAAACCGCCCCTGAAACCGGTCTTGCCGCGCCGGCGGGGGCCAGATAAAAAATCCCTCCCGCTCAACCGGAGCGGGAGGGATTTCAATACCGGAAAATGCGGTGCTTTACTGAGCCACGCTCACCATTGCAGGACGCAGGACGCGGTCAGCAATCTTCCAGCCGCGCTGGAACACTTCAACCACCGTACCCGAGGCCACGCCTTCAGGGGCGGGCACCATTGCAATCGCCTGCTGGGTATGCGGGTCAAAGGCTTCGCCCTTGGGATCAATCGGCGCCATGGCAGACACATCAAGTGCATGCAGCATCTGACGGTAGGTTGTTTCCATGCCTTCGCGGATGGGCGACTCCACCTGGTCCTTTGTCACTTCGAGAGCCTTTTCGAGACTGTCGACCACAGGCAGGAGGTTTTCCGCAAACTTTTCAATACTGAACTTGCGCGCCTTCTGCACATCTTCAGCGGCACGGCGACGGGTGTTTTCCAGCTCCGCCATGGCACGCACGTACAGATCGTAGTGTTCGAGGACCTTTGCTTCGGCCATTTTGAGGGCGGACTGCAGTTCTTCGACTGTCATTTCCTTGGGCTCTTCGGGAGCCTCTTCACAGGGCTTGCCTTCGGCGCAGTCACACTGAGCCGTCTTTTCGCACTCGCAGCCCTCTTCGCCGCAACAACCTTCATTGACCTGCTTCTGTTCGTTGGATTCCGTCATTAACTTGCTCCGTTTAACGCACCGTTGCCGGGGCTCGTGAACGTCTGGTCTTCACCCGTTCTTTCGAAGAGCATCCGGCGGTGATGCAAAAATTCTGTTCACCGTAACTCTAGCAAAAAGAGTCCTTTTTCTCTATATGGGGACGGTTGCCGCTTTTTTCAAGAGACCTCCTCAGGAAGCCTTTCAGAGCCAGCCGCCGAGTTCCTTTCTCACAAGCTCCTCGTAACACGTCACGGCCTCATCCGAGTCGTTAAGTGCAGGGATGTAGTGAAATGCCTCCGGCGAACGGTCTGCTTCCGGCAGGGCATTCAGATAGGTATGGCGCAACTCGTCGTTGATTTCCTCAAGCGTTTCCAGACAGTCAGCCGCAAATCCCGGACAGACCACGTCAATACGCCTGACGCCGGCCTGAGCAAGCTCCACGACCTTATCCGACGTGTACGGCTCAATCCAGGGATCCGGACCGAATCTGGACTGAAAACTCAGTGCCCACTGATCCGCCTGAAGCCCGAGTGCCGCGGCAGCGAGCTCTGCCGTACGCTCGCACTGCTTTTTGTACTCATCGCCCTTGTCGATACTTGCCTGAGGAATACCGTGAAAACTGAACAGCAGTCTGCCGCCCTGTGCAGGCGCACTGCCGTTTTTCTCCCAGTAGCGCAGCACATGCTCACGGATGGCATCAATATAGAGCGGATTGTCATGGTAGTCATGGATGAGCCTGAGCTGCGGCACATCGCGCAGACGCAGGCAGGTCCTGAACACAAGATCAAAGCAGCTCGCCGAAGTATGACTTGAGTACTGGGCGAACATCGGGAATACAAGAATCTTTTTCACCCCGTCAGCGAGCATCTGCCGGAGCGTTTCATCCACGTTCGGATGCCCGTAGCACATTGCCCAGTACACACGCACACCGAGTGCGGAAAAGCGTTCATTGAGACGCCCGGCAACATTACGGCAGTTCACCACAAGGGGTGAGCCTTCCGGTGTCCAGACGATCTCATAGCGTTTAGCGGACTTGGGCGGGCGCGTGCGAAGAATGATGCCGTGCAGAACAGGCATCCATTTCCAGCGGGGAGCTTCAACGACGCGCGGATCTCCAAGGAATTCCGCCAGATAGGTTTTCAGTGCGGGGGCCGTCGGTGCTTCAGGGCTACCGGTGTTAATCAGCAAAACTGCGACAGGAGATGACATGACTTGGTGAGGGGTAATTGAAATTTTTGTCCTTCCTTAATTTTGCAGACCTTTTCTTAATACCGCCTTGCAAAACACGACAAAAAGCCCCTCCTAGGGAAAATCCTAGGAAGGGCTCAAAGCTAAGACCTGTCAGTGCCGCAGAGCGGGCCGCTTATCCAGGCTGCGCCAAAGCATAATAACCGCGCCGCCAAGCAGGCTCATCCAGAATTTTCCGATCACCTGTCCAAGGACAAAGTCAAGCGAACCGAAAGCCATCCCAAGGAAAATCACCGAGTCGACAACCGAGCCCACCAGACCGGAGAAAATAATCGCTGCGGTCAGATGCCGGTCGCGCAGCGGCGTATAGACGGCAAAGTCTGCCAGTTCCGAGAAAAGGAAAGCCAGCGTGGAACCGAGCACAATTTCGGCCGGTGCAAGCCAGGCGGAGAGTGCCGCACCGATGACAATCGCCACCAGAGACCAGCTCTTGCCGAGCAGACTCTGCACAGCGTCGCGAAGCACCAGTGCCAGACCGGCGAGCATTACACCAGAAGGTGCCATGATTCCCGGCCAGACAGGAATCAGACAGGGGCCGCCTGCCTGACAGACCGTTCCGACGTTACCGACAACCCAGTTGCCGAGCAAAATGGTGAGTGAAAAAAGTCCCAGGCACAGAAAACCGGCCTGTCGGGAGAAGAGAAAATTTGCCATGATGTACTTATACAGCCACAGGAAACAGTCCTGCGCCACACAAAAACAAAAAGAGTCAGCACCTGCGCAGCGCTTTAGCCGCCGGTGTCAAAGAACCGCTTGATGCGGGTAGGCAAATATAACAAATTTCCGGGCATCTTTCCCTGAGGAAAGCCGATATGTCCGCCATCCTCGGGAAATTCACCGAGCACATAAGAACTCATCTCATCGGCTCTGGGCAGACACCAGGCCGGCAGGAACGGATCGTTTTTCGCATTGAGAAAAAGCAGTGGCACCCGCACATCCGGAAGCACCTGCTTGCAGGAGCACTTCTGCCAGTACTCCATAGCGGAGCTGTAGCCGTGCATCGGCGCGGTGTAGATCGTATCGAAGTCGTACATCGTCTCACAGCGGCGCACCGCCTCGATATCAATCAGCTCCGGAAAAAGCCGGGCCTTCTGTTCGAGCTTGGGCTTAAGGGTGGAGAGGAACATATTGGCGTAGAGAACATTAACCCCTTTGCTGATACGTTCACTGCCTGCGACCAGATCGAGCGGCGCACCGATGGCTGCCGCCCCCTTGAGCAGCCGGGCGGCATCCGTACCGCGATCCCCGAGATACTTGGTGAGCTGATTCGCACCGAGACTGACGCCAACAGCGTACATATCCGCCTTCGGGAAGCGCGCCTTGACAGTCTTGAGCACCCACTCACAGTCGTTACTGTCGCCGGCGAAATACGCACGGGGCAGTCTGTTGAGCTCACCGCCGCAGCTGCGGAAATGGGCTACGACACCACGCCAGCCCCACTGGCGGCACTGATCCATCAGCGCCAGCGCATAATGACTGGAGCTTGATCCTTCAAGACCGTGAAAATGCACCAGCACAGGCGCATCCGCACGCATCGGTTCAGGCTGAACCCAGTCCCAGATCATAAAATCCCCGTCCGGCAGGGTAACGTGCTCCCGGCGGTATTTCACCTCAGGGCGGGCGCTGACTTTTGCAGGAATAATGGTCTGCAGATGACCGCCGCGGCACCAGCCCGGCGCATGATAATCCGACGTAGAAATAGGCATTTCGGTATCCAACCTGTTTTTTTGCTTTTGTTTTTTTGGTGCAAGCTATTTTACGCCCGGCTGAGCCTCACGGGAGCTCAGCCGGAGACTGACTTTCGCTGCGCGGTGCGTCGCCAAAAACCGACCGCCACAGTGTCTGAACACAGTCACGCTCCTTCTCGAGCAGCTCCGGATCCAGACGCACCGGCGTACCTTCACCGACATTAAGGCGAACCTCATGCTGAAGCTGACGATAGCGTCGATACGCCCTGACGGCACACGAACACAGCTCGGGCGACAGCAGCTTAAGGCGGCCGAGTGTTTCAAGAAGCAGAATGTTGCCGAAATTATTGGTGAGCTCGGGATACTTTGAGGCGTAGGTGAGAACAAACCACTGCACCACAAATTCCACATCCACCATGCCGCCCGCGTCATGTTTGATGTCAAACAGGCTCGTGCGGTTGACATGACCCTCGTGCATTTTCCGGCGCATCTCAATCACATCCGAGCGTGTCTGCTCCGGATCACGGGGTTTGAGCAGAATTTTGCAGCGCTGCTCCTCGAAACGCCGCCCGAGTTCGGGATCCCCGGCCACAAACCGGGCACGGGTGAGCGCCTGATGCTCCCAGAACCACGCGCCGGTACCGTCGGCGTTGTCCTGATAGCGGCAGAACATTTCAAACGGCGTCACAATCAGTCCGCTCTCGCCGTTGGGACGAAGGCGCAGGTCAACGTCAAACAGCTTTCCGGAGGAGGTCTGAATCGTCAGCCAGCTCATCATGCGGCGCACAAGACGTGTATAGACCCGTTCGGCGTCCTGATTGTCATCATCAAAAATAAACACCAGATCCAGATCGCTGTCGTAGCCGAGTTCCTTGCCGCCGAGCTTGCCGTAGCCGATCACGGCAAACCGCGGCCGTTCGCAGTGCCGGTCGGCAAGGCTTGCCCAGGCAAGCTCGATCACCTCCTGGAGCACCGCATCCGCAAGGGCTGAAAGCTGGTCAGCCAGACGCTCAACACTGAAGCGCCCGTCCAGATCCGCAATGAGCAGCTGAAAAATCGCTGCGTGGTGAGCATCGCGCAGAATATTCATCTGCCGCTCCTGATCGCCTTCAACAACGCTCAGTTCACGGCGGAGCTTCTCCGCCCAGGCATGCCAGTCAACCGGCGTGAAGTCGTCGTACTCCTTCTCACGCCCGTCCACGAGTTCATCAAGAATAATCGGATGCTGGATGAGAAACTCCGCACTCCAGCGACTCGCCGAGAGCACTTTCCCCACACGCTGTGCAGCCGTGAGGTACTCACTCAGAAGCGCCACATAGGTCGAGCGTCCGGCAATCGCCTCGAGCAGTTTCAGGTAGCGCGAGAGCAGTTCCGGAAGTGCAATCACCCGGACAGCAGACTGATTGAGCCATTTCGGGCAGCTCTCCACGATAATCGGAAGCAGCTTCTGCATACGGGTACGTGACAGATCCGATACGCCCCGCCCCCAGCGACCGGAGGCCAGACGCATAATCCGGCCGAGCAGTTCGGGGGCATCCTCACCGTAGCCCAGACTCTGCAGATGCGCGAGCAGCAGATCCTGTGAGCTCTGAGATCCCGTCTCCCAGCCCACCGGCCAGCCTTCAGTGCTCACCCCCGGATCCTCAACCTGGAAAATACTTTCAAAAACACGTGAAACGCGCTCGCGCACACTTTGTACAGCCTCCCAGAGCCATTTACTCTCTACGCCCAGCAGTGCTGCAATCGCATCGAGCTTTTCGCCTCCCGAGGGAAGCATCTGCGTCTGCTCATCATTGACATACTGAATCGCATGTTCAACATTACGCAGAAACACATAATCCTCCCGGCAGGCCTGAGCCACATCGCGCTCAAGGAATCCCTCCTCACCGAGCGCAGTGAGCATTTCAAGTGTCGAGCGCCCCTGCAGGCGGTTGTTGCGGCCGCCGCGGATGATCTGAATCGTCTGGGTGATGAATTCAATCTCACGGATCCCGCCGCGGCCAAGTTTCACGTTCACACCGGTATTGCCGCGGATCAGCTCGCGCCTTGCTGTTTCGGCTCTGATCATTTCATGGAGATTTCTCAGGGACTCCAGTGCGCCGAAATCAAGATATTTGCGGTAGACAAAAGGTTTTACCAGAGAGCGCAGATTTTTCACCTGCTGGGCAAACCCTTCAGGCGTGTTGAAGACCGCCCCGCTGATGACACGCCCCTTGAGCCATGCAAAACGCTCCCATTCCCGGCCCTGCGAATAGAGATACTCTTCGAGCATCGTCGAGGAGCAGACAATGGGGCCGGCATCCCCGTTGGGGCGCAGACGCATATCCACACGGAACACAAACCCCGGTCCCTCGATGTCGTTGAGCGCCGGAATCACCCGGCGGGCGAGACGCTCATAAAACTCCTCCACACTCAGCGTCTTTCGTGCATCGGGATACTCTGCTGTCGGACGGGTCTCGCCGTTTTCGTCAAACACAAAAATCAGATCAATATCAGAGGAGACATTGAGCTCGCGACCGCCAAGTTTTCCCATACCGACAACCAGCAGATCCTGCGGCTGGCCTGAGATGCCGTAGGGTACACCGTAGCGCCGGGCCAGTTCTTTTGCATGCACACCGACCACCTGAGAGACCGCCACTTCGGCAAAGTCACTCATGCGCCGGACGACCTCGTCATAGCCGATCGCACCGGTGCAGTCGGCTGCAATAATGCTGAGCATCAGCTCCCGGCGCAGTATTCTCAGACCAAGGGAGAGCTCTGCCGGATCGTTCCAGGCACAGATGGTGCTGACAAAATCCTCTCTGCGCCACTCGCGCCTCATCAGCTCATCGAGAACCTCCTCCGGCGTTCGTTCCGGATGTCCTGCCCCGATAGCTTCGAGAGCCCGCCGGGCATAGGACGAATTCTCCAGAACCACGCTCAGTGATGGGTTTTGTCTGTCGAGCATGTGAGATCTCCTTCTGAGCACAGCCGCCTGTTTGTCGGGCCGGCCGGTGAAAAAATCGCGCAACAGTGCACGCTGATAAATTATTATGACAAATTATGGTTACGCTTTTGCTGCACATATTGCTCTGTTGCGTCTTATGCTTGACAGTATCCGGTTTACGCTCCATTATTTTTGCTGAACAGCACCGAGAGTGCCGCTTACCTGATTTTGCAGTGTGCCGCCGGACTCGCAACCGCTTCTGTCCACAGAACTGACACCTCTTGATAATGACCAGTAACCCCGAGAACAACACCCTGCCTGAGCGTCACAGCTTCTGGCGCAAGAGCCTGCGCACAGTTGTGTGGCTGCTCATCGTGCTGTATTTCCTGGCAACAGGTGCTCTCATTGCCGGGCGCTGGTTTTTTACCACCCAGTTTCAGAATTACCGCTCCGAAATCACCACATACGCGGGCGAAAAACTCGGTCTCAGAATCGAGGCAGAGAAAATCACCGGCGGTTTTTCCCGGTTCTGGCCCACGATTACGCTCGAAAACGTCACACTCTCGCACCCCGGAGATGCTGTTTCGCTAAAGATTCCCAGAATTGAAGCGCATATCGCCTGGTCAAGCCTCTGGATGCTGCAGCCCAATTTCGAGCGCCTGCAGGTCAGCGCCCCCGCACTGACCGTGACCCGTCTGTCTGAAAATGTGTTTGACGTGGCCGGTGTGCATATTGACCTTGCGAATCCCGGAGCCGAGAGCAACGGCAGCGGCGCGGGTCGTTTTTTCCGCTGGCTGCTCGCTCAGCAGCACCTGAGTCTGACGGACGGGGACATCACCTATATTGATCGCAATAACCCGCAGGCAAGCAGCATCGTCCACTTCACCGATATCCAGCTTCTCTTTGAACGACAGCTCCTTGACTGGCGTGCAGGACTCCGGCTCAAGCGTCAGGGACTGGGCGCTGCAGAAAACATCACCGCCGCGGGTGTCGTCAAACGCAGTCTCACGCAGCACACAGATGACCCGAACACCTGGGACGGCAGTTTTTACGTGAAAACCGACCAGGTCAATATCGCACGACTTGCACAGGCTCTCCGCCTCCCGGTGACACTCGCCTCAGGGAGCGGCGCCACCGAGCTCTGGGCGCGCTTCAGCAACGGGCATCTTCAGAATGTCACAGCCGACGTGGACCTGAAAGCGGTCAATCTCCAGCTGCCGCGGGCCCGAAGAGCCCTTGACTGGCCCCGCTTTGCCTCGCGCATCATTTACAACCGGCAGGCTGCCGGCGAGAGCGAAACCGAAGAGTGGCGTGTCAAACATCTGGTTGTGCAGACAAACGAAAACAGCGCCACACTTACCAACCGCCTCGATGCCGGAGCTGTGATCAGAACGCTCTCTCAGGGGGCACCCGCAGCCTATCAGATTGAACTCAGTGAGGCGGATTTCAGTCAGTGGAAGCGCCTTCTGAGCGTTTTCCCCTTTACCGAAGAACTGCAGCAGCAGGCCGCCCGCTTTGACGTTGACGGCTATGTGGAAAACCTTTTCCTCAAAAATGCCGGTGATCTGAACAGTCCGGGACAGTGGCAGGTTGAGGCACGCTTCAGAAACCTCAGCTTCAGCGATCAGGAAGGAACCGTTCCCGGTTTTGAAAACCTCACGGGCGAAGTGAAAACGCTCGGCGGCGGTCATTTCACTCTGACACTCAATACACAGAAGGCCTCACTCACCTTCCCCCGTATCTTCACCAGAGAACGGATTCCGGTGGATTCACTCGAAGCGAGCGCCTCGATTGAGCTCGAACCGAAACTCAAAATCAGTGTCAGCCGGTTTGCCGTCAGTAATGCCGAGGCAAGCCTCGTCGGCAACGGCGGCTGGGAGGACACTGGCGGAGCAGGCACGCTCACACTCGGCGGGCAGATTATCCGCGCGAGCGCGGATAAAGTCCGTCAGTATCTGCCGGACGTACTCGGCAAAGACCTTCTCCAGTGGCTTGATATCGCCATCATGGACGGGAAAATCACCTCGGGCCGCTTCGCTGTAAACGGACCGCTCGATACATTCCCGTGGTCCGGCAGCACCTCTGCCGGGCAGCAGTTTCTCATCGAAGGCGAGCTTGAGGACGGACGGTTTAATTTCTTTCCTGACGTGAAGGATCCGAAAAGCACGCATCCCTCATGGCCGCTGCTCACCGACATCAGAGCACATTTGCGCTTTGAGGGTGACGGCATGCTCATCAGCGCGAGTCAGGTGAAAAGTCACGGTCTGCTGAGCAATAACGCCGTTGTCGGCATAGAACACTACAGCACCCCCACCCTGACTGTGAAGGGAGACATTACCGGCGATCTGAAAAACGGGCTGGGTTATGTGCGCAACAGCGCGCTGCTCAACGACATCATCGGTCCGGGTCTCAGTCAGAGCAGCGGTTCCGGACAGATGCAGACCCAGCTCGCCCTCACGATTCCGCTTGACAGGCCTGAGAAAACTGATGTGCGCGTCACGCTCAACTTCTCGGGCAACCGGTTCTCCTACGGCTACGGGCTGCCTGAAGTGAAAGAACTCAACGGACAGCTGGTGATTACAGAAAATGCGGTCGCCTCCAACGGTGCACTGACAGGCACTACCGCTGCCGGTCCGATCCGTGCGAGTGTTGAAACGCCCAAGCGGGAGACCCGCATTGCCATTACCGGAGAGCTGAATGCACAGCAGGCGGCCGCCATGCTTGGCGAGAAGACTATCCTGGGCACCGCTGCCGCAGGGGCACTGAAGGGGCAGACACCGGTGAGCGTGGATATCTCTATCGACTGGGATCACCCCTACACACGCATTGCCGGTCAGACTGATCTCACCGGTATGGCCAGCACACTGCCCCAGCCTTTTACAAAAGACGCCCGCAGCGCCTGGCCGACCACCTTCAACTATGAGCTGCTCGAGCACGACACCTCTCGCCTGAGCATCAGCTCCCCGTCGCATATCGAGGCACGCGTTCGCTTTAATCAGAAACAGCAGCCTGAGAGCGGTGTCATCACGATCGGTGAGACAAAAACCGTCCCCGCTCAGGAGGGACAGGGGCTCGGTGTGCATATCGCCCATTCTGACATCGACCTTGACGCCTGGCAGGCGCTTGCACCGGATGCCGCTGCGGCAGACAGCTCTCCGGCATTGAGAGCCTTCAGCCTGCAGACCGGCACTCTTCACACGTCCGGTCAGCTCTTTCACCGCATCAGTGTTGATGCGCATCGCGAGGGGGATCACTGGCTGGTGACGCTCGACGGCGAGGAGATTGCCGGCAGTGTCAGGTACCGTCCCGCCACCGGGAAAAACGCCCCGCTGCTCACGGGCGATCTCAAACGGCTTCACCTCACCAAGCGTGATGAGGATGAGCTTGCAAAGATTCTGCATCCGAAAAAAGAGAAGACGCCGACCGGCAGTCTGCCTGATCTGCTGCTCAACGTGAGTGACCTGCGGCTTAACCGCCAGCATATCGGCCGCGTGAGCGTTGACGCCTCCAACGACGGCGAGCAGATTCCGCGATGGTATCTGCGCTCACTTAAGATCATGAATTCCGGCGGACTGCTCAGCGCCCACGGTGTCTGGTACCCGGGTGAAGGCGGAAAAACCCGTCTTGATACGACAGCCACGATCACGGATATCGGCAAGGTGCTTTCCTCGCTCGAATATGCCAACGCCATGCAGGGTGCTCCCGGCACGATCAAATCCGGACTTTCGTGGGTCGGCAGCCCGCTTGACTTTAATACCGCAACGCTCAACGGCAGCATTACCGGAGAGCTCGGTCAGGGGAAGTTTCTTCAGATTGAGCCCGGTGCCGGACGGATTCTGAGTCTCCTGAGTCTTCAGCATCTGCTGCGCCGTCTCACACTCGACTTCCGTGATGTGCTCGGCAAGGGTTTCGCTTTCGATTCGGTTAACCTTGAGGGGGAAATCACCAACGGCATTCTCACCATACCCAAGAGCACTGTTCTGGGGTCTGCCGCCTCTGTGGTTAGCGCCGGCGAGATCAACCTTCCGGCCGAAACACTGAATCTGAGGGCTGTGATTCTCCCCTCGATCAACGCCGGCGGCCCGTCGCTTGCGCTCGCGCTGATCAACCCGGCTATCGGTATCGGAACCTTTGTCTCACAGTGGCTTCTGAAAGACCAGCTCTCACAGTTCTTTAAGTCCGAGTATGCCATTACCGGAGATTTTGACAATCCGACCGTCACCCGGATTGATGCTCCGAAACAGGAGCACTGAGAGTGCCGTCTATCTATAATGTTGATTCGTCTTCGTAACAGGAATTAATGTGTTGTCTGCTTTTAAATTAATGACACCCATCGTGTGGCTGACCAGATTGCTGGTAGGAGCCTACCCGCACTGGCAGGGTTGCGCGCCGTCCTCACGGCAGCGGATTTATTTTGCCAACCACACCAGTCACCTTGACACCATTGTCATCTGGGCATCTCTGCCTCAGCAGCTGCGCCCGTTTGTGCGCCCGGTTGCCGCAAAAGACTACTGGGTTAAGGGATGGATCAGACGACAGATTGCCTTAAAAGAGCTCAACGTGGTGCTGGTCGACCGCAGGCGCACCGAACATGCCAACCCGCTCGATCCGCTGCGTCAGGCGCTCATGGAAGGCTCCTCCCTGATCATTTTCCCTGAAGGGACCCGCCGTCCTCAGCCGCTGCCGAGTGAATTCAAGTCCGGTATCTGGCGTCTGATGAAAGAGTTCCCGAATGTCGAACTCGTGCCGGTCTACATTGAAAACCTGCACCGCGCCATGCCCAAGGGTGTGCTCATCCCCGTGCCGACCATCTGTTCGGTACGTTTCGGAAAACCGCTCGAACACTCTGTGGATGACCTCAAGGACGATTTCCTTGAACGTGCCCGTCAATCAATTATTGAGATGGCCCAATCATGAGACTTGGTTTTTCGATTTCCGAAGCTTACATGTTCCTGCTCATAGGCCTTTTTCTTCTCGCTTTTGCAGGGACGCTCTACAGTGCCTACACACTCGGTCGCGCCACGACCGCTGTGGCCAAATCCCGGCTCCTGGCCATCTCCTCGCGACTGAAAATGGCCTGGTGGCTGCTGGTGGTGTTTACCATCGCCTTTGCGCTCGGAGAGGAATCTCTGCTGATCTTCTTTGCATTCATCAGCTTTTTCCTGCTGCGCGAGTTTATTGCCATCACACCGACACACCCGAAGGATCATCACGCGCTGGTGCTCTCCTTCTACATCATGATTCCGCTGCAGTACACCCTGATCGGGTTTGAGCAGATCGAACTCTTCACGATTCTGATTCCGGTGTACCTTTTCCTTGCGCTGCCTGTTGTCATGGCGCTCAACCATGACACCGAACGCTACCTGGAGCGTGTCGCCAAGGTGCAGTGGGGTGTGATGCTGTGCGTGTTCTGTGTGAGCCATGCCCCTGCGATCGCCACCTTTGACCTTACCCGGTACAACTCCAGCGGACCGCTGCTTCTGCTCTTTTTCCTGCTGGTGCTGTTTGTGAGTGATCTGTGCTCTACGATTGCGAGTTCCTTTCTCGGCAAAGGCGCACTCTTTTTCAACCACAACCGCACGATGCTCGGTACCGTGATCGGCTGCAGCGCCGGTGTACTCGCCGGCATGATGATGTACTGGATTACACCGTTCCGCTTCTGGCAGGCCATCCTCATGGCCATTGCCGTGGTGATCTCGGGTGTGATGGGGGATATGGTGATCAGTTCTGTTCGCCGCAGCATGGGCGCCGAACGCCTGGCCGCGGAGAGTGATATCTATATCACCCGGGGCACACTGGCCCGTCTCGCACCGCTCTCCTTTGCTGCCCCCGTGTTTTATCACCTCACGCAGTTCTTCTTTATCTGGTTCCCGGACGTGTTCTGATAGCGCCCGGGCGCCACGGCCTGTGCAAAAAAACACCCTCTTTACTGGAATCTCCGGTAAAGAGGGTATTTTTTCGATTCAGGACACCGGCGGTGTCATTCTGATTTCGCCATTAACGACGGCGGGCGCCACCGTTGGAGGAGCTGCCACCGGAGGGACGACCTTCAATGTGACGGAAGGTGATACGGCCCTTGGTCAAATCGTATGGCGAAAGTTCGAGCGAAACCTTGTCGCCGGCCAGAATACGGATGTGGTGCTTGCGCATTTTACCGTTGGTGTAAGCCACCAGTTCATGACCGTTTTCAAGTTTCACACGATAGCGTGCGTCAGGCAGGACTTCCAGCACCTGGCCCGCCATCTCAATCAAATCTTCCTTTGCCATAATGATCCTATAGAAAAAGCCGACTCCCTTCAGTATTTACAATCAGCATGCCCGACCCGACAGGGTTCAGAGAGTCCGCTTAAATTTAACAGCAGGGCGGTTGTTTTTTGCTTCAGCACACCCCAACGAACAGAAAGCCCGGCACAACAGATGTTCAGCTGCAAGCCGTCCGCTTTCCAACAAGTTCGTGATTGTACCACTCTTTGCCGGTGAACCTGACACGAAAACCCCAAGAAAATCTTCGGAGAATTATTTGATTTAAGCGCCTCTAAATCTTTTGTCGGCTAAAATAGACCTAGGAAAAAAGAAGGAAGCTCTTACCCCAACAAGGAGTATGCAGACACACTTCGCACGTTTCGCTCACCTGTCGGGCGATACTGTCAAAAATCTTAGGAGAACCTCATATGAAATCCGTGCTCGTTATCTATGACAGCCGATATGGTCACACCGCCCGTATCGCCCGCCGTATCTGGGAAACCATTCAGGCTGAAGGTCACCAGGCAGATCTGATGAACGTCATGGAAGCCGACCGTGAAGGCGTTGACTGGAACAAGTACGACACCGTTGTCGCCGGAGCACCTGTTCTGTACGGCAAGTTCCGCCGTGAATTCGTGGGCTTTGTCAACAAGTGGAAGTCCGTGCTTGATGCCAAGGCCAACAGCTTCTTCTGCATCTCTGTTGTTGCCCGCACCCCCGCCAAGGCCACGCCCGAAGGCAATGTCTACTGCCGCAAGTTTATGGAAAACAACCCCTGGCATCCGAAGGATGTGAAGTGCTTTGCCGGCAAGGTTGACTATCCGAACTGGGGCTGGCTCGACACCAAGCTTATTCAGATGATCATGAAGATGACCAAGGGCCCGACGGAACCCACCGCTGTCATCGACTACACCGACTGGGACGCTGTGGAGGAATATGCCCGCCACGTCCTGACGCTTGAAGCGTAATCCGGACAGCGATTCTGAACGCCAGAAATGACTGCGACTTGGCCACGGGAGCGGCAAACGCCTTCCCGACAGACCCGGTCGCAGTTTGTTTTTACACATTGTTAAATTCAGAAACAACTGTTTTCAAAGTCTCGTTTTCAAGCCTTATTTTACGCCCTGAGCTGTTTAGACTTACGTCAAGGTTCGCTCTGGCGTTCTCTGCCGGGGCAGTTGTTTCTATTTCATTGATTTTTTGTGAACATGACCCAGTTTCCATGGTATGACTCATACCCCGCGGGGATTCCCCACACCATTAATCCTGAAAAGTATCCCAGCCTGCCCGGGATGCTGGATGTAGTCGCGAAGAAATTCCCGGACCGGATCGGCTACAGCAACATGGACGTGGGTCTGAGCTACGCCAGAACAGCCGAGCTCTCCCGGGACATGGCCGCCTATCTGCAGAGTCTTGAAGGGCTCAAGCCGGGGGATCGTGTCGCCCTGATGATGCCGAACCTTCTGCAGTACATCGTTGCCGTGTTTGCCTGTCTGCGCGCCGGACTCGTGGTCGTGAACATCAATCCGCTCTACACCGCCCGCGAAGTGCACGAGACCCTGCTTGATTCGGATGCGAAAGCGATCATCATTATTGAAAACTTCGCCCGCACCCTGCAGAACGCTCTGCCCGGGACAAAGTGCAAACATGTGGTACTCACCGCTGTCGGGGATCTGTTCCCGTTTTTCAAGCGCACCCTTGTGAATTTTGTGATCCGCAAAGTCAAGAAGATGGTGCCCGCCTACAGTCTGCCCGGTGCAGTGAGCTTTAACGAGGCACTTGCCCGCGGCCGCCGTTCAGGGTTCAAACCCCACGAGATCAAAGCCACCGATATCGCCTTTCTGCAGTACACCGGCGGCACCACCGGCGTCTCCAAGGGGGCTATCCTGACGCACCGGAACATTCTGGCCAATATGGAGCAGGTCGGCACCTGGCTCTCGAGCACGTTTGAAGAAGGCAAGGAGACCGCACTGATCGCCCTGCCGCTTTACCATATCTTCTCGCTCACGGCCACACTGTGCTTCAGCGCATGGGGTGCCTCGCTCAACCTTATTACGAATCCGCGCGACATCAACGCACTTGCCAAGGAGTGCCACAAGTGGGACTTCTCGATCATCATCGGGGTCAACACGCTTTTTGCCGCCCTGCTTAACAATGACATCTTCTGCGCCCACAAATTCACCCGCCTGAAGATGACTGCCGGCGGCGGTACGCAGGTGCAGCGCGTGGTCGCAGAACGCTGGGCCAGACAGACGGGCTGCAACATTCTGGAAGCCTACGGTCTCACGGAATGCTCGCCCGGGGTCTGCGGCAACATTCCCAACAAGCCCTGGGACGGCTCTGTCGGCGTTCCGCTTCCCTCAACCGAGGTGTCCATCCGCGGGGATAATTTTGCCGATCTCGGTGTCTGCCCCGAAGGCGGCAACCCGGAGGACTACACCGGCGAGATCTGTGTCCGCGGTCCGCAGGTCATGCAGTGCTACTGGAACAAACCCGAGGAAACCGCTGCTGTCATGCGTGACGGCTGGCTTCGCACCGGTGACGTCGGCTACATGAACCACAACGGCGAAGTGTCGATCACCGACCGCAAGAAAGACATGATTCTCGTCTCGGGCTTCAACGTCTATCCCAATGAAGTGGAAAACGTGATTGCTTCGATGCCCGGCGTTCTCGAGGTGGGTGTCGTCGGCATGCCCAGCCCCAAGAGCGGGGAGCTTGTGCGTGCCGTGATTGTGCGCAAGGATCCCACCCTCACGGTTGATCAGGTGAAAGCCTACTGCCGCACCCAGCTGACGGCCTACAAGATGCCCAAGGACATCATCTTTGTCGACGAGCTGCCCAAGACCAACGTCGGCAAGATTCTGCGCCGTGAGCTGAAGAACCTCTAACGGCGGCGAGCGCAAAAATAAAGGCCCCGCAACATTGGCAGTGCTGCTGTTGCGAGGCCTTCTCTTTATTCTGAATCAGTTTTGCGGGGCTGCTTTTAACGTAACGGCCTTCCCGTCATACACGACCACTTCACCACCGCGAAGCTTACGGGTTTTTCGCGTTTCCACCTCCCCGTCAACCAGGATTTTCCCTTCGGCGATCAGTATTTTGGCCTGTCCGCCGGACTCGGCCCAGCCGAGAACCTTGAGTAATGCATCCAGCGTAATGAGTTCACCGCGGATCAAAAATTCTTCATTCATCAGAGTGTTTTATAACCTATATCAAATTTCAAACACCCCACTAGGGGGCTAATAGTGCCACAATTAACGATCCTATCAACATAGTGCCACTCTACAAGCTTGTATTGTGACAGATTTTCGTCACGTTCAGAGAGTTTCTGATGCTTAACGCCATTACGCTCATTTTACTTTTCCAGATCTGCGGGGAACTGATCAGCCGTGGGACGGGCCTGCCTGTGCCGGGACCGGTGCTGGGAATGATTCTGATGTTGATGGCCTTTTTCCTCAAGGATAACCTCATCGGTGTCATCCGTCCGACCAGTGGTGTGCTTCTCACGAACCTGTCGCTGCTGTTTGTGCCGGCCGGCGTCGGTATCATCCGTCAGGGAGAACGCTTTGCCAATGAAGGCCTGGGCATCTTTGCAGTGATCGTTATCTCCACCATCATCTCCATGGTGGTGACCGCCTACACGATCGTGCTTGCTCAAAAATTACTTCATATCAAGGAAGATTAATCATGGACCTGATTCTCTCTGTCTATGATCATCTCAAGGGCAACCCCGCACTGTGGATTGCTCTCACACTGGTTGCATTCACACTGGGGCACTGGGTTTACCGCGCCTCAAAGTTCCAGCCGCTGCTCAGCCCCATCATCGTGGCCGTCGTCACGATCATGTGCGTGCTGCTCATCTTCGGCATCCCCTATGAAACGTACTTCGCCGGTGCGCAGTTCATTCATTTCCTGCTTGGCCCGGCCACTGTGGCACTGGCAGTACCGATTTATGAACAGCGCCAGCGACTGGCTAAACTCTGGCTGCCGCTTGCCATCGGCATCGTTGTCGGCTGCTCCGTTGCTATTGTTTCCGTCGTTTTACTCGGCTGGGCGTTCGGTCTGAGCAGTCAGACGCTTATTTCCATGATTCCGAAATCCGTCACGACCCCGATCGCCATGGGCGTGTCTGAAACACTGGGCGGTCTGCCCGATCTGACCGCGGTTTTCGTGGTGATCACCGGCATCTTCGGCTCGATTGTCGGTCGCCCCATTATGCGTCTGGTGCGTATCCGTGCAGATCATGTGCTCGGTGTCTCCCTCGGTCTTACCGCTCACGGCATGGGGACAAGCGCTTCCTTCCAGGTCTCCGACAAGGCTGGTGCCTTCTCCGGTCTGGCCATGGGCATCAGTGGTGTGGTCACCGCTTTTCTTGCCCCGCTGCTCGCCATTCCGCTGATGAAGCTGCTTGGCATCTGAGTGCCTGCAGCACAGCAATAAACTGAGGGCGCCTTCCGTCAGGAAGACGCCCTCTTCTGGTTTCAGCTCCGGGTCCGGTTAGGAGAACACAAACGGACCGAGAATCGAGCAGACAGCAACCACCACAATCACACCGATGACATTGAGCAGGAACCCTGCCTTGACCATATCACCGATCTTCAGGCGGCCGGTACCGAACACAATAGCGTTAGGCGGCGTGGCCACCGGCATCATGAAGGCACACGATGCGGCAATGGCGGTCGTCACCAGCAGACCTTCCGGCGCCATGTTAAGACTGTCGGCGGCAGCAGAGATCAGCGGCATCATCGTCGCGGCCAGTGCCGTGTTGGACGTCACTTCGGTTGCAAAGGTCACGAGCGTTGCCACCCCGGCCATCATGGTCACTTCACCCGTTCCGGCGAAGATGCTGGCCTGAGCACCGATCAGTGCTGCGGCACCGGTCTTCTGGATAGCAGCTGCCATCGTCAGACCGCCACCGAAAAGCAGCAGCACGTCCCAGGCAACAACATCCTTGGTGGAGTTCCAGTCAAGGGCATGAATACCGCGCTTGATGTCCACAGGAATCATGAAGAGCAGAAGCCCCGCCCCCATGGCAATCACGGTGTCGGACATCGGCTTGAACGGCTTCATGCCGCCGATGTTCAGATCACGAAGAATCGGACCGAAAACCCAGAGAAGCGCAGCCGTCAGGAAGACGATGAGCACAATCACTTCGCCGCGGCTCATCTTGCCGAGCTTATGCAGTTCCTTTTTCACCCATTCACGGCCGCCGGGAATGGCTTCCATCTTGGCGGGGAAGAGCACTTTCACGAGAAGCAGATAGGCGATCGGAAGCAGGATGAGCGTCACAGGCAGGCCGAGTTCCATCCACTGCACAAACGTCACCGGTTCATGGTACGTCTGCTCGACAAAGCGGGCGTAAATACCATTGGGAGGCGAACCGATCAGTGTGGCCATACCGCCGATCGAGGCTGAGTAGGCGATACCGAGAAGCACGGCGACACCGAAGTTGCGCTCCTCTTTGGAAATTTCAGGAGAGTTCTGCGTGGAGCGGATCACCCCCATCACAGCCACAGCGATCGGCACCATCATGGCAGCCGTTGCCGTGTTGGACACCCAGGCCGAGAGGAATGCCGTGGCAAACATCAGGCCGAGAATCATCTGGTTGGGTTTCGTGCCGAACAGTGCGAGCATCGTCAGAGCAATGCGGCGGTCCAGATGCCAGCGGTGAATGGCAGCCGCCAGCAGGAATCCGCCCAGGAAGAGGAAGATCGTGCCAGAGGCATAATTGGACATGGCAGCCGCAGGTGTCGTGATCTGCAGTACAGGATAGACAACCAGCGGCAGCATGGCTGTAGCGGCAATCGGCAAAGCCTCAGTGAACCACCAGACGGCCATCCAGACCGTGACAGCAAGACAGGCCTTGCCTTCGTAAGAGAAGGCCACGACCTTGCCGGCTGCATCGTGATAACTGTCAGGCAATAGATAGAACGTCAATAACGCCAGAAGCGGGCCCACTAGGAGCGATATCGCACGTCCCTTCATGGACAATCCGCCAATTTCGATGTTGGATTCTGTCATGGAGCCTCCAAAGAATTGTTCTTATTCCCTTGTGCAGCCCTTTTACAAATGTAAAGAGTTGCGTTTGACTTGATAATAGTCAAAGACAAAACCCAATTCAATGAAAGAAGGAAGTAAAAGATCCCTAACTTTTTAACTGAAAATTCCGCAATGCGGAATTTTTTGGCGGTTTTTGTTCACTTCTCAGGAAAACTACCTAGATTTTTCCTCTTTCATACGACCCAAATTCCTGTTTTCAGGCGCTCCCACCGGTCGCGGATTAAATGTTTTTTTCTAACACCCGGATAGAGATAATTTTTCAAGTGCCTCGGCAACCGTTGAAAAGCGTGCCCGGCCGATACCGAGACCAAGCTCTCTGAGTACCAGATCAGGACGGTTTTTCCTTACTGCCGCAGCGCAGATGGCCTGAAAGAGCGCTTCGTAGGCTCCCCGTTCAATCGGTTCACCCTCCCAGTACCAGCCGGTGAAATTGTTCTTAAGACAGCGGGTGCCTGCAGGGCTGTAAGTCGTACAGACCACCGTATCCTGCATCTGTCCGTTCAGAGCCCAGTAGCGGGTCTGCTCATCCGCCCCTGATTCCTTACACGCGGCAAGTGCCGTGCCGAGCATAACGCCGCCGGCGCCGAGAACCGACAGTGCCTCGACCTGCTCCCGGCAGTAGATGCCGCCGCAGGCGATAACAGGCAGTCCGGTCACCTGGCTCAGAACCGGAACAAGGGTCATCAGACCGGCGCCCGGATGTGCGCTCTCCTCAAAGTGAAGCCGTACGCCGGCACTTTCACTGCCCTGAGCAATCAGAACCTGACACTCGGCCGAACGCAGCACCTTGGCCTCTTTGAGCGAGGTGCAGAACCCCATATTGACCACCCCGGCCGCCTGCAGTGCCTCAGCCTCCGGCTCCCGGAAACCGCCGTGCATGGCGATCATCGCCGCAGGTTTTTCACTCAGTGCTGCCTCAAAGCGCTCCTGATAGGTACTGCTTTCCTGCAGCCCGAGCACATTGCCGCTGTCAGCCTGCACACTGGCCGGCAGATCAAGCTCTTCAAGAAGGAAAGAGAGCTCATCGAGCAGGGCATCCACACCGGCCAGAGAGCGCGGTGTTTCATCAACATCAAGCGCGATGGCAAAAGGACGGGCTGTTTTCTCGCGCACCGCCCGGCAGTAAGCACTGATCTGCGCAGGCGACATCCGTCCCGCCGGAATCACCCCCAGGCCGCCCGCTTCGGAGACGGCAGCGACAAGCGCCGGCGTTGTCAGAGAGGGTAAAGGCTGGTTCATGACGGGGCGGTCGACGCCACAGAGAGCCGTGAAAGCTGTGCGAAGCGGGCTGGAATGATTCATAATGATGTGTGCTGTGATTAGGGTTTTTCCTAAGAAAAACGGATTGGAGAACTGTTGCAGTGTGATTTTACGCACTTTTTTCTCTCCTCCGCACGCCTGATACTTATTTCAACTCCATTTTTGTCTCCGGACACACACTAATGTCAAAGAAAACAGTCGTTGTCGGGCTCTCCGGCGGTGTTGACTCCTCAGTGAGCGCCTGGCTGCTCAAGGAACAGGGTTACGAAGTCATCGGTCTGTTCATGAAAAACTGGGAAGATGATGATGACAGCGAATACTGCTCCTCACGTCAGGACTTTATCGATGCGAGCAGTGTTGCTGACGTCATCGGTATCGACATTGAGGCGGTGAACTTCGCCCGTGAATACAAGGAACGCGTGTTCTCGGACTTTCTGCGCGAGTACAACGCCGGCCGTACCCCCAACCCCGATATTCTCTGCAATGCCGAAATCAAGTTCCGCGCCTTTCTCGACCATGCCATGGCCATGGGCGCAGACTATATCGCCACGGGACACTACGCGCGTGTGCGTCACACCGACCGTGGCGTACAGCTGCTGCGCGGTGTCGATCCCGGCAAGGATCAGAGCTACTTTCTGCACCGTCTGACGCAGGAACAGATCTCGCGTGTGATTTTCCCTGTCGGGGATCTCTACAAAACCCGCGTTCGCGAGATCGCCGCCGATCTGAAGCTGCCCAATGCACGGAAAAAAGATTCCACCGGCATCTGCTTTATCGGAGAGCGCCCCTTCCGCGAGTTCCTCAGCCGCTATCTGCCGACACACCCCGGTCCGATCAGAACCCCTGACGGCAAAGTGATCGGTGAGCATATCGGGCTCTCCTTTTATACGCTCGGCCAGCGCAAGGGCATCGGTATCGGCGGGACGAAGGACTCCACAGGCGAGCCGTGGTTTGTGGCGCGCAAGGACCTCAAGAGCAATACGCTCTGGGTCTGCCAGGGGCATGATCACCCGTGGCTGCTCTCTCATGAGCTCACTGCCGTACACCCGAGCTGGATCAGCGGATCGGCACCCGACATTACAGAAACAGTAACCGTGAAAACGCGTTACCGCCAGAGTGACGGCGCCTGCCGGCTGCTCTCAGACAGTGCGGATGCGTTTACGCTCGGATTTGATGATCCGCAGTGGGCTGCCACCCCCGGACAGAGCGCTGTTCTCTACCAGGGAGATGTGTGCCTGGGCGGCGGATTTATCGATAAGGTGAAAAACTGACCGACAGTAGTGGCTTACCAGCCACCCGGGAGCTGATAAAACAAGAGGCCGCCTGCTTAGCGCTGCGGCCTCATGTTTTTTGTCCACGGAGAGTGTTCCCTGATCAGCTCTGAGCTTTCTGAGCTTCGCGGGCGGCACGTTTCTCGGCAATTGCCTTCATCTTTGCCTTGCCCCAGAAGTGCCCGATGATAATCACCAGCAGAGCACCGATCACACAGGCCGGATAGTGAAGCGTAAAGCTCAGCTCAGGCCAGCGCTGGGTGATAAAGCCGTCAGAGGTAACCATGCCGCCGGCAATCCAGCCAAGCAGACCGGCACCGAAATAAATCACCACAGGGAACCGGTCAATCAGTTTAAGAACCATCTGCGAACCGAAGACGATAAACGGCACAGAAACGAGCAGACCGAAAACCACAAGAAGCGTCTGATGCGCTTCGTGAGCCTGCTGTGCAGCACCGGCAATGGCGATCACGTTGTCAAAACTCATCACGAGGTCCGCAACGATGATGGTCTTAATGGCACCGAGCAAACGATTGCTACCTTCAATATGCTCATGCCCTTCATCTTCCGGAAGAAGCAGCTTGGCCCCGATCCAGATCAGCAGTACACCGCCCGTAACCTTCAGCAGCGGCAGATCCAGGAGCATCACTGCAAAGACAATCAGTACCACACGAAGTGCGATGGCACCGGCTGTGCCCCAGATAACCCCTTTTTTACGCTGATGCTCCGGCAGATTTCGGCAGGCAAGCGCAATCACGACCGCATTGTCCCCGCCAAGCAGGATGTCAATCATAATAATCTGGCCAACCGCAGCCCAGTGCAGGTTGACCAGCAAATCATAGAGGTATTCCACCAAAATAATCTCTCCAATAGGTAGCTGTCAGGAGATTGATTGTAGCAAAGAGCGGCGGGTTTGTCGGGAAAAATACTTGACATAACGCGAGGTTATGTTCAATCCCAAAATCCCTGCGCGTCAGGATCTTCCACCTTTCCGCGGATGACCTGATTGATCGAGCTCATTGAAAATCCGCGGTACAAAAGATACCGGATCTGCCGGTCTCTCTCTTTGGGTGAATCGGGCAGTTCGCGAAAACGCTTCCGCCATACCCGATATGCCCGAACCTCCTCACTGTCCTGGATTTCGTCAAGCGCATTCCTGACAGTCTCCTCGGAGACACCGAGCTGACGCAGCTCACCCCGGATCCGGCGGTTGCCGAGCTGCTGGGCACGCACCCGGGCACGCCCGGCAGCAAAACGTTCATCCGAGACATAACCGAGGGATTCCAGTCTTTTGAGACATTCGTCGATCTCCTCTGCACTCACCTCCGGATTGGCTCGGCTGAGCCGGCTGCGCAGCTCCTTTCGGGAATACTCACGCCGGCTCAGATAGCCGATCGCCTGGGCATTGAGACTCGGTTTTTCTTGAGGGGCGCGACGGCGCTTCTCGCGCGTGCCTTTTTTCGAACGCTCCTCATGCGAGAAAAGGGAGTCGAACGGGACGCGTTCAACCCCTTCGTCCCCGGCAGCTGCAGGTGCTTCGACCTGCGGCATCTGCCGGCAGCGGCGCACGGCAGGCTGTCGTGGGTGACCTGCAGACTCCTTCTCATCCTCAGCCGGTATGACCCGCAGTGAGGCCGGAATCTCACGGGCAATCGGATCTCTGTCAAGGGAGGGAGACGGGGTTACCGGTGCAACCGGCGCCGGGCGCACTGCGTCCGCTTCAAAGAGCGATCCGTCATCACCCCAGACAAATACCACACCCTGTTCATCAGCTTTCTTTTTCACGCGTCACTCTGCTCTTAACAGTCTGGGCACCCGGATTGTCCGGATGCCCAGTCATATCAGCCTATATCAGTATTCAACATCGTCGAGCACCGGCTGTTCATCATCGTCAGGTACCACTTCGGATTCCACATCCGAGGACACCGTGGTGGTGTGAACATTCTTGAGCTCGCGGATCTTCTTCTCGAGCGTCTGGGCCACTTCAGGATTTTCCTTCAGGAATTCCCTCAGGTTGTCCTTACCCTGGCAGCGGTGACCTTCACAGGTGTACCAGGCGCCGGACTTCTCGATAACATTGAGGTCGGTACCGATGTCGATCAGTTCGCCCATGCGGGAGATACCCTCGCCGTAAAGAATGTCAAACTTGGCTTCCTTAAACGGAGGCGCCACTTTGTTCTTGACCACTTTCACGCGGGTTTCGTTGCCGATAACCTCTTCACCTTTCTTGATGGCGCCGACACGACGGATATCCAGACGCACAGAGCTGTAGAACTTCAGTGCGTTACCGCCCGTGGTGGTTTCCGGATTGCCGTAGCCGCCGATCTTCATACGGATCTGGTTGATGAAGATAACCATGGACTTGGTACGCGTGATGGACGCGGTCAGCTTGCGCAGTGCCTGAGACATCAGACGGGCCTGCAGACCGGGGAGCGCATCACCCATTTCGCCTTCAATTTCACTGCGCGGCGTCAGGGCGGCCACAGAGTCAACCACGATCAGGTCAACCGCACCGGAGCGCACCAGAGAGTCAGTAATTTCAAGCGCCTGTTCACCCGTGTCAGGCTGCGAGAGCAGCAGATCCTTCATCTGCACCCCCAGACGCTGGGCATACTTCACATCAAGCGCATGTTCCGCGTCAACGAATGCACAGGTTCCGCCGATTTTCTGCATCTCGGCAATCACCTGCAGCGTGAGGGTTGTCTTGCCGGAGGATTCCGGGCCGAACACTTCAATCACACGGCCACGGGGAAGACCGCCAACGCCCAGCGCGAGGTCAAGGCCGAGAGACCCGGTGGAGACAACTTCGATGTCCTCAGGCGTGACATCGTCATCCATGCGCATAATCGCGCCCTTACCGAACTGCTTTTCAATCGCAGCCAGGGCAACCTTCAGTGCCTTGGCGCGCTGTTCACCCTCGAGACGTTCAAGTCGGGGGGCATCTTTTTTAGACGTGGCCATAGTTATTAACTCCAACGGAAAACGAATATCATTGACAATAAAGCCAACATCAATTCTTTGGATCACATGAATATCCTAAACAATCAAAAACGATATTGCAAGCTCTAAATATCAATATGTTACGTTTTCGTGTTCCAGCGATATATGTTATATGATGCCTGAAATCTCAATGGAAATCCAGATATACTTTGTTGGTGTTTACCCTATCAACTTTAACAAAAGTTCCACTATAAGGAATTTTTAGCAAAAATCTACCTCTATAGACCTATGTTCAGGATCAAAAAACCGTGTTTCAGAATGATCCATCCCAAAAAAGCGCTACACTCTTGACAAAAACTGAAATCTCGTGCAAAATTTCTTCCCTTAGTAGTTCATTGGCGCTTTCGTGCTAATGCCTGAACGGGTCGTTAGCTCAGTTGGTAGAGCAGCGGACTTTTAATCCGTTGGTCGTGAGTTCGAGTCTCGCACGACCCACCAAAATCTACTACAATACAGTTTCTCGGGAACGTAGCTCAGCTGGTAGAGCAGCGGACTCTTAATCCGTCGGTCCAGGGTTCGAATCCCTGCGTTCCCACCAAGTTCCTATATGTCCCGCCCGCTCCGGTAATCTGCAAAGAAGACTGTGCGGGCGTTGTTGTATCCAGCCCTGCCTAGCTGTTGAGGTAATACCTCAATGATTCCCTTTTTCCTTCATACCTTAAACGGTTTCAGCGGGTACACTGTCACACAGCATATTGTTTCGAGAACCCTATTCTCAAGTTGCCAGACACAATGATTAAACTAGAAAACATCACTCAATCCTATACCACGCCTGAAGGTCGGGAATTCAAGGCGCTGGACAATGTCTCTCTGGAGATCAAGGCCGGGGAGATTTTCGGCATTATCGGCCGCTCCGGCGCAGGCAAGAGCACACTGGTGCGCTGTATTAACCTGCTCAACCGCCCGACTGAAGGCAGTGTTACCGTCGACGGCAAGAACCTGATGGCACTTTCCGAAGAGGAGCTGCGCAACACACGCCGCTCGATCGGCATGATTTTCCAGCACTTCAATCTTCTGAGCTCCAGAACGGTTTACGACAATGTCGCTCTGCCGCTTGAGCTCGTCGGCACCCCTGCTGACAAGATCAGAGAAAAGATTGAGCCGCTGCTTGAACTCGTCGGTCTCTCGGAACACGCCCACAAATATCCCTCCCAGCTCTCGGGCGGTCAGAAGCAGCGTGTCGGCATTGCCCGTGCGCTCACCAACGATCCCAAGATCCTGCTCTCGGACGAGGCGACCTCCGCACTCGACCCTGAAACCACCACTGCCACGCTGGCACTGCTCAAGCGAATCAACAAGGTGCTCGGTCTCACGATTGTGATGATTACCCATGAAATGCAGGTTGTGAAGGAAATCTGTGACCGGGTGGTGGTGATGAACTACGGCAAGATCGTCGAATCGGGGGCAGTGACCGATATCTTCCTCGCGCCGCAGCACGAAACCACCAAGGCTCTCATCGGCAACGTGATGGCCCGTGACATGCCGGCCTCCGTACACGAAACACTCCGTCGCGCCCGTGCTGCGCATGCTGATCCGGACTACGTCCATCTGCTGCGTCTGGCTTTCCGCGGCGACCGTGTCACACAGCCGACCATTTCGGAGTGCTCTCGCCGCTTCAATCTTGACTTCAATATTCTGCGCGGCTCCGTGGACGATATCCACGGCACCATGCTCGGTACCCTTACCGTCATGATCGAATGCGAGCCGAGTATCTATATTCAGGCACTGGCCTTTATCCGTGAACAGGGCGTTATTGTTGAGGAGCTGACTGATGTCCAATAATTTAATGCTGATGATCTGGGAATCCACACTCGATACGCTCCTCATGGTGCTTGTTTCGGGCGGTATCGGTGCGCTTTTCGGGATTCCGCTCGGGATTCTGCTTTTCATTACCGATCGCAAATCCTTTCTCCCGATGCCCGCGTTCAATACGATTCTCGGCACGCTGATCAACGCACTGCGTTCCGTGCCGTTTATCATCCTGCTGGTTGCGATTATTCCCTTTACCCGTCTCGTGGTGGGGTCCTCGATCGGCACGGCTGCGGCCATCGTTCCGCTCACGCTTGCCGTGGCGCCGTTTATTGCACGTATTGTCGAAACCAGTCTGCGTGAAGTCGATAAAGGACTTGTGGAGGCTGCTCAGGCAATGGGAGCCACCAATCTGCAGATCATTACGAAGATTCTGCTCCCCGAGGCACTTCCCGGTATTGTGGCCGGCCTGACAATCTCCGTGATCAGTCTGATCGGTTACTCCGCCATGGCCGGTGCCGTGGGGGGCGGCGGTCTCGGTGACCTCGGTATCCGCTACGGCTATCAGCGCTTCATGCCTGAAGTGATGTGGACTGTTGTGCTTGTGCTGATCGTGCTTGTTCAGAGCATCCAGTCTCTGGGCGACTGGCTCGTTCGCAAGCTCTCGCACAAGTAAGCGCTCTGCGAAGGCGCTGTTATCCCGGGCTCTGAAAATATTTTTTTCAGGGCCCGTCTTTTCTAACAGCACGGCAGCTCAATGCTAGAATCAATTTTTCAGGCTGAGCCTTTTCTGAGACCTCTTGAAACGCACATCATGGATCCACATTCTCACGACCACACGCCGTCCCCCGTGCTTGAATACTCCTCCAGGACATTCAACCACGTCATTACCTATGTTCAGGCTTTTACGCTCATCGCGATCGGTATCGCCACTATTGTGGGCATCTCCTCGCAGATTCTGATCATGGTCGACAACCGCATGGCCAGTCTCGGCGATCTGCTGCTGCTCTTTCTGTACATCGAGATCCTTTCGATGATCAAAGGCTCGGCACTCGGTATCCGTGAAATTCCGATCCGTACCCCGGTGGCGCTCGCCATTGTGGCCATTGCCCGATTCTTCGTGGTTGACGTTGAACACATGACACCGACATTCATGGTACTCACGGCAGCCTCAATCCTGATTCTGGTCATCGCACTCTGGGTGCTCAGTACCGTTAAAGAGCGCCACTAGAGAGCGGGACATACTGCGGCGGATTTCACCACAGCTTTCTAAATCGTGGTAGAATTCGCCCACAATGCGGGTGTAGCTCAATGGTAGAGCAATAGCTTCCCAAGCTAAAGACGAGGGTTCGATTCCCTTCACCCGCTCCAGCTGTTTATCCCGGATCTTCCCGGGTCTGCCGTATCCGCCGTATAGCTCTCTGTACAGGCGGTTCTTTTATTTTCCACCCCCTACGTTGGTATTTTTGCCATGGACACCACCGATAAACCCGAGCTGACTCCCGAGGAGTTAGAGGCGCTCAAAAACCGCCACATCCGCTCTTTTGTCATGCGTCGCGGACATATCTCCGCCGCACAGAAACGTGCTCTGGAAGAGTCACTGCCGAAATACCAGATTGAATACACACCCGAAGCCCTTAATCCGGCTGAGATTTTCGGGCGTCAGGCGCCCACGGTTCTCGAAATCGGGTGCGGTATGGGGGAAACCACGGCGGCAATTGCCGAGTCACGGCCCGATGTGAACTTCATCGGCTGCGAGGTCTTTGTGGCCGGTGTCGGCGCGCTGGCCAAACTCCTTGATGAGAAAGGACTCAGCAATGTGCGTATCATCCGTCATGACGCAGTGGAAATCGTGCGCGACATGATTGCCGATAACAGTCTTGACGGGGTGCATATTTTCTTCCCGGATCCCTGGCGTAAAGCCCGTCACCACAAGCGCCGCCTCGTGGCGCAGCCTTTCATCGGCATGCTGGCCTCTAAGATCCGTCCGGGCGGGTATCTGCACTGTGCCACAGACTGGCAGAATTATGCCGAGCAGATGATGGAAGTGCTCTCGGCTGAACCGCAGCTTGAGAACCTGCACGGTGCCGGCAACTGGAGCCCGGTAATGGGCAATCCGCTGTGCGAACGTCCCCGTACAAAATTCCAGGCTCGCGGGGAGCGGCTCGGCTACGGGATCTGGGATCTCGTATTCACCAGAAAATAATCTTTCTTACAGCAAAAAAACCGGCGCTCACCGCGTCCGGTTTTTTTGTTCAGAACGTTACGATGCCGGCAAACCAGCCCGCGAGAAGCAGCAGCCCGAAGATAATCCGGTACCAGCCGAAAGGCCGGTAGTCATGGCGGGAGACAAATCCGATCAGCCACTTGACTACAGCAAGAGCACTGACAAACGAGACAACCAGACCGATCAGAAAGATTTCCACCGACAGATCACTCTGCAGAAGCGTCTCGCGGGACTTCCACAGATCGTAGACACTGGCCCCGAGAATTGTCGGTATGGCAAGGAAGAAGGAAAACTCGGTTGCGGCTTTTCGGGAAAGACCGAGCAGCAGGCCGCCGATAATGGTTGAACCCGAGCGACTTGTGCCCGGAATCATGGCAAAACACTGTGCCACACCAACCCCGAAGGCCTGAGCATAAGTCAGATCCTTCATCTCTTTCACTCGCGGACGGTAATCCGGTCGGGAGGCGCGCCTCTCAATCCAGAGCAGAACAATTCCGCCCAGAATGAGCATCACCACTACCGTGCCGATGTTGAAAAAATGCGTCTGGATAAAGTCGGCAAAGCAGAGTCCGACAGCAACAGCCGGCACGAAGGCGATGATCGTGTTGATTGCCAGGCGCTGCTCCTCACCGGAGGTGAACAGATTGCGGAGAATATTCCATATCAGCGTCCGGTAGTACCAGCACACGGCAAAGATGGCTCCCGCCTGAATGGCGACCAGAAACGTGTTAACCCCGGCATAGCCGTCAAATCCGATCCACTTCGACGCAATAATCAGGTGCCCTGTGGAACTGATGGGCAGAAACTCGGTCAGTCCCTCCACAATGCCCAGCACTACCGCCTGGAGAGCCTCCAGAAGTGACATATATCCTCCAAATCCTGTTCACTTTTCTGATGCGTCGAAAATAAGAACCGTTTATCCGTTCTCTAGTGGCGCTTTTGCTATTATGCAGATCCGATGTAAGACTTTCGGTCTTTAACAAACACTCTTACAAAAGCTCTCTTTTTTTACGGGCAGAATCTATGACAAATCTTACCGACAATAAGTTTATCGAAGAAATGCAGGAACGCCTCGAAGCCATTCCCGGTGATTCTGCAATGGATGCCGGCGTTCTCGACGGTTTTCTCACGGGCTGCCTGCTGAATCCGGAAAAGCCCTCCTTCGAAGGAATTCTGCCCTATGTCTTTGATGAAGAGGGCGATCCGGCCAGTGTGCCCGATGACACGCGTCTGACTGATCTGATCAAAGCGCGCTATGACCAGATTCTTGCAGCCCTTCAGGCCGGCAACGGACTTGATCCGGTCATTTTCCCCGTGGTTGACGAAAACGACAACCCCATCGAGGAAGGCGATGACATTCACGAGTCAATTGAGCCCTGGAGTACCGGTTTCCTCGGTGCCTTCTCTCTGTGGCCCGATGACGTGATGCTCTCAGAGGACGATGAAAACTACCTGTACGCCATCAGCGCACACGTGGATCCGGAATACTTCAAAGAAGAGTTCCCCGAAGAGCTCTATCCGCTCTATGAGGAGGCCCGCGCCAGATACACCCGCCTTGATGAGGCGCTTTACGCAGTCGTGGAAGCCGTCTTTATGCTCAAGAAGTCGCTCCAGCCCAACGTGCCGGTTCGCAATACCGAAAAGGTCGGCCGAAATGATCCCTGCCCCTGCGGCAGCGGGAAAAAATACAAGCAGTGCTGCGGGAAAAACTGATATCCCGCCTCCTGCCGGGACTGCCGTACAGAAGGTGCGGCAGTCTTTTTTTACAGCCCGGGCGCATCGAGAAAGCGCGCCGGATGCAGACACTTAGAGAGGCTTTTCCCCAGTACAGAAGGTCGGTTGAGTATCTGAGAAACAAGCTCCTCAACACAGGCCAGCCCCCAGGTCAGTCCTCTGGAGCCGAAAGCCGTGCACATCCAGAGACCTTTTCGAACCGGAATTTTCTCCAGTTCCGGCTTCCCGCGGAATTGCATCTCCCGGTAGCGCTGCAGATCGAAGGCTGCACCGACAAGCGGCATTCTGTCGCGTGTAACCGCTCTGATGCCGGCATAAAAAGCCGGTGTGGCATATCTGTGCACCGCCAGCCCGGGAAAAAGTGACTGCAGCAGGGAAAGATTGTGCGCGAGCGCCTCTTTGTCGCTGAGCGGATGCTCCTGGTGCTCATAGGTTGCGCCAACCGCCGCGAAATCCTCACCGAGCTTCGCAAAATACCCCCTGCCTGTGAGTGCCACACTCGAAGGAAGGTTTTCCGGGGAACGGGTAAGCAGGCTGATACGCCCTGCCAGTCCGCTCAGTCCGAGGGAGTCCTGCGGCACGCCCATCACGGCCGGCGTTTCTCCGGCCGTACAGAGCACTACCGCATCAAAGGGCATCACATCGCCTGCGCGTTCCACCAGCCAGCCGTCGTCGCCTTGCCTGACAGAGACGGGCTCTGCGGCGTATACCGGCACGGCTGCCTTCCCGATCAGTTCCCGGCAGAAACGCCCTGCGGCAAGCAGACCGGCGCGTTCATAAAACCAGCCGCCCTCGGCAAGATCCGCCCCGGTTAGCGAAGATAGCTCCCGGGCGGAGCATAGCCGGGCAAAATGTTCCGGCATCGGGAAGGGTTCCCCGGCAGCAACGCTCTGCCGCCAGAGGTCATACTCCCCGTCATCAGTCGCCATATCCGCCACACCGCAGGCATGAAAGCAGGCGGGAAATTTTTCAAGCAGCCCCACCAGCAGAGAAAAACCGCATCTGGTGAGGCGAAAGAGCGGATTATCCGATCGCTGCCAGTGAGGGTGCACCAGTCCGCAATACAGTGCGGAGGCTCCTGCGCCGGGAACCGGTGCCGCATCAAAAACACTGACCCGGCAGTTTTCCTCCGCCAGACGGTAGGCAAGAAGACTGCCGGCAATCCCTGCACCAATCACCGCAATGTGCCCGGGCGCCGGTTCTGGCGGGCTGCTTCGCGCCCCTTTCAGAGTAAAGCCCTCAGCCGGCGAACCGGTCAGAAAAGCAGGAACTGCACTGTCACTGCCGGTTGTGCGAATCCTGGTTTTCGCGTGGCAGAAGGCTCGCCACTGCGCTGCCTCAGCAGGATCGGCAATCCAGATTTCATCAGCTTTTGAAGAAATCTCCCTCTTAAGGGAGTCTTTAGGAAAATGATAAAAATAAAGGGGTCCCCTGTCCGAGGAGACCCGGCTGATGCCACTGATCGAGAAGAAAACCGGCTGTTGAGAGGCCTTAACCCAGCCGAGCCTGCAGGCACAGGACCAGGCTTCACCCGCGGGCATGGCGAGCACCCATTGTGCACAGGCGGGCGCCTGCTCTGCAGCATGCGCCCAGAGCCCGGGATCGGCGGAGGTAAGGAAAATAATCGTCATGGCGAACTATAGAAAAAACGGGAGACCTGACTCGCGCCAATCTCCCGCTGTTTTAACGCACTCCCGGTCAGTGCTTCAGAGGTTTGAAGCGCAGACGCTTCGGTGCGGCAGCCTCTTCGCCCAGACGGCGGCGCTTGTCTGCTTCGTACTCGTTGTAGTTCCCGTCAAAGAACACCACCTGCGAGTCGCCTTCAAAGGCGAGAATATGCGTGGCGATACGGTCAAGGAACCAGCGGTCATGCGAGGTGACAAGCGCACAGCCGGCAAACTCAAGCAGTGCCTCTTCCAGAGCGCGGAGTGTTTCCACGTCAAGGTCATTGGACGGTTCGTCAAGCAGCAGCACATTGCCGCCGGCCAGAAGGGTCTTGGCCAGATGCAGACGGCCGCGCTCACCGCCGGAGAGCGTACCGACGAGCTTCTGCTGATCGCCGCCTTTGAAATTAAAGCGGCCGAGATAGGCGCGTGAGCTCATCGTGAACTTACCCACCTGCAGGATATCCTGACCGTCGGCGATCGCATCAAAAGCGGTTTTGTCATTGGGCAGCGAGTCACGCATCTGATCAACTGCGGCCAGCCGAACCGTCGAACCGATTTTGATTTCACCGCTGTCAGGCTGTTCCTTGCCGGTGATCATCTTAAAGAGCGTGGACTTACCGGCACCGTTCGGACCGATAACCCCCACAATAGCGCCGGCGGGGATTTTGAACGAGAGATTGTCAATCAGCAGTCGTTCACCGAACCCCTTGCTCACACCACAGAACTCGATAACATCCTTACCCAGACGTTCGGCCACGGGGATGAAAATTTCATTGGTTTCGTTGCGCTGCTGGTATTCAACGCTCGAAAGTTCCTCAAAACGCGACAGACGTGCCTTGGATTTGGCCTGACGCCCCTTGGGGTTCTGACGGACCCACTCGAGCTCGTGCTTGATGGCCTTCATGCGGGCATCTTCCTGACGCTTTTCATTCTCGAGACGCTTTTCCTTCTGATCCAGCCAGGAGGAGTAGTTGCCGTGCCAGGGGATACCCTCGCCACGGTCAAGCTCCAGAATCCATTCAGCAGCGTTGTCAAGGAAGTAGCGGTCATGCGTCACCGCCACCACCGTGCCGGGGAAGCGGTGCAGGTAGTGTTCGAGCCACTCAACGCTTTCCGCGTCAAGGTGGTTTGTCGGTTCGTCAAGCAGCAGCATATCCGGGCGCGAGAGCAGCAGACGGCACAGCGCCACACGGCGTTTTTCACCGCCGGAAAGCACACCGATTTTGGCGTCCCAGGGCGGCAGACGCAGAGCGTCAGCCGCAATTTCCATCTGTGTTTCCACATTGGTGCCGGCCGTGGCAATGATTGCCTCCAGACGGGCCTGCTCGGCAGCAAGCGCATCAAAGTCGGCATCGGGTTCGGCATAGGCGGCATACACGGCATCGAGTTTTGCCTGCGCCTGAATCACCTCTCCCATTCCCTCCTCAACTGTCTCACGGACAGTCTTTTCGGGATCGAGCTGAGGCTCCTGCGGCAGATACCCGATATTGAGACCGGGCATCGGAATGGCTTCGCCTTCAATATCCGTATCCACACCGGCCATGATTTTGAGCAGTGTGGACTTCCCGGCCCCGTTCAGACCGAGCACACCGATCTTTGCACCGGGGAAAAAGGAGAGACTGATATCCTTGAGAATCTGACGTTTCGGGGGCACGATTTTGCCCACGCGATTCATCGTAAAAACGTATTGAGCCATACTTAAATCATTAGATAAAGCGGATCCCGCTCCGTTGTCAGGAGCCGGGCAGTTGGTTCAGAAGAGAAAAAGAGAAGACCGCACGGGAGCGGACACAGCCGCCATCTTGGCGACGCTGCCGGACCGTGCAGAGGCACGGCCACAGTTTAGCCAAAACTCTTATTGTCTTGGTCTCACCGGGCGGAAATCTTTTGCACTCACACCCGATATATGCAAAAAGCGCGAAATCTCGCGCTTTCTGCTCACCGGTCATGTCCTGCTCTGTGCGATCAGGGCATCTGCAGACCGCCGGAGGGAGGCGCCTGGAAGCCGGGCATACCCGGCGTGACGATCTGATTGGCCTGTTCACGGCGCAGCGCCTGAATACGGTCAATCGTATCCTTGATACCGGCCTTGGCAGCTTCACCGTAACCGGCGACAGCCTCAGCAACGGTCTGTGCCGGAATTTCAAACGAAATCGGCAGCGGACCCATCTGCGTCATCAGATTGGTTTCCCCGAGGAAAATCATAGGACGGCTGGTATCACGGGCACCTTCGGCAGTGATCGGCGTCAAAACATGAATGGTGCCGACCTTGCGGTCAGTAATAATTTCTTCGTTGTAAAGGTTGGCGACATCCATCTGCGGATTGATATCGTCAAGCGTTTCTTCAGCCATGAAGTACTCCCGTTAAAAAATAACTGTTTCAAGTGCGACAGTTTAGCGGTAAATCATTACCGGGATGCGAGAATGTGTAAGGACTTTTTGAGCCTCGCTTCCCAGAAGAACGGCAGCAAGTCCTTTGCGGCCGTGACTTGCCATATAAACCATATCGCATCCTGTCTTGTCAACCTGCTCAACGATGGCCTCAGCCGGTGAGAAGCTCTTGACAGCAAGTGTGGAGCAGACCACACCGGCCTCGTCGCAGATTTCCTTTGCTTTTTCCAGTCGCTTCTGAGCCTCGCCCGTCACACGTTCATCGTACTGTTCGATCGACTCGGGCCGATACTCTGAGAGATTGGTATAGGAATACGGCTCGACGACCGTCAGCAAAACCATGGTTGCGCCCAGCGGTTTGGCCAAACGTGCCGCACCACCGACAGCCTTAAAGGAAACGTCTGACCCGTCCACGGGTACCAAAATTCGTTTAAACATCCTCATCTCTCCAAACTTTCGTCATCACCGGCCTCATACCTTTACCGGAATCCGGATTCCGGCTTGTGGCGGACGGCTGATTGAGGAGCGCGTTATGTTTTTTGTGCATTGCCGGCGCTCCCGTTAGAGCAATTATAAAGTCAGAAGCACAGATCATCGACGCCAAGTATGTCGTTGACGACGATAGCGGCAAGCCGCAGACCCACACTGCCGGTCACCATCACCGCGGAACCGAATCCGATGCGCGCATCGGGCTCTGCACCGATAGCAAGACAGTTTTCCGCCGTCGGCTGGTAGAGCGGCTCGTCACTGTAGATCGCGGGAATACCGAATTTACTGGAGCGCCCCAGGGTGGCATTCCCTCTCGGGAAGCCGTGCTGCTTACGCAGGAAGGTGCGCAGCTTTGAGAGCAGCGGATCACCCTTGACACGGGCAAGATCTGCACAGCGCAGACGGAACGGATCACGTCGGGCCGAGGCACCACCGGAGACGGCGATCTTCACCCCCTTCTGGTGTGCTTTTGCGACCAGAATAGTTTTCCCGTGAAGGTCATCAATGCAGTCAAGAACCCAGTCTAGCGGTTCAGAAAAGAAAGTTTCAATATTGTCTTTTGTGATGAAGTCCGTCCGGATTTTGAGATCCAGATCCGGGTTGATCAGCATCAGTCTGTCACGAAGTGCCTCAGCCTTATATCGGCCATAGTTACCCTCGAGCGCATGAAGCTGACGATTCGTATTCGACATGGCGACTGTATCACCGTCCACAAGTGTGAGATGTCCGACGCCAGAGCGAGCCAGAGCCTCTGCAGCCCAGCTCCCTACTCCCCCAAGGCCTACGACCATGACACGAGCATTTTTCAGCTGAGTCAGACCAGCCTCTGAATAGAGTCTGGCCAGGCCGCCAAATCGACGCGGGTCTGAGGTGGTTGCCATAAATTTCTCCTAACCAGTTTTTCTGTTTTTGCACGAGTGTGTGCAAAAATTGAAAAATCAATTTTTCAGTTTTTGTTCAGGTGCGATCAAAAATCGAAAAATAAAAAATCCAAAAAACTTTTGTTCTAAGGCAAAAAACGCTTAAATTTCTTTCGTTTTCTGTTCAAAAACACGTCAGCACCGGTGACGAATCCTGACGAAGGGAGTACATTGTACTTAACGAAAGTTTTTTATCCCTTATCTGTTTCACAGAAATCTGATAGACAGCTTTCATCACTGAACCAACCTATTATGGACAAAACCAGAGTGTCCGATCAAGGAGTCCCGTATGCGTATTCTTGTTCCTGTTGACGGTAGTGAAAACAGCCTGCACGCCATTGAATTTCTTACCACCCGTACCACGCTCTCAGGAAGCAATCCGGAAATTGAACTCCTGAATGTGCAGCTCCCGCTGCCCGCCCGCGCCTGCCGCCTTGTCGGTCAGGACGCCCTCGCCCGCTACTACGAAGACGAGGCGGAAAAGGTTCTTGAGCCCGTGCGCCGCAAGATGAAAGAAGTCAACTTCAAGGCCAATGAAACGTTCGTTGTCGGCGAAGCCAGTGAATCCATCGCTGCGGAAGCGGAAAAGACCAAAGCTGACCTGATCGTCATGGGTTCTCGCGGCCAGAGCGCTCTGAAGGGCCTCTTCTTCGGTTCTGTCTCCAACGGGGTGCTTGCCAAGACCACCTGCCCTGTGCTGATGCTGCGTGACAAACCCGCGCCTGAAACGGATGCGCTGCGTGTGGGTATCGCCGTGGACGGTTCCAAGTTCGGCCGTGCAGCCGTGCGCTATGCGCTCAAACACATCTCGCTGTTCGGTACCGGTGCGCAGTTCTACCTCATCAATGTGGTGAGCGACTACGCCGGCGCAGTGATGCCCGACATGTCCGGCATGGCGCTTCCTGCCCTCTCTGAAGAGGAAGTGCTTGAGCTGCAGAAGGACGAGTTCAATGAAGCGGTTGAACCGTTGCGTCCGCTCTTTGCCAAAGCAGCGATCCAGCCCAAGGAGGTTTGCCTCGTCGGTAACGCCGGTGACGAAATCTCGGCCTATGCCAAGCGCCGCAAACTTGACCTCGTTGTGATGGGTTCGCACGGCTACGGCCGCTTCAAATCCGCCATCATGGGTTCGACCGCCACACGTATTGCTGCCACCAGCAATGTGCCGCTGCTCATTATCCGCAACGCATAATGCGCACCCGTCTCCGGCGGACTCACAAAGGAGCCCCGCCGGAGCGGCATAACACAGAGACCTCGCTGTGCTTTGGTGAGGTCTCTTTTTGTTTTGCACGTCTCTCAGGCGCACTATGACAGGCTTTGAGAGACTTCCGGGAAAAAAGATTTCACTATTTCGATTTGAGAAAAACGCGCTTTTTTGCTATCTTTCACCCCTGCTTTTGCAAACATCCCTAAAATAGGGGATGCGTTAACCCTCTTCTCGAATGGCTTCTGATGCCATCCTGATTTTGTGACAGACAGCGATGATTAAAAAAACGACAACCTACGCCGGCGTTGACTACTCTCAAACCGCAGACAACAACGACATTTATTCGTCTTCTCACACGGCTGGATCCACGTCCACCCGCTCAGGAGCATCTGCTCAGAACACCCTCACCGGTGCCGGCTCTCCGATCCGCGTCTTTCTTGCCCATGAGTCCATGACCGAGTGCCGCCGCATTGTCGGTCTGCTGAGCCCCTGTACTGACATGGTGGTTGTCGGTTATGCAACAAGTCTCTCCGAGCTGGAAATGGCTGTTCATGTCCGTCACGATATCGATGTGCTGATCACGGATGTTCTGCTGCACAAGCAGGATACGACCCGGCTTTTCCTCTCGGCCAAAGAGAAAAATCCCGAACTCAACGTGCTCTGCCGCACGGACTGTGAAAACGAGGAAATCGTCTTCACCGCAATCCAGAACGGCGCCACTGGCTATATTCTGCGCAGCTCCGGCGAAGACCTTCCCAACTGCATCCGCCTGATTCACGGCGGCGGCTCTCCTGTTTCTCCGACCGTGGCACGAAGCGTCCTGCGCACGCTTTTCCTGAAAGCCAATGCGCCTGCCGCCGAGCCCAGACCCGCCGACAATACGCTTCTCTCTGATCGCGAACGCGAGGTGCTTCAGCTGCTTGCCAAAGGCATCTCCTTTGCTGAAATCGGCAACGTGCTGGCCATTTCCACGCATACTGTCACGGCCCACATCAAGAAAATCTACCGCAAACTGCAGGTGCACTCCCGCGGCGAGGCTGTCTACGAAGCCAAATGCCTCGGTATCCTTGAAGACTGAGCTGCAGCGTGACACCACTGAACAGAACCCTCTTTACGGCTTTGCGCAAAGAGGGTATTTTTTTGCGCGGCAACCGCTCGCCTGTCCGTCCGCGGACAGCGTTCGCTACAATAAAACCGTGGAACTTCACCGGGAGACAGAATTTCATGCAGGATAAAAACGCCATTCTCGCCACACTCCCTTTCTACGGGCAGCTCCGTGAGGAGGAAAAACTGCGGGCTCAGCAGCTCTGTACGATCAGAATCTTTGAAAAAGATGCGCTCATGTACTCACCTCAGCAGAAGTGTCTCGGCCTGATCAAGGTGCTCTCGGGCCGGGTTCGTGTCACACTGCAGTCCGACGGTCGCGAAATCACGCTCTACACACTGTCTGAGGGGGATATTGACATTCTTTCAGCCTCCTGCATCATCAATCAGATCTCGTTTGAGCCGGTCATGATGGCTGAAGAAAAAAGTGAAGTTCTCATTTTCCCGGTCCCTCTGCTCTCTCCGCTGATGCGTGACAACATCTACGTGCGTTCCTTTATCCACGAGCGCCTCACAGAGCGCTTTTCCGATGCGGTCTTCACACTGCAGCAGATTGTTTTCAAGAAGATGGATCAGCGGCTCGCCGGCGGACTGATGGCGGAATATATGCTCAGCGGCAGTACTGTGCTCACAATCACACAGGAGCAGCTTGCCCGGCGGATCAATTCCGCCCGGGAAGTGGTCACACGGCTTCTGAAAGGTATGGAAAAAGAGGGACTTCTTAAAGTGAGCCGCGGCACCATCGAAATACTGGACACCAGGCGGCTTGAAGCCCTGGCCGAACTCTGAATCGGCGCCGCCGGACCGTCGGTGCGCTGTGTGACTAAGTCACAGACAGAAGACTGCAGCCAGAGGTAAATTACCTTCTACCAGGAGGCAGATGCCTCACAAAAACAGACTCCATACTATTGAAGGACAAAATAATGGCTGAAGTTAACATTACCGCAGGCAATTTTGAAGCTGAAGTGCTCCGCTCTGACGTTCCCGTTCTCATCGATTTCTGGGCATCCTGGTGCGGCCCGTGCCGCCGCATGCTCCCCGTTGTGGAGGAGATCGCCACTGAACTGGAGGGCAAGGTCAAAGTCGGCAAAATCAATATCGATGAGGAAAAAGAGCTTGCTGCACAGTTCCAGGTGATGAGCATCCCGACCTTTGTCGTTGTCAAGGACGGCAAAATCACACAGGCTAAAGTCGGCGCCATGCCCAAATCCGCGCTTCTCGCTATGCTTGAAGCCTGAGCGCTCCATCACAGGACACCTGCCGCCCGGCGTTGAGGACCGCCGCGCGGGCAGAAAAAACGCCCGTTCGATATCTGAAGCCGATCGAACGGGCGTTACTGTTTTCTGCGGGCTCCCGGGCTTATTCAGCCTGCCAGTGGCCGGATTTGCCGCCGGCCTTTTCAAGAAGCCGGATATCCGTCATGACCATCCCGCGGTCCACCGCCTTGCACATGTCATAAATGGTCAGCAGGCCCACCTGTACCGAGGTGAGCGCCTCCATCTCCACGCCGGTTTTGCCGTAGCATTCACAGGTTGCGCGGCACAGCACACTCGAGGTGCTCTGCTCGAGTTCAAACTCCACATTCACGCGTGTGAGTCCGATCGGGTGGCAGAGCGGAACGAGATCCGACGTGCGCTTGCTTGCCATAATAGCTGCCACACGGGCGATACCGATCACATCCCCCTTTTTGGCAGTACCGGTCTTCACGAGCTCAAAGGTTTCAGGCTTCATGCTGATTCGGCCCTGAGCAACCGCAATGCGATGCGTCTCATCCTTGGCGCCCACATCAACCATATGAGCCTGCCCGTGTTCATTGAAATGTGTGAGTTTAGACATATGTAACCTTCTCTTTGTCACCAGTGTCAAATAGGTGAGTCCATATCCGGTCATCAGGCACTGAGTGCAAACGACCGCTGCGTGCGGGCTGACGCCGCACAGCACTTCACTAATCCTTACATATCGGCTCGAGCCGCTCAGGTCAGCAGTTGGGTGATATTGTACACTTGCCTTATGTTTTGTCAGGGGGAACCCGCCCGGGCACCCTCTTGTGATGTACGCCACCGCGGTGCGGCTTTCAGGCCGCCTCCGAAAGAATACTATGACACTTCGCCAATGGACGGCTTTGTTTTGTGCACTCAGTGTTGCCGGTTCCGGTATTGCCGCGCCGGTCAGCCGTGCCTCGACAAATGCGCCGCTTGATCTCAACCTGCCCAGTCTGGGCACGACTGCGGACTCGAGTCTGAGTCCCTCCGCCGAACGCGCGCTGGGGGCGGGGCTCATGACGCAGGTGAGAAATGATCCGTCCTATATCTCTGACCCTGTACTGAGCGAGTATCTGAACAAACTCGGCTACCGGCTGGTAAGCTCGGCGAAATCCTATACCTATCAGTTTTTCTTTTTCCCGATCCGGGACACCAGTCTGAATGCTTTTGCGCTGCCGGGCGGTTACATCGCCATGCATACCGGAACCATTGTCGCAGCCCGCACAGAAAGTGAACTTGCCGCCGTGCTCAGCCATGAAATCGGCCACGTCTCGCAGCGTCATATTGCGCGCATGATTGAAAGTCAGCGTGCGAATCTGCCTCTCACCATCGGGTCGCTTCTGCTTGCGATTCTGGCTGCCCGTGCCGGCGGAAACTCCGGCGGACATGCTGCCGCAGCCATCGCCATGGGCGGTCAGGCTGCCATGATCCAGTCAATGCTGAACTACTCGCAGGATGCGGAACGCGAAGCAGACCGTATCGGTCTGCAGACGCTCGTCAATGCCGGTTTTGACCCCAAAGGTATGGCCGGATTCTTTGAAAGACTTCAGGCCAACAACCGCCTCTATGAGTCTGCCGCGCCGGCTTACCTGTCCACACACCCGCTCACGATCAGCCGTCTTTCGGAAATGGAGCAGCGTGCCAAACAGCTTCCTCAGCGAACGCACCAGGACAGTATCGATTTCAGCCTCATTCAGATGCGCGCCCGCATTCTGCAGCTCACCACGCACGATGCCTGGCTCAAAGAAAAAAGCCAGATCGAAAACGAGCTCGAAAAAGCAAGCGGTCTGAAAGCCGCTGCCGCACATTACGGCCTCTCGGTGGCTGACACGTATCTCAACCGTCCCAAAGAGGCCTACCGTGAAGCGCAGCTCGCGATGAGCGCCGGTTCGAGTGCCGTCCTCGCCCAGAATCTGTCGCTTACACGCTATCTTGCCGCCGGCAGCGATGCCGAGAAAAACGAGGCACTCAAGCAGGCGGAACGGGACATTCAGCGCTTTCCGCTCTCGGCGATGATTTCTGAAAACTATGCCGATCTGCTTTTCAGAGAGAACCGCCACCGGGATCTCATCCGCTTTCTGCACAACAGTAATATTCTGCAGGAGAGCACCAACTATCACGCGCTGCTTGCCCGCTCTTATGCCAAGCTTGGTGAAAAAAGCGAGCAGTACCGTCACACGGGTGAAATGTATGTAAGACTCGGGGATCTGGAGGCGGCTGAATATCAGTACGCACTGGCTCAGAAAGCCGCTGACGGGGACTTTTACACAATGAGTGAAATTGATGCCCGGCTGCGTGAACTTCGCGCCCGTATTCTTGAAGAGAAAAAGCTGCGCGACTAAGGCAGGCAATCCGCATTGGAAAGCGCTCCCGGTATATGCATTGTCGCTGACAGAACAGGCACATTGCGGTTTCCTACTTTATAATGAGGGCATATTTGCACGGGGATATCCTTTCGCGGAAAATCCGCACGGCAGCCGGCGGCAACGACAGGCTGCTGCAGGTACAATACCCAGACATTATCCGGGAGGCCAGCTTCATCAGGTTGGCCTTCTCTCTTGTACGATGCACGGACAGTGCATGCTGAGCCGGTGCCCGCAGGTACGCTGACAGTCTTCCGGCCCGTACAGATTCCACCACTTTCGGGTTGCAGCCCATACAGGTGCTGCGCCCGCCAGTACTCAACAGAGACTTATCATGGCAATTGAAGATTACCTGACGCTCGCAGAACCTACTGATCAGATTATTGAAACCGACGCCGTCGTTGTCGGTGCCGGTCCCGTAGGCCTTTTCCAGGTTTTTGAACTCGGCCTGCTGGAAATCAAGGCCCATGTTATCGACTCGCTGCGCAATGTCGGCGGCCAGTGCATGGAGCTTTATCCCACAAAACCGATTTATGACATTCCGGCTGTGCCTGTGTGCACGTCTTACGAACTCACGGAAAACCTGCTCAAGCAGATTCATCCGTTTAACCCTGTCTTCCACCTCAATCAGGAAGTCACCCGTGTCGAAAAGCAGGAGGACGGCCGTTTTTATGTGGAAACCAGCGCCGGTACGCGCTTCATGAGCAAGGTGGTGATCATCGCCGCCGGTGTGGGCTCCTTCCAGGCACGCCCGCTTAAAGTCAAGGGCATCGAAAAGTTCGAAGGCACGCAGCTGCACTACAAGTGCACTGACCCGAGCATTTTCGAAGGCAAGAATGTGGTGATCTGCGGCGGCGGAGACTCCGCCCTCGACTGGACGCTCAATCTGGTCGGCAAGGCAGAAAGCGTGGTTCTTGTTCACCGTCGTGACGGCTTCCGCGCCGCAGCCGCGAGCGTGGCAAAAATGCAGGAACTCTGCGAGAACTGGGAAATGCAGTTCGAAGTCGGTCAGGTGACCGGGTTCACAGAGGAAAACGACCGCCTCACCGAAGTGGCTGTCGCCGGTGCTGACGGCGTGACCCGCCGCATTCCGCTTGATCACCTGCTGGTGTTTTTCGGTCTGCAGCCCAAGCTCGGACCGATTGAAAACTGGGGGCTTAACCTCGAACGCAAGCAGATCGTTGTGGATACGGCCCGCTTCGAAACGAACATCCCCGGTATTTTCGCTGTGGGCGACATCAACACCTACCCGGGCAAGAAAAAACTCATTCTCTCGGGCTTCCATGAATGTGCGCTCGCCGCGTTTGCCGCCTGCGATTATGTCTTCCCGGAAAAACGTGTGCTGCTGCAGTACACGACCACCTCGCCCAAGCTTCACAAGGTTCTCGGGGTTCCGACACCGACCTTTGATGACTGATATGGCAGATCTGTAGCGCTAATCATGCGGCAGTGCACAACGCGGCACTGCCGTTTTTTTTACCCTGCAACGGGTTGTCCGGCGGAAAAAATCACAGCAAAAGCCGTAAAAAGCGTCTTTTTCAGCCAAGAATCAGGAAAAAAGAGAACAGGAAGGAGAATCTGGCGGCAGCAGAGCTGAGGAGCTCTGCCCGGGGAAGCGCCTGAGGGGAAGGGAACCTCCCCTCAGGGGTAGAGTTTTAAGGATCAGTCGTTCAGAACTTTAATCTGCGGCATTTTTGCCGAGTAGTCCTTACCGAGGCGGGCAACCGCACCGGCAACCTTCAGCGCCACATCACGGTAGATCTTCGCTTCAGGGCTTTCAGGATCCGCGGCCAAAGTCGGCAGACCGGCATCGGCCTGTTCACGGATTTTGCCCGAGAGCGGCAGTTCTCCGAGCAGCGGCGTATCGTACTTCTCGCACATCTTCTTGGCGCCGCCCTCACCGAAGATATGTTCGATCTCACCGCAATGCGGGCAGATGAAGACAGACATGTTTTCCACCACACCCAGAATAGGCACGTTGACCTTCTGGAACATGCGCAGACCCTTCTTGGCGTCAATCAGGGCGATGTCCTGAGGCGTGGTCACCACCACGGCACCGGTGAGCGGCACCTGCTGCGAGAGCGTGAGCTGAATGTCACCCGTTCCCGGAGGCATATCGACGATCAGATAGTCAAGATCCTGCCAGTTGGTCTGCTGGATGAGCTGCTGCAGAGCACCCGAAGCCATAGGACCGCGCCAGATCATCGGTTCATCGTCACCGACCATAAAGCCCACGGAGTTGATCTGCAGTCCCAGAGAGGTAATCGGTTCCATCGTCTTCCCGTCCGTGCTCACCGGGGTTGCCCCGACCGCACCGAGCATCTGAGGCTGGCTCGGACCATAGACGTCAGCGTCAAGCACACCGACAGAGGCGCCTTCGTAGGCAAGAGCGAGCGCCAGATTGGCAGAAACCGTGGACTTGCCCACACCGCCTTTACCGGAGCTCACGGCAATAATATTCTTCACGCTCGGGAGCACGCGCAGTGTACCCTGAACCTTATGCGCAATGATGTTCTGGGTAATGTTCACGTCAACCGTCTTCGCCCCGGTGGCATCCTTGACAGCACGGCCGATGGCTTCGCCAACGCTGTCAGCCACAGTGCGGGCCGGATAGCCGAGTTCGATATTCACGGTGACATTGCCCTGCTCATCGGTTTCGGCACTCTTGAACATCTTGCCTGAAACGTAGTCAACACCCACTACCGGATCCACCAGTGCAGAAAGGGCATTTTTGATTGCTTCCGTGGTAATTGCCATATTGATCTCCAGTCAGCCACGCTCGCTCCCGGTAAAGCAGACAGGAGCGGCGTAAAAATTTTTATAGTCTGCGTAGATTGTAACTTGACTGACAGACTTTTCACTACCTTTATTAGTCTTACACCTATCAGCTAGGGCACTGCCTCGGATGAGGTAGTTGAATCGCCAAAACCAGAGACAGCAAAATGCGCCTCGAGTAGAATAGAAGGATTTTCTAACATCTTTCGAGCACCCTTTTTTGTGCCCCCACTTCTTACAGAGACAGTAATGACTATGAGTCAGCGAAATATTTTTGTGACGACCGCTTTACCCTACGCCAATGGCCCTTTCCATATCGGCCACATCATGGAATACATCCAGGCCGACATCTGGGTTCGCCATGAAAGAATGTCGGGCAATACGGTGCATTTTGTCGGGGCAGATGACGTGCACGGCGCCCCCATTATGATTGCCGCCCAGAAGCGCGGCATTTCTCCGCAGGAATTCGTGGCGGAGATCGCTGCCGGCCGCAAGCAGTATCTTGACGGCTTTCACATCAGCTTTGACCACTGGCACAGCACTGATGCGCCCGAAAACCACGAGCTCAGTCAGGATATCTACCGCCGCCTGAAGGACGCCGGTCTCATCTACACCAAAGAAATTGAACAGTTCTACGACACGGTCAAAGGCATGTTCCTTGCTGACCGTTTCATCAAGGGGACCTGCCCGCGCTGCGGCGCCCCCAACCAGTACGGTGACAACTGTGAAGTCTGCTCTGCGGTCTACTCCCCGATGGAAGTGGTGAACCCCTACTCCACGCTCTCGGGCTCGACCCCTGAAATCCGCAAGTCCACCCACTATTTCTTCCGTCTCTCGGATCCGAAGTGCGTGGAATTTCTGCGTGAGTGGTCCTCGGGCAACGGCCGCGACGGTCAGCCCCGTGTTCAGGCCGAAGTGCTCGCCAAAGATAACGAATGGCTCGGCGTTGACGGCAACCTGAGCGACTGGGACATCTCGCGCGATGAACCCTATTTCGGTATCGCCATTCCGGATGCGCCGGGCAAGTTCTTCTATGTGTGGCTTGATGCCCCTGTCGGCTATCTTGCCTCCTTCAAAGCCTACTGCGAAAAGAAGGGGCTCGATTTCGAGCAGATTCTGCAGGACGAAAAAACCGAACAGATTCACTTCATCGGCAAGGACATCATCTACTTCCATACGCTGTTCTGGCCCGCCATGCTGCATTTCTCCGGCAAACCCTATCGCGTGCCCGATCACATCAACGCCCACGGCTTCATGACCGTCAACGGCGAAAAGATGTCCAAGAGCCGCGGCACGGGTATCTCTCCGCTGCAGTACATGGAACTCGGCATGAATGCTGAATGGCTGCGCTACTACCTCGCTGCAAAGATGAACTCCCGCGTCGAGGACGTCGACTTCACCAAGTCCGACTTCGCCCAGCGTGTGAACTCCGACCTGATCGGCAAATACGTCAACATCGCCAGCCGTGCTGCCGGCTTTATCGTCAAGCGCTTTGAAGGCCGCGTGGACGAAAGCGTGATGAACCACGAACTGCTCGAAGGCATCCGTTCTCACGCCGCTGAAATCCGCAATTTCTACGAAACACGCGAATACGCCCGCGCCACCCGCCTGATCATGGAAATGGCTGACCAGATCAACGAATACGTTGACCGTGAAAAGCCCTGGGAACTCGCCAAGAACCCGGACGAGTCCGCCCGTCTCCAGCAGGTGAGCTCCGTTGCGCTCGAAGGTTTCCGTCTGCTGACGCTCTACCTTAAGCCTGTGCTGCCGGCCACTGCTGAACGTGTGGAAAGCTTCCTCTCGATCGAGCCGCTCAAGTGGGGCGATGAAACCGCCTCGCTCAAGGCTGCCAGCCCGATTCAGCCCTTCAAGCACCTCATGCAGCGTGTGGACATGGAAAAGCAGCTCGATGTGCTCGTGCCTGAGGTTGCCGAAGAGGCGCCCCAGCAGATTCCCGGCAATGAACCTATCGCTGCGGAATGCACCATCGACGACTTCTCCAAAATTGACCTTCGCGTCGCCAAGATCGTGAAGTGCAACGAGGTGGAAGGTTCCGACAAGCTGCTGCAGCTTACGCTCGATGTGGGTGAAGGACGCCTTCGCAATGTGTTCTCCGGAATCAAGTCCGCCTACAAGCCCGAAGACCTTGAAGGTCGCCTCACGGTGGTCATTGCCAACCTTGCTCCCCGCAAGATGCGCTTTGGCGTCTCCGAAGGGATGGTTCTTGCCGCCTCTGACGCCAAGGACAAGTCTCTGGGGCTGTTCCTTCTGGATCCGCACGCCGGCGCTGTTCCCGGGATGCGTATCCGCTGACCGCCCGCATTGACAAGAGAGGCCGGCGCTGCGTGAACCGGCCCTCCCGTCCTGACCTGCCCCGCCCTGCGGGGCAGCTGCTCCTCACCAGAGCCGATATTCTTTATTCTGTCTTTACCCATGAATTTCACTGCGTCAGCCAAAGAGTTCCTTCACCACCTGCCTTTGGCTAAATTTCGTCCTGTAGCGCTCGATGTTCTCACGGACTACTCCCGGCACAAACTGATGCGGGATATTTCCGCGGGGCTTACGGTCGGGATGGTTGCTCTGCCGCTCGCAATGGCTTTCGGTATCGCCTCCGGTGTTCCGCCTGAGGCCGGTCTGTATACAGCGATTGTGGCCGGTTTTCTCATCTCGCTTTTCGGCGGCTGCCGTGTTCAGATCGGCGGGCCCGCCGGCGCTTTTGTGGTCATCATTTACGGGATTATCGCCCAGTACGGTCTTGCCAACCTTCTGATCGCCACCCTCGGCTCCGGGGTCATCCTCTTTCTGATGGGGCTCTTTAAGCTGGGGGGACTGGTGAAATTCATCCCGGTCTCCATTGTGATCGGCTTTACCAACGGCATTGCCGTCATGATCGGACTGCAGCAGGTCAAGGAGTTTCTCGGCCTCACCATTGCCAAAATGCCGGCCGACTTCTTCGGTCAGATCCGCGCAATCGCAGAAAACATTCACTCCATCAATCCCTGGGCAGTGGGTATCGCTGTGACCGGTGTCGTTCTGCTGAAGGTCTGGCCCAAGGGTTATCAGATGTCCGGTCCGCAGTGGAAGCGCTGGATGGCCCGTCTGCCCGGCAGCGTCATCGTGCTCTTTCTGGCCACGCTTGTCGTCTCGCTCGGCAATCTGCCTGTTGAAACCATCGGCTCAAAATTCGGCGGCATTCCGCAGTCTCTGCCCGGATTCGCCTTCCCTGAACTGGAATGGGCAACTGCCAAGAGTCTCATCGGACCGATGCTCACCCTTGCCATTCTGGGCTCCATTGAAAGTCTGCTGTGTGCACGCGTGGCCGATACGATGACCGACGACCGTCACAATCCCAATCAGGAACTGATGGCGCAGGGCATTGCCAATATGGTGACGCCGTTTTTCGGCGGCATTCCCGCCACGGGTACCATTGCCCGTACGGTCACCAACATCAAATCCGGGGCCTTCTCCCCGGTGGCCGGTATGGTGCATGTGCTCACACTGCTGGCGGTCATTCTCGTCGCCGCCCCGCTCGCAAGTAATATTCCGCTTGCCGCTCTTGCCGCCATTCTGGTTTTTGTTGCCTGGAACATGGGTAACTGGAAAGAGTTTGTTCGTCTGAACCACCGCTCGGTCTCGCACGGCATCACGTTTGTCATCACCTTCCTGCTCACGGTGATCTTTGATCTGACCGTTGCGGTGCAGGTCGGACTCGTGGTCGCCTGCATCTCCTTCCTGGTGCGCATGAACACCCTTACCGCGGTCGATCCGGTCACGCTGCCCTTTGATATGCCGGAAAATGTTGAGGCCTGGCACATCCGCGGCGCTCTCTTTTTCGGGTCGATCTCCAAACTCGAAGGACTGACCGATCCGCAACGCCTCTCCGACCCGAAAGCGGCCAGAATTGTCATTCTTGACTTCACTGATCTGCTCAATATTGACAACTCCGCGCTTGATCAGATCGAGCTGTTTGCACGCACGCTCGCGCGCTACAAACACGAACTCATCATTGCAGGCGCAAGCGGGTATACCTACAAACAGCTCGCCCGCGCCGGCGTGGTCGATGAGCTCGGCGCCAATATCGTTCCCAATATGGAATTCGCACTCGCCAGAGCCAAGACACTGCTCGCAGAAAGCGCCGCCTGAAACTGAGACCAGAAAAAGGAACTCTCCCCGGAGGGTTCCTTTTTTGTCAGGAGACCTCAGGGAGCCAGAGATCGGCCGGTTCAATATAGATCGTAGAGAACGCGCTCGCCTGACTGATCTGAACCAGCCCGTCCTTGCCCAGCTCCAGCAGTGCGAGAAACCAGACGGTTTTCTCGTATTTGCTTGCCCCCTCGGACCAGAGTTCCGGCAGTGCCACCCTGCCGCGTTCAGAGACAAATTTGAGAATCACAGACATGTGCTCACGCACCGACAGTTCCTCACGGGAAACTTTGTGGTGTTCAACCAGCTGCAGACGGGCGCTCACAGCAAGCCACGCCTCGGAGAGCTCTCCGGCGTCAAGATCGGGGTAGGCCGGGGCGAGTTCAGGAATTTCCGCGCCTGCCGTCCAGAAATCCCTGCCCTGACGGGGAAGCGCCCCCAGGCGCTTGGCCACGTCGCGCATACGCTCATACTCGAGCAGGCGCCGCATCAGCTCGGCTCTGGGATCCTCCGGCTCGCTGCCGTCCTCCTTAGGCGGAGCGGGCAGAAGCAGCCGGCTTTTAATCTGCATAAGGGTGGCGGACATCACCAGATAGGCAGCCGCCAGCTCGAGATTGCTCTCCCGGACAAGTTCCACATAGCGCATATACTGCGCGGTGAGGGTGGCCATCGGAATATCGAGCACATCAAACTTCTGGCGCCGTATCAGAAACAGCAGCAGATCCAGCGGGCCCTCAAAGCTTTCAAGAAATACGCGCAGCGCCTCCGGCGGAATGTAGAGCTCCTCCGGACACTTCTCGAGCGGCTCACCATAGAGGCGGGCAAAGATCACCTCCTCGTGAGGATGCTCTATCTCGAGTTGAGTCTGTTCAAAATCTGTCATAAAGAGCAGCGCAGGCGCATCGGTTGAATAAAAACAAGCCTTCAAGCAAACTCTCTTTACTTGAAGGCTCGGGGCTTTTGCGGCGCGGTACTACCGCGCCGCCCATCATCTCAGACAGTTTACGTCTTACTGGGGATGATACATGAAATCGCGGATGGCTTTTTCAAGGTCAGCAGGACGTTCGCGCTGAGCCAGACCGTGTTCATAAGCATATTCAGCCACAGCCACAGCAATGCGCACGGAGACGTCGCGAACCTGATCAAGCGAGGGATACAGAGAGCCCTGAGCAAGATCGGCTTCGCTCACCGTGTTGGCAAGTTCGCGCGAGGCAGCCAGGAACATGCCGGTAGGCATCCACTTGGCGCGGGCGAACACGGCACCGAGGCCGAGCCCCGGGAACACATAGCTGTTGTTGCCCTGACGCGGCACGAAGTGCATGCCGTTGAGGTCAACCGGAGCAAACGGCGAACCGGAGGCAAAGAGCACCTTGCCGTCGGTGTAGCGGTAGGCTTCCTCAGCCGTGCATTCGGCACGGGAGGTCGGGTTGGAGAGCGCAAACACGATCGGACGTTCGTTGAGCTCACACATCGCCTTGAGAACCGCCTCGTCAAAGACCTTGGGCTGGGCGGCCACACCAACAATACCGGTCGGCTTGTAAGCCTTGACGGCCTCCAGGAAGGTCTTGCAGTTGGGCAGATCATGAGCGAACGGCACCTTGTTGTGTGCAAGCACATCACCGCGGCTGTTCGTCACAAGACCCTTGGAGTCAAAGAGCGCACAGTGCTTGAGCGCTTCTTCGCGATCCATCCCTTCGGCGACCATAGCATCGACGATGAGCTCGGCGATACCGGTAGCAGCCTCACCGGCGCCCATAAAGAGGAAGCGCTGTTCGGTGAGCGGCTTCTTCGTCACGCGCAAAGCGGTGTAAACACCGGTCAGTGCGACAGAGGCCGTTCCCTGAATGTCATCGTTAAAGCACAGAATCTGGTCCTGGTACTTCGACAGAAGCGGGAAGGCATTGGCGTTACCGAAGTCTTCAAACTGGATGAGCACATTGGGCCAGCGCTTGCGGGCGGCCTGGATGAACTCATCCACAAATTCAAAGTATTCATCACCCGTGACACGCTTCTGGCGCAGACCAAGATAAAGCGGGTCATCGAGGTATTCCTGGGTGTTGGTGCCGACGTCGAGCACAACCGGCAGCGTCTTGTCGGGGTGGATACCGGCACAGGCCGTGTACAGGCTCAGCTTCCCGCAGGGAATTCCCATACCGTTGACACCGAGGTCGCCCAGGCCGAGAATGCGCTGGCCGTCGGTCACCACGATAACGTCCACCTCCTCATTGGGAACATTAGCGAGCAGCTCGTCGAGATGTCCCTTGTCCTTGATGGAAAGGAAGGCGCCATGCGGGTGCATGAGGATATGGCTGTAGCGCTGGCAGACTTCACCGACTGTCGGTGTGTACACCACCGGCATGTACTCATCGATGTAGTTGATGAGCAGCTTGTAGAAGAGATCCTGATCGGTAGCGAGAATGCTATCGAGCATCAAATACTTGTTGAGCGGGTTGGTGAAACGGTCCAGAATCGTGTGCACGCGGGCAACCTGCTGCTCGCGCTTTTCAGAGACCGGCGGCAGAAGACCGCGCAGACCGAGTTGTTCCTTGGCATTGTCATCAAACGAAGTGCCGTGATTGACGCGTGGATCGTGCAGAACGTCCACACCACGCATTTGATTGCAGTGTTTCATAGATCCTTCTTTATAAAAAACTCCACGGGGTACGAAATTGTCCGGGCAGTTAGAACAGCACAGTGCCCCGCACGGGGACACTGTTTTGGCAAATTCTATCGAACTTTCGTTTTCGTTTGACAGAATCTACCATAAAAGCCCTACATTTACCTTAAGGAAGATGCAGGGCTCTTAATTTTTTTAGCGCGAAATCGCCTTTAAACGAAGTTTAGCCGTTTTTGCAGCGTCGCTCTTGGGAAAGCGCTGAATCACTTTATTGAATGTCGCGCTTGCCGCCTTCAAATTGCCTAAAGCAGCCTGGGCCGAGCCGACGCTTACCATGGCATCAGGCACCTTGCCGTCGTTAGGGAACTCACGAATCAGCTGATTCTGCAGATTGATCGTGGTTTTGTAATCTTCCACGGCAAAGGCCGAAGCACCCTGCCAGTAAAGGGCATCCACACGGTACGGAGAACTCTTCCAGTCCCGGTTGAACTGGGCAAAAAGCTTGTAGGCCTTCTTGTAATCCTCGGCGGCAATGGCCGCCTGGGCCGCATCATAGGCCTGCTTTTCCTCCGGCTGAACCGTCACTTCGTTGCCGTTGATGGTGACCTGCTGAGGTTCGAACTTGTTGAGGCGCTTGTCCATGTCCTGATAAAGGTCACGTCTGGACTTCTGCTCGTTCTGAAGAGCATTCGTCAGCTCCTCAATGCGCCCGTTCAGGCGGCGGTTCTGTTCCTGCAGGCTGGTGACGTGATTGGCAAAATTAAGCTGCGCCTGCTGCTGAATGTCCAGCTGCTGCTGCAGATCTTTGATCTGTTCACGCAAATCCAGAATAGCACGACGCGCCTCATCATCAGAAAAGGCAGATGCCTGACCCGCAGCCAGTCCCGCCAGTGCCACGCCGAGCAGAATGCGTTTAGCCAATGTCATTATTCTCTCCCATACACCTTCAAAAAAAACGGCGACAAACGGCTCTGTTCGGAGCACCGGTGTCGCCGTTTATGCTATGTGCAGCTACCGTCTAAAGAGCCGGATTAGCGAACCTGGCCGTTGATAACTTCAGCCGGGTAAACGATGTCAGCACGACGGTTCTGAGCCCAGGCTTCTTCGGACTGACCCGTGGCAACCGGCTTTTCCTTACCGAAGGAAACAGCTTCAATACGGTTGGCGGGAACGCCGAGGAGCTGGAGGCGCTGCTTGACAGCTTCAGAGCGCTTCTGACCGAGGGCGAGGTTGTATTCACGACCACCGCGTTCGTCAGTGTTACCCTGAATCTGAACCTTCACATCCTGGTGGGCGTTGAGCCACTGGGCGTGAGCCTGCACAGCGGGAGCATACTTCTGTTCGACTTCATAGGAGTCGAAGGCGAAGTAAACGGAGCGCTGAGAGAGAGGATTGGACGGGTCAGCAAAGGGGTTGGAAATACCGCTGCCGTTAGCAGAGCCAGCATCCTGACCCGCCAGCGTACCGGCCTTATCAGCGTCGTTGAGATCAACGCTGGAGCAACCGCTCAACAAGACTGCCAAAGCCAGAGCAGAAGCTCCCACTTTCCATGCAAAAGACATGATGAATAAACTCCTTGTGTTTATTTATCGATTGAACGTGTGCCTACCATAGGCAAATTGAAAAACGTTCAGTTTTGTATTAAAGGTTTTACAAGCGGCCTGTTTATCACAGACCGGAATTGTCTTTAAATTCTTCGTCGACGCCGGGCAGAACCGCCCGTTGTCGTTTCGCCGGTTATTTCAGGATAGGACCCCAGCTCGGCTCTCTGATATTGCCCTCACTCGTCAGACGCGTATTCAGACGTCCGTCGACGCCTGCCGTCCCTAACACCCCGCGTCCGCCTTCTTCAGTGGCATACACTACAAAGCGGCCGTTCGGTGCAAAGGATGGGGATTCGTCGAATTGCGAGTTGGTGACAAAAATCGATTGTCCGGTCTGCAGATCCATCACTGCCGTACGGAACTTGTGGTCGACACGCGAAATATAAGCCAAATATCGGCCGTCTGCACTGATATCAGGGCTAATTGCGTAACTGGATCCGAAAGTAACTCGCTCAGCCTTGTCGCCGGACAAACTTTGACGATAAATTTGAGGAGTACCACCGCGATCGCTGGTGAAGTAAACGTACTGACCGTCCTTCGAGAAGACCGGTTCAGTATCGATGCCGTAGCTTCGCGTAAAGCGGCGGACACCGGAACCGTCAGCGTTCATCAGATAAATCTGCGTAATCCCGTCACGCGACAGAGCCACCGCAAGTTCGTTGCCCGAACTGCTGAAAGCCGGTGCGGAGTTGTTGCCGGAGAATGCGGCCACCGCGCGCCTCTGACCCGTAGCCAGATCCTGTGTGAAGACGACCGGTTTCTTGCGCTCAAAACTCACGTACGCCAGGCGGGTTCCGTCAGGTGACCAGGTGGGCGAAATAATCGGCTCGGCAGATTGTAATGCGACTTTGGCATTAAATCCATCGGATTCGCTCACGACCAGCTGATAGCTTCGCTTGCCGACCTGAGAGACATACACAAACTGCGAAGCAAAGAACGGACCGTTGCCCGTGATGTTCGTGTAGATACGGTCAGCCAGACGGTGTGCCGTCAGACGCAGCTGCTCGGTCGAGCAGTTAAAGCCGTAGGTATCCAGCACATTGCCCGAGATGGTGTCATGCAGGTAGTAGCGCACTTCCCAGCGACCGGCGGAGACCTGAGTCACCTGACCGACCACGAGTGCGTTAATACCACCCTGAGCCCACTGCGTAAGGTTCGAAGGCTTGGCAATCTCGGAGGGATTCACCGCGGGACCGTTGGACGAAACGCGGAACGCACCGGAGCGCTCAAGGTCGGCACCGATAATCTGGCCGAGCGCCTGAGGCGCCTCGCCGAAAAACGGAACCACACCAATGGGATACTGGGTGCCACCCACACCAATGATGGAAATATTCATTTGCGCCAGAGCCGGGCAGGAGGCCATCAGCCCCATCATGCCGCCGGCCTGCAGTAATGTGCGGCGTTTGAAATTCAAGCTTTGCACAAAAACTCCTTCAACGCATCGGAAATGATGTTTTAAAAAAATCAGATTGGTTCAATTTACAGCAAAGGGAGCACACCGGTGCTCCCTTTTGAGGAATATATTTGAAAACAAACACTACACTACGTTACTGCATTTGCCTTCAAACACACCCGTTTACGGTCAGTGACGGAAGTGACGTTCGCCCGTGAAGACCATCACGATACCGCGTTCGTCAGCGGCCGCAATCACCTCTTCGTCACGGATCGATCCGCCGGGCTGAATGACAGCCGTCGCCCCCGCATCGACCACGACATCAAGACCGTCGCGGAACGGGAAGAACGCGTCAGACGCAGCCACAGAGCCCTCCAGAGAGAGGCCGGCCTCTTCGGCCTTGATGGCGGCAATGCGTGCCGAATCGACACGGCTCATCTGACCGGCACCCACACCGAGCGTCATGCCGCCCTTGGCATAAACGATGGTGTTGGACTTCACAAAGCGGGCCACATTCCAGGCGAACATCATGTCGGCAATCTGCTCGGTGGTCGGCTGACGCTTCGTAACAACACGGAGGTCATTTTCTGTTGCGAGCTGAATATCGGGCGTCTGCACAAGGAGGCCGCCGCCGACACGCTTGAAGTCGTAATCGTTGTGCGCACCGCCGTTGGCCACCACCAGCAGACGCAGATTCTTCTTCTGCTCGAACACGGCACGGGCGCCGTCGGTAAAGCCGGGGGCGATAATCACTTCAGCAAACTGACGCGAGATATGCTGTGCAGCCTCTTCGGAGACTTCACGGTTAAACGCGATGATGCCGCCGAAAGCGGACTTGCTGTCCGTAAGGAACGCCTTCTGATAGGCCTCGGCGGAGTCCACGCCGATACCGACGCCGCACGGATTGGCATGCTTGATAATCACGCAGGCCGGGCTCGAGAAGGAGCGCACGCATTCCCAGGCGGCATCACTGTCAGCGATATTGTTGTAGGAGAGCTCCTTACCCTGAAGCTGGGTATAGCCGGCAAGCAGGCCGGGCGCCACTGTGCTTTCACGGTAGAAGGCTGCGCTCTGGTGAGGATTTTCACCGTAGCGCATATCCTGCACCTTCACCCACTGGCGGGTGAGCACAGCGGGAAAGTCGGCAGCCGGCTCGCCGTTGTCATCGAGTTTCGTGAGGTAGTTGGTGATCATGCCGTCATAGCGGGCGGTATGAGCGAAAACCTTCTTCGCCAGACGCAGACGGGTCGCCGCAGTGACCTCGCCGCTGGCCTTCACCTCTTCGAGGATACCCGCATAGTCGGCAGGATCCACCACCACGGCAACCGATTCGTGATTCTTCGCCGCAGCACGGATCATCGTCGGGCCGCCGATGTCAATGTTTTCAATGGCCTCTTCAAAGGTGCAGCCGGGCTTGGCAATCGTCTGTTCAAACGGATAGAGGTTCACACAGATGATGTCGATCGGATCGATGTTGTGTTCGGCAAGAGCAGCCATGTGAGCGGGATCGGGACGGCGGGCGAGAATGCCGGCGTGAATTTTCGGGTTGAGGGTCTTCACGCGGCCGTCGAGCATTTCAGGAAAGCCTGTGTAATCAGCGACCTCCTGGCAGGGAACACCTTCCTGCGTGAGCAGTTTTGCGGTGCCGCCCGTGCTCAGAATGTGGTAACCGAGCTCGTGGAGACCACGGGCAAACGCAACCACGCCGGTTTTGTCTGAGACGCTGATCAAAGCTTGCTTTTTCATGACGAAAGTTCCTTAAGAAATAAACAAAAAAGCTATCCCGCAAGCACCTTGTGCGCGACAAGTTTCTTGCGGAGGGTATTCCGGTTGATGCCCAGCAGTCTGGCCGCCTGCAGCTGATTGTTATCGCAGCGGTCCATGGCGTAGGTGAGCAGCGTCTTCTCGACGGCATCCACCACCAGCGGGTAGAGCGGATGAGGCTGCGCGCCGTTGAGCTGGGCAAAGTACTGATCAAGCTGATGCACGATCGCCACTTCAAGGCGTTCGACCTCAATGGCCTCTTCGGCGCTCTGAGGACTGCCCGGGGTCAGGTCAACACTGTTACTGCCTTCTGCTGTCATTTTTCTTTTCTCCCTGGGACTCAGGCTGATGCGGCCATCAGCTGATCAAAAAAATCTGTCACAAGTCTGAGCTGTTCACACGCGTCCGTGCTCAGGCAGAGTCTGTCAAGAACGGCCTCTGCATCGGGCAGCGGGCTGAGGTAGTGCACGAGATGCTTTCTGACGGTCACTGCACCGCGCTTCTCGCCGTAGTACTCGAAATGACGTGACATATGTTCGAGCACCACCTCGCGCCGGGAGCTCAGCGTAGGCTCCTCTGCACGGTCACTGTAACCGAGTGCATGAGCAATCTCACTGAAAAGCCAGGGATTGCCGTAGGAGCCGCGGCCGATCATAATGCCGTCGGCACCGGTGAGTTCAAGAACCTGTTTTGCTTTTTCAGCCGAACGGATATCCCCGTTGGCAATCACCGGTATGCGTACCTCGGATTTGACACGTGCGATGGTTTCGTATTCTGCTTCACCCTTAAATCCGTCGGCTCTGGTACGGCCGTGGATCGTCAGCATGGCGATTCCGCTGTCCTCTGCGATATGCGCGATTGCCAGGGCGTTTTTATGCTCGGCAGACCAGCCGGTACGGGTTTTGAGAGTCACGGGAATACTGACTGCGGCAACGACGGCCGCAAGGATATCCGCCACGAGCGCCTCGTCTTTCATCAGCGCACTGCCACAGGCGGTCTGAAGGACTTTTCGTGCCGGGCAGCCCATATTGATATCGACAATATGCGCTCCCGAGTCCTGTGCATATCGGGCGGCATCGGCAAGCATGGCGGGGTCTGCCCCGACAAGCTGCACCACACGCAGTCCGGACTCCTGCTCCTGCGCCCAGCGGGTGGCACTCTTGCGGGATTCTCTGAGATCGGGTTTGCTGCTCGTCATTTCGCCCACAGCGTATCCCGCGCCGAATTTACGGCAGATCTCGCGATACGGGAGATCTGACATGCCGGCCATCGGCGCAAGCATGACTGGGACATCGACGGTGTAACACCCGAGCTGCACAGCGGATTCCTTCGGAAAAAGACGAGCCAAAAAGGTGAAGAGAAAAAATTTGCCCCTATTGTAAGCGAGAGAGGCGCCGCTGAGTGGTTAAAAGGCTGCTTAGTTTGCGCTGCAGCACGCCTGTGCCCGGGCGAGCTCATCAAAGTCTCCGACATTAAGCCAGAGTCCCTCATAAATTTCGCCGCTTACCGTCTCCCGGTCAATCGCATTAAAGAGCCAGGGAAAGAGTTTGGCCCGCACCGGCGCCACATCCCTGAAGAGCTCGGCACTGTAAAGACCGAAACTCGCAAAGGTGTGCGTCTTTGTTCTGCGAGAGACCCTTCCCTCAGCGGTGAGCGTCATATCCCCAGCCTGGTGGTAGGAGGGGTTCGGCACGAGCACGAGATGTGCGCAGCAGCCCTCCTCTTTGAGATGCCCGGCCCTGGCGATGAGCGTCCTGTAGTCATAGTCCGTGACGATATCGCCGGCGGCAACAATAAAATGCTCTTCCCCGCCAGCGGTCAGCAGCGGCAGTGCACGGGCGATGCCGCCGAGTGTTTCCAGGGCCTCAGCCGCGCAGTCGCCCTCGTGCGAGTAGCGGATTTTCACGCCCCAGGCACTTCCGTCGCCCAGTGCCGCCTCCAGGATTCCCGCCCCGTGAGCCGTATTGAGCACAAACTCCGAAATCCCGGCAGCCTTGAGTGCCTGTATCTGCCGGAGCACCATCGGCACGCCGCCGACGCTCACCAGCGGTTTGGGGATAATCTGCGTGAGCGGACGCAGTCTCGAGCCCTCTCCCGCACAAAGTATCAGCGCCTGCATGCCGGATCCTAGAACGTGTAGCCCACTTTCGTCTCGGAGCCTTCCAGATTGTCCAGAAGATGCTGCAGAGGCGAGAAGGCGATATAGCGGCGCGCCGTGGCGCGGACATATTCAATAAAGCGGGGCGTGTCAGCGAGATAGCGTCCCTTGCCGTCACGATAGTTGAGACGGGCAAAAATCCCCAGCACTTTCAGGTGTCGCTGCAGTCCCATGAATTCGACATCGCGATAGAAGTCACTGAAATCCGACGGGACAGGAACGCCTGCACGGCGGGCTTTTTCCCAGTAACGAATGGTCATGTCAAGCACAAACGATTCGTTCCAGGAAATAAACGCATCGCGCAGCAGCGAGGCAATGTCATAACTCACCGGACCGTAGAGCGCATCCTGAAAATCAAGATACGCAAGACCGCCCTCCACAGGCATCATGTTGCGCAGCATGAAATCGCGGTGCACAAACACGCGGGCCTGCCGGGTCACGTTTTCCAGAATGGCATCAACCGTCATCTGCCACCATTTCTGCTCGGTTTCAGTCCAGGTGACACCGCGATGACATCTGACGTACCACTCGGGAAAGAGATTGAGTTCGCGAAGCAGCACGGCCCGGTCATACTCAGGCAGCACCCCGGGGCGCGAAACCGCCTGCAGGCGGACCAGATCCGTCGTGGCCTGATCCATGATTTCGCGGGCGTTGTCCTCGTTGACGATATTGAGAGCGGTTTTCGTTCCCAGGTCGTTCAGAATCATGAAGCGCTTTCCGGATTCAATCTCAAGCATCTCAGGGACGTTGACGCCGGCCTCCTCTTTCATCAGGCGGTCAATTTTCACAAACGCGTCAAAACTTTCCTGTGTTTCCCGGGAGGCGTCCATCACAATAAAGGACTTTCCTGCCGTGTCCGTGATACGCCAGTACTCTCTGAATCCGGCATCGGAGCTTGCCTTTTCAATACTTTCAAGGCGAAGGGAAAACCGCGGCGACTGTGCGCCGAGCCACGTTAACAACTCTTCTGAAGGAGCCGGTTTGGAATTTGTCATAGCTGTTGCCTTAATAGCGCATTCTTTTCTGCGGAAGTGCAGTGGGAGCGCTTATAATCGGAAGAACATTTCTGCCAGCCATTTTATCGATCGACAGGCGGACTGTCACCTTTGATCACAGGTTCTACCCATGTTTTTTCCAAGACCCCGACAAATTGTCCTTTGTCTTGCCTCATCTTTAGCACTCTGCTACGCGCTTCCCTCCGCGGGGGCGGCTGGTCTGTCCCTTCAACCCGTTACCACACTTGATCCGAAAAATCTCAACAGCGACGGCGAAATGGCCAGTGTCGTTTCAGCGGATCGTATCGAAGGCAATCCCGAAGATCAGCTTCATCTGATCGGCAATGCCGAGGTCCGGCGCGGCGGTGCTGTTCTCAAAGGCGATCGTATCACCTACACTCAGGCAACCGACGAAGTGGAAAGTGTCGGCAATGCCCGCCTGTACCGTATGGGTACAGCCTTCTCCGGTCCCTCTATGAAGTACCGTCTCACGGAACGTTCCGGCGAGATGCAGGACGCGGAGTATGAATACGCTCCGCGCAAACTGCGCGGCTGCGCCAAAAACATCCGCTTTCTCTCCGGCGACACCACGGAGATGGAAGGTGTGAAAATCACAACCTGCCCGAAGGACGAGGAGGCCTGGTTTATCAAACTCGACAAGCTCGACATCGATGAGTACGACCAGATGGCCAAAGGCAAGTGGGCCACGCTGCACTTTTTGGGCGTTCCCGTTCTCGGCTCCCCCTGGTTCATGTTCCCCATCGGCAATGAGCGCCGCTCCGGGTTCCTTGTTCCGACGTTCGGGATGAGTTCGAGCCGCGGTGTGGACTTTATGGTGCCGTACTACTTCAACATTGCACCGAACTATGACTTCACGCTCACACCGCGTGTGATGACAAAGCGCGGTGCAATGCTCAGAACGGAAACCCGGGTGCTGCAGGAGCACTGGAATGCCGAGCTCTACTATGACATTCTGCCGCACGACCATGAAACACACTCCTCGCGCTCGAGCCTGAGTCTCAAAGGGCAGTACCACTACGGTCCCTGGTACGGTAACGTTGATTACAACCGCGTGAGCGACGACGATTTTATCTCTGACTTCTCGGGCAACATCCGTGAGTCCTCCGTGTCCATCCTGCCGCAGAACCTGAGCCTGTCCTACGCTGACTCGCCGTTCTGGAATGCGAGCATCGCCGTCAACAAGAATCAGACCATCCGTTCGAGCATCATTCCGTACGAACGCGTGCCGAGCGTCTCGCTCAACGGCTATGTCGGTGACTGGAACGGCTTTGAGTTCACCACGTACCTCAATGCCACCCGTTTCCAGCATCAGAGCAGAATCGAGGGTGACCGCTTCATTGCCGAACAGAGCATTGCCTACCCGCTGCGCGGTGCCGCATGGTTTATGACGCCGAAGGTTTCGCTGCTCGGCACCTGGTATCAGCTCCACGATCTGGACAACCACCCGGGCTACACTGACAAGAATCCTTCGCGTGTCACACCGAGCATGAGTGTGGACACCGGGCTGATCTTCGAGCGCAATACCGCCTGGTTCGGCCGCGCCGCCCGTCAGACGCTCGAACCGCGCATGTACTACACGTTCACGCCCTACCGCAATCAGGACGACATTCCGATTTTCGACACCTGGGTCTCCGACCTGAACATGACGTCGCTGTTCTCGGAAAACGCCTTCACAGGGTATGACCGTGTGAGCGAGGCCAATCAGCTCTCCACCGCCCTGACTACCCGCTACCTTGACGCGGAAAACGGTGTGGAACTGTTCCGTGCCACGATCGGTCAGCGTCAGTACTTCAGAGATCAGCGTGTCGGCTTCTCCTCGGAATACACCACACAGACCAACCCGTACCGTGTCGGCGTCAACCGTAGCGACATTTTTGCAAGCGTCGGCGCCCGCCTTTCGCACAGTCTGCGCGGCGACAGCACCATGCAGTACTCGACGTCCGAAGGCCGCTTTGTGAAGGCCATGGCCGGTGTGCGCTGGCAGCCGCGCCCCATGTCCGTCATCGGACTGTACTACCGCTTTAATGACCGTACGAGCATTGAAGAGGATCGCATCAAGCAGATTGACCTTGCTCTGCAGTGGCCGATCACCGAGCGGCTCTTCGCACTGATGCGCTACAACTACTCGCTCAACAGCCGCAAGCCCATTGAAGAGCTCATCGGCTTTGAATACATTCATAACTGCTGGACTTTCCGTGCCGTTGCTCAGCGCTACAACACCGAGTACAACACACGTGAATCCAACTTCTTCTTACAACTTGAATTGAACGGTTTGGGCAGTATCGGTTCTAACCCTGATACAGTGCTCTCACGTAATATTCAGGGTTACCAAGCTCCATCACTGGTACCCGATAACATCGGACAGTATGACTACTATGAATAACATCAAAACCATTGCTTTACTTATTGCCGGTTTCGCGGCGCTTCAGTCTCCCGGCTTTGCCGCTGATGCAGCCCGTCCGGCACAAGCAGCCAAAGGCAAACCGGTCGCTGCAAAAACCGCTCCTGCCCCGTCACAGGCACCGGTCACACAGAACGCCGGTGGTGTTCTCGACCAGATTGTCGCTGTAGTCAACAAGGACGTGATTACTGAAAATGAACTGCAGGACCGGGTGCACTCGGTTGCCCTCAACCTGCGCCGCCAGAATATTCAGCTTCCGCCCATGGAGCAGCTGCGTAAACAGGTGCTCGAGCGCCTGATCCTTGAACGCATCATCCTGCAGCGCGCTCAGGATACCGGACTGCGTGTCGATGACCAGATGGTCAACGCCAGCATCGAACAGATCGCCCAGCAGAACAACCTCACGGTTGAAGCGCTGCGCCAGCGTCTGCTCGCCGACGGTGTACCGTTCGCCTCCTTCCGCCAGCAGATCCGTGACGAGATCATCACGCAGCGTCTGCGCGAACGTGAGGTCGACCAGAAGATCGACATCTCCGAGACGGAAATCAACACCTACCTTGCCGATCAGGCAGCACAGGCCAAAGGTCAGCAGTACCATCTTGCCCGCATCGTTCTGCCGATCGACCGTGCCGAAAACGATCAGACCATCAAGGCGCTTGCCGACAAGGTCATCGCTGAAGCCCGGGCCGGTCAGGCATTTGAAACACTTGCCGCCACCTACTCGCGCTCCGAGGATGCACTGCACGGCGGTGACCTCGGCTGGCATCCGCTGGCTGATTTCCCGCCGAGTCTCAAGCAGGTGCTCTCCGGCAAGCTGCCCGCCGACGGCCTCTTTGCCGTGCGTATTAACGACTCCTGGCAGGTCTTCAAGGTACTCGAGCAGCGCCAGAACCAGACCTCCCCGCTCATGGGACCGGTTCAGGAAACCCACGTGCGCCACATTCTCATGTTCGCCAACGATCTGATGCCCGAGAGCACGGTTCTGCACCGCCTCAACGAAATCCGCCAGCGCATCATCAACGGTGAAACAGACTTCGCCACCATGGCCCGTCTGAACTCTGTGGACGCGAGCTCGACCCGCGGCGGCGATCTCGGCTGGGTGCTCCCCGGCGATACGGTGCCGGCCTTTGAAGAGGTGATGAACCGGCTCAAACCCGACGAAATCTCCCTGCCTGTGAAGACGCAGTTCGGCTACCACCTGATTCAGGTGCTCGAACGCAAGACACAGGAACAGGGCAATCCGGAGCGTATCCGCCTGATGGCCCGTCAGGCCATCCGCGAAAAGAAACTCGCCGAAGCCACCTACAACTGGCAGCGTCAGCTCCGTGATGAGGCTTATGTCGAAATCCGCAACAACCTCTAAACAGAAGGCCCCCGGCGCACGCCGGGTCTGAAACACTCTTCAGGGCCACGGCGTCACTCTCTGCCGTGGCCTTTGATTTTCCACGCGGCTCTCTCCCACAGCTCGCACGGCGCAACATATAATGAGCGCCACTGACACTTTACCTTTACCTGCGAGAATTCCTGCTGTGGCACAAGAATGGTTAGCCGGGCATCATGCCCGTAAACGTTTCGGACAGAACTTCCTTCACGACCGTCACTGGATTGAACGGATCGTGCGCTCGATTGATCCGCAGCCCGGCGAGACGATTGTGGAAATCGGACCGGGACAGGCGGCGCTCACCCGTGAGGTCATTGCCCGCGCCGGCCATGAAACAGCAGTGGAAATCGACCGGGATCTGGCAGCATTTCTGCGGGAACAGTTCCCTGAAACCTCGCTCTCGCTTATCGAGGCGGATGCCCTGACGCTTGACTGGAAAAATGTCCTCCCCGGAGAGCGCCTGCGCATTATCGGCAACCTGCCCTACAACATTTCCTCACCTCTGCTCTTCAAACTCATGGAAGCGGCTGAGCGCACCATCGACCAGCACTTCATGCTCCAGCGGGAGGTGGTTGACCGCATGGTGGCAGAACCGGGCAGCAAAACCTACGGCCGGCTTTCGGTCATGCTGCAGTACCGCTATCAGATGGTCAAACTCTTTGATGTGCCCCCGGGCGCCTTTACGCCCGCGCCCAAGGTGGTTTCTTCGATTGTGAGAATGGTTCCCCGCGCTGTGCAGACGCTGCCTCAGGTCGATCTCACGCTGCTCGGGGATGTGGTGGCTGCCGCCTTTCAGCAGCGCCGTAAAACACTTCGCAACTCGCTGTCGGCATTTGCGCCGGCCGGGCTGATTGAAGAGGCCGGGATTGATCCAGGCGCCCGTGCGGAAACCCTGAGCGTGGCCGACTTTGTCAGACTCTGCTCACTGATTGCGTCAGGCGGCAATCAGCCGGGCTGAGTATCAAAGTAAGGCAGCATCGTGATTGCCCAGTCTCTGAGCTCATCACGATGCTCCTGCATGTCCGGATCAAGCCGGGCGACCTCCTGCCAGAATGCGCCCGAGTGGTTCATGTGCACCAGATGCGAGAGCTCGTGCGCGACCACATACCGCCCGAGATGCGGCGGAAGAAACACCATTCTCCAGTTAATCCGGATTTTCCCCCGTGATGTGCACGCGCCCCACTGACGTTTGGCGTTGGAGAGGCTGATAGCGGCGGGCAGCACGTGCAGCGTAGGCTGAAAGGAGTTGACCTGTGCACGGATAAAGAGCAGCACCTCACGACGCCAGAAACGGTAGATCTCCCGCTCGAGGACTGCCTGCGGCGCCTCTGCCGGGACTGCCAGCTGCAGCTCTCCCGTCTCAAGATCCACACGGTTCTCGGCCGCTCCGGTGCGCAACGTCAGGCGACGGCCGAAAAAGGGTACCGCCCCGCCCTCAACGGGCTCATAAGCCACCGCCTCCCGGTGCCGGGCCTGCTTTTGCTCAAGCCCCTTTTTTGTCTTCTCTATCCAGTGCCAGCTTTTCAGAATAAACGTGTCCACATGCTCGATGAGAACACGCTGGGATCCCCGAACTTCAAGCACCAGCTCAGGCGTAAACAGCATCGTCAGGCGGCGGTAACGGCGGGAATCCCTTTTCAGATGAAAAAGAAAACGGATTTCGCCGCCCTGGTCACGGGCGATGAATTCACGGATGTCATATCCGGTTTCACGTGAAACCAGAGTGGAGGATCCCTGAAGCGGCATTATCCTTTTGCTCCCTGTCGCTCTTCAGACATGATGCGTTCGAGTTCTGTTTCGATCCAGTTCTGCACCTCGCGCGTGACCTCATGAGGTTCACGGCCGGCGGTCTGGATAAGCGGTCCGATCGACACAGTGACCGTTCCGGGCTTTTTGGCAATGCTGTCCTTGAGCCAGCATACTCCGGCATTGTGACAGATCGGAAGAATCGGTGTACCGGAACTGCATGCAAAACGTGCACCGCCGGTTTTATAGGCGACATGCTCACCGTAAGGCACGCGTGTCCCCTCAGGGAACAGTGCAATCCAGAAACCCTGGGCGAGTTTCTGCGGTCCTTTGGTCATAAAGCTCTCAAACGAGGAGCGGCCTTTGCTGCGGTCAACAGAAAGCATGTCCATTGCCCAGAGGGTCCACCCGAGCAGAGGGATCCAGTTGAGCGACTTTTTGTAGAGAAAACAGACTGGATTGCGCAGATGGGCGCCCAGCCAGAACGGATCCCAGGCGGACTGATGTTTGGCAAGCACGACCACCGGCTGATCAGCCGCGGGCATGTTCTCCTCTCCGACAACCCGGTATCTGATACCGCAGAGCACCCGAGCGGCCCACAGTCCCATACGGGCCCACGGACGGCAGAAAACCTCATAGCGCCACGTGCTCGATGTGAACGGCGTCGTAATCAGCACACCGGTCACCAGCGCAACCAGGGAAAGGGCCAGATAACAGTAAAAGAGCAATCCTCGAAAAGTGGACATTCAGACGTATCCTAAAAATTAGACGATGACAGGATGCCGGATCCCGCCAGAAAAAAGTTTCTCTCAATCATACGTCATCCGGAGACTGAAAAACGCGGCTGTAAAACCGAGATTTTCTCCTTTGCATAAACGGAAAAGAGGAACCCGGGACTCCCGGATTCCTCTTGATGTTCAGCCCTGACGAGTGTCAGTCTGATCAGGCCAGGCGGGAGATTTCCGCCACCTTGTTCATGGCCGTGTACATCGCTTTGAGCAGCGCATGACGGTTGGCGCGCAGTTTTTCATCCTCCGCATTCACCATCACGTGGGCAAAGAAATTGTCCACTGCATCTTTGAGTTCAGCCACATCCGAGAGCGTCTTTTCATATTCACCCTGAGCAAAGTCCGCATCAGCACGGGGAGCCACCTGACTGAGCTGTTCATAGAGCGCCTTTTCGGCATCCTCCACGAGCAGAGCGGTGTCCACCGTGTCGGCAACAGCCTCTTCGGACTTCTTGAGAATATTGACAATACGCTTGTTGGCCGCGGTAAGAGCCTGTGCCTCGGGCAGCGCCATAAAGGTGCGCACAGCGGCAAGGCGCTTGGTCACGTCATCAAAGCGGGCAAGATCAAGAGCGAGCACGGCATCGACCTCAAGAGCGCTGTAGCCCATGTCACGGAGCATCACACGCAAGCGATCCATGAAGAAATGGGTAAGCTCTTCGCGATGGTCAGCGATACCGGGCACGGACATTTCCTCAGCCCAGGCGTCATCAATCAGATCCTTCAGAGCGACAGGGAGCGACTTTTCAATCAGCATACGCAGCACGCCAAGCGCGTGGCGGCGAAGCGCAAACGGGTCCTTTTCGCCGGTGGGCATCTGACCGATACCGAACATGCCGATCAGCGTTTCCATCTTGTCGGCGAGCGCCACAGCGAGACTCACAGGCGTGCTGGGCAGTTCGTCACCGGCATAGCGGGGCTGGTAGTGTTCACGGATGGCAAGAGCAACATCTCCGGCTTCACCGTCATGACGGGCATAGTATTCGCCCATAATGCCCTGCAGTTCCGGGAATTCACCGACCATGAGCGTACGCAGGTCAGCCTTGGCAAGCATTGCAGCACGTTCAGCAGATTCACGGTTCGCACCGAGCCGTTCGGCAAAGCGACCGGCCATAGCCTTGACGCGGAGCATGCGTTCAGCCTGAGAGCCGAGCTTGTTGTGGTAGACCACATGCTTGAGCCCTTCCACGCGGCTTTCCAGCGTCTGCTGACGGTCCTGATCGTAGAAGAACTTCGCATCAGCGAGACGTGCACGAACCACACGGGCATTACCCGAAGAGATCGCCGCGCCGCCGTCTTTGGCTTCAAGCTGAGACACGAGAAGGAAACGGTTCATCAGTTTGCCGTCCGCACCGCGAAGCGCAAAGTACTTCTGGTTGAGCTGCATCGTCAGAATCAGGCATTCCTCAGGCACATCCAGGAATTCCTTGTCAAACTGGCTCTCATAAACCACAGGCCATTCCGTGAGAGCCGAAACCTCTTCAAGAAGGTCCTCAGGCATGATCACGGTGGCGTTGAGTGCGGCAGCGCGCTTCGTCAGTTCATTGCGCAGCGCATCACGGCGGGCATCAAAGCCCGGCATCACCTTGTTCGCAAGCATGGTGGCTTCGTAGGCATCCGCGGTGGGGATCTCAACGGGTGCACTCGTATGGAAGCGGTGCCCCATCGTGACGCGGCCGGCCTTCAGGCCGAAGAGCTCCACATCAACCACATCGGCACCGAACAGCGCCAGGAGGTGCTTCACAGGACGCACGAAGGAGACAGTCGTTTCACCGTCAGCGAGCTGGTAGGTCATGACCTTCGGAATCGGCAGCGACTTCACGGCAGATTCCAGTGCACTCTGCAGACCGTCACGGATCGCCACACCCGGGCGGACACCTTCAAAAACGAAAACCTCATTCTTGCCGTCATTGACACGCTTGAGTTCAGAGACTTCGCAGGAGATGCCCAGCGCACCCATCTTCTTGATAAGCGCGGGGCTTGCCTTGCCTTCAGCATCCAGACCGACGCGCACAGGGACAAGCTTCTGAACGAAGGGCACATCCGGACTCACCGGCAGCACATCGCTCACATGCACGGCGAGACGTCGCGGCGAGCCGTAGGCAACAGCACGGGAGTTTCCGGTCGTAAAACCGGCATGACTGAGTTCATTGAAAATCCCGTCAGCAAACGCCTGCATCAGCTTGTACAGCGCCTTCGGCGGGAGTTCTTCGGTTTGCAATTCAACCAACAAATTCTGCATTTTTATCTTTCTCCACGCATCCAGGACATTAATCAGCTTTCTTGAGCATCGGGAAGCCCAGACGTTCACGGGAATCGTAGTAGCTCTGGGCCACAGCACGGGAGATCGTGCGGATACGGGCGATATAGGCGGCGCGTTCCGTCACGGAGATCGCTCCGTGGGCATCGAGCAGGTTAAACGTATGACCGGCCTTGAGCACCATTTCATAGGCGGGCAGCGCAAGATTGGCGTCCATCAGACGCTTGGCTTCACCTTCGAAGTAATCAAACTGCTTGAGCAGCTTGTCCGTGTCGCTCGCTTCAAAGTTGTAGATCGACTGCTCGACTTCGTTCTGGTGGAACACGTCACCGTAGGTGAGCACGCGGGTCTGCCCGTCAGGATCCTTCCAGGTCGTGTAGACAAGGTCAAAGACGTTGTCACAGTTCTGCAGATACATCGTGAGACGTTCAAGACCGTAGGTGATCTCGCCGGTGATGGGCTTGCATTCAAGACCGCCCACCTGCTGGAAATAGGTGAACTGGGTCACTTCCATGCCGTTCATCCAGACTTCCCAGCCGAGCCCCCAGGCGCCGAGCGTCGGGTTTTCCCAGTTGTCCTCAACGAAGCGGATGTCATTGACCTCAGTGTCGATACCGAGAGCACGAAGGCTGCCGAGATACAGATCCACGATATTCGTGGGCGCGGGTTTGAGAACCACCTGATACTGATGGTGCTGGTGCAGACGGTTGGGGTTTTCACCGTAACGGGCGTCTTTCGGACGGCGGGACGGCTGAACATAGGCGGCACGCCAGGGTTCCGGGCCTAATGCTCTTAAAAATGTGGCCGTGTGGGAGGTACCTGCCCCCACTTCGAGATCGATCGGCTGCAGCAGTGCACAGCCCTGACGATTCCAATACTCTTGCAAACGCAAAATGACTTCTTGAAAGGTAATCATTCGATATTGCCGCCGATTGCTCGACGCCTATTAACTGTTGGCTTGGCGGGAACAGAGTCCCGGAGAAAATAACGAAGAAGAGTCATCCGTGATGACTCTTCAGAAAATCTGTCCGGCAGATCCGGCAGGGCGGCATTGCGCCGGGCGCTCAGTACCCTGCCCCGGATCGGGAATTGCCTATTTTAGCACTTAAGACCCGGGGGCTCTCAAGTCCTTACGCGCCGGAAGTTCAAAAAACCCACTAAAAACAGAAGCAAAGCGATCACAAGAGCCGGTGTGGATCCCCAGCGGACAAACGGCGTGGGCTCTCCGGTCATCACAGGCACCGTCATCACCGCGTAGTCCGCCCCAAACGGGGCAAGATGCTGCAGGAAGCGCCCGTCGGCACCGATCACAGAGCTCAGACCGGTGTTCGAAGAAACAACAACCGCGCGGGCCACCTCCATGGCTCTGAGCCGCGTAATCTGCATATGCTGCGGCACAATGTCCGGCCCGAACCAGCCCAGATTGGCCGTCAGCGCAACAAAATCCACACCGCTGCCGTGTTCCCAGTAGCTGCGAAGCACATCCGCAAACAGATTTTCGTAACAGATCAGCAGACCGACATTGTGACCGCCCAGCCGGAGGGCGGGCTGATCAGGGGCGCCGGGGAGTACGTCAGACATCGGTATGCCAAGCAGATTGATAAACCAGCGCGCCCCTTCAGGGACAAACTCACCGAAAGGCACCAGATGGCGCTTATCCGTCACGCCCAGCGCCGCATCGGACGTGAGCACCAGTGTCGTATTGAAGTAGCGGCGCTTCTGCATACGAAACGCATTGACAAAAGTAGGCACACCGGTCTCCTCGAGCAGAGAGCGCAGTTCCGTTTCCGCCCGTCCGGAGAGCCGGGAGAAGGGCTCATTGACAACACCCTCAGGCATCAGTGCCATCAGCGGTTTTTCCTCCGGCGCAGCCAGGTAGAGCGAGCGCCCTTTTCTGAGTTCCGCCAGGCGCATCGCAGGATCTACCCGCATAAACGCATCCACGATTGGCAGGTCAGGCTGCATCACCTCTACGCGCACCTCACCGGTTTTCTCCGACCAGACGGTGTGTCCGGACCAGTAGGAGACCGCATAAAGGAGCACACAGACAAGCGCTGCCCCCGCCCTTTCCGGCCAACGTCCGAAAATGAGAGTGATCACCCCCGCAGCGCAGACAAGCGATGCAAGCAGCAGGCCGAACTCACCGCCCAGCGGCGCCCAGCCTGCAATCCAGGTGTTGATCATCAGATAGGCGGGGTTGAGCCAGTCAAAATTGAAAACCGCCGCCCCGCGAATCCACTCGGTCAGCGTGAAGAGGCCAGCAAAACTCAGCATGAACTGGCTGATCGGACGCTCGCGCCGCGGTCCGAGAACAAGTGCGGTCAGCACCGGAGAAACACTGAGAACCAGCGCAAGCAGCGCCACACCGCCTTCGGCGAGCAGCCACGGCAGATGCCCGTGATCCGTCATGGAGTTAACGGTCCACTGCAGACCGAGCCCGAACCAGCTCAGACCGAACAGAAGCCCGAGCAGTACGGAGTGTCTGCGCGAAGGGCTCCGCTCAAGCAGGAACATCCAGCCGAGAAGCCCGAGCACAGGGAACCACCACTCAAAAGTCGGCGTGAATCCCCGCTGAAACAGTGCGCCTGCAATGGCCGCACCTGCAAGCGAGGCGAACCGGTCAAAGCGGTGTCTGAAAATATTGTCAGTATGGGCGGCGGACATGGAGGCTCTCTGTAAAACCGGACTCAGTCACCGGCAGCAGTTGCTCCGGCAGGCACCGGGATGCGTTCCACGGAGAGCAGCCGCACCTGACGGTCATCTCCGCTGAGAATGCGAAAACGCATACCGCACTCCTCGATCATTTCCCCTTTGCGGGGCACGTGTTCAAAACGGTCCGTCACCAGACCGCCGATCGTCTCCAGACGTTCGTCCGAGAGCGTCGTGCCGAAATACTCATTGAACTGCTCAAGTTCAGTCCAGCCCTTCACACGCCAGCGGCCGGGACCGTCAGGCTGAATGTTGAGACTCGTATCGTCGTGGTCAAATTCATCCGAAATTTCACCGACAATCTGCTCGAGCACGTCTTCAATTGTGATCAGCCCGGAGATGCTGCCGAACTCGTCAATAACGAGCGCCATGTGGCTGCGCGTCGTTTTAAAGTCGCGCAAAAGCACATTGATGGGCTGAGTTTCAGGAATAAAACGGGCAGGACGGATCATCGACTTCACGTCGATATCACCGCGCACAAGCAACTGAAGCAGATCCTTGGCGTGGAGCACGCCGATGACGTTATCGAGATCGCCTTCAATGGCAGGGAAGCGGGAGTGACCGGAGCGGATCAGCTCTTCGAGCCACTGTCTCTGAGGCATGGACAGGTCAACGGCGTCAACCTGCGCACGAGGAATCATCAGGTCAGCCGCTCTCAGATCGGAAACCTCAAGGGCTCCCTCCATCATGGAGAGCGTATCCTCGTCAAACACATCACGCCGCCGCGCCTCCTTGAGCATCTCAAGCACCGCATTGCGGTCGCTGACATCCTCGACATGGAACAGGGCGGACAGACGTTCAAGAAAAGTCCTGTTTTTCCCCGGACTCGGGGGTTCATTAGAACTGGGCATACATCCTTACTGTTGCTCAAAAAGCCGCCGGCGCCTCTCCGAGATCCCCTCAGAACACTGAGGACTCTGCGCCGGACAGCAGAGATTTTTTAAGTATACAAAAGTCCGCGGCTTTGCACAGGCTCCGCCGGAGGTGATTCCTCACGGGCAGAAGCACATCAGTCGTGGACGATGCCGATTTTGTCGCTGTAGGGATCGGGGAACTTCAGTCCGAGCATGATCTCGGTTTCCCGCGTCTCCATCTCTTCAGCCTCAGCCTCTTCGAGATGGTCGTAGCCGTGCGCATGCAGCACGGAGTGAATCAGCAGGTGGGCAAGATGCTCCCTGAACGTCTTGCCCTGCTCTGCCGCCTGCCGTTCAAGCACAGGCACGCAGATCACCACATCCGCCGTCACCACGGGCTCCTCGGTGTAGTTGAAGGTGAGCACATTAGTGGCATAGTCCTTGTGACGGTAGGTTGAATTGAGTTCACGTCCCTCCTGCTCATCGACAAAACGGACGGTGATTTCTGTCGGACGTTCACAGGCGTGACTCATCCAGCGCTGCATCGTCTTTTTTGCAGGAAGCCCGGGAAACCTGGACATGTTCTGAGTGCTTAACACAATACTTTCCATAACAGGCCTCTTTCGCTGTTTCAGTGTTGCTGTTCTTTTTTCTGTTCCTCAAGCGCCTCATAGGCCTCAACAATGCGGGCCACCAGCGGGTGGCGGACAACGTCGGAGGCGTTAAAGCGTGTGATCGAAATGCCGCGGACATTGCGCAGAATCTGGGCAGCCTGCTTCAGACCGCTCGGCACGCCTTTCGGGAGGTCGATCTGGGTGATGTCACCGGTGATCACCGCCTTGGAGCCGAACCCGATACGGGTGAGGAACATTTTCATCTGCTCGGGTGTTGTGTTCTGCGCCTCATCAAGGATGATGAACGCGTTATTGAGCGTGCGGCCGCGCATGTAGGCAAGGGGTGCAACTTCAATGAGCTGGCGCTCCATGAGCCGCTGCGACTTCTCAAAACCCATCAGATCGAAAAGCGCATCGTAGAGCGGGCGCAGATACGGGTCAACCTTCTGTGTGAGGTCGCCGGGCAGAAAACCGAGCCGCTCGCCGGCCTCAACCGCCGGACGGGTCAGCACGATACGTTCCACGCTGCCGCGCTCGAAGGCGTCCACTGCGGTGGCAACCGCAAGATACGTCTTACCGGTACCGGCCGGGCCGATACCGAAACTGATGTCGTGCGAGAGGATGGAATTGAGGTAGATACGCTGATTGGTCGTGCGGCCCTGAAGATCGCGACGGCGGACCTTCAGATCCACCGTTCCCTGACCATCCTCCTCATCCGAGATCGAATGACGGGGCGTGTTCTTCTGTCCGACAAAGAGCCACTGCACATCCTCCACACCGAGCGCCTTGCCGGTCTTTTCAACCTGGCGCAGCAGTGTCTCGAGATTGGAGGCTCCCTGCTCGATTTTGTAGCGCTCGCCGTAGAGCGTGAACTGGCTTCCACGGCGGCGGATCTGAATGCCAAGCTGCGAGGCAAGCTCCCGGATATTCTGGTCCGTCGGACCGCAAAGCCCCGAGAGCGCCGTGTTGCTTGTATCAAAATTAAGAGTAAGCGTGTTGTCTGTCCTGGCTTTTTCCGTCATCCGCTGCTGTCCTGTTAAACGAGTTCACCACCCAGAGTATGGGGATAAACCTCCGTGATGCGAACCTGGACCATCTGATCCTTGAGGGAATCATCCCCCTTGAAGTTCACGATACGGTTGTTGTCTGTTCTTGCCATCATATACCCTTCATGGCGACGCGCCGGGCCGAGCACCAGCACACGCTGAACGGTGCCGAGCATCGCCTCGCTGATGCGCGTGGCGTTGGCATCAATCGCCGCCTGCAGACGCTGCAGACGCTCTGCCTTCACCTCATAGGGCGTATCGTCAGGCATGCGGGCCGCCGGCGTACCCGGGCGCGGGCTGAAGACAAACGAGAAGCTCGCATCAAAACCGATCTCCTCGATCAGCTTCATGGTTTCCTCGAAATCAGCTTCCGTCTCCCCGGGGAACCCGACGATGAAGTCCGTCGCAACCGAGATATCCGGTCGCACTGCGCGCAGACGGCGGATGATGGACTTGTATTCAAGCACGGTGTAGCCGCGCTTCATGGCGGCAAGCACGCGGTCCGAGCCCGCCTGAACAGGCAGGTGCACATGATTGACGAGCTTCGGGATACGGGCATAGGCATCGATGAGACGCTGATTGAATTCGCGCGGATGATTCGTTGTGTAGCGGATACGTTCAATCCCGTCAATCTCCGCCACGTAGTCAAGCAGCAGCGCAAAGTCAACCGTTTCCCCGTCGGGGCCGAGCCCCCGGTAGGCGTTGACGTTCTGACCGAGCAGCGTCACCTCCCTGACCCCCTGATCGGCGAGCTGCGCCACCTCAAGGAGCACATCCACGAGCGGACGGGAGATCTCCTCACCGCGGGTATAGGGCACCACACAGTAGGAGCAGTACTTCGAGCAGCCTTCCATAATCGAAACAAATGCCGCTGCACCTTCCGCGCGGGGCGCGGGCAGGTGGTCAAACTTTTCAATTTCCGGGAAGCTCACATCCACCTGCGGATGATCCGTTTCGACGCGCTTTTCGAGCAGCTCCGGCAGACGGTGCAGTGTCTGGGGGCCGAAAACCACATCAACATACGGGGCACGCTTGACAACGTTATAGCCCTCCTGACTGGCAACGCATCCGCCAACCGCAATCATCATCCCGGGACGGTTTTCCTTCATTTCACGGATGCGCCCGAGATCCGAGAACGTCTTTTCCTGGGCTTTTTCACGGATCGAACAGGTGTTCATGACCACCAGATCAGCCTCGGAGAGATCATCCGTTTTCTCATAGCCGCGTTCGGCGAGAAGGTCGGCAATTCGGGCGGTGTCGTAGTCATTCATTTGGCAGCCGAAGCTGCGCAGATACAATTTCTTGGTTGTCACGGCTTTATCCAGAAATTCAGAAGAAACCAAAATGCGCCTCTGCCCGGCCAGCAACAGGCCTGAGGGAAGTTTTTTACCGCAAAAACACGGTCTGTAGCGAGGCGTCTAACACAATGAGGAAGTCAGTATAACAAACGTATCTGCCCGTTCAGCCCCGTAACAGAGGCCGCATTGGAGCTACTCACTAAGGAAGGTGCGTCAGCGGGAGGCAATAAAGAGAAAACCCCGCTCTACCTTGAGTAGAACGGGGCCGGAATTCAGTGGTGGCGCATCACGGATTCGAACCGCGGACACAAGGATTATGATTCCTCTGCTCTAACCGACTGAGCTAATGCGCCACTGAGGAGAAGCATTATGCACAACGAATCGTGATTCGTCAATAGAAAAGACATATTTTGTTACATTTCTGCCTTCTCTATTCTTTCTTTTCCTAGTCGCGGGTAAAGCTGAGCGGCGGCAGTGCCCAGAAGTGATTCGTCGGGCCGTGGCCGTGTCCCACAGAGAGTTCCCCGGCGTGCTGAAGCGCCTGGGTGAGATACTCCTTGGCCATGCGCGAGGCATCAATCACATCGTGGCGCGGCAGCAGACTGGCAAGCGCCGAAGAAAGCGTACAGCCCGTCCCGTGATCATTATCGGTGTCAATACGGGTGCCTTCCAGACGGACCGTAACAAACCCGTTAAAGAGCATATCCGGAGAATCCTTGCCGCCGAGATGTCCTCCCTTGAGATAAACCCAGGCCTCACGGCGTTTCATCAGCTTCCAGAGATCGGCAGCCATCGCCGGGAATTCCTCTTCTGACACGCCGCGCTGATCCTGACCGAGAAGCGCAAGCGCCTCGGGCAGATTAGGCGTGATCATTGTGGCGAGCGGCAGAAGACGGTCACGCAGTGCACTGACCGCTTCCTGCGCAAGCAGACGGTCACCACTCTTGGCGACCATCACCGGATCAAGCACAACAACCTTCGGACGATATCTCTCAAGCGTCTGGGCAACCACCTCGATGAGCTCGGCGTTGTCAAGCATGCCGATTTTCACGGCATCGATCGACACATCGTCAAAGAGCACATCAAGCTGCTGCTTCACAAAGGACGGCGGAACGGGAAAAATCCCCTGAACCCCGCGGGTGTTCTGTGCGGTGAGCGCGGTTACCACGCCGCAGGCATAGGCACCGCAGGCACTGATGGCTTTGATGTCGGCAAGCACGCCGGCACCGCCCGACGGATCAACACCGGCAATGCTCAGGACATTGACAGGACATTCTTTTGGGCTTTGTTCCATATTTCCTCCAGCACCTCCATCATCCGCTCGGTTGCCCCTGCATATTCATGGGCAAAAGTCAGAGCGGCCTCGGAGGCCTTGACATGTTCAACCGGGTTGTCGAGCCAGTGGCTGAAGCACTGCAGGGCATCGGCAGGCGTATCGACCTGCAGCATTGCACCAGCAGCCTTACCGTCGCGCACAATCTTGTCAAAATTGAATGTGCTCGGTCCCACCACCACCGGACTGCCGGCAAGTGCGGGTTCGATGACATTCTGACAGCCGAAGGGTTCAAAAGAGCCGCCCATGGCCACCATATTGGAAAGCGCACAGTAAAAACTCATCTCACCCATGCTGTCACCGAGAAGCACATCGCAGTCTGCCGGGATCTCCCCGGCATCACGGATTGCTGAGCGGCGGACCACCTTGAGGCCGCAGCCGCTGATCAGACCGTGCACCGTATCAAAACGTTCAGGGTGTCTCGGAACAATCACGGTGAGCACCCGTTTGCGCAGCGCCTCGTTTTCCTTGAGCGCACGGGCAAACTGCAGCTCCTCACCGGCACGCGTGGAGGCGATCAGTGCCACAGGGCGGGAGAGCCGGCTCTTCCAGTCTCTGGCGGCCGCCACCTGCGAGAGGTTGGGCTGAATGTCAAATTTCACACTGCCGCAGACAAGAATCCGTCTGGCACCGAGGCTTTCAAACCTTGCCTTATCCTCCTCGCTCTGCGCGAGAATCACCTCAAAGCTCTCAAAGGCGGGACGCATCAGATCAATCACTCGGGCTGCCTGAGCCTGTGACTTTTCACTCTCGCGGGCATTGGCGAGCACCATCGGAATACCGAGACGCTGAGCCTCCTGCATGAGATTAGGCCAGACTTCCGTCTCCATGATGATGCCCAGCGTCGGGCGGGTCTGACGGAAGAATTTACGCACGGCGTACGGCGCATCGTAAGGAAGATAAGTCTGCACGATGCGCTCCGGGGCGAGCTCCACGAGTGCCTTGCCGGCGGCGCGCCCGGTCGGCGTCATGTGTGTGAGCAGCACGTCACATTCGGGCCACTGCTTCAGAATTGCCTGCAGAAGAGGTTTTGCGGCATTGGTCTCCCCGACACTCACGGCATGAATCCAGACACGCGGACGGTTGGTTTTCAGAGGGAAACTCGACCAGGCGAAACGCTCATCCCAGAACTGACGGTATTCAGGCTGGCGACGCGAACGCCACATCAGATAAAGACTAGCCAAAGGCAGAGCAACCACACTGATTGCCCGGTACATTTTAGGTGTTATTTTCACTTTGACTCTCCGAGTACTTTTTCAAAGGCGGAGATCACCTCCTCCACCGTCGGCACAACGCCGATTCCGCCAAGACTGGTGACAGGACCATCCCCCCACAGTTTGAGCGTTTCCGTGGGTGTGGAAACGAAAATGCCGACACTGGGGCGACCTAGCGCCGCCCCCAGATGTGTCAGGCCTGTATCCACACCGATCACACCGGCGGCACGCGAGAGCGTGGCAGCTGTCGACTCGAGACCGTCACGCGGCACAACAACCGCGCCGGGAAGCGCTGCTGCAAGACGTTCCACACGTTCACGCTCAACGTCGTTACCCCAGAAAAATGCACTGCTCAGACCGCGGGTCAGCAGATAGCGACCCAGCGCAAGCCAGTGCTCCTCAGGCCAGAGTTTTTCATCGCGGCTGGTGTTCACGGCAAGCGCCGCATAGCGCGAACCCTCAGGCATAAAGCCCTTGAGCCTGGCCTGAAGACCGAAAACCGGATGCGCCTGATCAATTTCATAATGAAAAACCTGCGCGGCAGCCATGCGGTAGCGTTTTACCGCACCGAGCTCCTCGGGCAGATCAAGCCGCTCATCGTAGAACAGCCCTGCGAGCCGTTCACGCAGCGTCGAAAACGAATAGCCGATCGAGTGAGCCTTCGTCCAGCGGCAGACAAGACCTGAGCGGAGCAGTCCCTGGATGTCGAGCACCACATCATAGTGCTCAGCCTCAAGAGCGGCTTTTAGCGAGGAGATTTCCTCACGCACACTCTTTGAGAAGGGATGCTTGCGCCAGCGGCGGAATGCCGTGACATAAATTCTGTCAACACCCGGCGCAAGTCTCGGAATCTCGCGGAAACTTTCCTCGGCCACCCAGTGCAGCTCCACCCCGTCGCCGAGTGCGGCCTTGAGGTCGTGTGCGACCGGGAGCGCATGGATGATGTCTCCCATGGACGAGGTTTTCACTATGAGGACTTTCATCAGCTGATGCTCGCTTTGACTTCCTCAAGCGAGGACTCAACAGACTCGCCGCGTTCAACACGCGAACTCAGACGCTTGCCCAGTTCCACACCGGGCTGGTCAAACGGGTTGATGTTGTAGAGCGTACCGAGCATCGTCACCTTATGTTCATACATTGCCATCAGGCTGCCCAGACGGCGCGGGGTGACCGCGTCAAGCGCAACCACATTCACCGCATTGAAATACGGCAGACGGCTTGTACGGGCGATCAGCGCCTCGGTCTGCGCACGGGCGTTTGCCTGCAGAACTCGATAGAGTTCGGCATAACGGTGACCGGGCATTTCAGACCAGAGAATATCGATACTGGTGTTGCCTGTCCCTTCCCGCAGCCACTGGAAGAAGCTGTGCTGACCTTCGTTGGCGCTGTAGCCCCAGACGAGCTGACCGGTGAGCTCTTCAATCAGTTTGCCCTGCTGATCCTGGCACTTGCCCAGCGATTCCATCTCAAGCTGCTGGAGCCAGGGGGCCATGATGCGCAGACGCTCATCGTACGAAAGGAAACAGAACGAGGGAACCTCCAGATTGCGGCGGTTGTAGAACGACAGCATAGCGAGCTGTGCCGGCAGGTTACGCTCAAAAGGCGTCGTGGCGGTATGGCGGTCCATTTCGGCCGCACCGCTCAGGAATTCCTTGAACACCCCCTCGCCAAGCGCAATGGCCAGCGGCAGACCGACAGAGCCCCACACGGAGAAACGGCCGCCCACCCAGTCCCAGAGTGCAAACACATTTTCGCGCGGCAGCAGCATCTGATTGGCCGCATCGGGATTGGCAGTGGCGAGCACCATATGGGCATGACGGTCACGTCCCACGATACCGTTATCGAGCAGCCACTGGTCAACCGCAGCGGCATTGACGAGGGTTTCGCGGGTTTTGAAACTTTTCGAGGAAACAACCACGAGCGTGCTTTTGGCCTTGCACTTGGCCAGCACACGCTCCATCAGAATCCCGTCCACACTCGAGAGGAAGTGGACCTGAATCTGCTGATCCGGTGCACACAGCGCATGGTAAACCGCATGCGGTCCCATTTCCGAACCGCCGATACCGATGTTGATCACATCAGTGATCACGTCACCGCGGCAGCCGCGCCATTCGCCGTTACGCACACGGCGGGCAAAGTCGAGCATACGCTGGCGTTCGGCCATCACTTCCTTGAAAACAGGCAGTCGAGAAGTATTGGCACGCAGCAGGGTATGCAGAGCGGCACGGTTTTCCGAGGCATTCACAACCTCGCCCTTGATCATGCGCAGAAACGCCTTGTGGACACCACGGGATTCGTAAAGCTTCTGCAGATCCTGATATTCCTCATTGGTCAGACGCTGACGGGAAATATCCAGACGGATACCGCAGGCCGTACTTTCGCAAAGAGAACGCTCGCGCGTTTCCCCCAGCAGGGGACGTGTGAAGACTTTCTCAGACATAATCCTTTTCCTTTAACGAGACTCAGCGGGGCAGAGCCAGATCGGGCTCAACCTGCGCCACGGCAGCCATAAAGGTCGACTGGATGCGTTCAAGTGCTTCCGGGGTATCCCCTTCAAAGCGCAGTACCAGCACGGGGGTGGTGTTAGAAGCACGAACCAGAGCAAATCCATCTTCCCACTCGGCACGTACGCCGTCAATCGTAATAACGTCGGTGGCATCGGGGAAAGAGAGGGAACGCTGCAGTTTTGCAACAATTTCCTTGTTTGTGTTTTCTTTCACCGGAATCTGTAACTCAGGCGTATTGCAGGCGGTCGGAAGCGCGTCAAGCACCTCGGAGGGGTTATCCGTGCGCGAGAGAATCTCCAGCAGGCGCGCGCCGGCATACACACCGTCATCGAAGCCTGGCCAGCGGCCGTCATTGAAGAACAGATGCCCGGACATTTCACCGGCAAAAAGCGCACCGGTTTCACGCAGTTTCGCCTTCACCAGCGAGTGGCCTGTGCAGCTGATGACAGGAACGCCGCCGTGTTCTTTCACCCAGGGGATCAGACGGCGGGTGCACTTGACGTCATAGACAATCTGAGCGCCCGGATGCTTCTCGAGAATATCCGCAGCAAAAAGCATCATCTGACGGTCAGGGAAAATCACATTGCCTGCGCGGGTCACGACCCCGAGACGGTCTCCGTCGCCGTCAAAGGCAATCCCCACCTCAGCGTCACCGGTCATCAGCGTGGCTTTCAGATCGGCAAGATTGTCAAGCTTGGAGGGATCCGGGTGGTGATTGGGGAAATTGCCGTCAATGTCGGTATAGAGTTCAATCACTTCACAGCCGAGCGCCTTAAGCAGACGCACCGCCGTCGGGCCGGCGACACCGTTGCCGGCATCCACCACCACCTTCATCGGGCGGTCGAGCCTGACGTCCCCGATCACTTTTTCGAGATAGGGCGTGAGCGCATCAACCTCTTTGATGCTGCCCGGGGTTTGGGCCTCGGTCCATTCGCCGGCATTGACACGGGCGCCAATGCTCTGGATTTCATCACCGAAGAGCGTCAGACCGGCAAGCATCATCTTGAGCCCGTTATAGTCAGGCGGGTTGTGAGAGCCGGTCACCGCAACGCCGGAGCCGTTGCCGAAATGCTTCGTAGCAAAGTACAGAACAGGCGTGGGCACCATACCGATGTCGAGAACGTCCACACCGGCCGATGCGATACCCTGCATCAGGGCCTGGCTCAACGCCGGGCCGGAAAGGCGACCGTCACGTCCAACACAAATCGATTCGACCTGCTTTTCACGTGCCATAGTCCCCAACACGCGACCGATATCCCGCACGACATCTTCGGTCAGAGTTTTTCCGACAATTCCGCGAATGTCATATGCTTTAAAGATGGATAAATCCGCCGTCATAGTATGTTTGATCCTTATGCTTATGTTTTTTAGGACGCCTCTGCGCCCTAGTCAGTTGTACGTATTTTAGCCAAAAACACTGCTCTGCCCGTACAAGAAGCAGATCGGATAATACTTGAGTTCACAACTTCAACGTCGGATATCCTTACAAGAAAAAGTTGTTTCTCTGTTTCCGCTCGATATAATGAGTCCACCACGACTGCGCCCGGTATTTGTGACAGCACAGAATTCCTGCGTGTTTGCACAGCTCTTTTCAGACAAAAAGAGTGACATTTTCCTCTTTCCCGGGTGCACGCATTGGAGTTTTTTCGCGCTATGAACGCACAGTCTTTTCAAAACGCCCGTGTACTGGTTGTCGGCGATGCGATGCTTGACCGCTACTGGTTCGGCGATGCCGACCGTATCTCGCCCGAAGCACCGGTTCCGGTCGTTAAGGTCACCCGCTGCGAGGAACGTCTCGGGGGTGCCGCCAACGTTGCCCTGAATATCGCCAGTATCGGCGCCAAACCCTCTCTGCTCTGCGTGGTCGGGGATGACGAGGCCGGCCGCAAACTGGAGAAGCGCTCGCGCGATACCGGCATCAATCCGGTGTTTCAGTTTGACCCTCAGCTCACCACAACAGTGAAGCTGCGCATCGTTGCCCGCCAGCAGCAGATGGTTCGCTGCGACTTTGAGGATTTCCCGCATGAGGAAACACTCTCCAAGCATCTGAGCGTCTTTGACCGGCTCCTGCCCGAACATTCCGCGCTGCTGCTTTCAGACTACGGCAAAGGCGGTCTCTCGCACATCACCCACATGATCGCCGGCGCTTGCGAAGCGGGACTGCCGATTCTGGTGGATCCCAAAGGCAGCGACTACGACCGCTACAAAGGGGCAACCGTTATTACGCCCAACCGCGCCGAGCTGCAGCAGGTTGTCGGGCAGTGGCGCTCGGAGAGCGACCTCAAAGAGCGTGCACAGAATCTTCGCCACCATCTCAATCTCAAATATCTGCTCTTGACGCGCAGTGAGGAAGGGATGACACTTTACAGTGATGAAGGCTCACTTACCGTGCCCACTCAGGCACGTGAGGTCTTTGATGTTTCCGGTGCCGGTGACACAGTGATTGCCGTTCTGGCCACGATGATCGCCAGCGGGGCGCCGATCGAGGATGCCGTGCGCATCTCCAACCGCGCCGCAGGCATTGTGGTCGGCAAACTCGGGACCGCCTCGGTGAGCTATGCGGAACTGTTCGGTGACGCACAATAAGTATTTTCGGAGTTTGATTTCATGAGTATTCTCGTTACAGGTGCCGCCGGCTTTATCGGCTGCAACAACGTTCTGGCGCTTAACAAGCGGGGCATCACGGATGTCATTGCCGTGGACCATCTCGGCAAAAGCGAAAAGTTCGTCAACCTCGCCAAATGTCAGATTTCCGACTACTTTGACAAAGTGGACTTCATCGCCCGCGTGCGTAACGGCTCGGCTCCGAAACCCGAAGCGATCTTCCACCAGGGCGCCTGCTCCGACACCATGGAGCAGGACGGCGTGTACATGATGGAAAACAACTACCGCTACACGCTCGAACTGTTCCGCTGGGCTCAGGAGCTCGGAATCCCCTTCATTTACGCCTCCTCCGCCGCCACCTATGGCGACCGTCTGGAGTTCATTGAGAATGTTGCCTATGAGCATCCGCTCAATGTCTACGGCTATTCCAAGTACCTCTTTGACCAGGTGCTGCGCCGTGAACTCGCCACGCTGAAAGCCCCGGTTATCGGTCTGCGCTACTTCAATGTCTACGGACCGCATGAACAGCACAAGGGCAGAATGGCCAGTGTGGCCTATCACCAGTACTTCCAGTACCGCCGTGATCACAAGGTCAAGCTCTTTGAAGGCTGTCTCGGCTACGGCAACGGTGAGCAGCTGCGCGACTTTGTCTATATCGATGACGTCTGCTCGGTGCTTCTGCACTTCCTCGACAAACCGGTTTCGGGCATCTACAACTGCGGCACAGGCCGTGCCCAGCCGTTCAATGATGTGGCACTCTCCGTGATCAATTCCCTGCGCGCCTCTGAAGGTCGGGCCGAGCTCACCCTCGCCGAAGCCGTGAGCAGCGGCGAACTTGAATACATCAGCTTCCCCGAAGCGCTCAAAGGTAAGTATCAGGCCTACACTCAGGCCAACCTCGAGAAGCTGCGCGCTGCCGGCTGTGATGTGAAGTTCCGCTCCGTGCAGGAAGGCACGCGTGACTATATGAACTACCTCCTCAAGGCCTGCCCCGAGGTATAAGCAATGCACAAGGCCGCGTTTCTCGACCGGGACGGCGTGATCAACATCGATCACGCCTATGTGCACACCATCGAAGCCTTTGACTGGGTTCCGGGCGTGCTCGAAGCCGCGGCCCGTCTGTACCGTGACGGCTGGCAGCTGGTCGTGGTCACCAATCAGTCCGGTATCGGTCGCGGCTATTACACGTATGCTGAATTCAATACCCTGTGCGACTGGATGAAAAGCGCTTTTGAGAAGGCCGGTGCACCGCTTGCCGGAATCTACAGCTGCCCGCACCATCCAGAAAAAGGCATAGGTGAGTACCGCTTAGAGTGCCGGTGCCGCAAACCCGAACCCGGCATGCTCCTTGAGGCGGCCGGCGATCTCGGGCTGGACCTCACAAAGAGCATCATTTTCGGCGACAAACCCGGCGACATGACGGCCGGCTGGAAGGCGGGCTGCGCAGAGCGCATTCTGCTCGGCACCGATGCTGCTGCAATGCCGGCGCCCGTTGCTCACAGCACCCAATGCTTCACCTCACTGCTTGACGCGGTTAACTCCGCCTGGTACCAAGATCTCATCCGAAAACCATGAGTACAAAGCTTCCCGCACCCGAATTTGAAAAAAAGATCGTCACTCTCGAAGAGCTTTCTGAGCGTGCTGCCGCCCTGCCTCACCCGGTGGTGTTCACCAACGGGGTGTTCGACATTCTCCACCGCGGTCATGTGACCTACCTCGCCCAGGCCCGCTCACTCGGCGCGAGTCTCGTAGTGGCGCTCAACAGTGACGCCTCGGTGAAAATGCTCGGCAAAGGTGATGACCGTCCCATCAACACCGAACAGGATCGCGCTGCCGTGCTCGCCGCACTCGAAGCGGTGGATCTTGTTGTCATTTTCCCTGACAAAGTGCCGCTCAGAGCGGTGGAACTCGCACACCCCGATATTTATGTTAAAGGGGGAGACTACCATATCGAGGATCTGCCCGAAGCAAAACTGGTGGCCACCTGGGGCGGTGAAACCGTCACGGTGACTTTTGAGCATCAGCGCTCAACAACAAAGCTGCTTGAGAAAATCCGACAGTAGCGCCCGGGGCTTCCAGCAAAAAAGGGGGTGTTGATAAAGTCGCTAATCTGCGACGGCAGTCAGCACCCCTTATTTTTTATACTGATATCAAATACAAAACAAGCCCTGGGACTAGAACCGTGGGCTTGTGGTAAGGATGATAGGACTTCCACATCCATCATCTAACCATGCACAAAATTACCACTAAACAGCCTTCTTTGTTCATTTACTCCCCTTATATAGAGGAGCAAACCCAAAAAATCGACACTTTTCTCCGCATTTTTGGGAGGCTCCTGAAAATTTAATCTCAGAACAATTCACAAAACCTTCAGCTAAACGTCTTGCAACTCGGCTCAGGAAGCGAAGAGCAAAGCAACAGGGATAAAATTGAGCCCCCCTGATATCAAGAAGGGGTGTTGACCTCAGTCTAATGACTTTATCAACACCCCCTTTTTTTCAGTTCAGACCGGAGCGCTTTAGTGAATCACAAAGCCGCGCTTGCGGGCGTAGTTCACTGTGGCATCCAGGAAGCCCTGCTTGCTGCCGCAGTCAAAGCGTTTGCCTTCAAAGCGGTGTGCATAGGTCGGCACGGTTTCAAGCGAGGAGGAAATTCCGTCAGTGAGCTGGATTTCTCCGCCGATACCGGGCTGAGTGGCTTCAAGGTAGTCAAAAATTTCAGGTTCGAACACATAGCGGCCGATCACAGCAAGGCGGGACGGCGCTTCGGAGGGTTCGGGCTTTTCAACGATGCCACGCAAAGCGGAGGTCTCCTGCTTGTCATCGTCCACGCTCACGATACCGTAGCTCTTGGTTTCTTCAGGAGCCACGTCAAGAACGGCCACCACAGAGCCGCCGCCCTGTTCTTCACGGCACTTGATCAGCTGACCGATGCAGGGGGCTTCGGAGTCCACCAGGTCGTCAGCAAGAATCACACCGAAGGGTTCATCACCCACCACAGGCTTTGCGCAGAGCACGGCATGCCCCAGACCCATGGCCTTGGGCTGACGGATGTAGATGCACTGAATGCCGGGGGGAACAATGCTCTGAACCAGATCCAGCAGCTCTTTCTTGCCCTTGGATTCGAGCTCGCGTTCGAGTTCGGGATAGTTATCGAAGTGGTCTTCGATAGCGCGTTTTGTACGACCGGTGACGAAAATCATTTCTGTCACACCGGCTTTGACCGCTTCATCCACAGCGTACTGAATGAGGGGCTTGTCAATAATCGGGAGCATTTCTTTCGGCATTGCTTTGGTTGCCGGCAGGAAACGGGTACCGAGACCATTGACGGGGAAAACGACCTTTTTAACGGGTTTCATATGAACTTAGCAGCGCCTGTGCCGGAGACTGTCCGACGCGCCCACTCCTCGTTGAAATTCAAAAAAGAAAGCAGCATCCTTCTGAGTGAAAGAAGCTCTGTTTCGTACAGTGCCACGTCAGCAGCCTGAAGAGCACTGCACACATATACACTCGCCCATTTTAGCCTCATCCCTGTTCTGACGCCCTGCGCTCGGGGAAATCGTGAGCGCTGTAAACGGACAATCCTGTCATTGAGGCGATTACAATAGTGCGGTGGCTGTATTTTGCCACACACACCTTCCGTGGCCCTCTCATCTGTCAGGAAATCTGTCTAACAGCAAGTTTTGTGCGTCATGTCAACTTCAACCAACGAACGTCCTTTCTATGTCATCGGCGACCTGCAGGGATGCCTTGAAAGCCTCGATGAACTGCTCGAAAAACTCCCCGCGGACGCGGAGATCATTTTTGTGGGTGACCTGATCAACCGGGGCCCCGACAGTCTCGGCACACTGCGCCGCGTGATTGAACTCGGTGACCGGGCGCAGAGTATTCTCGGCAATCATGACCTGCATCTGCTCGCCTGCGCTGCCGGTGTCGGCAAGGTACACAAAAAGGACACCATCACGCCGATTCTTGAAGCACCTGACGCTGACGAACTGCTCGACTGGGTACGCTCCCGTCCGCTCATGATCGAACGGGGCGGCATCACGGTTGTGCATGCCGGTATTCATCCGAAATGGACTCTTGACGAGGCCAGAGAGCACGCCCGGGAGGCCGAGGAAATGCTGCGCGGGAAAAAGTGGCGAAAGAAACTTGCCCGGATGTACGGCGGACTCGACTGGAGCGATGAGCTTGAGGGACCGTTGCGCGTGCAGGCCATTCTGAACGCCTTCACCCGGATGCGCTTTGTCCACCGGGATACAGGTGAGCTCAATTTCGAATTCAAGGAAGGGCTGGATTCTGTACCGCCTGAATGGATTCCCTGGTTTCAGTACGAAAAACGTAAAACGCGTGATGTACCCATCTGCTTCGGACACTGGTCCATGCTGGGGCTCATCAACGAGCCGCTGCTCGTGGCCACTGACACGGGCTGCCTGTGGGGCGGCTCCCTGACCGCCGTCAGGTTTCCCGACCGTGAGGTCACCAGCATCGCCTGCCCGCTCTGGGCGGATCCGTTCGCTTTCAAGAAGAAAAAGACTCAGGCCTGAAAAAGGTCTCGCAGACAGAAAACCCGCCTCAGACACTCGGACTGAAGCGGTTTTGTTCTCTCAGGACTCAGTGTGTTGAGCCGTTTAGATAAACCGATCAAATCTACTTTTTTGATCGGTTTTTATCATAAAGTTTCCTTATTCGTTCTTTACCGAAGTAAAGTCTACGAGTGCAACGGTCGATTGCTCTTCTAACACCCGTACCCATA
>ERZ838399.74-NODE-74-length-110577-cov-89.666166_pt1 | contig 110577 bp, 103 predicted proteins | sample MGYA00519683_ERZ838399 | MGnify/ENA primary metagenome ERZ838399 (study PRJEB31850, sample SAMEA3708833) | human gut metagenome | biome: human gut; feature: human-associated habitat; material: faeces | place: China | collected 2014 ...
GGTTAAATTCCATTGCTGAAAGCTCAAGGTTTGCCGGAACAAGGTCAACACCTTCGTCGTGGTGCAGAATACCGACCGTAGGGTCATTCATCGTTTCGTTTATGACATCTGTGAGTTTCGTTGCAAGCGTGATACCCAAGTTGTCCGTATCCTGCCAGCCGAGACAGGTGGTTAAGTCGCCCTGTGGGTCTGCGTCTATGAGCAACACTTTCTTTCCCTGCATTGCAAGACCGACACCGAGGTTTACCGTAGTGGTCGTCTTTCCAACTCCGCCTTTTTGATTGCATATCGCAATCGTTTTGCAGTTCGACACTTTGTGCGTCCTCCTTTCGTAAAATTCATAGCCATCGCAGTATGGCTATGTACTTGACCGGCTCATTTCCTAGCCGGTCGGGCAATATTTGTTCTCAACACCCCTTGCCGAGCAAAAGCTCACGGGAAGTCACTAAGGAACAGACTGCTAATCTGTATCATAGGAATTTCACCTCTGCCGGGTACTCCGCCAGCTCCGTAGAGAAGTATCATTATCCTCCTGACTGTCATCGCCGTAACAGGGGCAACCTATTACTTATACCGGGAGTTCTCGCTGTTCTGCAATGCAGAAGTCTCGGCGTACCCGATAAGGTGGCTAAAATCATCAGAAATAAAGTCTTAGTGAATGATTTATTCAGTTGTCAAAATACAAGTGAAAGGCTTCCGTTTTCACATTTCGGAATTAACCCCTTCACTCATTTGGACAAAGGGGGTCAAAATGCACACCCAAAATCGCCCCTTTTTCAAAAATTTTTTGAAAAAATTTTTCTGAACGAGAAAAAGCCGCCTATTTTCCTCGTAACTGAGGTCAATAGACGGCGGGTAGAATTATTCATATTTTTGGTGTATAATAGAAAAAGACAAATTTGAATTTGCGGAGATGATAAGATGGTCAATATAACAGATGTAAAACAGATTCTTCAATTTGCAATAGATGCGGAGATTAAAGTCTTTCTTGATGGTGGCTGGGGTGTAGATGCTCTTCTTGGATATCAGTCAAGAGCCCATAATGATATTGACATTTTTGTAGAAAAGAACGATTATCAGAACTTTATAGAAATAATGAAAGCTAATGGCTTTTATGAGATTAAGATGGAATATACAACATTGAACCATACTGTATGGGAAGATGCGAAAAACAGAATTGTTGATTTGCATTGTTTTGAATATACGGGCGAAGGTGAAATTCTTTATGAGGGGGATTGTTTTCCGATAGAAACTTTTTCGGGCAAAGGAAAAATTGAGGAGATAGAGGTTTCCTGTATTGAACCATATAGTCAAGTAATGTTCCATCTGGGATACGAGTTTGATGAAAATGATGCACATGATGTGAAGTTATTGTGTGAGACATTTCATATCGAAATTCCAAATGAGTATAGATAACTACAAATTCCAATTTGTCGTACTCACTTTAAATAATCAAAGACCGCTTACATCGTGTAGGCGGTCTCTTTTCGTGTTTAGATATATTTGATTTTGAACTTTCTTTTCTTGGCTGAAAGCACCTTGCAGAGAACATCGTCAACGCCGTCGGTGTATCTTCCTTGTGCTATCAAGTTGTTCTTCAAACGCATTAGTGATTGTATTACTCTGCTATATTCGTCATCATTAAGATAGATATGGAACTTTTCTTCTCTCATAATCTTTTCCTCCATTCATTGTATTTTGCTCTGATTACCGAAACATCTGCTTCGACATCAGAATAAATAAAGATATGTACGCTTTTGAAAACTGCTTTTACTCTGTCGGCATACTCCGTTTCCGTTTCGGTTGTCTTAAAAGGGAGCTTTACAAGTTTTATATTTCGCTGCTTGCATAAGTGGCTTTTGAGAACCTCCATCTGTTCTGAGCCGTTCGTAAATTCTATCGCCAGCTTTTCTGGCGGAATGTATGTTTCAAGAGGTATTCCCAATAGTTTATCTGAACCGAGCTGTACCTTTAGTCCTTTTTGATTGGCGTAATAGGCAACAGCCAAGCCGGGGAACACGGAGCGATATTCGCTTTCGCATACGGTGCATTTTTCTCCGATAATTGTTCTGTCGCTGATTTTTGCTTTCCAAGAGTGTCCGAGTGAACATTTCCACCACACACTTTTCATCGACTTTCTTGACACTTGTGTCGGGAGCAGAGAGTTTTTTTCGTAATCCCATTCAGCAAGCAGTTTCCTGTCCGTTGTGGCTAAATCATTGTATCCTGCAAGAACCGCCCTGTCCGCACAAACCGGGCATACTGTTCCTTTTACACGAGCATTGATAACGGACTTCCACTCATTGCCACAGGTCTTACACTTCCACCAAACATTATGTCTTGATTTTGCGTTTACCTCATCAGGCATTAGGGGATAATTTCTTTCTGACCACTCAGCCGCAAGGTCAGGGTGCGTAGTCGCCAAGTCATTAAATCCTTTGAGCAATGTATATCCACTACAATACGGACATCTACTCCCACCGGCACGGGTTGAAATAAGAGTGTACCACTCGTTTCCGCAATCTCTGCATTTCCACCAAGCCTTACTGTTTGCAAAGGCTGTTACCATTGTAGGCAGCAACGGAAGATTTCTGTCAGACCATTCAGCAGCAATATCGGGATACTGTGAAGCAAGGTCATTGAATCCGGCAAGGACTTTATTGTGTGAGCAGTATGGACAGCCTGTACCGTTTATCGTTCTGCTTTTAACGCTTGCTTCCCATTCGTGTCCGTGTTTGCATTTCCAAATAATCTTCTTATGAGAAGCGACAGATACCTCGGTAGGCTTTAATTTGTTCTTTTTAGACCACTCCTGAGCCAACAGGGGCTTCAATGTGGCTAAATCATTGATACCCTCTATTACTCTCGCTCCTGAGCATATCGGGCATTTCTCGCCCTTTGAACGAGCTTTAACGCTCGTTTCCCATTCGTGTCCGCAAGCGCCTTTCCACCACACTCTTTTATTTGAACCGAAGGTTATCTTATCAGGCGTCAGCGGTAAATTCCTCTCTGACCATTCAGGAATTAGCTCCGGGTGAACGCTTGCTAAACTGTTGCTCATAGTATACCCCCCCTTCCTCTGTGATTATCCTCATTATATTGAGAAAAACAGGATTGGTGTAGTTTGCGATGTAGTCCGAAAACTATGAGAAATGAAAGAAGCTCCTGAGAAGCAGTAACTTCTCAGGAGCTGTGTGAAACTTAAAATTATGCGATTTTTTAGTCTCTGCACCGTTTTTAGCACCGATTGGTGTAAATTTGGTGTAAAGAGGTAAATTTATTCGGTTTAGAAAGTCCCGAAACCCGCATAAACACTGGGTTTTTTCGACTTTTACTTGTCAATAGGCTTCATTGTCGGGAAAAGCAATACATCTCTGATTGCAGGTGAATCTGTAAGGAGCATAACAAGTCTGTCAATACCGTAGCCGATACCGCCTGTTGGTGGCATACCTACTGCAAGTGCATTGAGGAAGTCCTCGTCTGTATGGTTAGCCTCTTCGTCACCGTTTGCAAAAGCCTCTTCCTGCTTAGCAAATCTTTCTCTCTGGTCGATAGGATCGTTAAGTTCGGAGTAAGCGTTACACATTTCCCAAGTGTTGATAAAGAGCTCAAATCTCTCTACCTTTTCAGGGTCGTCAGGCTTTTTCTTTGTAAGCGGAGAAATTGCAAGCGGATGATCCATAACGAATGTTGGCTGAATAAGGTTCTTTTCGCAGAACTCCTCAAAGAAAAGGTTTACAATGTCGCCCTTTGTATGGCGCTCCTCAAATTCAATATGCTTTTCTCTTGCGAGTGCCTTAGCCTCTTCGTCTGTCTTAACCTCGTCAAAATCAATTCCTGCATACTTTTTGATACAGTCAACCATTGTGATTCTCTCAAATGGCTTGCCAAAATCGATTTCAATGCCGTTATATGTTATTACAGAGCTGCCGCATACCTTTTCTGCAAGATATTTGAACATACTCTCTGTAAGATCCATCATACCGTAGTAGTCGGTGTATGCCTGATAAAGCTCCATAAGTGTAAACTCAGGGTTATGTCTTGTATCTACGCCCTCGTTACGGAAAACTCGTCCGATTTCGTAAACTTTCTCAAGACCGCCGACAATAAGTCTTTTAAGATAAAGCTCAAGTGAAATTCTAAGCTTTACATCTTCATCAAGTGCGTTGTAGTGTGTTTCAAAAGGTCTTGCAGCCGCACCGCCGGCATTGGCAACGAGCATTGGAGTTTCAACCTCCATAAATCCTCTTTCGTCAAGGAAGTTACGGATTTCCTTGATAATTTTTGACCTCTTAACGAATGTATCCTTAACCTCCGGATTCATAATAAGGTCAACATAACGCTGTCTGTAACGAGTATCTGTATTTGTAAGGCCATGAAATTTCTCAGGGAGAATCTGAAGGCTCTTTGAAAGAAGTGTTACCGAAGATGCGTGAATAGAAATTTCGCCTGTTTTGGTCTTGAACACTTCGCCGCTTATGCCAACAATGTCACCCATATCGTATTTCTTAAAATCTTTATAGCTGTCTTCGCCGATGTTATCTCTTGCAACATACACCTGAATTGTGCCCTTTAAGTCCTGAATATGGCAGAAAGACGCCTTACCCATAACACGCTTTGACATAATTCTGCCTGCCAAAGAAACAGTCTTGCCATCAAGCTCATCAAAATTGTCTTTTACATCTGAGCTGTGATGTGTAACATCGTACTTTGTTATTTCAAACGGATTCTTGCCTGCCTCCTGAAGAGCCGCAAGCTTTTCTCGGCGGACCTTTAAAAGGTCACCGAGGTTTTCAGTATTCTGTGACTGATTTTTCTCACTCATTATTTATATTTCCTTTCAACACTGCTTACTTTGAAATCTCTAAAATTTTAAGGCCCTGTGTACCACCGGGAGTTTCAACCTCGACTACATCGCCTACACTTCTGTTCATAAGTGCCTTGCCGATTGGTGATTCATCAGAAATAACGCCCTCTCTCGGGTTAATTCCGTTTGAACCCGAGCCTAAGATTTTAAATGAAAGCTGTCTGCCGTTTGTAACATACTCAACCTTTACAACTGAGGTAAGGTGAACATGCTCGTTTGAAGTGTTGCTCTCATCAATGATAACGGCATTTTTAAGAGTAGCCTCAACAGTAGCAATACGAGCCTCAAGAATAGCCTGCTCGTTTTTAGCGTCATCGTATTCGCTGTTCTCGGAAAGGTCACCGTAAGAACGGGCAACCTTGATTTTCTCTGCAATTTCTTTTCGTTTTTCGGTTTTTAAGAATTCGAGTTCTTCCTCGTATTTTTTAACATCTTCTGCTGTAAGCATAATTTGTTTTGCTGCCATTATACATCGTCCTTTCAATAAGAAAAATGATTTCTTTATAATTCTTACATACTTTTTAATTATAAAATTTTTTCGTGCTATTGTCAAGCAAAATGCAAAATATTGGCAACAAATTGCCCCAACAGAAAAAGGAATACAGACTCCGTTTTTACTTAAATATTTTTAATATCAGTACCTTTTTATCTTAGGCTGTAATTCTTGCCCGTTGTTTTTCTTTTGTCAATGATTTAATTTTCGTCTGCCGATTTTGCGGAATTTTTGTAAAGGCTTTCAAACATTGCATACAACGATTTTACTGTTTGCGTAGCGGAAAAATTACTGCACATTGTAGGCACTATTGAGCCGAGCGAATATTGCCTGCCGAGTGAATACAAAGCCGAACAAAAATACTCCGTTTCGAGTTCCTGCGGTTTTATTCGGTCAAAGCCATTTGGCATTTTAAAGTAATATTTATAATAAACCTCGCCTGTCAGCTCTGCCTTTGGTCTGCCGTTTGTCAAAATTAAAGTGTTTTCGTTTGATGAGAATGTTTTTTCAATCGTGTGCGGAGCAATTATCAGGTGGCAATGTTCAAGCTCCTCGGTTCTTTTTGTAACCACCGAGCAAGCGCCCATATTCTCCATAACAAGTTCGTTTTCGTCATAATAAACATCCGGGCAATCCGTAACAACCGTTACATCAGAGGAATATTTCATAACATACGGCAAAAATTCACTTTCACGCCCGTCAAGGTCATAAATTCCGATTTTCAGCTTTTCGGTAAAATCGCACATTGAAAGCAAGCAAATTGCAAGGTTTGTGCAGAGCCTTGCCGAAAAGTCCGAATTTTCAAATCTTTTGAATTTGCTGTCGCTTTCAAATTTAATTTTTGGCGAGCATATTATTCTGTTTTTGCTGTCGCCTACGATTTTTTCGAGCTTTTCAAACCTTGGCTTTCTGCCGTATGAAATGTATGTAATATGCTTGAGGTACACTCCCCTTGCCCGTTTTATCTTCACTACGGCTCTGTCACGCCTGAGCCTGTCTGCCAATCCTTTTATTCCTTTTCTTCGTTCGTGCTTTTTAACAGTCAGTGCCGTAAGCATAAAAAATCCCTCCGCATAACTTTTTATTAAGTATATGCAAAGGGATTGATTTTAATTATTAATTATGACTGAAATTCTGTCATAGGATTGTACTTAACACCGTTAAGTCTTGTTTCAAAGTGGAGATGCGCACCTGTGGAGTGACCGGTTGAGCCGACAAAGCCGATAACCTGTCCCTGATAAACATGCTGACCTGTATAAACCATAGTAGTTGAAAGGTGACCGTAAACTGTCATCTTGCCGCCATCATGCGCAATCATTACATAGTTGCCGTAGCCACCGCCACAGCCGCATGAACCGTCCTTGCCCCAGTTGTGATAACAACCGTTGTAAGAATCAATTACAACGCCCTCTTTAGCAGCCACAACATCTGCACCCATAATGCCTGCATCGGCAATATCAATAGCACCGTGGTTATAAGAGCCTCTGTCCTCGTTCCATTCGGAAGTAAGATAGTAATATCCCGGGCAAGGCCATACAAAGCCTGACGGTGAAACCTCAAGGTCATCGTGAACAGTGCCGCTTGATGAGCCACCGCTGTTTGAATTATTATTTCTTTCCTGCTCGGCACGCTCTGCCTCAAGTCTTGCCTTTTCAGCGTAATAATTAGAAATAGCCTTTTCTATATCATCACTTTCAAGTGCGCCGTTCTGAATTTCGCTTGTCGCCTGATCGCTTGTCTTATAAAGTCCTGCCAAAAGTTCTTTATTCTCCTCGAGAATTTTGTTAAGCTCCTGCTGGTCGCTTTCAAGACTTGCCTCTTCTGCCTCGAGTGAATCCATATCCTTTTCAAGCTCTGCCTTTTCTTTAGAAATATTCTCAAGGTCGCCCTGAATTGAATTGATAAGATTATTATCGTAATCAGAGAGTGCCTCTACAAGCTCCATTTTATCAAGAAAATCAGAAAAGCTCTTTGCTCCGAAAATAATTTCAAGGTCAGTTGTATTGCCTGCCATATAAATATTTCTGAGTCTGTTGCGGAGAGTATTCATCTGATTTTCAATGCTCTTATTGGCGTTATCAATAGCTGTCTGCTTGTCCTGAATTTTGCCGTTAAGCTCATTAATGCTCTGATGGCTGAGTTCGATTTTATCATCGAGAACCTGCACCTTGCTTACAAGCGCATTAACATATTCTTCCTGATCTGCAATATTTTCTTTTGTTTTTTCAAGAATTTGCTGATATTTATCGCTCTGAGCCTGAAGTTCCTGTCTTCTGTTCTCAAGTGCGTCAATATCGTTAGGATCAATAGTGGTTGCCTGAGTTTGCTCAGTTGATGCCTCTTGTGCAGCCTGCTCCTCAGCAAATACAGGATAAGCCGAATATGCAAAAATACACATACTGAGAATTGCACAAAGCACTGCTTTGAATCTTTTTTTAGAAATTCGCATTAAATATACTCCTTTGTTATTACCAACCGAGAATTTCGTTGCCTTCCATCTTGAGATACTTACGCATTGAAATAAAGCTGCCAAATGCGCCAATCAGCATACCTGCAATAATGAAGATACCGCCGACCTGCAAGCAAACATCCGAAAATGGAATTGTAGAAATTTTTACGAATGAATTTACTGCCGACATAACGCCCTCATATACCACATAAAGCACGCCTGTACCGATAACTGCTGAAATAAAACCAAGCACCATACCCTCGACTACAAACGGAAGTCGAACAAAGGCATTGGTAGCGCCGACAGATTTCATAATACTGATTTCAAATCGCCTTGAATACATTGTAGTTCTGATTGTATTTGCAATAATAAACAGAGAAATAATTGTAAGTGCAACAACAATCGCAAGGCTTATGTAGCTTACAAGGTTGCTTATGTCTGTGAGCTTTCGTGCAAGCTCACTGCGGTTATTAATAGAATCCACACCGTCAACCTTTAAAATAGAGTCAATGGTTTGATCATATTTAGACAAATCGTCCATTGCAACTATGTATGCGTCCGGCAACGGGTTATTGTCACCGTTTACATTTTCAAATACCGCCTCGGGAAGTGAATCCTTAAATTCGTTGATTGCGTCTTCCTTTGGATAAAATTTTACAGAAGTAATATTATCAAGCTGCTCAAGGTTTTTGCCAATGTAAACAGCCTCAAGGTCAGATGTTCCGTCCTTAATATAAACGGTTGTTTCATTGGTTTTGCCGACAGACTCAACCTCTTTTTCTATGTTTACAGAAATAAGCTCAGCCGCACCGGTAAGCACAAGACAGCTTACCAAAACGCATATTGAAGCAATACTCATAATTCGGTTGCTCCATATACTTCTGAAGCCTTCCTTAATTAAATAGCCAAAGCCACTCATATTATGTTCCTTTCTTTTCGGTTTGGAACGACAACTTATTCGGCAATCGCATCATTATTTTCTCTATGAAGTGCAATGCCCTCTATTATTTCGTCAATATCCTCATACTCTGCGTCAAATGCAAGCGCAGCCTCAGGATTTTTAGTGTCGCTCTTTACTCTGCCATGGTCAATCACAATTACACGCTTGTTGAACTGTCTTACAAGGTCGTGTTCGTGAGTAACAACAAGCACAGTTGTTCCCATATCGTTAATTTCACTCAAAAGCTGAATAATATCGTGTGACATCTCCGGGTCAACATTACCTGTCGGCTCATCAGCAATAATAATCTCTGGATTATTTACCAAAGCTCTTGCAAGGCTGACACGCTGCTGCTCGCCGCCCGAAAGCTCGCTTGGCTTGTTTTTCATTTTATTTTTAAGTCCGACAAGTTCAAGAATATACGGAACTCTTTTTTTGATTGAAGATGCGCTCGAACCGATTGCACGCATTGCAAAGGCAACATTATCAAAAACATTCATCTTGTCAATAAGTCTGAAATCCTGAAAAACTATGCCCATGTGGCGGCGAAGATACGGAACTTTTCTGCGGCGCATTTTGGTTATATTAAGATTATTTACAATGATTTCGCCCGATGACGGACTTTCCTCATGCATAATCAGCTTTAAAAACGTACTTTTACCTGCTCCGGACGCACCCACTATAAAAGCAAACTCGCCCTTGTCGATGTGAATAGATACATCGTGAAGCGCATGAGTGCCGTTCGGATAGGTTTTAGATACATTGTTAAAATCTATCATAAATTTCACCTTTATTACAAAATATACATTTATTCTGTATATTTTGCGTTGTATAATACAATTTTTTGTAATATTTTGACAAATTAATTCTAAAAAGTCAAAATGGCCTGCACCCCCGAAAGCCGACAGTGCAGAGCCATATTAAATTCGCTAAAATCAATACTTTGCAGGGCTTGCGTTAAGGTACTTTTTAACCATAAGAGCTACCTTAAATACGATAGCGTCCTCAAACTCACGAAGATCAAGGCCTGTAAGTTTCTTAATTTTTTCAAGTCTGTAAACAAGAGTGTTTCTGTGAACAAAAAGCTTTCTTGATGTTTCAGAAACATTGAGGTTGTTTTCAAAGAAACGCTGAATAGTAAAGAGTGTTTCCTGATCGAGGCTCTCAATAGAACCACGCTTGAAAACTTCCTTTAAGAACATTTCGCAAAGTGTTGTAGGGAGCTGATAAATAAGACGAGCAATACCGAGGTTGTCATAGCTTACGATTGTACGCTCTGTGTCAAATACCTTTGCAACCTCAAGCGCACTCTGTGCCTCCTTGAACGAACGAGCAAGGTCTTTGATGCCTGTTACGGTTGTACCGATACCTACAACGCAGTGAGTGTAGAACTCGCTTGAAAGTGTGTCTGAAATAGAGCTTGCGAGCTTTTCAAGGTCACGACTTTCGGTATCTGCCTTAATTTCCTTAACAAGTGCAATTTCGTACTCATTAATGTTGATAACGAAGTCCTTTGACTTATCGGGGAAAAGATTTTGAATAATATCATATGCAGATACATCTGTTTTTGAAATAATTTTAATGAGAAGGCAAACTCTTGAAACCTCGCTGTTAAAGTGAAGTTCTCTTGCCTTAAGATAGATATCGCCCGGAAGAATGTTATCGAGAATTACATTCTTGATAAAGTTTGAGCGATCGTATTTTTCATCATAATACTGCTTAATGCTTGCAAAAGAAACAGAAAGGAGCTGTGCATACTTCTGAGCATATTCGTCAGTACCCTGAACAAATACAGCGTAATCATACTTAGCGTTGCTGCCAAATGACTTATATGTATAGCCATTGATTACAAAAGGAGCTGTTGAGCTTAATGTTTCTGAGGTTACGCTTTCGTTTACCTCACCGATCTTACCAAGCTCTGAGCAGGCTATAACAACAGAAGTTTCATCAATAACGCCAATTGTTCTGTCGATTGCATCTTTCATCTGGTGAACAATACCCTGGAATAATCTGTTTGACATTTTATTTACCTCTTTTTCTAAGCAAATATTCATATAATTGTAAGCATATTATTCTGGCATATTTCCGCCGACAGCAAAACTGTAAATATACAAAAATCACAAACTGTCTGTAATTTTTTGTACAGCAAGCCTTTTCGGCAAAAATTCTTATAATAAGAGCCTAATGAATTAATATATTTAAAATACAATATATCTCTTATATACATATTACACAAAAACGAGAAAAAAATCAACCTCTATTTTCAAATTTCTTTATTTTTTTTATAGATTTTGCATAATCAGCAAAAGGTTACAAAATTGATAACAATATTAAACAAATTTAACCTTTACTTTTTAGCTAATTACAATAAAAACAAGCAGTGCAAAGTTTTCTACTAAAACGCAAAAATGTTCTTTGCTAAAGTTGGGTATTTTTACAAATTGCGGTTTAGCTTATTTTCGGTCTGGCAACAAAGTTAAAAAATAACCGACTATCCGCCACGATATTAAAAGTTTAGTAAACCTTTTCAAAGGTTGTGAGTGTGGGCAATGCCCACAAAGGCTGTAAGCTATCGCAAATTATTAACAGCCAAACGGGTTTGCCGTTTGGTGGCTTGAACACAATGGCGAAAGCCGCTAAATTTGCAATAGAAACAAGAAAAAAATATTCTTATAATTTGTACCGCCATTGCATTGCAATGACGGTACATTATTTTAATCATTCTTGTTTAAATGCTATCGCCTGTTTTTCAAACATTTGTCTTAGCACGCAAACAGCAAAGCTGTTTGCACCCGATAATTTAATGTTAGGGAAACTTTTTATGGGCTCTGCCTAAACCCGCAACCCTTTAAAAAGGGTTGACCTAAATTTTAAATTTATTAAACTAAGCTTTGTGCGCTAAAGTATTATTTACCACAACTATTGACAAAGAACCTGAAAAGGTTGACCAAACTTTTTAACTTTGGGACGGAGAGTTTTGCTTTTGCTATACTTTGTTGCCCGACCGAAAGTCAGCTGAACCATAATTCACCCCACTTTTGGTAAAAAACCACTCTAACTCGTCCTGCTTTTGACAAAATCCAAACAAAAAGGCGGAACTTTCGCTCCGCCGTAAGTACATATAAAAATCAGTTAATGATTGTACGCTCTGTTTCTTTATCAAAGATGTGGAGCTTATCAAGCTCAAAAGCAACCTTAACGCTGTCGCCAGGATGAGCAGTTGAAGTAGGCTCAACTCTTGCTGTTACAGGGATACCGCCGATATTTACATAGAGGTAAATTTCAGCACCCATAAGCTCTGTAACATCTACATTACATTCAACAACACCGTTGTCGCTTGTGCACTTAGCGAGGAAATCAGGCTCATCGTGAACATGCTCAGGACGAATACCGAATACTACTTCCTTGCCTACATATGGATCAAGCACGCCGCCCTTAGTTTTCTCTGAAGGAACGATAACCTGATACTTGTCAAAGCAAAGTGCATACTCAGAACCAACCTTCTTGAGTGTTGCGTCAATGAAGTTCATCTGAGGTGAACCGATAAATCCTGCAACGAACATATTGCATGGCATATCGTAGAGGTGCTGAGGAGTATCAACCTGCTGAATGAAACCGTCTTTCATAACAACAATTCTTGTACCCATTGTCATAGCCTCTGTCTGGTCATGAGTTACATAGATAAATGTTGTACCAAGTCTCTGATAGAGCTTAGAAATCTCTGTTCTCATCTGAGCACGAAGCTTAGCATCAAGGTTTGAAAGAGGCTCGTCAAGTAAGAATACCTTAGGATCACGAACGATAGCACGACCGAGAGCAACACGCTGTCTCTGACCACCTGAAAGAGCCTTTGGCTTTCTGTCGAGGTACTGCTCAATACCGAGGATACGAGCTGCCTCTTCAACTCTTCTCTTAATTTCGTCCTTTGGAATCTTGCGGAGCTTAAGACCAAATGCCATATTATCATATACAGTCATATGTGGATAAAGAGCATAGTTCTGGAATACCATTGCGATATCTCTGTCCTTAGGTGCAACATCGTTAGCGAGCATATCGCCAATGTAAAGTTCACCCTTTGAGATATCCTCAAGACCTGCGATCATACGGAGAGTAGTTGACTTACCGCAACCTGATGGTCCTACAAGAATAATAAATTCCTTGTCTGCAATTTCAAGGTTAAAATCTGTTACGGCTGTAACGCCGCCGTCATAGATTTTATAGATGTGTCTTAAAGATACATTTGCCATTTTTATAAACCTCCAATAATCCGATGAAGCAAAAATCTGAAAATCTATATTGAGAAAATACTGTTTTGCTTTATTACACTTAATAATATATCACTTTTGCGCTTTTTTTACTATACTGATTTTGACTAAAATTTTAGTCGTTATTTTATTTATTTCAGCGACCGGTTAAAAAATACCCCTCTATTTTAGTGCATTTTGCCCATAAAGATTGACATTTTATCTAATTCCGATAACATTTTACACTCTCCTATGGGCAAATTGCTATCCAAATACAAATTACCTATTGATATTCGTTTAAGGTGCACAACATTTTTTCCACATACCGCAAACATTTTCTTTACCTGGTGGAATTTGCCCTCGCAAATAGTAACAACAGCCGTTGTTTTGCTCGGATCTTCACCGTCAATCTCAAGTTTTGCCGGCATACAGTGCGTACCGTCGGCAAATACTATGCCTTTTTCAAAGGCGCTTATCATTTCATCTGTTATAATTCCGTCAAGCCGAGCAATATACTTTTTTTCAATATGCTTTTTAGGCGAAAGCATATTATGGGCAAACTCGCCGTCATTTGTTATAATGAGCAAACCCTCGGTATCCTTGTCAAGCCTGCCTGCCGGAAAAAGTCCGGGGCGCTTAAAATCTTCGGGCAACAGGTCAACAACCGTTTCTGCCCTCTTGTCATTACTTGCCGAGAGAACACCGCCCGGTTTATTCATCATAATATACACATATTTACTGTATAAAAGAGGTTGTCCGCTTACGGTAATATCATCTGCCACAGCATTTACCTTATGCTGCGGCTGCTTTATGCACTCACCGTTTACACACACTGCGCCGTCCTTAATGAGTTTTTGCACATCTTTGCGACTGCCAACATTCTGAGAAACCAGAATTTTATCAAGTCTGTCCATTTTGCCATCCTTTCTGCCTAAATCAAAGGCAGATATTCTTCTCCGTATATACCGCTTGCTATGTGACCGCCGATAATGCGGTTTTTATAAACGAGTATCACAGCCTTTTTACCGTTATCAATACTATATGTATATCGTTTTGCCGTTTTGCCTGCGTAATTTAGCAAATCAAATCCGCTGCTTTTCTGAATTTCGTTATACTCGTCATATACACTGTTGAAATTTTGCGGAATTACCACTTCGTCAGCTGTTTCCTGCCCTGCCTTTAGCTCAAGCTGTTTAAAAAATCCGAGCCTGTCATCGGCACTGTCTGCTTTTAGAGAATAGATTTTTGAATTTTTTTCAACATTATCCTCCACAGATGTGAAATCTGCATTTATAATTACCAAAAATGCGGTAATTACAGTGAAAACAGCGGTCAATGCAATTATAAATCGTTTCTTTTTTAATCGTAAAACAAACATTTAAAAACCTCCATATACCTTACATATGTATATGAAAGTTTACGGCTTAAATTGCACTAAATTAAATCATAAATTTCAAGCGGAGTGTCGGCAAAAACTTTTCCGCCTGCCTCTATCATTTTGTCAATGTCACCATAGCCGTAATTTGCGCCGACAAAATCAATGCCCGTCTGCACAGCGCCCTTTGTGTCAAAGAAAGTGTCACCGATAATCACCGCATTTTCTCTGTCTTTTTCAAGGGTAGTGCCAAGCGCTTTAAGAGCATACGGAATAAGGTCTTTTTTGTCCTTTCTGTCGCCCTCAAGGTTTGAACCGCAAACGGCATCAAAATACCGAGAAAGTCCGAGAATGTCAATGATCTCCTTTGCAAACTGCTCGTATTTTGACGAACACACAGCAATTTTCTTGCCGTCCGCCTTAATTTTAGCGAGCAATTCTTCAACACCGTCATATGCGGTGTTTACAAACTTTCCCTTTGTGTTGTAAATCTCTCTGTAAACCTCAACCCCACGCACACTCTCCTCTTTTGAAAAGTGGCATACATTCAAAAATGTATCAAGGAGCGGCGGGCCTATATATAATGTATAATCACTTAAATCCGGCACAGGCTTTCCCATTTCTTTTATTGCATTTTCAAGGGAATATCTTATACCCTCAGCGCTTTTGCTTATAGTGCCGTCAAGATCAAAAAGTATGTACTCGTGCTTAACCATTGAATTTTTCATCCGCCTTTTTTTGGAATTTCTCTGCTTTTACGCTCACTCTTGTGTGAGTACCCTTTGCAATTATTCCTTTTGCGTCACTTGCACTTACTTCAAAATTAAAAAATCTTCCGTCATTTTCCTTTAATACAGCCGTTGCGGAAATTTCTGCACCGAGCGGAGTAGGACTTGTGTGTTCTATTGAAATAGCAGTACCCACTGTTGTAAGCTCATCGTTATTTAAAATTTCCTTGCAAAGTTCAAAAGCCGCATTTTCCATAAGAGCCACTACGGCAGGAGTAGCAAGCACTGCAAGTCCGCCGCTGCCCATTGATACTGCAAGCTGTTCTTCTTCTACTTTTATTGATTTTGTAAGAGTTTTTTCTTCCATAATAATCACCTTTCCCTGTTGTCTATCACGAAAAATTGTGATATACTTATTATTATGATACAATAAAAATATTGATTAGGCAAGTATGCCAATTAATTTTTGAGGAGTAAAAGATAATGAAATTAGGCATTGTAGGTTTACCTAATGTTGGTAAAAGCACACTTTTTAACGCAATCACAAACGCAGGCGCTCAGAGTGCAAACTATCCGTTCTGCACAATCGAGCCGAATGTCGGTGTTGTAGCAGTTCCCGATAAGCGTCTTGACAAATTAGCAGAAATGTATGACCCGGACAAATACACCCCTGCATCAATCGAATTTGTTGACATTGCAGGCCTTGTAAAGGGTGCGTCAAAGGGCGAGGGCCTTGGCAACAAGTTCCTTTCAAACATTCGTGAGTGTGACGCAATCGTTCATGTTGTTCGTTGTTTTGAAAACGATGACATTATTCATGTAGAGGGTTCTATTGACCCTGCAAGAGATATTGAAACTATCAATCTTGAGCTTATTTTGTCTGATGTTGAAATGCTTGAGCGTAAAATTGACAGAACACAAAAGATGCTCAAGGGCGACAAAAAATATCAGAAAGACATTGATTTTTACAAACGAGTTCTTGAGGCACTTGAGGCAGGCAAGCCTGCACGAAGTGTAGAGTGTGACGATGACGAGGCACTTTTGCTCTCTGATGTGGCATTGCTCACAACCAAGCCTGTAATTTATGCGGCAAATATGAGCGAGGACGATTTTGCAAACGGACTTGACTCCAACGAGGGCTACAAGGCAGTTCAGAAGATTGCCGCCGAGGAAAAGGCAGGCGTTCTCCCTATTTGCGCTGAAATTGAGGCAGAAATCGTAGAAATGGATAAGGAAGAAAAAGAGCTTTTCCTTTCCGATATGGGACTTGAGCAGAGCGGTCTTGACAGACTTATCAGCGAGTGCTACTCACTCCTCGGTCTTATCTCTTACCTTACAGCAGGCAAGCAGGAAGTAAGAGCATGGACAATTAAGAAAGGCACAAAAGCTCCACAAGCGGCAGGTAAGATTCACACAGACTTTGAGCGTGGATTTATTCGTGCCGAAGTTATTGCATATGATGACCTTATTGCCTGCGGCAGTATGACAGCGGCAAAAGAAAAAGGTCTTGTACGCAGTGAGGGCAAGGAATATGTGATGAAAGACGGAGATGTTGTTCTCTTCAGATTCAATGTATAATTGCTTATTAAAATAAAAATTCAGCCACCGTTTTTGCGGTGGCTTTGTTGTAGGTGAAAAAATGGAAATCAATAAAGATTATATTTGGAATTATCTGAAAAAATCCGAATTACCCATTATTCTTTACGGAATGGGTGACGGCGCAGACAAAGTTCTGTCCGCTTTTAAAAAATACGGCATCAAAGCAAGCGGAGTTATGGCAAGCGATGATTTTGTAAGAGGTCAGAGTTTTCACGAATTTACTGTAAAAAAGCTAAGTGACTTTGAAAATGAGTATTCAGATTTTATAATTGCACTTTGCTTTGCCACTCAACTGCCCGATGTAATGCAAAATATTTTTGAAATTGCCAAAAAGCATAAAGTGATAGTTCCGAGTGTGCCGGCATTCGGCGAGGTTTTGTTTGACGAGAAATTTATGAGTGATAACAACGATAGCATAAAAAGCGCTCGAAATTTGCTTGCCGATGATTTATCAAAAAAAGTTTTTGACAATATTCTTGAATTTTACAAAACAGGCGAGCTTACCCTGCTCGATGACATTACTACCGACAAAGACGAAGCTTTTTCTCTCCTTTCCCTCGGCGAAAACGAAACCTATGTTGACCTTGGCGCATACAACGGCGATACCATTGACGAATTTTTGCATTACACAAACGGAAAATACAAGCACATAACCGCACTTGAGCCAAACGCAAAGAATTACAGCAAATTACAGCTGCATTGCGCAGATATGAAAAACCTTGAGCTTTGGCAGCTTGGAGCATACAGTCACAACACAACGCTTTGCTTTAACAACAAAGCAGGCAGAAACAGTGCAATAGTCAGCGAGAGCAGCACCAAAACACCCGTTGCCGCCGTTGACACAATTTTGTGCGGCAGAGCCGCCACCTATGTTAAGGCTGATGTTGAGGGTGCTGACTTTGAAACAATTTTGGGTATGAAAAATACGCTGAAAATGTTTAAGCCAAAGCTCAACTTTTCAGCGTATCATAGATTTGAAGATATTTTCAGACTGCCGCTTTTGATTTCAGGAATAAACCCCGAATACAAAATATATCTGCGGCATCACCCATACATTCCTGCGTGGGATACTAATCTCTATTGCATTTAATTATTTTTTGAAGAACCGAATTCATTTAATATATCATCAATTTCGCTTTCATCGGCTACTTTGTCGGTGGAAGCGTATTTGCTGTAATCAAAATCATCGTCGTCATCATCAAGGTCGTATGTAGTATCAACAGCCTTTACCGACTCCGACTCAGCAGCCTTCTCGTTTACAAATTCTTCGTTTCTGCGCTTTGCCTCAAGCAATCTTTCTTCAGCCTCTGCCTCTGCCTCTGCCTCTGCCTTTTTGCGCTTGTCGCCAAAAGCAATATCGCCGACAAACAAGCCGAAAATGCCCGAAATAAGGTAAGCTACCAAAAGAATTATATTGGTAAGCTGAAAACCGCCGTTGTAAATAAGCATACTTGGAATAAACACAACAGGAGCAATAAGCGTAAACAAAAAGTCCATTCCGTACTTAGAGCAATACATGGCCGCACAAACTATTGCTGTTGCCGGGAAAATAAAGTAATATGCCACTGTTGAAAATCCCTGCATTGACTTTGAAATAAAAATAATAGGAACAAGCAAATAAACCAAAAGGATTACCACACCATATGGCAAATATTTTTTAACTAAACCGTTCATAATAACCTCCGAAATAATATATTATAATACTCATACTATTATAACTAAATTTCATAAAAAATCAAGAAGATATGCAATATTTGTTGCTTTGCATTAAAAAACGAGGCTTAAACTAAGCCCCGTTTTTATTTTTCGTAAATTACTTGAGTCCTTCAGTAATTTCTTCGTTATAATCAGCCTTCTGTGCAACTACCAAATCATTATACATAGCCGACTTATCTGTGTAACCCTTTACAGAACTAAAGTAAGAATACTTGAGTGTTGTTTCACCCTCAATTGACGCATACTTTGTATCTACATACTGAGTTCCGTCAGCGTACTCTATAATGTCAGCGTATCTTACAGGGAAATAAACAGTAGTTTCATCAAACTGCTTTTTCTCCTCGTTGCTCTTCACCTTGCCGCTGTAAATAACATAAACCTGATTTGTACCGTTAAAGCTCCATGAATTATCAACTTTTTCTGTAAGGAAATATGTGCCCTCAAATTTAAGATCCGACACACCTATATATTTGCTGTCGCCTGCAAAATATGAATTAATAACATCTTCTGTCTGCTTTTTCATAGTAGACATAGTATCGTCTGAAATATCAGCTGCCTTATCAATATATTTGTCTACATCAGAGCAGGTATAATCTTTAGATGTAGCTGTAAATGCGTAACCGTAGTCTTCAACAAAATATTCCGGGTTATTAGATACAGTAACAGTAACTGTATCGCCTACTTTTATACCGTAGCTCTTGCTTAAATCGAAATAGATATTTGAGTAAACATCGTCAGTTTTTGTTTTAACAACCTCAGCGCTTATATTAGGTGAAGTACCTGTAAGGTCAACTCTAATGCCATCAAATGGGTCTATTTTTTTAACCTCTTTAAGTCCCTCAACAGTGTATTCTGTCGGTTCGCCTACATATTCGATTTTGAATTTTGCGGCTGCCTCATTATCAAATTCAAAACTTACAGTAACAGTGTCGCCGTTTGAAAGCTCGCTGTTTTTGTCAAGGCTGTAATCAAGGCTGTCTATCATATCATAGTAGTAAGACAATAAATTGTTTGCACCCTCTGACATATAAACCCTTTTAAATGAAGATGATGCTTTCTGCAAATCCTCAAAATATTTATCAGAATCAAAATCAATAGACGCTCTGCCATATGTATCGTAGCCGTCATATTCAATATTAATATAATCGTTAAGGTTAATTTTTGTTTTGTGATTTACCACAAGAACCGCAGCTACAACTATGATAGCAACCAAAGCACACGCACCGCCGATAATACCAATAAGCATCTTTTTATTTTTCGGCTTTTTAGGCTGCATAGCAGGAGCGTAATTCATATTTTGCTGTGTGTAATTCTGAGCCTGAAAGTTTGGCTGAGGCACTGCATTGTTTGCCTGAGGTACTGTATTATTCTGCTGAGACTCTGTGTTCTGCTGATTCTGAACAGGCTGAGTAAACTGAGCCTGCCGATTTGAATTTTCTTCAGTCTTTGGCTGCGCTGCCTGAACATTTGTTCCGCAAAAAATACAGAATTTGCTGTCATCGTTAATTTCTTTCTTACAATTAGGGCAATTCATTTCATATCCACCTTCCTATTATTAAAAAATATTAAAAAATGTGTTATTCACATTTTCATCACATAAAATTATACTATTGTAAACAAAAAAAGTCAACAACAATTCAAAATAACCGATAGCAAAATACTAACAAATATTTATCTTTTCAAGTGAAACACATATATTGTAATTCTACAAAAATGCTAATAATAATTCTTTTAAATTATTGACAACAAATACAAAATAAATTAAAATAAATATGTATGGAATTTTATGTTCCGCTGATATAATTTTTAGAAATTGGGGTGAAAAATTAATGGACGCAGACGGTAATAAAGGCGCAGTACCTGGGCGAAGTTGTAACAAACAAAATGACCGCAGCTGCGTTCGTTTTTTGTCGCTCATAAAATAAACTGAATATGGTGCTCGTCTTTACTCCCTAAAAGACTAAAGGAGGAAAGATGATGGAAACAGTTAAGGTTGGAATAACCGAAACCATAAGAGTGCTGCTTGAAGAAAAAAAGTTCAACACTCTGAGAGATATTCTTGTAACCCTCAAGCCATATGATATTGCTACTATTTTTGAAGAGCTCCAGGACGAAAAAACTCCGCTGCTTTTCAGAATACTGCCAAAGGAACTTGCAGCCGAAACATTTGTAGAAATGGATGACGAAACTCAAAAACTTCTTATTCACGGATTCAGCGATACCGAGCTTAAAGAGGTTGTAGATGAGCTTTTTATTGACGATGTGGTAGACATTGTCGAGGAAATGCCGGCAAATGTTGTAAAGCGAATTTTAAAGCAGGCAGACAAGGATACAAGAAAAACTATTAACGAACTGCTTAAATACCCTGAGGACAGCGCAGGCTCGATTATGACAACGGAGTACATTGTGCTCCGTCCCGAAATGACAGCCGAGCAGTCGATTAAACGAATCAGACGAACAGGTGTAGACAAGGAAACCATTTACATTTGTTATGTTACAGATGATAACTCTAAACTGATTGGCATTACAAGTGTTAAGGACTTGCTTTTATCTGACGATGATGTTATTGTGTCAGAAATTATGGAGGAAAATGTAATTTGCGTAAATACCCTTGATGACCAGGAAAAGGTTGCGCAGATGTTCTCTAACTACAACTTCCTTGCGCTCCCTGTTGTAGATACCGAAAGCAGACTTGTCGGCATTGTAACCATTGATGACGCTATTGATGTATTGCAGGAAGAGGCAACCGAGGATATTGAAAAAATGGCTGCCGTAATGCCTTCCGACAAACCGTATATGAAAACAAGCGTTTTCGGAATTTACAAAAAGCGTATTCCATGGCTGCTTGTGCTTATGCTTTCAGCCACATTCACAAGTGCCATTATCTCAAGTTTTGAATCGGCGCTTGCAAGCGTAATTGTACTTTCGTCATTCATACCAATGATTACAGGTACAGGCGGTAACGCAGGTTCGCAGGCATCAGTATCTGTTATTCGTGCATTGTCGCTTGGCGAAATCAAGTTTAACAACGCATTTAAAGTATTGTGGAAAGAATTTAGGGTATCTATTCTTTGTGGTGCCACACTTGCCGCCGCAAACTTTATAAAGCTGATGATATTTGATTTAAACGGAAAAGAAAATGCCTTTTTCATAGGACTTGTAGTGTCGCTTACACTCATCGGTACTATTATAATGGCAAAACTCATAGGTTCATTTTTGCCTATGGTTGCGCACAAAATCGGTGCTGACCCTGCCGTAATGGCATCTCCGCTCATCACCACAATTTGTGACGCACTTTCGCTTTTAATCTACTTTGGAATTGCAACCGCAGTTCTGCATATTTAAAGATTTATAAAAACAGGTCATATCTGCTGTATTTGCAGATATGACCTTTAGTTTTGGTTGGAGTTTAGTAATCCTATAATTATTCCGATTGCTATATTCTGTTGCTTTTGCGACAGCTCCCTATAACCGCTCAGCAAGTCGCACTCGTCCTCGGTTAAAGACATTTGCACCGTTTTGTCTATTGGCTGTCTGACATTTGTATAGCCGATTATATAATCAACCGAGGTATTAAAAATATCTGCCATTTGCATAAGAGTTGCAATGCTCGGCTCGCTTTTTCCGTTTTCGTAAGCGCTAATCATTTTTTGAGAAACATTAAGCTTTAGCGAAAGAGAAATCTGGCTCAATCCCTTTTCTTTTCTCAGCATAGCAATCCTATTCATAAATCTTCCCCTTAAATTATACTTTTTAAGTATAATATTATTACATAATTGTTGACAAATTATACCTTTATGTTATAATAATACTTGTAAAAAGTATATAAGGAGGAACTTTTATGAAAAAACAAGTTAAAAAAATAACTGCACTTTTCCTGATTGTAATGCTTTTGCTTAGTATGTTTTCGGTTAATGCCGCTAACATAGAACAAGAACCAGTCAGCAATAATAGCGGAGTACAAAACAAAATTAATTCAATAGCATCTGTTTATCCAACCGGTTCTTATTTTACAAAAAGCGGAAATGTTTGTTACTCTAACGCTGAAGAAGATTGTAAATTGTCTAATATTCCTTCAAGAGGCGGATTACCTTCCGGAGCAACTGTTGCAAACATAACAAGAGATGCTTGGTCTTGCTGTGCTTTTGCAAGATATGTTTTTTATTGTACATTTGGACTTGCTCCTGAAAGCTGTGGTACAGTTAATTCTTCAAATGCACAGGTAGGAGATTACATCAATTTTGGCACACACTATGCTATATATCTTGGACAAGATTCAAACTATTGGTATGTATATGATTCAAACTATACATCACCACCTACAAATATCGTTAAATACAATAGAGCTTTGAGGAAATCAAGCTTTTCTTCCGTTACGATATATCACGCTTCAAATTATGATTCTGTAAATGGTTCAAATAACAATTATGTTGATATTGGCACAGATTTTTATGCTTCAATAACTCATATTGCTTCTTGGAAGCATCTTACTGTAGAAAGCAATGATAATGTTGATATTTGTAGCGATACAAACTTCGATAATCAATATTGGAAATTTTATAGACAATATGATGGAAGTTATAAAATAGTTTCAGCCAAAAATGATAAATGTCTTGATGTAGCAGGTGGAAGTTCCCAAGACGGTGCAAATATTGGCGTATATAGTAGTAATGACACTGACGCACAAAGATGGTATATTTACAAATGTAAAAACGGTTATCAATTCAAGCCAAAATGTTCAAATTGTGTAATGGAAATGAATGCTTGGAATTTCTATCAAGGTGTCAATTTGGTTTGTGGCACTAAAGATAATTCAGATGCAGAAATTTTTGCAATTAATTTTAGAGATTTTAACGATATTGCTGACACCACATTAAACTATTCACAAAACAACGGGGTTGTTACATTTTCATGGATAACTGCCAAAGGTGCTTCAAAATGCAATATAAAAATCTATAACGGTAACAGTGCTACGGGAGAAGATGCACCAATAAATTTATGGAATGTACAAAATAATCAAACTAGTATAAACTTAGGAGAAGGTACTTTTACCGCTGTTTTGCAAACATACAATGCTATACATGATTATCATTTATGTAAACCGATTACGATTTCAACTTATGTTAGAAATTTTGTGCCTGTAAAAACTTTATATAATTTTGGACATAAATATGAGCTATTTGATACTCCGGTATCATGGGAAACGGCAAAAAAAGTTTGTGAAAATAAAGGTGGACACTTAGCAGTAATTACATCTCAATCCGAACAAAACACAATTAATGAACTTATAAGTTCTGGAAAACTTACATATTATAATATTGGTGCAACAAATATTAACAACATAAACAAATGGCAATGGGTAACAAATGAAAAAATGATATATACTAATTGGGCAGTTGGAGAGCCTAACAACGTTGGTAACATTGAAAGGTATCTATCAGTTTTCAATACAGAAAACTATTTAGGGCAATGGAACGACACAACAAATTCTTCAACCTCAGGAATTTCAAATGGTTTTATTTGCGAATATGAAAATATATTAGGCGACATTAATTCAGACGGAAAAATATCAGTTAATGATGTAACGGAATTACAAATGTATATTTCTCAATCTAAAGATTTTTCCGATGAGCAAAAAGTGCTTGCCGACTACAATCAGAACGGCATAATAGATGTGCTTGATGTAACAGATATACAACAACTCATTGCAAATTCATAAGCTTATCTGCACACAACAAAAGCCTTGCAGGCGAAATCCTGCAAGGCTTTTTTATAGATTATTAATTAAATATTAACTTGTTCCTCAACAATGGATTCTAAGGCTTCCGACTTTTTGCCGAAAGAAAATACTTTTACCTCTTTATACCACATACAGCAAACCGTCGATACGGTGAGCGGCAAAAATCCCCACCATATGCTTTCTCTTGCCCAGAAAATCTCGGTTACGCTGGCAAGTGCAACTCCGATGTGGAAAAACAGCAATGTCATTCCGAAAAACTGCGCTTTGCGTTTCATCTTTATGTCGCCGTCAATAAGATAAGATGTAAGCGATGTTACCGTTTGTCTTATATTATTGGTCGAAAAAATTGTTGAACTGCCGTATCCCGCATCGCCTGCGTAAGCGTTCCATTGAATAGGAGCGGCAAAAAACAGCGGCAGCATTGCAAGGTACGCATTTTCCACAAAATTAAGCACACTCACAAGCACAAAGGCAGCCGAGGTTAAGCAAAGGCTTATTATTCTTGTGTCGAGCTTTACAAACTTATGGAGCAACACATAGGTCACATTGCCGCAGGCATACACAAAAGCGGCAAGCAGCATATAAACAAGCAGAGAATGTTCGGGCTCAAATAAGTTATGCACAATGTGTATCATATTTGAGGTTTGCGATGATGCCAGCAAATCACAATGATTTATGATTGCATACGCTCCCATAAAGCCGCCGATTGAGCTTACGCAAAAATGCAGCCATGCTTCTTTTTTAATGCTTTTCTCCACGAATATCGCCCTTTTATAAATTTATCGGTCATAATTATACCACAATTACCGCCAAAATTCAATTATAAAAGCGCTGATAAGAAAGGGGTTTTCAGCTGTCTTTTTGTGTATCGTCAATTAATCTGCCTTTGTCAACATTTGGCTTTATAAAATTATCAAAAGAATACTCCGCAAGTATTTGCGAGCCTTTTGGGGTATTCTTTTGCCTGCCAAGCACCTGACTTAATTTTATTTTTCGCTCCGCCCACATTTTGCCGTCTGTTGCGTCATTGAGCATTACAGGCTGAACATTGTCCATTGTGCGGGCAAATTTTGCCTCGGGTGTTTCGGAATTTTCAAGTTCTATCCAAAGTCCTTTCAGCTTTTCGTACTGGTCATCGGGCAAAAGTCCGAAAATTCTTTCAGCCGCTTTCAATTCCCTTTCGTGCTGAGTTTTCTTGCCCTCTTCGTCATAGCAGTAGGTGTCGCCTGCGTCAATTTCTACAATATCATGCAGTAAAAGCATTGTTACGGTTTTTAAAACATCTATTTTCTCGTTTGAATACTCGCTCAAAAGCACTGTCATAAGCGCCATATGCCAAGCGTGCTCCGCATCATTTTCCTTGCGCCCTCCGCCTGTAAGCAAGGTTTGCCTTTGTATAAACTTTTCCTTGTCGATCTCTTTTATAAAGTCAAATTGCTTTTTCAGTCTTTCGTCCATAGTTACCTCAGCTCACAACATTCTGCGGTTTGCCGTTTATAAATGAGCGCATATTGTCGGCAACAATGCCCATCAGTCTTTCTCTGGATTCAACAGGCGCCCACGCAATGTGCGGAGTTATAATGCAGTTTTTCGCCTGCATTAATATACAGTCCTCCTCCATTGGCTCAACAACTAAGGTATCGACTGCCGCACCGCCGATTTCATCATTCTGCAAGGCGTTGTAAAGGTCATTTTCCACCATTACACCGCCCCTTGCGGTATTTACAAACAAGGCATTATTTTTCATTTTTCTAAACTGCTCTTTGCCAAACATTTTATCGGAGTCACTGTTAAGCGGACAGTGAACAGTTACAATGTCACTTTTCTCAAGTAATTCATCAAAACTCACAAACTCCACTCCGTCAGCCTGCTTTTTAGAGCGATTGTACGCAATCACATTCATTTCAAAAGCCTGCGCAATTTTTGCAACGGCGCTTCCGATACTGCCAAAGCCTACTATTCCAATCGTTTTGCCTGCAAGCTCATTGAGCGGATACACAAACGGAGAAAAAGTTTTGCTCCTTTTCCACTTTCCGTCAGCAACAAATTTTGCATACTCTCTCACCTTGCTGTAATGCTCCAAAATAAGCGCAAAAGTATGCTGAGCAACGGCATTTGTGGAATACGAGCCTGCGTTGCAAACCGTAATTCCGTTTTTTCTGCAATACTCAATATCAATATTGTTATAGCCTGTGGCAAAAAGTCCTATATATTTTAAATTCTTTGCAAGTCTTAGTGAACCCTCGTCAAGTCGGGTTTTATTGCAGATAACCATATCTGCGTCTGCGATTTTTTCCGCAACTTCGTCATATTTTAACAGTCCGTACTGCACAACCTCGCCGAACTGAGAAAGTCTGTCGGCAGGTACAAGGTCATCGACAACGGTCTGTGCGTCGGTCAAAACAATTTTCATACTATTACCTCCAATTAAGCCTATAAATCTAATTTTATTATACACAATTTTTTTAATCTTGCAATCGTTTGTCAAAAAATGTATAATTATAGTGTTTGGAGGAATTATGATGTATAAAAATATTTTATTTGATGTTGACGGCACACTTTTGCCGATGGATGTTCACGAATTTGTTAAATATTATTTCGGCTCGCTCTGCGAAAAAATGATACCCGTACTTAAAATTGAGCCAAAGGCTCTTACCGATTCTATAATGGCAGGACTTGGCGCAATGTCAAAAAATGATGGTTCTGCGCTTAACAGAGATGTGTTTTGGAAAGCCGTCGCAAAAGTAAGCGGCGTTGACCTTATTAAATACGAAGATATGTTTACCGATTATTATAATAATGAATTTGTCGCCGCAAAGACCGCAACCTTCGTTAATCCTTATGCAAAAAAATGTGTTGATTTTGCAAAAGAAAACGGATACAAAGTAATTGCCGCAACAAACCCGATTTTTCCTAAGTCGGCTACATATAAAAGACTTGAATGGGCAGGACTTAATCCCGAAGATTTTGAATATATTACCGTTTATGACAACTCGTCAAGCTGTAAACCCAATCTTCTGTATTTTAAAGATTTATGCGAAAAATGCGGCATTTCTCCAAAAGAAAGCCTTATGGTCGGCAATGATGTTGATGAGGATTTATGCTCAGCCGAGCTTGGCTTTGACACATTCCTTATTACAGACTGCGTTATTAACCGCAACAACAAAGATTATTCGGCTTACAAAAACGGAAGTTTTGAAGATTTTTTTAATTACCTTACTTCACTTGCTAAGAAATAATTTTTTCTGCAACACAATAAAACAAAATTTTTACTCCATAGCTATTATTATATAGTTATGGAGTTTTTATTTGCCTTTAATCGGGCAAAAATAGCGAGCTGAATTTTCAGCAAAAAGGATGTTTAAAATGCTCAAAACAAAATTTGAAAACAATGTGCTGACTGCGTTCATTGAGGGCGAGCTTGACCATGACTCAGCCGCAAGAATACGCACAAAGCTTGACGGAATCTGCGAATCTATAAAGCCAAAGCTGCTTTGCCTTGATTTTTCGGGAGTATCATTTATGGACAGCTCCGGAATCGGATTGGTGCTCGGCAGATACCGCCAAATGAAATTACTCGGAGGCGCTGTGCGTGTAGTCAATATACCTGAAAATATGTATAGGCTCTTTGCACTTTCGGGACTTGAAGGATTGGGGGTGCTGAGATGAATTTAATTAACAAAATGAGCCTTAGCTTTCCGTCAAAGAGCAGTAACGAGGCTTTTGCCCGAAGTGCGGTATCAGCCTTTATTATCGGTCTTGATCCAACCGTTGCCGAGCTTTCAGACATAAAAACCGCCGTTTCAGAGGCTGTTACAAACTGCATTGTGCATGGCTACCGCCGAGAAAGCGGAACAGTTTACATAAGCGGAAAAATTTACGAAAACAACAAGGTTGTCATAAAAATTCGTGACAAGGGCTGTGGCATTGCGGATATTGAAAAGGCAATGGAACCGCTCTTTACCACCGCTCCCGAAGAAGACAGAGCAGGTCTTGGCTTTGCGGTTATGCAGAGCTTTTGCGACAAAGTAAAAGTCAAATCCACTGTCGGCAAAGGCACTACCGTTACGCTTGAAAAGGTAATTTCATCGGACAGATTTCTTGCACGAGGTCGGTAAGCGGTATGTCGGAAAGCAGTGATAATATTATCGGGAACAAAAACGAAATTGCACAAAAGCATATGGGACTTGTTCACTCCTGCTGTAAGCATTTTGCAGGCAAAGGAGTGGAATATGAGGAACTTTTTTCGGCAGGCTGTCTTGGACTTGCAAAGGCTGTTGAGCGGTTTGACGAAAGCCGAGGGCTTAAATTTTCTACCTATGCCGTACCTGTTATTTTAGGAGAAATAAAGCATATATTTCGTGACGGCGGCTCTGTACGGGTTAGTCGCACCCTTAAAGAGCTAACGCTAAAAATTTGCAAACTTAACAACGAGTACGAAAAAGAAAACGGCAGAGAAATGAGTATAACCGAGCTTTCCAAAGCACTTAATGTAAGCGAAGATAAAATTTGCGAGGCGCTTGCGGCAGGCTGTTCCCCACTCTCCCTTAATGCCGACTATGACGATGACGGAAATTCCCGAATAGACATACCTGTAAGCGACAAACAAGAGGAGATTACAGAAAGGCTGAGCCTAAAAAAAGCAATAGCCGAGCTTGATGAGCGTGACAGGCAGATTATACATCTGCGCTATTTTCAAAATAAAACCCAGTCACAAACCGCTGACCGACTTGCAATGACGCAGGTGCAGGTCAGCCGCAGAGAACGCAAAATTCTCGCAATTATTCGAGAAAAAATGAGTGTTTAACTCTGCAAACTGTCTTGTAAATTGTAATAAAAATCCCGACAGGAACTAAAGCTTGACGCTCTCCCCTGTCGGGATTTTATTCAGGAATTTTCCTCTTATCCGAGTTAAAATTTTATCAGAAAATTATTCAACATTTACTTTTGACTTCTTTTCCTTTGAATAAATAATCTCTCCGTAGATTGCAGGTATTATTGCGCTTGCAAGAATAATTATAAGCGAAATGAAGAACAGAACATTTGCAATACCTGTCGCAAACAGTGAAATCACACCTAAAAATACCACTGTAATTCCGCCGATAACTCCAAGGTATGCCGCAAAGCGGTGAACCTTTTTCCATACTGTTTTACTGCGCAGCGTTGCACGGGTTTTAAAGCCTAAGGTGGAATTCTGCTTGATTTTCGGCATCAGGTTATTTATAAAAGCAAACATACAGCCCATTGTAATACTGATAAGCGGGAAAAACAGATTGCCCATATTTGACGCATTTTGCAACACCATTACCTGCATTACCCAGAAAATGACAAGTAAAAACACAAATATTGCACCGATACATCTCTCGGCATATTTTTTGTAGGATTTATAGCTTTCGTCATTTTCTTTTATTGCTGCATAAATTGCAAATGCAATCGAAAATACTACAAGAATACACGGAACAAGCAAAAGCGCCCATTTTGAAGCGTAAGCGTCTGCATTTCCGTTCACTCCAAAATGCGAGGGCAGAACCTCGTTTGGATTAACAGCGATAAAAGCAGCTGTTACTGCGGTGTTGATTAACGATAAAATTAATAAAATAAACTTTTTCATACTATTTTTCCTCTCTTCCTGTCAGGTCTGAAAGCGTTCTGAGCATATCCTCAATTACGCTTGTTCTCAGCGAATAAATAACATTCTGACCGATTTTTTCCGAGTCCACAAGGTCTGCCTGCTTCAAAATACTAAGGTGATTGCTTATAGACGGCTTTGTCATATTAAATTCAGCGGCAATCTCCCCTGCGTTAAGGCTTTTATTTTTAAGTAATTCAAGAATTTTCCGCCTTGTGGGATCAGCCAGTGCTTTCCACACATCTCCCATAAAATCACTCCTGTTGATTTATTAGTTATTTAGTTAATTGTCTAATTAACTAATTGAATTATATGCTAAAGCGTTACGGTTGTCAATATGTTTTTATAAAAAATTTCCAAAAAAAGAGCAGTCCAAAATGAACTGCTCATGGTTTTTAGTTTAATGCGGATATTTTTCAAGCAAGTCCTGCAAATCGTACGGTGTTGCCTGATATACATAATAATTAAGCCAATTTGTGAAAAGCAAGGTTGCGTTACTTCTCCACACCATTGGCGGTGTGAGTGACGCATCGTCATTCGGAAAATAGTTGTACGGAATTTTCGGATTGATGCCCTTGTTTTCATCACGATAATACTCGCTTGCAAGGGTATCTCTGTCGTACTCGGCGTGTCCCATTACAAACACCTGTCTGCCCGACTTATTTGTAACTATTGCCACGCCTGCAAGCTCTGACACTGCAAGGATTTCAAGTGCGCTGTTTCTGCGTATATCGTCCTCCCTCACGCCCGTATATCTTGAGTGCGGAATACAAAAGGTATCGTCAAATCCACGCATAAGCGGATGATGCGGGTCTAAAATCGTATGATTATAAATACCGCTGAGCTTTTCCTTTAGCTTATGCTTTTGAATACCGTAGTGATAGTAAAGTCCTGCCTGTGCTCCCCAGCAAATATGGAGTGTAGAATAAACATTATGCTTTGACCATTCCATAATCTTGCAAAGCTCGTCCCAATAGTCAACATCTTCAAACTCAAGCTGTTCAACAGGTGCGCCTGTAATTATCATACCGTCAAAGGTTTCGTTTTTTATTTGGTCAAAGGTTTTGTAAAAGGTAGTAAGGTGATGAGGTGAGGTATTTTTTGAAGTGTGTGATGCCATCTGCAAAAGCTCAATATCAACTTGTAGCGGACTGTTGCCCAAAAGCCTTAAAAGCTGGGTTTCTGTGGTAATTTTTGTTGGCATCAGATTTAAAATAATGATTTTCAGCGGACGAATGTCCTGCTTTATCGCTATTTCATTTGGCATAACAAAAATATTCTCAGACTCAAGCACCTTTATTGCAGGCAAATTGCTCTGAACCTTAATAGGCATAGCCTCAGCACCTCCTTATACATTTCAAATAAATTATTTTAATTAATACTGCTTGCCCCAATAAACCTGATGTTTAGCAGGCTTGCCGCAGCATACGCAAACATCGCTGATGTGCTCCTCAACAAAAGGAATACAACGGCTCTTTACGCCGCCTGTAGCGTCCTTGAGTTTATCTTCACAAGCGCTGTCGCCGCACCACATAGCCTTAATAAAGCCGGGGTGATTCTTGGCAATGTCAAGAAATTCATCATAGTTTGTGGCTGTAAATGTTTTTTCTTCTGTATTCTTGCGTGCTCTTTCGTACATATCGTTGTGAATTGTATCAAGAAGCTCTGCAATATAATCGGAAAGTCCCTCAAGCGGTACAAAATACTTCTCACGGGTATCTCTTCTTACAACTACGCACTGACCCTTTTCTATATCCTTAGGACCAATCTCAACTCTTACAGGCACGCCTTTCATCTCATACTCAGCAAACTTCCAGCCCGGTGCGTGGTCGCTGTCGTCAAGTTTAGTTCTGAAATGCTTTGTAAGCTCTGCCTTAAGTTCGTAAGCCTTATCAAGTACACCTTCCTTATGCTGTGCAACAGGAATAATTACAACCTGTACAGGTGAAATTCTCGGTGGGAGCACAAGACCGTCATCATCGCTGTGTACCATAATGATAGCGCCGATCATTCTTGTTGACACACCCCATGATGTCTGGTGCGGATAATGCTGCTTATTGTCTTTACCTGTAAATGTAATGCCAAAGCTCTTTGCAAAGCCATCGCCAAAGTAGTGTGATGTACCGCCCTGAAGAGCAACACCGTTGTGCATCATCGGCTCGATTGTATAGGTTTCTTCTGCACCGGCAAACTTTTCTTTCTCTGTCTTTCTGCCGATTACAGCCGGAATAGCAAGAGTTTCTTTATAGAATGACTCGTAAACATGGAGCATACGGAGAGTTTCCTCCTTTGCCTCCTCTGCTGTTTCGTGCATTGTGTGACCCTCCTGCCAAAGGAATTCGGAAGTTCTGAGGAAAGGACGGGTTGTTTTTTCCCATCTTACAACACTGCACCACTGATTGTAGAGCTTTGGAAGATCTCTGTATGTGTTGATAATCTTCTGATAATGCTCGCAGAAAAGTGTTTCTGATGTAGGACGAACGCAAAGGCGCTCGTTGAGCTTTTCACTGCCGCCTACTGTTACCCATGCACATTCGGGAGCAAAGCCCTCAACATGGTCTTTTTCCTTCTGCAAAAGGCTTTCTGGAATAAACATAGGCATATATACATTTTCGTGACCTGTTTCTTTAAATCTCTTGTCGAGGTCAGCCTGAATATTCTCCCAAATAGCATAACCATATGGGCGGATAACCATACATCCCTTAACGCCTGAATAATCAACAAGTTCTGCTTTTTTTACAATATCGGTATACCATTTTGCAAAGTCTTCATCTCTGCTTGTAATAGCCTCAACCATTTTTTTGTTGTTTGCCATTTCAATTCCTCCATATAAAGAAATATTCGTGTATCATAACATTTCTATTATACTATAATTTAATTATTTTGCAAGTACCGACATTATTTTTATTGCAAAAAGTAAAAGAGGTCAGACAACCGCCTGACCTCAGATTTTTTAATTCAATTATGAATTTGCCTCAATGTAAGAAACAAGTGAGCCAACAGTCTTGATGTTCTCGATTTCATCATCAGGAACTTCTACGCCGAACTCGTCTTCGATTGACATAAGTAAATCTACTACATCAAGTGAATCAGCGCCGAGATCTTCCTGTAAATCTGTATCAGCTGTTACCTTATCTTCTTCAACATCGAACTGCTCAGCAAGAATTGCCTTAACTTTTTCCAATACCATTGGAATTCCTCCCATAATAAAAAAATATTTAATGTATCCATTGTAATTATGGACAAAAGTACATATTTTATGCTACAATGGAATAAGCAATCGAGTAATCGGTTTGCTTCTTAGATTATATTATTGTTTATTTATTCTTTTGTCAATAGAATTTTAAAATTTTTCTATTTTTACCAAAAATTTTTTCAGGGGGTATATTTTTATGAGTACTAAAAAATATGCAGTAATAGGTCATCCTATCGGACATACTATGTCACCTTTTATACATACAAAATTGTTTGAGCTTGCAGGAATCGATGCCGTTTATACAAAACTTGATGTTGCTCCCGAAAGCCTCGGATATGAATATGACCACATTTTATCTAAATTGAGCGGCTATAACATTACAATTCCTCACAAGCAGAATATTATTCAGTATCTTGATGAAATTGATGAAAAAGCAAATATGTACGGCAGTGTAAATACCGTTGACAACAAAAACTATACTTCAAAGGGCTACACAACAGATCCTGACGGATTTTTAAAGGCACTTGACGCCGCAAAAATAACACTTGGCGGCAGAGTTGTAATTTTAGGCTGTGGCGGTGTTGCACGCACAATGGCTTATGAGGTTGTACTTAAAAATATTCCGGTTCTTTTTGCTACAAGACCCGAAGATGTTGAGATTGCCGAAAATCTTTGCAACGAAATTAAAAGCACGGTTATCGGCTCTCAGCCGTCACACTGCCTTATCAGCGAGCTTAGCGGCGACATTGATGTGCTTATCAACGCAACACCTATCGGAATGTTTCCAAAGGTAGAAAATCAGCCTGTAAGCGATGAGGTAATCGCAAAATGCAAAAATGTTTTTGACGCAGTTTACAATCCTCTTGAAACCGTACTTATTCAGAAAGCAAAGGCTAACGGCTCAAACGCTGTCGGCGGTATGTCAATGCTTGTATGGCAGGCTGTTGTTTCTCACGAAATATGGGACGGCTCTGTTTATGACCCTGCCGAAATCGAAAAAATCTGCATTGCCGCTTCCAACGAATTAAAGAACAGATAATTTTGGAGGATTTTAAGTGAATAATATAGTTTTATGCGGCTTTATGGGTTGCGGCAAAACAACTGTCGGCAGAAACCTTGCCCGCAAAGCAGGTAGAAAATTTATAGATATGGATTTATACATTGAGGAAAAGGCGGGAATGAAAATTTCCGAAATCTTTGAAAAATTCGGTGAAAGCCGTTTCAGAGATATGGAGCACGAGGCTTGCCTTGAGCTTGCCGATGCCGAGGGTCTTGTAATCGCATCGGGCGGCGGCGCATTTACTTTTCAGCGCAACATAGACGCTTTCAGAGGAAAAGACAAAATCGTTCTTCTTGATGTTCCGCTTGACATTATAAAGCAAAGGCTTAAAAACGACACAACAAGACCGCTTTTACAGCGCCCCGACAAAGAGGAGGCAATGCGTGAACTTTACGAAAAGCGACTTCCTGTCTATCTTTCTGCCGCCGACATTACAGTAAGCGGCAAAAGCACACCGCTAAAAACAGCCTACGCAATACTCAATGCCATTGATTCGGCAAAAAGCAAATAAAAGCATTTTAAGCATACAACAGACTTGACTGTAACGCTTTAAAGTGGTAAAATATGAATTAAATTATATAAATGCGAATGAAAGGGTAGTTTAAAAAATGATTATTGTATTAAAATCATCAGCCTCACCCGAGCAGATTATGAATTTTACAAATATGCTCAAAGAGGAATACAATGTAAAAGTAAATAAATGGGAAGGTGTGCATTCAACAGTTCTCGGACTTATCGGCGACACTACTAAAATTGATATGGACTACATTGACGCTCAGGACATTGTAGAAAATGTTAAGAGAGTTCAGGAACCGTACAAAAAGGCTAACAGAAAGTTCCACCCGGACGATACAAAAATCAAAATTAATGATGATATAACAATCGGCGGCGGCAGTCTGCACATTATGGCAGGTCCATGCTCGGTTGAAAGCGAAACTCAAATTGTCGATATTGCAAAGAGCGTAAAGGCATCGGGCGCAACATTCTTAAGAGGCGGCGCATTCAAGCCGAGAACCTCTCCCTACGCTTTCCAAGGCTTAAAGGCTGAGGGTCTTGACCTTTTAAAGATTGCAAGAAAAGAAACAGGTCTTCCTATTGTTACCGAAATTATGAGAGCATCTCACATTGATATGTTTGAGAATGTAGACATTATTCAGGTTGGCGCAAGAAATATGCAGAACTTTGAGCTTTTAAAAGAACTCGGCAAAATTGATAAGCCTATTCTTTTAAAGAGAGGTCTTTCCGCTACTATTGAGGAATGGCTTATGAGCGCCGAGTACATTATGGCAGGCGGTAACGACAAGGTTATTCTCTGTGAGAGAGGTATAAGAACCTACGAAACATTTACAAGAAACACACTTGATATTTCCGCAATTCCTGTTGTAAAGGCTCTTTCACATCTTCCTGTAATCGTTGATCCAAGCCACGCAGCAGGCAAGTCATGGCTTGTTGAGCCGCTCGCAATGGCGGCAGTTGCCGCAGGCGCAGACGGTCTTATCATTGAGGTTCATAATGACCCGCCGCACGCTCTTTCGGACGGTGCGCAGTCACTCACACCCGAACAGTTCGACAAGGTTGCAAAGAAAGTATTTGCACTCAAGAACTCAATTAATGAAATCAACAGCAAGTAATTTTACTATTTAATATATTCGGAGGCACTGAAAATGAACATTGCCGTAGTCGGCCTTGGCATTATAGGCGGCAGCTTTTGCAAGGCTATTAAAAAATATACCGACAACTTTGTAATCGGTATCAACAGAACACAAAAAACAGCAGAAAAGGCACTTGAGTTGGGAGCAATCGACAAAATCGGCTCTCCCGAAAGCCTTACAGAATGTGATATTATAATCCTTGCGCTTTATCCGCAGGCAGCCGTAGACTTTATAGAAAAATATGGCAGCTACATAAGAAAAGGCGCTATTGTAACCGACAGTTCGGGAATTAAGCGAGCAATTTGCCCAAGTCTTTCTGCTCTTTCAAAAAAATACGGCTTTGTATTCATCGGCAGTCACCCAATGGCAGGCAAGGAAACCAACGGATTTGATGTTTCCGAGACTGACTTATACAAAAACGCAAGCTACATAATCACTCCATGCGGAGCACCTGACGATAAAGTAGAAATTCTCGCAAATCTTGCAAGAAAAATCGGCTTTGGCACAGTAAAGATAACCACTCCCGAAGAACACGACAGAATGATTGCTTTTACCTCTCAACTGCCCCATGTTCTTGCTTGCTCTTATGTAATGAGTCCATGCTGCCCTAACCACAAAGGCTTTTCGGCAGGCAGCTATCGTGATGTGTCAAGGGTAGCAAATATCAACTCTCAGCTTTGGAGCGAGCTTTTCCTTGAAAATCGTGAGCCGCTTATTACCGAGCTTGACATACTCATTGACAATATTACAAAAATTAAAGACGCAATCAAAGCAGAAGACAGAGAAACTCTTGCAGAATTATTGGAGCAGGGACACAAGGTAAAAACTGCTCTCGGCGAATAGAATTGAGGTGCATTATGAGAACAGTCAGAGTAGATACGGGCAAGCCGTATGATATTTGCATTGAAAGAGGAATACTTGACAAATGCGGCGAATACGCAAAGGCTCTTTCAAAAGCTGAAAAGGTTACTGTAATTTCAGACAGCAATGTTGCTCCGCTTTATATGGACAGAGTAAAGGCATCGCTTGAAAAAGAAGGCTTTAATGTTGCCACTCATATTTTTAAAGCTGGCGAAGAGCAAAAGCACCTCGGCTCTATTGCAGAAATGTATAACACTCTTGCAGAATTTTCTATGACAAGAAAAGATATTGTTGTTGCTCTCGGTGGCGGTGTTGTAGGCGATATGGCAGGCTTTGCCGCTGCAAGCTACTTGCGTGGAATTGATTTTATTCAAATTCCTACCTCTCTCCTCTCTCAGGTAGATTCATCTGTCGGAGGAAAAACAGGCGTTGATTTGCCGCAGGGCAAAAACCTTGTCGGCGCATTTCATCAGCCTATTGCCGTATTGATTGACCCCGACACGCTCAAAACCCTTACCGATGACTACATTTGTGACGGTATGGGTGAGGTTATCAAATACGGCTGTATTAAAGACGCAAAACTTTTTGAAAATCTTGAAAATCAAAATGCACTTGAGCATATTGAAGATATTATAGAAATCTGCGTTTCTATAAAGCGTGATGTAGTAAATCGTGACGAAAAAGAGGCAGGCGAAAGAAAGCTCTTAAACTTTGGTCACACTCTCGGACACGCTATTGAAAAAATCTACAACTTTAAGGGCATAAGTCATGGAATGGCAGTTGCCATAGGTATGGTGCTTATTACAAAAGCAGGTGAAAAACACGGAATTACCGAAAAAGGCACAGCCGACAAAATTTGTGCGCTTTGCAAAAAATACGGTCTGCCGACTACAGATAAATCTACCTTTGAGCAGATGGCACAGGCTGCAAAGGGCGACAAAAAAACCGCCGGCAGCGCTATTGACCTTGTGCTTTTAACAAAAATAGGCGACAGCTTTACAAAGAAAGTTGAACTTGCCAATCTCTGCGACTTTATCACAACCTGATTGGAGGATACATATGTCTGATGTAAAATTCAGTCCGTTTATCCCAAGCGGCACTGTAAATGTACCGCCGTCAAAGAGTGATGTTCACAGGGCGATAATCTGCGCAGCCATGGCAAACGGAGTAAGCAGAATTTCTCCCGTTGCTTTGTCCAACGATATAAAAGCCACCATCGGCTGTATAAAGGCGCTCGGCGCAGAGGCGGTGCTCGAAAACAATGTTCTCACTGTTGACGGAACTAATATGTATAAAAACAAAACCGCTCTTCTCGATTGCGGAGAAAGCGGAAGTACACTAAGATTTTTCATTCCTATTGCCGCTGTCGGCAATGTAAATGCAACTTTTGTAGGCAAAGGAAAACTTCCGCAGCGCCCTATCGGAATTTTTACCGAGGCATTGCCAAAAGCAGGCACAACCTGCAAAACAGAGGGCGGACTTCCGCTTGAGATAAACGGTCAGCTTAAAAGCGGAATTTTTGAAATTCCCGGCAATGTAAGCTCACAGTTCATCACAGGACTTTTGCTTGCTCTGCCGATACTTGAGGGTGACAGCGAAATTGTACTCACTTCCCCGCTTGAAAGCGTTGGCTACATTGCAATGACTATCCGCACAATGAAACAGTTTGGTGTGAATATCGACACCACAGAAAACGGCTGGCATATTAAAGGCGGTCAAACCTACAAGTCTTGCAATTACACAACAGACGGTGACTGGTCGCAGGCGGCTTTCTTTATGGTGCTTGGTGCAATCGGCGGCAAGGTAACTGTAAAGGGAGTTGCAAAGGACTCAACTCAGGGCGACAAAAAATGTGCCGAAATACTCGCTGAATTTGGCGCAAAGGTTACTCAGAGCGATAATGAAGTTACAGTGGAAAAAGGCGATTTAAAGGCAATTACCATTGACGCATCTCAAATTCCCGACCTTGTTCCCGTACTTTCGGTATGTGCGGCATTTGCAGAGGGCACGACAAAGATTATCAATGCCGAAAGGCTCAGAATAAAAGAATGTGACCGACTGAAAGCCACCGCCGAATTGCTGAATAATCTCGGCGGCAAAGTAAAGGAACTTTCGGACGGACTTGAAATCACAGGGGTTTCTTCTCTTAAAGGAGGAAATGTAAACGGCTACAACGATCACAGAATCGTTATGTCTGCCGCTGTTTGCGCCGCAAGAAGTGATGAAGATATAACCGCCACTTTTGCAATGAGCATTAACAAAAGCTACCCCGATTTTTATATAGACTACAACAGCATAGGAGGAAAGGCAAATGTCCTCGACCTACGGTGAAAAAATAAAAATATCTGTCTTTGGCGAGAGCCATGGCAACGGTATAGGAGTTGTAATCGACGGACTTCCTGCCGGTGTAAAAATTGATATGGACAAGGTTCTTGTTCAAATGTCAAGGCGAGCACCGGGCAAAGACAAAACCGCAACCCCACGCAAAGAAAGCGACCTGCCAAAGATACTTTCCGGTATGCTTGGAGATACTCTTACAGGCGCACCGTTATGTGCGGTAATTGAAAATACAAATACAAAAAGCGGCGACTACGGCAATCTTTTAAACTGCCCTCGCCCGGGTCACAGCGACTATACAGCATACATAAAATACAACGCAAGCAACGATATTAGAGGCGGCGGCCATTTTTCGGGCAGACTTACAGCGCCGATAGTTTTTGCAGGCGCAATCTGCCGTCAGATTCTTGAAGAAAAAGGCATTAAAATTGCCGCTCATATTGCAAGCATCGGCAATGTAAACGACAAATCTTTTAACCCTGTTTCTATTGACGACAAACTTATAAATAAATTAAACAACAGCTCTTTTGCACTTATTGACGATTCGGTCGAAGAAAATATGCGTGCAGAAGTTGAATCGGCAAGACTTGCTCAGGACAGTATCGGCGGTACAATCGAATGTGCCGTAAGCGGAATTGAGGCAGGCATAGGCGAGCCGATGTTTGAGGGTGTTGAGGGTGTAATCGCAAAAGCTGTTTTCGGTGTGCCTGCAATAAAGGGCATTGAATTCGGCAAAGGCTTTGAACTCTCTAAAATGCGCGGCTCACAGTCCAATGATCCTTTTGAATACAAAGACGGCAAAGTTGTAACAAAAACCAACAACTGCGGCGGTATCCTCGGAGGTATCACAAACGGTATGCCTGTTATTTTTAAAGCAGGTGTAAAGCCTACTCCCTCCATTTCTATGGAGCAGGATACAGTGGATTTGCAGAAAAAAGAAAATGCAAAGCTTGTTATCAAGGGCAGACACGACCCATGCATTGTGCCGAGAGCCGTGCCTGTTATTGAGGCTGTCACAGCCGTTGCTATATTAAATCTTTTATAATAAGGATGAATAAAATGAGAAATCTTTCAGAAATCAGAACTGAAATTGACAGTATAGACGAACAGATTATTGAGCTTTTCAAAAAGAGAATGGATTGTGCCAAGGAAGTTGGCAACTACAAAAAAGCCAACAACATCCCTGTTCTTAATCAGGCAAGAGAGAATGAAATTCTTGATTCTATCGAAAAGCGTGGCGGTGAATACGGTTCATATGCAAGACTGCTTTACTCAAATATTATGGAGCTTTCGAGAGCTTTACAACATAATATTGTCGGCAGTGGTGCAGAGATAAAAGAGGTTATCAGCAATGTTGAAACCGAAATTCCAAAGACAAATGTCAAAGTTGGTTATCAGGGAATTAAAGGAGCTAACGGTCACGAGGCAACAATAAGACTTTTCCCCGATGCTCAGGCTCAGTGCTACAAGTCATTCGGCGATGTTTTTGACGCCGTAGACAGGGATGAAATCACATTTGGCGTACTGCCTGTTGAAAATTCAAACGCAGGCTCGGTTTCAGCTGTATATGACTTAATTTTAAAGCACCGTTTTTACATTGTCGGAGCGCTTGATTTGCCTATTGATTACTGCCTTGGCGGTTTAAAGCAAGCTGAATTTTCAGATATTGAAAAGGTATGGTCGCATCCGCAGTCACTTTCACAGTGTGCAGACTACATTGCAAAAAATAATTTTGACTCTACACCATGTTCAAATACAGCAATTGCCGCTCGTGATGTGGCAAAGGAAAAGCGCCTTAATGTTGCCGCTATATGTTCTTACAAAGCTGCTGAGGAATACGGCTTAAAGGTTCTCGACAACCATTTGCAGGATAATGATAAGAACACAACAAGATTTATTGTTATTTCAAAAAAGCTGTTCATTACCCCGGATTCAAACAAAATCAGCCTTTGTTTTTCTCTCCCCCATGTTACAGGTTCGCTTTACGGCTTGCTTTGCAGATTCAATTCTCTCGGTCTTAACCTTACGAAAATTGAATCTCGCCCACGCCCGAGCAGTGACGAAGGGTTTGAATACCTGTTTTACCTTGATTTTTCAGGCAATGTAAGCAGTAAAGAGGTTACAGACCTTATAGCACAGTTAAGTGCGGAAATGCCTGAATTCAGCTTTTTGGGAAACTATTGCGAATATTCAAAATGATTATAAATATATTTTTAGCTTTTGTATATTAATCGACAGAATGTTTTGATTATGTGCAAAACGCTCAAAAATTATTGACAAATTTTGCAAATTAAGTATTGCATTGCATAAAATTTATGATATAATATGCTTATTAAAGTGATATTTCATTTTAATAAGCATTTTTTATTTTGAATAATTATCAAACAAAATAAAATTATATTTTTAAGAGGTGTTTAATATGGATGATAATAAAAAATTAATTTGCGCCGCAGCCGGTGCACTCGGAGCACTTGTTGCAGTATCAGCAACTGTATTTGCAGTAAAACAGCACAAGAAAAAGCAGAACGCAATGCTCCTTGAAGAACTTGACTTATGCCTTGATAATGACGATGTAGCAGAGCTTGCTAACGAGGCTGAAGAAACAAGGGCAGCTGCCGACGAAAAGCCAAAAGCAGAAGAACCTGCCGAGTCTGAACCTGTCGCAGAGAAAAAAGCTGAAGAAAAGGTTGAAGAAAAATCAGAAGAGCCAGCAGAAACCCCTGCTGCAGAAAAAGCAGACGAAACCGAAACAGAAGAATAATTGTAATAATTATTAGTGCCTTGCAATGCAGGGCACTTTTTATTTGCAAAAGTAATTTTTATCAAAAATTGGGGTGAATTATTGTTTGGCACACAAAGTTTAGTTATAAAAACTGAAAATGTAGGTCAACCCTTTTTAAAGGGTGCGGGTTTGGGCAGAGCCAATAAAAAGTTTCCTTTATAACAAATTCGTTGGCGCAAACAGCTTTGCTGTTTGCGTGCTAAAACTAAGTTTGAAAAAACAGGCGACAGCCTTTAAAAAAGAATAATCAAAATAATGTGCCGTCATTGTGTAGCAATGACGGCACAAATTATAAGAATATCTTTTTTGTTGCTATCGCATCGGCTTTCGCTGTTATGTTCAAGCCGCCAAACGGCAAGCCGTTTAGCTATCAAAATTTGCGATAGCATAAAGATTTGTGGGCATTGCCCACAGCCTTTAAAAAGGTTGACCAAACTTTTAATTTCGGGCAGAAAGTTTAGCCTTTGCTTTACTTTGTTGCCCGACCGATAATTTACTAAACCATTATTTATTAATGTTACCCCAACATTTTGAATATAACCCAAAAAAGTTAATCATTAATTCATAAATCAATATTATTTACTATATAATTTATAAAGCAAAAAATCACACCGACAGCCAAAGTATGCTGTCGGTGTGCCCTACCCTTTTTTAATAATAATTAATTATTAAGTTTGTTGATACAATTTGAGCATATAAATTTGCCCTTAAGACATTTCAGATTTTCGGATGAATTGCAGAAAATGCACTTTTCTTCCGCTTTTTTAATTGTAATGCAATCATTATCTGCCTCAATATGCAATACATCGCCTGCTTTGATATTAAGGTGGTTGCGAATATCCTTTGATATTACAATTCTGCCTGCTCCGTCAATTTCTCTGAAATTAGTAAATATCATTACATCTTCTCCCTTTCTGAACAGTTTTCTGTTCGTATTTTTAAATTGTAAACCTTAACCGAAGTGACAGGTTGACAATTTTTATTGCTGTATCATTATACCATTTTACGGTTAATATGTCAATAATTACCAAATAATATTTATAAATACATTTTTGTAACGATTTTTGTCATATTTGCTTTATTTTTGATACTATATTTAGATTTTTAAGGTCGGTGAAATAATGCTTGGTTATGTATGGGCAGGATTAATAATCATCAGCGTGCTGTCGGCACTGTTTCTCGGCAAAACAGAGTCGCTCTCTTCCGCTTTAATTGAAAGCGGTTCGTCATCAATAGAACTGCTGTTGACAATGGCAGGAATTTTGTGCTTATGGTCCGGCATAATGAAAATTGCCGAGGAAAGCGGATTTACCGCCCTCATTTCAAAACTTTTCGCACCTCTGCTGCGACCCTTATTCCCTAAACTTGATAGAAACAGCGAGGCATTTAAAAGCATAACAATGAACATAAGCGCAAACCTCTTAGGGCTTGGCAATGCCGCCACACCATTTGGACTGAAAGCAATGGGAGAACTTAACAGACTAAACAACTGCTCTGACACTGCAAGCAATGAAATGGTAATTTTTGTGGTACTCAACACTGCCTCTTTGCAGCTGTTGCCTACCACGCTTGCAACCCTGCGCCAAAGCTACGGCAGCAATGCGCCATTTGAGGTTATAACCGCAATCTGGATAAGCTCGGCTACCGCACTGACGGTGGCGCTTACTGTTGCCTGTACCTTAAATCTGAAAAAAGCGAGGTAAAGCTATGGCTGTTATAATGCCGCTTTTTGCAGCAATCGTTGTGGTTTATGGACTTATAAAACGAGTGCCTGTTTTCGACTTATTTATAAAGGGTGTTAAGGAGGGCATAAAAGTATTATACACGATTGCACCGACAATTATAGGCTTGGTTTTTGCGGTTGATTTGCTGAGGTCAAGCGGAGCAATTGATGTTATATGCAATTTTATTTCACCGCTTGCCGACATTCTCGGATTTCCAAAGGAAATTGTGCCAATGGTTCTGCTGCGCCCCGTATCGGGCAGTGGCTCAACAGCATTGCTTACGGCTTTGTATGAGGACTGCGGTCCGGACAGTTTTGCAGGACGGGTGGCATCGGTACTTGCAGGCTCGTCTGAAACCACATTTTATGCTGTGGCAATGTATTTTGGCAGTATTAAGGTAAAAAAAATCCGCCATACCCTTGTTGCCGCTCTGCTTGCGGATTTCACCGCCGCAGTGATGAGCGTGCTGACCGTAAGACTAATTTTCGGGCAAAGCTAAAGGAGCTGTAAAAAAACAGCCCCTATGTAAATGAAGTATATTTTCTTTTATTGCTCTCGCAAATACTTACGCCTATTTGTTTGGCTATCGTCAGATTGCGTAAACTGAAAGTATTTGTGGGCTTTGCCCACACCCACAACCTTTGAAAAGGTTGACCAAACTTTTATATATTGACTTTAATTTTATCGAGTAACTCTCCGACCTTTTCGTGAAAAACAAGGTCGGCGGCGCTGTCCATTGGTGTTGCATCACGATTTATCAGTACAAGTTTATTTCCTTTAAAATATCTTACCATACCTGCGGCAGGGTAAACCGTAAGGCTTGTGCCTGCAATAATCAGTGTATCTGCATTCGCAATGGCATTTACCGCACCGTTTACGGTTTTATCGTCAAGTCCCTCTTCGTACAAAACAACATCAGGCTTGATAATTCCCGAACATTCGCATTTTGGAATACCGTTGCTCTCTTTAATAAACTCGGCAGTATATGCTTTGCCGCACTTCATACAGTAATTTCTCAGCACACTTCCGTGCAGTTCATACACCCTCTTACTGCCTGCCGCCTGATGCAGTCCGTCAATATTTTGAGTAACTACTGCACTGAGTTTTCCTGCTTTCTCAAGCTCGGCAAGTTTTAAATGCGCTTTATTAGGCTTTTTGTCAAGGCAGAGCATTTTATCTTTGTAAAAACGATAAAACTCCTCTGTCTTTTTTACAAAGAATGTATGGCTTAGTATTGTTTCGGGCGGATAATCGTACTTTTGATTATACAGACCGTCTACACTCCTAAAGTCGGGAATGCCGCTCTCGGTAGATACTCCTGCGCCACCAAAGAAAACTATTCTATGGCTGTCATCAATCACTTTCTGAAGTTCGTCAACACTGCTCATTACTGCATTGCCTCTTTCATCTGCTTTACATACTCACAAACAGGCTCTACGCAATCTTTGCCGTACTTTGCAACTATTTTTACAATAGCCGAACCCACGATTACACCGTCTGCGTACTGCGACATATGCTTTGCCTGCTCAGGAGTTGAAATACCAAAACCAACTGCACAAGGAGTATCACATACAGAGCGCACGAGGTCAACCATTTCGCCGATATTTGTTGTAATTTCTTTTCTTACACCTGTTACACCCATTGATGAAACGCAATATACAAAGCCCTGCGACTCTTTTGCAATGGTCTTGATTCTGTCATGCGAGGTTGGCGCAATAAGCGAAACAAGCTCTACACCGTGCTTATCGCAATACGGCTGTAACTCTGCCTTTTCCTCAAAAGGAACATCAGGAACGATTACAGCAGAAATGCCGCACTCTGCGCACTTTGCCATAAATGCGTCTGTACCGTAAACAAAAATCGGATTCATATATGTCATTACGGCAAGAGCCGCCTTAACCTGCGGACGGATTCCCTTTACCATATCAAAAATCTTGTCTGTTGTTGTGCCTGCCGCCAAAGAGCGAAGGTCAGCCTCTTGAATTACAACACCCTCGGCAATCGGATCTGAAAAAGGAATACCGATTTCAATAATATCTGCGCCGTTTTCACTCATACCAATGAGGAGCTTTTCTGTGGTTTCAAGGTTAGGATCTCCTGCGGTTACAAACGGAATAAAAGCCTTGCCGTTTTTGAAGGCATCTTTAATCTTACTCATAAATATTCTCCCCTCTGTATCTTGCAATAGCGGCAACATCCTTATCGCCTCTGCCCGAAAGATTAACAACAATAATGCTGTCTTTGCTCATTGTAGGAGCAAGCTTAATGCAGTGTGCAACAGCGTGCGCACTCTCAATAGCAGGGATAATACCCTCGGTGCGTGAAAGATACTCAAATGCGCTTACTGCCTCTTCATCGGTAACAGGCACATATTTTGCTCTGCCTGTATCGCTTAAGTTAGCATGTTCAGGGCCGATACCCGGGTAATCAAGACCTGCTGAAATTGAATATACAGGTGCAATCTGACCGTACTTATCCTGACAGAAATATGACTTCATACCATGGAAAATACCGAGTGTGCCGTTTGCGATAGTAGCGGCATTCTTAGGATTATCAACGCCAAGACCTGCCGCCTCACAACCTATAAGCTGTACGCTTTCGTCACCGATAAAGTCATAGAAAGCGCCCATAGCGTTACTGCCGCCGCCAACACAAGCCATAACCACATCAGGAAGTCTGCCCTCTTTTTCAAGGAGCTGTGCTTTGATTTCCTTACCGATTACGCTCTGGAAATCTCTTACAACCATTGGGAACGGATGCGGGCCCATTACCGAACCGAGTACATAGTGAGTATCGTCAACTCTGTTAGTCCACTCACGCATAGCCTCATTTACTGCGTCTTTCAAAGTCATTGTGCCTGTTTCAACGGCATTTACCTTTGCGCCGAGAAGTTTCATTCTGTATACATTAAGAGCCTGACGGATTGTATCCTCCTTACCCATAAAAATTTCACACTCAAGTCCCATAAGTGCGGCAACAGTTGCTGTTGCTACACCATGCTGACCTGCGCCTGTTTCGGCAATTACTCTTGTTTTGCCCATCTTTTTGGCAAGCAAGCACTGACCAAGACAGTTATTGAGCTTATGCGAACCTGTATGGTTTAAGTCCTCACGCTTTAAGTAAATCTTAGCGCCGCCTAAATCCTTTGTCATTTTCTCCGCATAATAGAGAAGTGACGGTCTGCCGGCATACTCACGCATAAGTGTGTCGAGCTCTGATACAAACTCAGGGTCATTTTTGTATTTTTCATATGCTTCTTCAAATTCATTAACGGCATTCATAAGGGTTTCGGGAACGAACTGTCCGCCATGAATACCAAACTTACCTTTCGACATTGCTTTATCTCCTTATCACAATTCTAATATAATTATAACTCAGCGCCGTTTAGCTTTGCAAGCGCCTGCTTTTTATCGGGATTTCTCATAAGTGTTTCGCCAATTAAAAGTCCGTTTACTCCTGCCTCTCTTAGCTCCTGCACATCTTCGGCGGTTTTAATTCCGCTTTCGCCAACGAATAAAATCTCCTTTGGCACTAACTTTCTCAGTCTTGTGCAGGTTGTGAGGTCAACTGTAAAGTCCTTTAAGTTACGGTTATTTACGCCAATCACTCTTGCTCCTGCGTTTAATGCCGACTGCACCTCTTCCTCTGTGTGAGCCTCCACCAAAGCAGAAAGTCCGAGTGAATCACAAATTTTAATCCATTTTCTGATTGTTTCGGTGTCGAGCAATGCACAAATTAAAAGCACTGCCGATGCACCGATTATCTTTGCCTCGTATATCTGATATTCGCAAACCGTAAAGTCCTTACGCAAAAGCGGAATTTTTACATTTTGCGATATTTCCTGCAAATAACTGTTTTCGCCCTTAAACCACTTTGGCTCGGTGAGTACAGATATTGCTGACGCTCCTGCGTTTTCATAATCTTTGGCAATCTGCACATACGGGAAATTCTCGGCAATAATTCCCTTTGACGGCGAGGCTTTCTTTACCTCGCAGATATAAGAAATACCGTCTTTTGCAAGTGCCTTTTCAAAAGGAAATTCATCTGTAATCCCCATGGCAAGCGCCTTGCGTTTAATTTCTTCAAGCGGTACTTGCTTTTCAATTTCCGCATATCTTTCTCGGTTTGCCTGCGCTATTGTTTCAAGTATCATAATATCACCGTTATTCGTTAGTAGCCTTTACAAACTGCTCAAGTTTTTCATAAGCCTTGCCGCTGTCAATAAGAGTTTCTGCAAGGCGAATACCCTCGGCAATATTCTCTGCCTTTCCGCCTGCGCAAATGCCGAGAGCCGAATTAAGCAATACAATATCTCTCTTTGCTCCCTTTAACTCGCCTTTTAAAATCTGCTTTGTAATCTCCGCATTCTCTTTGCCGTCACCGCCTACAAGGTCTGCACTGCTGTATGTCAGCATACCGTACTGCTCCGGTGTGATTTCGTATGAGCTGAATTTACCGTTGTTGATTTCACAAACCCTTGTAGGGGCGGTAACTGTAACCTCGTCCATACCGTCCATTCCGTAAAATACATATCCACGCTTTACACCAAGGTTTGCAAAAACTCTTGCAATCGGCTCTACAAGTGCCTCTGAATATACGCCTGTTACCTGCAAATTTGCAAATGCAGGGTTTGTAAGAGGGCCTAAAACATTGAAAATATTTCTGATTCCTATATCTTTTCTTACTGGGCCGACAAAGCGCATTGATGAATGGTAGCTCTGTGCAAACATAAAGCAAATGCCTGTATTTTTAAGGATTTCTTCACTTTTTTCTGGGCTTATTGTAAGATTAACTCCAAGAGCCTCCAGACAATCTGCCGCACCGCTCTTGCTCGACATTGAACGGTTGCCATGCTTTGCAACAGAAATACCTGCGGCGGCAACTACAAATGCCGCTGTTGTAGAAATATTAAAAGTACCTGTTCCGTCGCCGCCTGTGCCTACAATGTCGAGTACATCGGTATCTCTTTTAACATGAAGTGCCTTGTCACGCATTACTGTTGCGCAAGCTGTAATCTCATCAATGGTTTCGCCCTTAATTCTGAGTGCTGTTAAAAATGCCGCTGTCTGTGCTTGAGTGGCTGTACCGCTCATCATCTCATTCATTACAGCCGATGCCTCATCATAGGTAAGGTTGTTGCCGTCTACTACCTTTTTTATTGCTTCCTTAATCATTACTGTCACCATTTCAATGTATTTTTATATCAGTTGTTAATAAAGTTTCGTATCATATCCATTCCATGAGAAGTTAAAATTGACTCAGGGTGGAACTGTAAACCGTATATTTCGTAATCTCTGTGACGAACCGCCATAACCTCTCCCATATCATCTTCGGCTGTCACTATAAGCTCGTCAGGGATTGTATCTTTCTTAGCTATCAAAGAATGGTACCTTGCACCGTCAACCACCTTTGGAAGTCCTGCAAAAATCTTACAGCTGTTGTCAAGGTTAATGTTGCTCTTTTTGCCATGCATAAGTTTTACGGCTCTTGTAATCTCAGCGCCAAACACCTCGCATATTGCCTGATGTCCGAGGCATATGCCGAGAATAGGAAATTCTCCTTTAAGCTCTCTGATAACTTTTTCACACACGCCTGCGTCTTTTGGATAACCCGGCCCAGGCGAAAGGATAATGTGAGTAGGATTAAGCTGTCTGATTTCGTCAACCGTTACTTCGTCATTTCTCACTACCTTTATATCGGGATTAATACTTCCGCAATACTGAACAAGATTATAAGTAAAGCTGTCGTAATTATCTATAAATAAAATCATAAAGCATCAACCTCCCCTGCGTTTTTAACGGCATTAATTACCGCAAGCGCCTTATTGTAGGTTTCAAGGTACTCAGACTTAGGGTCGCTGTCGGCAACAATGCCTGCGCCTGCCTGAACATATACCTTGTTGCCCTTTTTAACTGCCATTCTTATGGCAATGCAAGTGTCAAGATTTCCGTTAAAATCTACATATCCGAGCGCACCGCCATACACTCCGCGAGAGGTTTTTTCAAGTTCGTCTATAATCTGACAAGCTCTGATTTTCGGTGCACCCGAAAGTGTGCCTGCCGGAAGCAGTGACTCTACTGCATCAAAGGCGTCAAGTCCGTCTTTGAGTTTGCCCTCAACCTCACTGCAAATGTGCATTATCTTTGAATATCTTAAAATCTGCTGATATGAGGTCACCTTTACGGAATTGAATTTTGAAATTTTGCCAATATCGTTTCTTCCAAGGTCAACAAGCATATTGTGCTCTGCAAGCTCTTTTTCGTCATTAATAAGCTCATCGGCAAGTGCGTCATCTTCCTCTTTTGTAGCGCCTCTCGGTCTTGAACCTGCAATCGGGAATGTATTTAAAACACCGTTCTGCAATTTAACCAAGGTTTCGGGCGATGTGCTTATTATCTCATCACCCTCAATATTCATATACACCATATATGGTGATGGATTTGTAATTCTCAGCACTCTGTAAGCGTTCAAAAGTGAACCGTTGTACTCGGTTTCAAATCTTCGTGATACAACGCACTGGAAAATGTCACCATTGAAAATATATTCCTTTGTTTTATTAACCATATCACAAAACTCTTGCTCTGTGTATGTGCTCTTAAACTCAACATTCCTGTCGCTTTCAAGCTTAAGTAAAGGTGCCAGGTCTGTAATTGTACTTATAATTTCGTTTATGTCATTTACAGCCTGCTCATACTGCCTTTTGGGGTCATAGGTTTTCATATTAACTATAACCGTCATTTTCTCTCTGAGATGGTCATAAGCAATTATCTTGTCAAAAAGCATCAAGTCAAAATCATTTGTTTCGCTTTCCTGCAATTTCAAAATCGGCTCGCTTACCGCAATCATTGCATATCCGTAATATCCCACAAGACCGCCTGTAAACGGTGGCAAATCTTCAAAACGAGGATTTTTGTAATTTTTCATATAGTTTCGGATTTCTTCATACGGCTTGGCGGTTGTGATTGTTTTTTCGCCCTCGCCTGTAATTGTAAGAACTCCGTTTTTGTAAACAAGTCTTGCCTTTGGGTTACAGCCGATAAATGAGTATCTGCCCCACTTTACACCGCCCTCTATACTCTCCAGGAGAAAGCACTTGTCTGACTTTTGAAGAATTTTTCTGAGTAATGTAATCGGAGTGACTGAATCGGCGTAAACTTCCTTGTATACAGGGATAACATCGTATTCATCTTTAATTGACATTACCTCATCATAAGACGGTTTAATCATTTATCTCACCCTTTATAAAAAATTCAAATAAAAAGACCTTTGTCCCTACTAAGGGACAAAGGTCTGAAACGACTTCTGTGGTACCACCCAAATTGACGGAAATTCCGCCCACTCTTATAGCATACTGACATATGCCTCCTGCTTTAACGGTCAGGCTCCGTCGGAAACTACTCGAATACTCTTTCGGTCCGCCCTCACAAGTCCATTCGGAAAAATCTCAACTATCGGCTCACACCAACCGCCGACTCTCTGAAAGCGCCGATTAATCTTACTACTCTTGCTCAATGGTTTATCTTATAAATTAATACTATTATATAGCGGAATTTTTTAAATGTCAATAGCATTTTAGCACTTTAAAGCGAAAATTCAAAATTATTTTGAATTTTCTGCTGTCTTTAAAATTACCGTTGACTGTGCAGGCATTGTAAGCACACCGTCTTTTATAGCTGTGTGCTGATAAACAGCGTTTTCATCCTCTGTTGAGGTAAAAGCACCGTCCTTGTCAACAGGTGAGCTTGCAACAAGCTCTGCTCTGATTTCAGGATTAGCTATCATATCATCGGTAATGGTAAGCTCTGCGTTTTCCTCTGCATTCATATTATGAATAATCATCAGCTTTGTGCCGTTATACTCAACATAGTAAGCACAAATAGCCGTATTGTCAAAGGTTTGAAGTCCTGTAATTTTGCCACGAGCAATCTCAGGATTCTGATTTTTGATTTTTATAATTCTGCTGTAAAAGCTAAGTAAAGAATTGGGGTCAGCCTGCTGTTGCTTAGCGCCGCCGTATTTAGTATCTTTCGCAACATCACCAACACCGTTTACCCAAATATTCGGCAGGTTATTGCTGTCAAAAATCATCGGTGTGCGGTAGGCTGAATCCGAGGTTGTGTTTGGAGCGGTAATTCCTATTTCCTCACCATAATAAATAAACGGAGTTCCAGGGAAAAGCAAATACAAAGCCGCCGCCATTTTTTCATAGCTGAGTCCCTGCGGTTCGAGAGAATTTGCACTTCTTACCATATCGTGGTTTGAAAGGAACATTGTCGGAATATAATTCTCATTGCTTGGGTACATTTTTTCGTTATAATTCATTACCTTTTTAGCGATTGATATACCACGCTCAGCAATAACCTCTGTGGTGAGTGTACCGCTTGTCTGAGAGAATTTAAAGGCAAACTGACTGTCAATACCCGATTTGAAAATTTCCTGAATTTGCGAGTCATCGTCCCAGTTTTCGCCTACAACATATACATTAGGATTGGTTTCCTTGCACTTATCATAGAACCATGTCAAAAATTCTGTACCGTCGGTTGACTTATTTGTAAAATACTTAACTGCGTCAAGTCTAAAGCCGTCAACACCTCTGTCGAGCCAGAATTTTGAAATTTTAGCAAATTCTTCCCTTGTTTTATCAGAATTTAAGTTCCACTCAGGCATTTCGTTAGAGAAGTTTGCCTCACAAGCCATAGCGTGTGAAAGATAATTTGTCTGTGTGTCCGAAGCGAAGTATGAAGTCGGGTGAATTTCAAAATACTGAGCATAGCCGTCAAGGTTTCCCTTTTCAACCTCCTCAACCGCCTTTAAATAATATGGGTGCTGTGAAGATGCGTGATTTAAAACGAGGTCGATTATAAGATTAATACCTCTCTTGTGACACTCCGACACAAGTTTATCGAAAGTTTCGAGTGTGCCGAAGTCGGGATCTATGTTGTAGTAATCGGTTACATCATACTTATGATATGACGGTGACGGCATAATCGGAGTAAGCCAGATACCGTCTACACCGAGGTCATTGCCTGTGTTTGGATCTCCGTCATTAAGATAATCAAGATGATCTATAATTCCCTGCAAATCGCCAATCTGATCTCCGTTAGAGTCTGCAAACGAATTTACAAATATCTGATAATAGTTGCGATATTTATCTGTTGAGGCTGTTGCTGTCAGGGTATCGACAGGGTCTTGATATTCCTGCGTACCGCAACCTGTAAGTAAAGCACTTGCCGCAATTATAGCAACAAGTAATAGCGAAAATAATTTTTTCATAAACTCTCCTTTATTTTTCTGGTCATTTTTAAGGTTTGATTAGGATAATATGTTATGGTTTTTAGCCAATTTTAGTTATACAAGGAAGTAAAAAAATCAACAATCTATTCGTTCCGTAAAAAGCAAAAAGTTTGGTCAACCTTTTCAAAGGTTGTGGGTGTGGGCAACGCCCGCAAAAACTTTAAGCTATCGCAAATTTTTAATAGTCAAACGGCTTGCCGTTTGGCGACCTGAATACAACAGTGTGAGCCAAATGCGACAGCAATAAAAGGGAAAGTAGCGCTACTTAAACTACTAATTTGCCACTTTTTAAGGGCAAATTAGCCACACGCAAACTTTTGCTTCCTTTAGAATACCTTTTCTCTACTGAGGGTAAAGTGTTACTTTTTTACTTTCTGCCACTCATTAATCTTGACTTTTGTTTTATTTTAAAGCATCAATTAATCTAAGATTTAGTTATTATATTTTATAAATTACAACTGTTTGTTTATATATCAAATCAGTAAATTTTTATCATTTTATGGGCTCTGCCCAAACCCGCAACCCTTTAAAAAGGGTTGACCTAAATTTTAAATTTATTAAACCAAGCTTTGCGTAAAAAACATAACCATTAATGAAAAATGGATGGCAGCCTAAGACTGCCACCCAAAATTGTGCAAAATATTCGATTAACCCTTTACGCCGCCGGCTGTTACACCTTCAACATAATACTTCTGCATCTTGAGGAAGAGAAGTGTAATCGGAACAGCAACTACAACAGAACCTGCAAGGAACTGCTTGTAGTACTGTGTCTTAAAGTCAAGGTCAATCATAAGCTGTAAGCCGATAGCAACAGTGTAGTTGTCACGGTTATCACCCATGATGATCTTAGCAAGAATAAAGTCTGTCCAAGGTCCGATGAATGATGTAAGAACTGTATAAACTACGATTGGTTTTGACATAGGAAGAATTATCTTCCAGAAAATCTGGTTCTTAGTTGCACCGTCAATAGTTGCCGCCTCGTCAAGAGCTCTTGGAATTGTATCAAAGAAGCCCTTTGAAATCTGATAACCAAGACCTGCACCGGCACTGTAACAAATTACAAGTGCTACGAGTGTCTGTGTAAGACCCATTGCCTTTAAGAGGTAATAGATAGCAATCATTGTCATAAATCCGGGGAACATACCGAGGATCATACCAACATTGATGAACTTCTTACGAGATTTAAATCTTAAACGGCTGAATGCGTAACTTACCATAAGTACAGAAATTGTAGAAATTACGCAGCTAAAGCATGCAACAACAAATGTGTTTACAAACCATTTTGTAAAGTTAAGTGTACCGCCGCCTGTGAAAAGGTCAATATAGTTCTGGAAAGTCCACTGCTTAGGGATAATATAGTTTACAACTGTAACACCCTCAGCACGGAATGAATGCATCAAGAGATAGATGAATGGGCAAATCCAGATAAATCCGAGGACAGCAAGGAGAATGTAGATAAGTGTATTTGCTATACCTCTTCTGAGTTTGTAGCTTTTTATCATGAGAATGCCTCCTCGTCTCTTGCTGATTTAGATGAGTTAAATACAATAAGTGAAAGTACTGCGCAGATGATAAATACAATGATACCGATTGCGGCAGCAAGGTTGTAGTCCTGCTGAGTCATTGTCAATTTGAACAACCATGTTACAAGGATATCTGTATGACCTGCCTGATAGTACTGCTCTGTTGTTGGGCCACCGCCTGTAAGGAGGTAGATAACGTTAAAGTTATTGATGTTACCAACGAACTGTGTAATAAGCTGTGGAGCTGTTACGAAGAGCATATATGGAAGTGTAATGCTTGTAAATGTCTTTACAGGGCCTGCACCGTCAATACGAGCTGACTCATAAAGGTCCTCAGGAATATTCATAAGAATACCTGACATTGAAAGGATTGTGTATGGAATACCAACCCAAAGGTTTACAATAATTACAACAACTTTTGCGAGTGTTGGGTCAGATGCTACCCACTTAACTTGGACTTCGGCAGCGCTTGGGTCAAACAAACGGGCAATATCTGTAAGTAATACGTTGAATGCACCATCAACCTGGAGCATCTGGTTCATAAGAAGAAGTGATACAAACTGTGGAACAGCGATTGCAATAACAAAAAGTGTTCTCCATAAAGCTTTGAACTTAATGCCCTTTTTGTTAATCATAAGAGCAACAATCATACCGAGTATGTAGTTTGTGAATGTAGCACAAACAGCCCAGATAATTGTCCACTTTGCAAGGCCGATAAATGTTGTAGCTCTTGTTGCAGAACCGGCAACGTCGAATACTGATGTAAAGTTGCCAAAACCAACCCATGTGAAAAGTTCACCAGGTGGGAGGTGCTTAGCATCATAGTTTGTGAATGCAATAAGAATCATAAAGATGAGGGGGAGAATCTGGAAGACACCAATCATCAACACCGGGAAAGATAAAAGTGTGATGTGATATTTGCCATCGAGGAAATCCTTAACATCTGTTCTTAATGATGTAGGCTTTTTGCCTGCAGCTACGAGGAGCTGGTTTCTGTACGCATCTTTAATATTTGCAATGTAAACTACAAATACAGCTATTGTGATTACAATAGTAAGTACAGAATAAAGAAGAATAAGCATTGAGTTATCGCCGAATACAGTCTTTGTGAAAGGACCGTCTTCAACCTGCATTGTCTTTACAGTACCAAGTGTACCAAACTTTGAAATGTAACCCCAACCGAAGGAAGCCATATAGAGAACATACAAAACTTCCGCTGCAAAGAATAATACACCCTTGTAGTACTTACCCTTTGAAATATCGCCGATACCAAAGATAAGGTAAGAAAGCTTTGTCATAATATCTCCGTTTACAAAGGTTTTGCCGTAGTTAGCAAATCCCTTGCCAATGCCTGTGATAAACTTTACAATAGCATTTCCTATTGCTTTAAAAAAGCCTGCCACTCTACCGGGCAAAGCTTTAAAAAAGTTTTTAGCATTATAGGCAAACCTCTGGAAAGGATTAAGCTGAACATAATCAATATATTTCATTAATAAGCTCTCCTTAAAATAGTTTGCAAAACTTACACCAAACTAATAATATATTTTGCGTTATCAATCAGCATCATAAATACATTAGTAGTTTGGTGTAAATTAATACAATGTCTGCGACATTGATAACGAGTCACTCAATGGGGCTCTCAGCGACTTGAGAGCCCCACGAGTATTGAGAAGATTTATTGTGAAATCTTAAATTATTCGTCTCTTACGTTTGCGATTGTGTCTGTGAGTAACTGCTTGAAGAAGTCAGCGTTTGAAGGATCTGTGTCGTCAGCAATGAGCTTGTTACCGAGGTTTGCATATGGATCCCAGAATGTTTGAGACATATTTACCTGTGGTACAGCGAACTTGCCCTGTTCAGCGATAGCTGTAAGTACTGCACTGCCTGTAACAACTTCTTCACCGTTTACAGTCTGGTTTGAAGGACCCCAACCGAGCTCTGTAGCTCTTTCTCTCTGACACTCTTCGCCTGTGAGATAGTTAGCAAGGATCTGAGCTGAACGCGGGAACTTAGAAGCAGCGTTTACGCCGATGAACTTGTAACCGAGCATTGAAATCATCTGCTTAGCTTCGCCGTTTACATCGATTGTTGGGAGCTTAGCTGCACCGAAGTTGTCGCCAAGAGCTTCCTTGTCAGCAACTGTGTTCCAAGAACCGTCGATACCGGCACCGCAAGACTTCTGTGTGAAACCGGAAGAAATAGCGTCTATTGAAAGTGACTGGAATGTACCCTTATAGTCGTGTATAAGCTTTGAGAAAGCCTGGAGTGTTGAAACTACCTCGGCCTCATCATAATCTGTGAACTTCTGAGTCATGCCGTCATCCTCAAGACCATCGGTCTTAAGACCGCCTGTGAATGTGAATACGCATGCGTAGAAACCATCACCTGCGTTCATGATGAACTTCTTACCTCCGGCCTTACAAGCTTCGAGGACATCCTCAAATCTGCCTGCCTGCTCGTCAGAAACTACTGACTTGTCATATACGAGGTAGTAACCGTTATCGCCTGTTTCCGGATAAGCGTAAAGTGTATCTTTCATTGTAGCAGCTGAAACTGCCTCAGCTGTATCTCTTGCCTTAACTTCGTCAGCAAAAGCAACCTTAGAAATAACCTTTGCGTTTACGAGCTTGTTGAGCTGGTCACTTGCGAAACCGAATACATCAGCAGCAGCTGAGGCATCGTTAAGAAGGTTTGTAGCAGCATCTTTCTCAGTCTGAGCAACTACTGTAATATCAATCTTCTTGTCCGGATAAAGAGCCTTGAAAGCCTCGCACTCTTTTTCAAAAGTAGAAACTGCCTTATCAGGAGCCCATACTTTAAGAGTAATGTTATCCTCGTCGCCAAACAAATCTGATGATGCTGAAGCGCCTGAACCTGAAGCGTTCGAGTTTGCAGCTGTGCTGCTTTCACCTGAACCGCCACAGCCAACGAGAGCTGTTGCAGCCATCATGCTTGCCAAAAGAACGGCAAAAATCTTTTTCATCGGATATTTCCTTCTTTCATAAAAATAAATTATTTTTTCATTCCTTCTGAATGATGTGAGGACAGTCCCTCTGCCCTTTCACTACATTTATGATACCAAAAAATCATACAAATTGCAACTACCTTTGTACTTTTTATACAGAGTGTTAAAACTTTAAATTATTTTTGTGCATTTTGCAAGTTAAATTTTGAAATTTTGATTTTATTTACAAAATTATCTTTAATTTTTTGTTAATAATAACAGTTTTATCTTTGTGCAACTTGTCCATTTGGAGATTATCGTTTTATTTTCGTAATTAACTTAAATTCGTTTTACATCGACTAAATGCACACATTTTCGTTTTCATAAGCACTTTTTAGGTGATTTTTACCAATAGATAAAATAAGTCTTTTCGCATAACAAACACACTCAAAAAAATTCATTATTATTATTGTATTATTTAACTCTAATTGTTATAATGTAATAGTAATCACAACTAAAAACGGAGTGAATTTATTATGAAACTAAGCAATTTACTTGCAAACATTGAATATACCGTAATAAATGACGGCAATCCCGAAATAACCGATATTATATATGATTCCCGAAAAGTTACCGACGGTACAGCTTTCGTATGTCTTAAAGGATATACTTCCGATGGTCATAAATACGCTCAGTCCGCAATAGAAAAAGGTGCGGCTGCGCTTATTATAAGCGATGATCTTCCTTTTGATGTACCCGAAAATGTTGCAGTCATTAAAGTTGACAATACAAGAAAGGCGCTTGCATATATGAGTGCCGAGCTTTTTGGCAGACCTGCCGAGAAGCTTAAAACGATTGCTATTACAGGCACAAAGGGCAAAACAACCACAACCGCTATGATTGCGTCTATTCTTGAAAGTGCGGGAGTAAAAACCGGCACAATAGGCACACTCGGCATATTGTATGACGGCAAGGTTGTAAAAACCGACAACACCACACCTGAATCTTACGAAATTCAAAAGGCAATGCACGATATGCTCGAATGTGGCTGTGAGGCTATGGTAATTGAGGCAAGCTCTATTGGCTTAAAGCATTACAGACTTGCCGGCATCACCTTTGATGTGGGTGTATTTACAAACTTTTCACACGATCACATTGGCGGTGTTGAGCACAAGGATATGGCAGAATATCTCTATTGCAAGAGTTTGCTGTTTGGTCAGTGCAAACACTCCGCAGGCAATATTGATGACGAAAAGTTTGCCGAGGTTACAAGGCTCGCAGCCGAAAAGCCTGTTACTTTTGGTTTTTCAGACAAAGCCGATTTTGTTGCATCTGGCGAACATTTGCTGTTTGAAAACGGATTTATCGGCGTTCATTTTGAATTAAGCGGCAAAAAGCAGCTTTCTCTTGATGTAAATATTCCGGGTAAATTTAATGTTTACAATGCGCTTGCCGCAATCAGCGCAGTATCTTTCTTTGATATTCCCGACAAAGCCATTGTAGAGGGCTTGCACAAGGCAAAAGTAAAGGGCAGAGTTGAGCCTGTGCCTGTGCCGGGCAACTACTCACTTATAATAGATTATGCACACAACGCACTTTCTATGGAAAATGTACTTTCAACACTTCGCCTTTACAATCCTAACCGACTTATCACAATGTTTGGTGCAGGCGGCAACCGCCCAAAGGTAAGAAGATACGAAATGGGCGAAACTTCGGGCAGACTTTCCGACCTTTCGGTAATTACAGAGGATAACTCTCGCTTTGAAGATGTTATGGATATTATCGAAGACATTAAAACAGGACTTGCAAAAACCGACGGAAAATATGTTGTTGTGCCAAATCGTAAGGACGCAATAAGATATTGTATGGAAAACGCTCAAGACGGCGATATTATAGTTCTTGCCGGCAAAGGCCACGAGGATTATCAGGAAATCAAGGGCGTAAAATATCATATGGATGAAAGAGAGCTTGTAGCTGATATAATTAAAGAAATGAGCGAAAAAAACAAGTAAATTATCTATACTATATATAATTATTTATAGCACTTTCGGTCGGGCAACAAAGTAAAGCAAAAGCTAAACTTTCCGTCCAAAAGTTAAAAGTTTGGTCATTCTTTTCAAAGGTTGTAGGTGTGGGCAACGCCCACAAACTTTATGCTATTGCAAATTTTTGATAGCCAAACTGCTTGCCGTTTGGTGGCTTAAACATAACGAAGAACTTTTAATTGCGGTAGCAACAAAAAATATTCTTATAATTTGTGCCGCCTTTGCTACGCAATGACGGCACATTATTTTAATTATTCTTTTTTAAAGGCTGTCGCCTGTTTTTTCAAACATAGTCTTAGCACACAAACATCCAAGCTGTTTGCGCCTGCAAATTTGTCCTAAATAAAACTTTTTATGGGCTCTGCCCAAACCCGCAACCCTTTAAAAAGGGTTGACCTGAATTTTGAATTTATTACACTAAACTTTGTGTGCTAAACCATTATTTACCCCAACTCATTATAAAGACCCTAATTAAAAGGGACAGCCGTAAAAAGCTGTCCTTTTTTATATTGTATTCGATTTATCTTAACTCAGGAACTACTGCAAAAAATACAAGATCCTCTTCACTGTCATTAATAAGGCTGTGACTGTGACCTTTCGGGCAATAATGGCACGAACCTGCCGAAAGTCGCTCCTCGGTGTCATCATACTTTACCTTGCCGTTTCCGCTGAGAATATAAATTATCTCACAGTTGCCCTCATGAGTGTGAAGTCCGATAGATGCACCGCTTTCAAGTCTGCCACGCATAATTTTAGTATCTCCGTCATCGAACATATCCGCCTTAAATACTTTTTCTCCGCCTTTGAAATTTGGCAAATTCTTTGTCTGCATACCGTCAAAATCTATATACATTACATTTCACCTTTCTTTTTGCTTTTTGGAATAATAACAAATATCGTTTCGCCTTGATTAAGTCCGAGTATTTTCCGCTCAATTCTCGGATTTTTATATCTGCGAACCATATCTCTAAGTGCAGTGCCGCCATGAAATCCATGCAAAACGGTAACCTCTCGCACCTCGTCAGAAAGCTGTTTCAGCCTTTGCGTCAACAGTTGGCCTGCACTTTCAACAGTCTGCCCATGCAAATCTATCGTTACGGAATACGGCATAACCACACCTCTTTTCTAAAATTTTACCTCCGCACAAAAGTACGGAGGTTTTTGCTGATTATTCTTCAACCGTCGGTTCTGTCGGAGTTGGTTCAGGAGCGGGTTCAGGCTCTGTTGGAGTCGGTTCGGGATCGGGTTCGGGAGTTACGGTTGGTTCCGGAGTTGGCTCAGGAGTCGGCTCAGGAGTCGGCTCAGGAGCAGGGGCTGGAATATCGGGAGTAACCTGCGATGATGAGCTGCTGCCTGACGATGAGTTATTGCTTGACGAGCTTGAGCTGTTATTGTCGCTTGGTGTTGAAACGACTCCGTTATCGCCGTCTGCCGAACCGCCGCCAATGCCGCCGCTGCTCTCATATGTTGATGACGGGAGTTCCTCACGATCAACCTCTTTGCCGTCTTTATAATATACTCTCCATGCTCTTGCAGAAAATTCCTTTCCGCTTGTAGAGCCGATTTCGTTTTCTGTCTTTATTTCATCATAATCCGAGCTCTTCCAACCCCAAAATGTAACCGAAAGTGTTGTGCCGTCCATTTTACATTCAATGAACATCTGATAATCGGTAGGATTAGAGAATTTCAAATCAAGGTTAGGATAGTCAATAGTTGCGTCAAGACCTGTCGGCACATAGTCAGATGCCCAAAGGTGGCAATATCTTTCCTCAATCTCAACATTGGCTCTGATAGCCGCATTATAAATAGTTGAGCTTGCCTGACAAATTCCGCCGCCGTTGCCCTGTACCAGCTTGCCGTCTGCAATTACACCTGCCGGCTTGTAGCCGTTTTCAGAAAGGTTAGAGTCGCCTGTGCATTCGTTGAAAGACCACACATCGCCCGGCTCAAGTACAGAACCGTTGCAAGCCTCAAGTGCGGTTTTCATATTTGAGTTGCCGTTTGCGTTATTGTAAGATACGGTTTCGTAAGTAGAAAGCTTTATTATATTCTTCTTAACCATATCGGCAGAAATTTTTGCGTCTGCATCTTTTACAACAGCATTAATTGCCATTGTGCCTGTACCGCTTTTTACAGCAGATGAAAGCTGAGTGATGAGATCCTTATTGTCAAGCACAGCGCCTTTTTTAGCGTCCTCATACTTAAATCTGTTATCTCCGTCATACGGATTAAATTCCGATACACGAGCATTTATTGCCGCTACATCAACATCCTTTTTAATCTTCTCTGCGTTGCTCTTTATAGAGTCATCTGTGCAGGTTGCGATTATAGTGTATGTCTTTGTGCTTTTGTCCGACTTATCATTGCTTATCTCGTCATTTTTCATCTGAGTAAGCACGCTTTCTGTGTTGTATGTATATTTTAAATCTTTTTCCGTAATTGTGTAGGTCTTGTCCTTTGCCTTAACGGAAATTGAAACAGGCTTTATAAAGGATTCCTGCTTTGCTGTCAAAAGTTTAAGTGCCTCATCATAGGTCTTGCCTGCAAGCGAAATGCCCGACACCTGCGCATCATCGGAAAAATGGAAACCCAAGCCGAGATTGTCGGCATTTGTCTGTCCGTTTTTGCTTGGCATAAGCATAACAACACCTGCGACCGCTATACCTACAACAACCGCACCTGCCGCACAACTTGCAATAATAATCTTCTTTTTATTGCTTTTGCCGTCCTTTTTATCAGTCTTTTTACCGTTATTCTTTTTTCTCGGCTTTTCTTCTTCGTAAGACACGATATCGGCATAATGGTGAGCGCCGCCCGAGTGCTTAGTATCGTTTTTGCCTTTTGAATTATTTTTATTTTCAGTGTTGTTTACACTTTTTGAAACATCTACGAGATCATCATCCGTATCATCGTAGAAAATAAAATCCTTGTCATAATCGACCATTAAAAAATTCCTCCATCCGGGAAATTATGTTTGCAATTTCTTTATTATGTATGTTAATACTATAATTTTACTACACTTTTTTATAAAAATAAAGGGAAAAATTCAAAATTCAAGCTAAAATAATTCCCAAATTTTATTTATACTTTCAGCATTAATTTTTATGCTATGCCATATTTTTATGACTGATTTTTATTGCTTAAAATTATTTATTAATCTTTTTTACTTTTAGGTTGAAAATTGTTTATATTAACGATATAATATATCTAAAAGACATTATTATTAATGGAGCTAATTTATTATGAGAATATTGATTTTTACCGCCTCAACGGGCGGAGGTCATAAAAGAGCCGCCGCCGCACTTGAGGATAAAATAAAGTCGCTTGACCCCAAAAGCGAAGTAAAGGTTGTTGACGCTTTAAAGGCAATCGGCAAGGTTTACGATAAGACGGTATGCGGCGGTTATCACTTTATGGCGACCAAAATTCCAAAGGTTTACGGTGTATGCTACAAGGTTACCGACCGCAAAACTATTATTTATGACGCTGTTATGAAGTCAAATACCGCAATGTCAAACAAACTTTTGAGCATTATTGATGACTTTGCGCCCGATGTCATTATTATGTGCCATCCGTTTATAACAACTATGGTTTCAAAGCTCAGAAAAAAGGGCAAGATTACCGCTAAGGCAATCAGCCTTATTACCGATTATGACGCTCACCGCACCTACATTGTGCCGAATATTGACGCATATGTGCTTGCCGAACCGCAGATGGCAGAAAAGCTCACAGACGAATATGATGTAGATAAAAATATAATTTATCCGCTCGGTATTCCGATTTTTGACAGATTTTCTCAGCCGTATGATAAAGCCGAAATTTGCAAAAGAGAGGGGTTAAACCCTAATATTCCTACCGTTCTGCTTATGGCTGGTTCTTTTGGTGTAACAAGCGTGCTGAAGTTTTACAAAAGCCTTGTTATGCAAAAAAAGCAGATACAGTTTATTGTAATTGCCGGCAGAAATAAGCATCTTTATTCTCATCTTGAAGAGGTTATGGAAGAAACCAATGCTCAGGACTGCACCAAACTTTTGTACTTTGTTAACAATGTTGAGGACTATATGCATATTTCAGACCTTATTGTAACAAAGCCGGGCGGACTTACGGTTACGGAAAGTCTTGCCTGCCAACTTCCGCTTGCTATTTACAATGCTTTTCCGGGGCAAGAAAGAGATAATGCGGAATTTCTCGTGAAAACAGGCGCTGCGATTATGCTTGATAAGGTAAACGGCGCTGAACAGGTTTGCCGTTTGCTCGGTAATCCCGACAAACTTGCCGAGATGAAAAAACTATGCAAAAACCTTGCGCAGGAAAACTCGGCAGAAAAAATATATAACCTCGCCAAAAGGCTTGTCAATGAAGAATAAGAAAGGACAGATTTATAACTGATGAAAAAATCAATTTCAGCACTGCTTTGCGCAGGCTTGATCGCCATTACTTTTACTGCCTGCTCAAGCGCAGACAGCTTTTCTGATAAAGAAACTCTCTCAAATGATGCGGAAAGAAACAGCGACATTGAAACCACATTCAACTACGGTGACGGCGCTGTTACCGCTCCTACCGAATACAACTCATATTCAAGCGAGGTCAGCGATTTTGAACTAAAGCTCTTCCGCAATTATTATAAAAATAATTCCGACAAAAAAAGCTTTGTTTTTTCGCCTGCCAACACAACCCTCACACTCAGTCTTATGGCAAACGGTGCGGCAAAACAAAGCCAGACAAATATTGTAAACGCACTGAGTGACGAGCTTACTCTTGATGCGTTAAATCAATGTTCATCGTATTTTCAGAGCAGACTTAAAGCCTTTTCAAATGACGGTACAAGCACCGATGAAAAGGACAAAAACAAAGAAAAGGCTTACCTAAAACTTAACCAGTCAATCTTCTTTAATGACACCGTTGACATAAGAAAGAACTTTCTCACCGCAAACGCAAACTTTTACGGTTCAGACATTTTCAGATTTGTTTTCTCTGATGAAAATGCAGTGAAAAAGGTTAATTCCGTTCTCGGTGAAAATGCCGTTTCTTCTCTTGACAACTCAAACAACCTTTTCTGCACAAGCACCTCTGATGTGTATGATGAGTGGCTTACAGCTTACGAAACCGATGCGGTTGCCGACGGCACTTTCTACACGGAAAGCGGAGAAAAAACCGTAAAATATATGACCTCTGCCGAAAACTACATCCACACAAGCAAGGCTCAGGGCATTATAAAATATATGCGCAACACTCCCGTAAAATTTGCCGCTATTATGCCAAATGAGGATATCTCACTCGAAAGCTACATATCCTCATTGACAAATCTTGAGTATTCCGATATGCTCGAAAGCTTTAAAATCACTTCACTCACAAATGCGGCTGTTCCCGAATTCAGCATTAAATCCGACGGCAAGCCTGCAAGTCTTAAATCCGAGCTTGAGGAGTGCGGTCTTGCGGATTTATTTACCGATAACATTAACCTTTCAAACATCACCCTCTCCGATGATCTCTTTGTAAATGACATCTCGGAAATTCAGCCGTCAATCACCGTAAATCCTGTGGGTGTAGGCGGCAGTGAAAGCGTTAAGGCAACAGTTACAGCCAATACACTTAATAAAGATTCTAAAAAAGCCGACGGCACTTTAAAATTTGACCGTCCGTTCATATTTATGCTGATAGACAATGAAAGCGACATTCCTCTTTACATAGGAACAGTTGATTTCTGATTATTCATTATCAGTCAGTTTTAGCGCAAGCACCGTAATGTCGTCATCGTGACCGTCATCTCGGTGCTTTATTGCTTCTGCCACAACCGCCTGCGCAAGTTCCTGCGTACTGCCCTTGTTCCATGTTCTAATCAGATTTTCAAGCCATTTTTCATTACCGGTCAATACTCCGTCAGACACCATAACCACCATATCTCCTGTTGTTAAGCTAACCGTATCGGTCGAAAATTTAATATTGTTTAATATTCCGGCAGGCAGTGACGGCATTTCTTTCGTCATTACCCTGCCGTTTTTCTTTATAAAAGTGAGCGGCGCTCCGGCTTTGTTAAGCATTACCCTGCCGCTGTATAAATCTACCTTTGCAACATCAACAGTAGAGAGAGATTCGTCCTCGCTCTTTACCATAAGTGCGGAATTAACAATTTGCAGTGAGCTTTCGGGAGTAAGTCCCGATTTTAAAAGCCTTGTCATAATAGAGGTTGCCATATTGCCGTCCACCGCCGCTCTGCCACCTGTACCCATACCGTCACACACAATGGCATAGGTGTTGCCTGTACCGTCATTAAAGTAATTCAGGCAGTCGCCGCACAGCTTGCCACGATTTGCAATATGCTGTTCCGTACCTATCTCAACATCATAAACAGGCATTTCGCATAGCTTTGCTCTGATAGTTCCGCCCTCTTTTGTAATCAGAGGCAAGTCAAATCTTCTGCCACAGCATTTGGAAATTTCACGCATAAGCACACCTTTTGAAAAGCGCTTTGACTTTGGAGAAATTGAAAGCTCCACATTCATTCTGCCGCCCGAGGTCACAAGGCAAACGCACTCCATGGGGATAATTCCCATTGCGGAAAGCACTGAAATTATCCTTTCCGATGCCTCGGTGTTGCACTGCATGGCACTTTTAAATTCGTCTGACAAATCGGCTAATATATCGCCGATTCCCGAAAACTGACCTGCTACCACACTGCGCACATCGTCAACCCTGCGCTGAGCCTCAAGGCAGGAAATATATTCCCTGTAATTGATGTTCATACTGTCGGCAATTTCTCGTTTTTTACAGCATTTCTTAACAAAGACTTCTTCTATATCGTTTTCGCTAACTCTGCCCTGTTGCTCAAGCCTTTCTTCAAGGCGGCGAAAATCATCATAGGTCACCCCCTCCTGCTTATCATGGCAATATACCTTTAATCCACAACCCGAACAGACATTTTTTCTGACATTGTCGCATACCATATCAAGCGTGGGTGAATACAGCCTTTTCAGCCTGTCGGATACTCCGTTGACATCATTTTTAACATTATTAATAGCTTTAGACGCAAAATCAAGCCTCATAACCACATTTTTCCTCAGTGTTTCGCCAAGTGAGGCATTTTTTTCGTGCGAAAAAGCAGGAGCTATAAAGCTTCCTATTTCCTTTGGCAAAATCATAAAAATTACAGATGCCGTAAAGCTTTCTATAAGCACCTCGGCAAGCGCTATTCTGTCGCTGAAAGCAAGGCACATTACCGCATCGGAAATAATAAAGGCTATCACACAGCCGAGCTTTCCTACTGTTGAGAAAAGTCCTGCCATTAGACCACCAAAAGCATATCCGCCACAGATAAAACCTTGATTGCGGCTTGCAATACTGAATATTGCGCCCGTTGCAATTCCGCAAACCGCACCGCCTGCAACACCGCCGTATCTTGCGCAAAGCAAGGTGACGAGGACTGCAAGAATCCTGCCTACTGATATACCCTCAATGGCAACACTGCCGAACGAAAGCATAAGCACACAGCCTGTAAGCACAAGGCTGGCGGTTTCTTGCTGAGAAAAAGCTGCAATACTTCGTCTTTCGCTTGCAAGTCTTACCGTACTGCTGAAAAAGTAAGCCGCCGTACCTGCGAGCACAGCCTCAATGATGCAGTCTGTTATAGATGACAAGGTGCTTGTGCTGACAAAGGTAAGTACAACTCCTGTTGCGAGTATCGGCAAAAACGCAGTCAGCGGAGCAAACAGAGCGCTGTTTTTCACTCGCTTTATGTCGCTTGTAAGCCACCTTATACCGCCTATTGCAACCACAACGGCTATGTATCTAAAGCTGTCTGAGGGTGTGAGCAAAATATACCCGAGTCCCGTGCCTGCAAGAGCCGACAGTAAATACTTTTTTGGTACTGCCGCCGCAAAAGACGCACCAAAAGGCGATAAATTTCCGAGCATTGCCCCCTTTGACACCAGAACACCGCTCACAAAATACACAATGTTTGTAATTACAGTTCTTGCAAATTCAGCCGAGCCATCAATATTTTTGCGAACCAGAGCTTTTTTTGCCTCCATTTTTTAACATCCTTTTCTTTATTATAATAGATAGCATTGTCTGCAACCTTTACATATATTATAAATTTTCGCCGACAATCGTTTTGTCACTATGTGGATGGCAGTTTATATATTCTTTTGTAGAAATATTATTGCTTGCTAAATTAATTAATTTATATTCGGTAAAAATAATCCTTATGCTTATTTTTATCAGTATTCAAGCCGTTTTTAAGTAAAGCAAGGCTAAAAAGGCATTCAAGGCACAAAATAATTTTTTCTTACTGCATTATGTCGCACTGCCTATGCAAAGCGCAAAAAGCACTGTTGCATAGGTAATGCTGTTGTATTGGGTAATTTGTGGGACAGCCTTTATAATTTTAATCGGCAGTATTATTAACAATCTCTGCAAAAGATGAATATTCCGACTTTTTTGAAAAACTTTTTAAAGTATCAAAAAAGCCTTCTTCATCACTTTCACGCTTTATTTCAAACGGGATTTTCTGCTCACGCAGTGACTGCTTTAAAAACAGATTTACCGCCGTTGACAAATCAAGCCCCAAGTCCGAGTACAATTCCTGCGCCGATTTTTTAAGCTCGCTGTCTATGTTTATATTTTCCTTTGCCGCCATTTTATCACTTCCGTTTTGCTTTTTCTATGCTTATTATATGAGTATTTTTGATATGTATGTTGTGAAAAGTCAAGTAAATATCGGCAAAAAGCTAAAAGGTCAGAAAAAGTCAAAAATATTTTAAAATTTAGTATTTGCGAGTATTCGGGAGTATTTGCGAGTATTTTTTAAATTAGCATTTGATTTTTGACTTTATTTGACTTTGACTTTCTCTGACTTTAGTCTTATAATAAGGTCACAATCTGAAAGAGAGGCGAGAAAAGATGAGAATGAGCGATTTGGTCGCTAAATATATTACGGAAATGCTTGACGAGCAAAACGGCAGTGCGGAAATTCAGCGAAACGAGCTGGCAGGAAATCTTGGCTGTGTGCCAAGTCAGATAAACTATGTTATCACCTCACGCTTTACCCCCGAACAAGGTTACATTGTCGAGAGCAGACGAGGCGGCGGCGGTTACATTAGAATAAGTCGTGTAAGTATGGATAGAGGTACTGCGATAATGCATATAATTAACTCGGTAGGCAATTCGCTTGACAAAGCGTCAGCCGAGGCAATGCTTAACAATATGGTCAACAGGTCAATTATTGAGCTGAGCATTGCAAAGGTTATGGCATCTGCGTTGTCTGACCGAGCGTTGCATACCGTTGAGCAGGAAAAAAGAGATTCGCTCAGAGCCGATCTTTTTAAAAATATGCTTTTAGCAATATCATAAGAGCAGGAGGTATTTATTATGAAATGTCAAAAATGCGGTGTTAATAACGCTAACACTCATGTTAAATCTATAATCAACGGAGAAATTAAGGAATATGACCTTTGCAGTGAATGTGCAAAGAAGATGGGATACACAAATGTGTTCTCAGATATTGAAGACGAGTTTTCAAACTTCCTCGGAAGTTTCTTTGGAAACGCTCTTCCTGCAAGAACTCAGGCGAGAAGATGCGAAACCTGCGGCAGCACTTATTCGGAAATTGCAAAAACAGGTCATGTAGGCTGTGCCGATTGCTATGATGTCTTTGGTGACGAGCTTTTCCCACTGATAAGAAGAATTCACGGCAACACAACACATTGCGGCAAGAACAGCGGCAAAAAGGTTGAGAAAACCGAAAAGCACGAACCTACCAAGGAAGAAAAAATTGCTCAGTTGAAGAGCGAGCTTGACGCAGCGGTTAAGGAACAAAATTTTGAGAGAGCCGCTGAATTAAGAGATATAATCAAAGGAATGGAGGCATAATAATGAGTGACAATGCAGTAATTTCCACAAGAGTAAGACTTGCGAGAAACCTAAAGGATTTTCCTTTCCCCTGTAAGCTTTCTGCCGAGGGAATGGAAAAGGTTATTGAAAAGGTAAGATCTGCCGTTAAAAACAGCAACAGCTCTATTGCCTCCGACTTTAAATTCATTAAAATGAGCGACCTCACCGAGGCACAGTGCGTATCGCTTGTTGAACGCAGAATTGTAAGTCCTGAGTTCATAAGCAATACAGAGGGCAGAGCATTGCTTGTAAATTCCGATGAAAGCCTTTCTATTATGATTAATGAAGAGGATCACATCAGAATACAGGCAATCACAAAGGGACTTGCACTTGAGCAGACATATGACCTTGTCGATAAGCTCGACACCTTGCTTGATGAAAGCCTTGACTTTGCTTTCAGCGAAAAGCTCGGTTATCTTACCCAGTGCCCTACAAACCTCGGTACAGGTATGAGAGCCTCTGTAATGCTCCACCTGCCTGCCCTTGAAAAGAGCAGAGCAATCGGCAGAATTGCAGGCAACCTTTCAAAGCTCGGTCTTACAATCAGAGGTACTCATGGCGAGGGTACAGAGCCAAAGGGCAGTTTGTACCAGCTTTCTAATCAGGTTACACTTGGCATATCCGAAAAGGCAGCCATTGAAAACCTTAAAAATATAACATCACAGCTTATCTCGCAAGAGGAGCTTGCAAGGGAGCGTATCTGTTCAAACATTGATGTTCAGGACAGCATAAGCCGCAGCTTGGGTATTCTTAAATATGCCCGTACAATCACACATGACGAGGCTTTGCAGCTGCTTTCAAATGTTCGTCTTGGCATTGTTTGCGGACAGTTAAAGGATGTTCCTTTGCTCACCATAGACAAGCTGATGACAGATGTTGAACCTGCTACACTTATGGTAAACAGCGGCAAGAATTTATCCGCTGCTCAGCGAGATGTAGCACGAGCAGATTTGCTCAGAAAAACACTTAACTAAGTGTAAATTTAATCATTAAAATTATCGAAAGGACTGACGATTATGTATGAATTCAGAGGATTTACTCAAAAGGCAAACAAGGCATTGAACCTTTCTATTGAGTCAGCTCAAAATTTCGGTCACGACTATATTGGCACCGAGCATATTCTGCTTGGTCTTATAAAAGAGGGCAGCGGTGTTGCAGCCGCCGCTCTTGAGGAATGCGGAGTTACGGCAGAGGCTCTCGAAAAAGAAATTGCAAATGTTGACGGCAGAGGTATTCAGACTTCCCTCTCCCCCGACAGCTTTACCCCACGCACAAAGCGTGTGCTCAGAACAGCAATGATGATTTCGGCAAAAGCAGGCAGCAGCTATGTAGGCACTGAACACATTTTGCTTGCAATCATTTCCGAAAGCGACAGCTACGCAACAAGTATTCTCAGAAAGCTCGGTGTAAGCTCCAATGCAATCGCAAATGCAGTTGCAGGCGGCTTACAGAAAGGCTCATCCGAAAATCAGTTTTCGGGTATGGAAAACGGCTACCCGCAAGGCAAAGAAGAGGGTGGCTCGGCACTTGAGAAATTCGGCAGAGATTTGACAAAGGCTGCCAAGAACGGCGAAATTGACCCTGTTATCGGCAGAGAAAAAGAGATTCAGAGGGTTATTCAGATTCTCTCAAGGCGTACCAAAAACAACCCTGTTCTTATTGGTGAGCCTGGTGTTGGTAAAACAGCCGTAGCCGAGGGACTTGCCCTTGAAATCGTAAACGGCAATGTACCTGAGATTCTGCGTGACAAAAAGGTTGTAAGCCTTGACCTTACAGGTATGATTGCAGGTGCAAAATATCGTGGCGACTTTGAGGAAAGAATTAAATCCGCAATTGATGAGGTTAAAAAATCAAAGGACACTATCCTCTTTATTGATGAGCTCCACACTATTGTAGGCGCAGGCTCGGCAGAGGGCAGTGCAGACGCAGCTAACATTTTAAAGCCGTCACTTGCAAGAGGCGACTTTCAGGTTATCGGCGCAACAACCATTAACGAATACAGAAAATACATTGAAAAGGATGCGGCTCTTGAGCGTAGATTTCAGCCTGTAAAGGTTGGCGAACCTACAAAGGAGCAGGCTGTTGAAATTCTTAAAGGCTTGCGTGACAGCTACGAGGCACACCACAAGGTAAGAATTACAAACGAGGCTATTGAGGCCGCCGTAAATCTTTCTTCTCGTTACATTGCCGACAGATACCTGCCTGATAAGGCTATCGACCTTATTGATGAGGGTGCGTCAAAGGTAAAGTTAAAAGGTCTTACCTCGCCGCCCGACATTAAGTCACTTGAAGAGTTGATTGATAAACTTGAGCAGGAAAAGGCAAGCGCTATCAACGAGCAGGACTTTGAGCGTGCCGCAAAGCTGAGAGATGAACAGAAAAATGTTCAGTCACAGCTTGATACAGCCAAAAAGGAATGGTACGAAAACAGAGAGAACCGCAACGGTGAAGTAACACCTGAGGTCATTGCAGAAATTGTATCCGAATGGACAGGAATCCCTGTTGTTCAGCTTACAAAAGAGGAAAGCGAGCGACTCCTTAATCTTGAAAAAGAACTCCACGAAAGAGTTGTTGGTCAGGATGAGGCAGTAAGCTCTATCGCCAAGGCAATCCGTCGTGGCAGAGTAGGTCTTAAAGACCCTAAGCGTCCTATCGGTTCGTTTATCTTCCTCGGCCCGACAGGTGTAGGTAAAACCGAACTTTCAAAGGCGCTTGCCGCCGCTATGTTCGGTGATGAAAACGCTATGCTCCGTATAGATATGAGTGAATATATGGAAAAGCATACGGTATCCCGTCTTGTAGGTTCACCTCCTGGATATGTCGGTTTTGACGAGGGCGGTCAGCTTACGGAAAAGGTAAGAAGAAAACCATACTCGGTAATCCTCTTTGATGAAATCGAAAAGGCTCACCCGGATGTATTCAACATTCTTCTCCAAATCCTGGATGACGGCAGACTTACCGACTCACAGGGCAGAACGGTTGACTTCAAAAACACTGTTATCATTATGACATCTAACATAGGTGCAAAACTTCTTACGGAAAATCATAGTTCACTCGGATTTACCGATGACAACAGTGAAAACAAGGAAACCAAAAACACCAAGGAGCTTGTGCTCGGCGAACTTAAAAAGGCTTTCCGTCCCGAATTTCTTAACCGTATTGACGACATCATCGTGTTTGACAGACTCAGCAAGGACGAGATCAAGGAAATTGCAGTCAAAATGCTTGCAGGTCTTAAAAAGCGTTTGTCCGATATGGAAATTGAGATTGAATTTACAGACGAGGCTATTTCAGCTATTGCCGACAAGGGCTTTGATGAAATCTACGGTGCAAGACCTCTTCGCCGAGCTATAACATCAGGCATTGAAGATCCGCTTTCGGAGAAAATGCTTGACGGCTCTGTCAAGGCAAACAGCAAGGTTAAATGCGACTTTGCAGACGGAGAATTTACCTTTACAGAGGTAAAGTAAAAAATCCAAAAATTTAATATATATTTTTTGACTTTAGGTTAAAGAATATGTTATAATGATTTATCCGCTGAAACTGTATTTTGGCGGATAAATCTGCTTTTGCGGATTTAAATTTCGGCCTTGCCGACAAGGAGGTTTTTAATTATGGAAATCACAAAGAATTCTATCATCGGTGATGTTCTCGACAAATATCCCGAAACTGCTGAGGCTTTCTTCAGCATTGGTATGCACTGCCTTGGCTGCCCCGCTTCAAGAGGCGAAACAATCGAAGAGGCTTGTATGGTTCATGGCGCAAATGCCGATGAGCTTATTGATGTTCTCAATCAGATTGCAAACAAATAATTTGTCCGTTTTTCACATTCGGGCTGAAAGGATTGATTAATTTGCAAAATAAAATATCTCTCGACAACAGGCTTAGAATGTGTGCGGATTTTGTAAGGCAAAACGCAAGGCTTGCCGATATTGGCACAGACCACGCCTATCTTCCGCTGTGGCTGTGCCTTAACGGCACCTGCCCGTCTGCCATTGCCGCCGACATTAACCCCGACCCGCTTTCAAGAGGTCAGGCGGCAATAATGAATTTCAATGCCGAACACCTCATTTCCACAAGGCTTTCAAACGGTCTTGAAAATATCGGCGAAAACGAAGCTGACGATTTTGTAATTGCAGGTATGGGCGGAGAACTTATTGCCACTATTCTTGACAGCTGTGCATATGCAAAGAACAGCGAAAAGCACTTTATTTTACAGCCGATGACCAAGAGTGAAGTCCTTATTAAATACCTTTTTGACAACGGATTTGAAATTTTAAAGCAAGACTGCTGTACCGCCGCAGGAAAATGCTACACCGTACTTCTCGCAAGCTATTCGGGCAAAAAGCACGAATACACACAAACCGAGCTGTACTGCGCAAAATTACAGCCGTCTACAAATTCCGTACATAGGCTTTTTATTGAAAAGCACATTGCTAAACTTGAAAAACAAGCTAAGGGCGATGCCCGTTATGCCGTAATTGCAAAAAAGCTGAGGGAGATGCTCTGATGACTACAATTAAAGATATACTTGAATATTTTGAGGAATTTGCACCCGTTGATACCGCTATGGATTTTGACAACTGCGGTTTGCTTATAGGCGACAAAAATAAGCCTGTAAGCCGAGTGCTTGTTGCTCTTGACATAACAAACGAGGTCGTTGACGAGGCAGACAGGCTCGGTACAGAGCTTATCATAAGTCATCACCCCGTTATTTTTAATGCCATAAAAAAGTTAAACTCAAACTCTGTGCCCTACCGACTTGCACAGAAAAACATTTCTGCCGTATGTATGCACACAAACCTTGATGTATCCGATACTTTCGGCGTTAATCTCTGCCTTGCAAATGCGGTGGGATTAAAAAACACAAGGCTTTGCAGCAGTGGCGAATGTCTTTTTATGGGCGAACTCGACACAGATATTGAAAGTTTTGCAAAAGCTGTAAAAACTGCCCTTGACTGCAACGGACTGCGCTACACAGATGTAAAAAGCGAAATACACAAGGCTGCCGTATCATCGGGGGCAGGCGGCTCAAACATTGCAGAGGCTTTTTATGAGGGGGCGGATGTTCTGCTTACAGGTGAAATAAAACACCACGAAATTCTGCTTGCAAACGAACTTGGAATTTCTGTTGTAGACGCAGGTCATTTTAAAACCGAAGATATTGTAATAAATCCGCTTTGCCGTAAACTTTCTGAAAGATTCGGTAACATCGATTTTACAAAATCGGCAGTTTGTAACGATAAAATTAAATACATTTAAGTATTGTGCTGATTTGTGAAATATTCGTTGCAATATCTGTAATAATTTGATATAATAGAATGATGAATATTTATGAGGAGATGCACTGTCGGTGCATAATTTTGCGTTATGAGAATAAGAAAGAAAAAATGGGCAGAACCGGAACTTGCGGTATGCGACTTTTTTGTAAAAAATCCTGAGGAACACGCAGGAAAATGGAGTGAAACATTTGGCAACGAACTTCCGCTTTACCTTGAAATAGGCTGCGGCAAGGGCGGATTTGCAGGTCAGTTTGCCGTTAAAAATCCGGATAAAAATATTATTGCCGTTGATATTAAGATCGATATGCTCGGTGTGGGCAGAAGAAACATTGTTGAAATTTTTAAGAATGAAGGCAAAACAGATGCCGATATTAAAAATCTTTTGCTTGTAAATTACAATGTAGAGCAGATTGATAAAATCATTACCAAGGACGATAAAATCCAGGGTATGTTTATTAATTTCTGCAACCCTTGGCCTCGCCCAAAGCACAACAAAAGACGACTTACATTTCCTAAAAAGCTTGAAATGTATAAGAATTTTCTTGATGAAAATGCAGAAATCCGCTTTAAGACTGACGATGACACACTTTTTGCAGACAGCCTTGAATACTTTGAACAGAGCGGATACGAAATCATTTATAAAACCTACGATCTTCACAACAGTGATGTTGCCGACAATATAGAAACCGAGCACGAAAAAATGTTTTCGGCTGAGGGCATAAAGATAAAGTATCTCAGAGCTGTTGTAAAGCACGATTAATTAAACTATTACTTATAAAGGAGGAACGGATATGAAAGCCAAAGCGGTTATTTCAACTTTAATGTTGTGCGCACTTGCCCTGTCTGCAAGCGGTTGTGACGGTGCAGACCTTGGCACAGACAATCTTATTCGTCCCCCGAAAACCGTTGGCGATGAGGCTGAAATCGAACAGCTTATTGCCGATACGGCAGGCAGTGGCTACACTTTGAAATACCCCAAGTCGGGCAATTACAGAAGTGCCATTGTAATGAAAGACCTTGACTTTGACGGTACGGACGAGGCAATCGCCTTTTACCGCACAGCAAGCGAAAACAAAGCCGAGGTGCATATGCTTGTTATGTACTGCGCAAATGGCGGATGGAAACTCTCGGAAAACTGCACTATTGACGCTACCGATGTTGACTGCGTTGATTTTGCCGATGTTACGGGCAACGGCACGCTTGAAATTTTATCGGGCTACACAACATACAATTCAAGTGTAAACAACCTTGCCTGCCACTCATATTCGGGCGGTAAAACAACCGGACTCACAGTTGAAAGCAGTTATTCGAGTTTTTATTGTGCTGATTTTGACGGCAACGGAATAAACGAGGTTATGCTGTTGTCGCTTTACAACACAGAGAATGACGCAACGGCAAATATGCTTGTTTACAGTGAGGAGCGCAACTGTCTTTACTCAAAGTCCACAGTAAAAATGGATCCGAATATTACAAGATTTAAAAATCTTTCGGTAACAGCCACAGAAAACAGTCAGAATGCGCTTATTGTTGACGGCTGTTTTGCAAATGACGATACCGTTACACAGATTATTTATTTTAACAACGAGCTTTCTGTCCTGAGAAATCCGCTTTTTAAGGAAAAGGATAAAAATATTACTCAGCGCTCGGCAGATGTACTTTGCGCCGACATAAACAACGACTCGGTTATAGAAATACCTGTTGTAAATCAACTCCCGTCTGCAAGTGATGAAGACAAGTCTAATGTTGCATATAAAACAAGCTGGAATACATTTTATCAGCAGAGTGAAATTTTAAATCATATTTCAGATCAGATTATTGATTATGACAACGGATATTCTTTCACTGTACCTGAAGGCTGGATTGACGGCACTTACACCGTCAGATTTGACAAAGAAAAGCAGGCTATGTGCTTTTTTGAATGGTATGACGGCACATTGGGCGAAAAGCTCTTTGAAATCAGAGCCTTTAAACTTGAGCAGTGGGATATTGGTGAAGACAGTGACGCCTATACATTAATATATAAATCAGACAGCACAGCCTATGCTTTTGCTGATGTAAACGAAGACAATAATCTTTCTGTCAGTGAAGATGACATTAAAACAGCTTTTTCACTGCTTACAGTTAATAATATATAATACTTTTGATAAAACACTTTACGGAGGTTTATTTATGAAAAAAATTCTTGTTTGCGAGGACGAAGCCGCAATTCGTGACTTTGTTGTTATCAACCTTACAAGAGCAGGCTACGATGTAGTTGAGGCTGACTGCGGCGAGGCTGCTCTGCAAAAATACGAAGAACACAACGGCGACTTTGATGTTGCCATTCTTGATGTTATGATGCCGGGTATTGACGGCTTTCAGGTTTGCAAGGAGCTGAGAAGTCGCAACGGCGGTATCGGCATTATTATGCTTTCTGCCAAAACACAGGAAATGGACAAGGTAACAGGTCTTATGCTCGGCGCTGATGACTATGTTGCAAAGCCTTTTTCACCCAGTGAATTGCTCGCAAGAGTTGACTCTCTTTACAGACGAGTTGCGCTTGCACAGTCACACGCAGAAAACAATTTTAAAGAAGAGCTTAAAAGCGGTGAGTTTACCCTTAATCTCAGAAATCGTGCGCTTATGAAAAACGGCAAGATGATTGAGCTTACACAGGTTGAATTTCAGATTATGGAATACTTTTTCTCAAACCCCGGCACTGCGCTTGACAGAATGGATATTTTAAACCATGTATGGGGCGACGCTTATGTGGGCGAAGATAAAATTGTTGATGTAAATATCAGAAGACTGAGAATGAAGGTTGAGGACGAACCGTCTAACCCTAAGTACATTATCACTGTATGGGGACTTGGCTACAAGTGGAATGCCTGAGCTTAAAGAAACACCTTTAAGGAGGGCGACAGCTTAATGTTCAAGGGTATTACAAAGCGCTGGATGTTAAACACACTCAGCGTAATATTTACAATAATAGTTCTGATCGTTGTCAGCCTTATATTTGTCATTACATATGTTTACCAAAGCAGTGTTGAACAAACGCTTTCTTCGACAGGCAATGAATTGTCGCTTGTGTTCTCGGAATATCAGAGCGACAGCACAGCAAGTTTTAGCTCAACTGCCCGAGAATATGTCGAAAACTTTGACCGCAAAGAGCAGATGGAGGTAATGGTAATTAACTCAACAGGCAGAGTTATAATGACCTCAACGGGTTTTACCCCATCTGACAAAACAGATATGCCCGATTTTACCGACGCTCAAACAAACGCTAACGGCTATGCCGTATGGAACGGCAAGCTGCTGTCGGGCGAAAGAGCCATGAGTGAAACCCGAATTATCAGCAATTCAAACGGCGTAATTCTCGGTGCTGTAAGGTACATTGTATCTATGGAGCCTGTTCATTCAAGAATTTTGTTCATTTCTGTTCTCTGCGTTGCAGGCGGTCTTGCAATTATGGCGCTTGTGTTCCTGTCGGGACTTATGTTTATCCGCTCAATCGTAAAGCCTATAAGAGAGCTTTCGCTAAGAGCGGGCCAGATTGCGCAGGGCGATTTTTCCGCATCCGAAAAAATCGAGCATAAGTATGACGACGAAATCGGCGACCTTTGTGACGCAATATCAGATATGGCAAAGGATTTGCAGACTACCGAACAGACTAAAAATGACTTTATTTCAAGGGTATCTCACGAGTTGAGAACTCCGCTTACCGCTATCAAAGGCTGGGCAGAAACCATGCAGCTCAGCGAAAAAGGCAAGCTCGACAGGCGCACCTTTGACAAGGGTATGGGAGTTATCATAAAAGAAAGCGGCAGACTTACAAGTATTGTTGAAGAACTGCTTGATTTCAGCCGTATTCAAAGCGGCAGAATGGTGCTTAATAAAGAAAAGCTCGACATTCTTGCCGAATTTGACGAAACCGTATATATGCTCAAAGACAGAGCCGTAAACGAGGGCAAGCATTTGCTGTATGACGAGCCTATGGACGCAATGTATCCACCTGTTTACGGTGACAGCAACCGTCTGAAGCAGGTTTTCCTCAATGTAATTGACAATGCGCTGAAGTACACCCCTAAGGGCGGTGTTGTTGCGGCTCAGGTTATTTACAACAAGGACGAACCCGATATTATAAAAATTATCGTTACCGATACAGGCTGCGGAATACCTGCCGAGGATTTGCCAAAGGTAAAAGAAAAGTTCTACAAGGCAAATCAGACAGTACGAGGCTCGGGAATCGGGCTTGCGGTTGCCGACGAAATTATGAATCTGCACCATGGTTCGCTCGATATTGAGAGCGGCGAGGGTGTGGGCACAACAGTTACTCTCACCTTCCCTATTTACAAAGACGGTGACGAGGATCAGCCACAAACAGAAAATGTAAAGCTATAAACGAAAGGATGTACGATGAGCAAAGTCAGTACAAAAAAAATCACCTCCATAGGTGGCAGCGCTCTCATTGAGGGCATTATGATGCGTGGACCTAAGCGTACTACCGTATGCGTAAGAACAGGCGAAAACGAAATTTACAGCGAAGATATTAAAATTACCACAATTCCTGAAAAATGCAAGCTGTTTAAGCTGCCGCTTTTAAGAGGAATTGCAGGTCTTATCGACTCAATGCGACTTTCTTACAAATCGCTTATGCTTTCGGCAGACAAAGCCGTAGAGGCAGGCGAGGTTGAGGAGGAAGAGCCGAGCAAATTTGAAAAATGGCTTGACGAAAAATTTGGCGACAAGCTCGTAAAAATCGTTATGGTTTTTGCGTCTGTCATAGGTGTTGCCATTGCCGTTGCTTTATTCTTCTTTTTGCCGTCTTTCCTGTTTGACCTTTCGGCAAAGGTTGTTCCCGTATTTCAGGGCAGCGGCGAGGTCGCAGTATTTTGGAAATCGGTTTTTGAGGGCGTATTAAAAATCGTTCTATTCCTCGGCTACATTGTGCTATGCTCACAAATGACCGAGATGAAACGAGTATTTATGTATCATGGTGCTGAGCACAAAACTATTTTCTGCTACGAAAACGAAGAAGAGCTTACAGTTGAAAATGTAAGAAAGCAAGTTCGCTTTCATCCGAGATGCGGAACAAGTTTTATGGTACTTATGCTTATTGTAGGCATTGTAATCGGTCTTTTTATTCCTGTTGCTCCGTTTGGAATCGGATTTTTAAGACCTGTATTTAAAATTCTCCTCCTCCCTGTTTCTTGCGGCGTAGGCTACGAGCTTATTAAAATATGCGGAAAGCACGATAACGCTTTTACAAGAATTATTGCCGCTCCGGGACTTTGGGCGCAGAGAATTACCACAAAAGAGCCTGATGACAAGATGATTGAGGTTGCCATTGAGGCTATGAAAGCTGTTATTCCTGATGACGGCACAGATATTTTAAACAACAAATAATTGCACAAAAGAGGCTTTATTATGACTGTCGGCGAGGCTTACAGAAAAACTAAAGACATTTTAACAGAGGCAGGATTTGAAGCTCCTGCCTTTGAGGCATTGTGCCTTGTTGAAAAGGTTTTCGGATTTAACCGCCTTGCGCTTATCACAAGGGGCGAGGAAACCGCCGCTACCGATGAAAAACTCGCACTGCTTGCCGAGCTGACAGAAAAACGCCTTAGCCACGAGCCGCTCCAATACATTATCGGAAAATGGAGCTTTATGGGAATTGATTTGCTTGTGGGCGAGGGCGTACTTGTTCCGAGAGATGATACAGAGGTAGTTACCTCGCTTTGCATAGACTTTTTGTCAGGCAAAGAAAATCCCTCTGTAATCGACCTTTGCGCAGGCAGCGGCGCAATTTCGCTTGCGCTCGAAAAATACGCAAACTGCAAAGTTACGGCAGTTGAGCTGAGCGACAAGGCATTTTCTTATCTTACACAAAATATTAAACTAAACAATTCTGCGGTAAACGCCCTGAACGGTGATATTTTTGAGTGCCACAAAGACATTGCGGACAACAGTCTTGATTTGATTGTTTCTAATCCACCGTACATAAAAAGTGCCGATATTGCAGCCTTGCAGGAAGAAGTACAGCACGAACCTGTAATGGCGCTTGACGGCGGCGAGAGCGGTTTGGACTTTTACCGAAGGATTGTTCCTTTATGGAAGTCAAAGCTAAAGGCAGGCGGTGCGCTTGCTTTTGAGCTTGGCGAAGGGCAGTATGACGAGGTTTGCCGTATTCTTGCCGATAACGGCTTTGGCGGAATTACCGAAAGCATAGACTTTGGCGGTATTCAAAGGGCAATAATCGGGACTTTGCTCCAAAAATAGAAACTTAGTTCGATTTTTTGACTCTATTCTTATTGCTTTTTTTACTGCTATATTTTATAATATACAGGTAACAGAACGGATTAAATAAATTTTAACCTGCAATACGGGAGGTATTTATAATGGCTTTAGATAAAGAAAAAGCGCTGCAAACTGCGCTTACTCAAATAGAAAAACAGTTTGGTAAAGGTGCTGTTATGCGCCTTGGCGAAAACAAGCATATGAATGTTGATCACATTTCAACAGGATCACTCACACTCGACATTGCCCTCGGTATCGGTGGTTTGCCACGAGGCAGAATTGTTGAGATTTACGGCCCTGAATCATCGGGTAAAACAACACTTTCTCTCCACTGTATTGCGGAGGGACAGAAAAACAACGGCAATGTTGCGTTTATTGATGTTGAGCACGCACTCGACCCTACCTATGCGGCTGCACTTGGTGTAGATGTTGACTCTCTCCTTGTTTCTCAGCCTGATACAGGTGAGGACGCACTCGAAATTGCCGAGGCACTCATTCGCAGCGGCGCTATTGATGTTATCGTTATCGACTCTGTTGCCGCTCTTGTACCAAAGGCAGAAATCGAAGGTGAAATGGGCGACAGCCATGTAGGCTTACACGCAAGACTTATGTCACAGGCTTTAAGAAAACTTGCAGGCGCAATCAACAAAAGCAACTGCGTTGCCATCTTTATCAACCAGCTGCGTGAAAAAGTCGGCGTTGTTTACGGCAACCCGGAGGTTACCACAGGCGGCAGAGCGCTTAAGTTTTACAGCTCGGTAAGAATTGATATTCGTAAGCAGGAAGTTCTCAAGCAAAACGGCGAGATGATTGGTGCACACACAAAGGCTAAGGTTGTTAAAAATAAACTCGCACCGCCTTTCAGAGAGGCTGAGTTTGATATTATGTACGGCAAGGGTATTTCAAGAATCGGCGAATTGCTTGACCTTGCAGTAAAGGCAGATATTGTTCAGAAAGCAGGCGCATGGTTCAGCTATGACGGAAAGCGCCTCGGACAGGGCAGAGATAATGTAAAAGAGCTGCTTGAAAATGATAAAGAGCTTGCCAAGGAAATCGAGGATAAGCTCATGGCAAACCTTGACAAGGTTATTGCCGCAAGCGCACCTGCCAAAAAGGGCGCAAAGGCAAAAATAACAGAAGTTGCCAACGCTAAAAAGCCTGCCGACGCACCGAAAGAAAAGGCGGACAGTGCAAACATTGATGTGTTGGTTGACGAATAATGAAAATTACAGAAATCAGACCACGCAGAAAACGGCTGAGTGCATTGTATATTGACGGTGAATTTGCCGTTTCTCTCGACACACAAACTCTGATTGAAAATCGGTTTGATGTCGGCAGCGAAATTGACGATGAGGATTTGCAGGAAATTATAAAACTCAGCAACGAAAGGCGTGCAAAAGATAAGGCGCTTTGGCTGCTCTCTTACAGAGAACACTCAAAGAAGGAGCTTGAAGAAAAAATCCGCCGCACCGCCGACGAAGACTCCGCACAAAAAGCCGTTGACCGAATGGAGGAGCTTGGTCTTGTTGATGATGAGCGCTTTGCAAGGCATTATGCCGAAAAACTGCTTAACTCAAAGCATATGTCAAAGCGTGGCATTGCCTTTGAGCTTACACGAAAAGGCATTGACAAAGAAACCGCCGAACAGCTGTGTGACGAGCTTGATATTGATGTTCACGAGCAAATAAGAGCGGTTATTGAGAAAAAATACAGAAATTTATCCGATGAAAAGGTAAAGCGAAGAGCTGTTGCCGCACTGCAAAGGCTCGGTTACCGATGGGACGACATAAAAAGCGTTATTTCGGAATATAATGAGGATGAAACAGATGAGTTCTAAAGTTGGTATAGTATCACTCGGTTGCCCTAAAAATCAGGTTGACGCTGAAATGCTGCTTTTCACACTTAAAAGCAGGGGCTTTGAATTAGTAAACGACCCCGCAGACGCAGATGCGGTTATTGTAAACACCTGCGGCTTTATTGAGTCAGCCAAGCAGGAGAGTATTAACGAAATTATTGAGCTTGGCAAGCTAAAGCAAGAGGGCAAAATAAAAGCCATTATTGTAACAGGCTGTCTTGCCGAGCGTTATAAAAACGAAATCACCCGTCAGCTGTATGAAGTTGACGCCGCACTCGGCATTGGCGCAAACTCGCAGATAGCCGATGTTGTATCCGAATTGCTTTCAGACAATAATGCCGAGCACAAAAAAAAGATCGAGGAATTTCCCGACAACCAGCTTTTGTGCCTTGAGGGCAGAAGAATACAGTCTACTCCCCCATACACAGCTTATCTTAAAATTGCCGAGGGCTGCGACAACCGCTGTACCTACTGCGCAATTCCTATGATAAGAGGTAAGTTCAGAAGTCGTCAGCCTGACGCTGTTATTGCTGAGGCTGAACAGCTTGCCAAAGACGGCGTAAAAGAGATTATTGTTATTGCTCAGGATACCACCCGTTACGGCGAGGATCTTTTTGGCGAGCCTTACCTTGCAAAACTTTTAAAAAGACTCTGTAAAATTGACGGCTTAAAGTGGATAAGAGTGCTTTACTGCTATCCTGACAGACTTACCGATGAGCTTATAGACACATTTGTAGAGGAAGAAAAGTTAGTTAATTACATAGATTTGCCGTTACAGCACTGCAACGGCAGTATTTTAAAGAGAATGAACAGACACGGCGACAGAGAGAGCCTTACCGCTTTGCTCAACAAGTTGAGAGCCAAAGTGCCTGATATGATTCTCCGCTCAACATTTATTACAGGTTTTCCGGGTGAAACCGAAGAACAGTTTGAAGAGCTTGCAGAATTTGCCGCTGAAATTAAGTTCCAGCGACTCGGCTGTTTTGCTTATTCCGCTGAGGAAGGCACACCTGCGGCAAGTTTTCCCGACCAAATTGACGAGGAAGTTAAACAGCACAGAGCAGATATTATTATGGAGCATCAGCAGAGTGTTATGGCTGAATACTGCGAAAGTCTTATTGGCAAGGAAGTTGAAGTTCTTGTTGAGGGCTATGACAGAATTGCCGAGTGCTTTTACGGCAGAACATACGCTGACGCACCCGAAATTGACGGATGTGTATTCTTTACAACCAGCGGTACAAAACCGCAGGCAGGTAGCTTTGTAAAGGTTAAAATTACAGATTACACAGACTGCGATCCTATTGGAGAATTGGCAGAATAATATTTACAGAACACAGACACCGGCATATAATATAATGGTGTCCAAAAGGAGATCCGAGGGTAATTATGAATTTACCAAACAAACTTACTTTAAGTAGAATAATACTTGTGCCGTTCTTTGTGGCAGCCTTACTAATAGATTTTCCTTTTCACACAGCTGTTGCCCTTGCGATATTTGTTGTGGCAACTCTTACAGATATGTTTGACGGCAAAATTGCAAGGAGCAGAGGACTTGTTACCGACTTTGGCAAATTTGCAGACCCTCTTGCCGATAAAATTCTTGTGTTAAGCGCACTTTTGTGCTTTGTGCAAACAGGCTGGTGCGACTGCGTGGCAGTTATTATTGTGCTGTTCAGAGAATTTTCTGTAACCTCAATCCGCCTTGTTGCCGCATCAAAGGGCAAGGTAGTTGCCGCAAATATATTTGGAAAAATCAAGACCGTAACTCAGCTTGTAGCTATTATTGCCGTATTGTTAATGCAGTTTTTGCTTGAAATATTCACTATGACATCAGCTTTAGGTGTGGAAACTCTGTCGCTCTTGCAATGCGTTTTCACAGTAGTTTCCCTTGCCCTTATTTGGATTTCCACATTAATGGCAATTATTTCAGGCGTAATTTATATTGTGCAGAATTGGCAGTATATATCAGAAATGTAAAAAATCAACACCACATCGGATGTGATACTTTGTTTAAAACACTAAAGGCAGACCTTGATGCCGTTATGGAGCGTGACCCTGCCGCAAGAAACAGGGCGGAAGTTTTCTTCCTGTATTCTGGCTTTAAGGCGGTACGCTCGCACCGCAAGGCTAACTGGTTTTTAAGGCATAATATGAAGTTTATTGCACGCTGGATTTCTCAGCGCAGCAGGCATAAAACAGGAATAGAAATACACCCCGGCGCTACCATAGGCAAGGGATTGTTTATAGACCACGGTATGGGCGTGGTTATCGGCGAAACTACAATTATAGGCGATAACTGCACAATTTACCAAAATGTAACCCTTGGCGGTACAGGTAAAGATACAGGCAAGCGCCACCCTACACTTGGCAACAATGTGCTTGTAGGCTCGGGCGCAAAGGTGCTCGGCCCGTTTAAGGTAGGCGACAACGCAAGAATTGCCGCCGGTGCGGTAGTATTAAGCGAAATTCCGCCAAATGCCACTGCGGTGGGTGTACCTGCTCGTGTGGTAAAGATAAACGGCATACGCAGTGATACACTCGACCAGATTCATGTTTCAGACCCTGTTGCACTTGCACTTTGCAGTCTGGAACAGAAAATTACAGAACTCAAAAAAGAAATTGACGCTCTAAAGGCAGAAAAGGAAAGCAAAAAGTAAAGGAGCAGTAAAATGATTTTATACAATTCATTGGGACAGACAAAACAGGAATTTATACCGCACACAGAAGGCAAGGTTAATATGTATACCTGCGGTCCTACTGTTTACCACTACGCCCACATTGGCAATCTGAGAACTTATATTATGGAAGATGTACTCGAAAAGTACCTTCGTTTTGCAGGTTACGATGTTAAGCGTGTTATGAATATCACAGATGTAGGTCATCTTTCAAGTGATGCCGATACAGGCGAGGACAAAATGCTTAAGGGCGCAAAGCGTGAGCACAAAACAGTAATGGAAATTGCAAAATTCTATACAGACGCATTTTTCAGCGACTGCAAAAAGCTCAATATTAAAATGCCCGATGTTGTAGAGCCTGCAACAAACTGCATTGACGAGTTTATTCATATGGTTTCTGTTTTGCTTGAAAAGGGTTATGCCTACATTGCAGGCGGCAATGTTTACTTTGATACCTCAAAACTCGACAACTACTATGTTTTTGGCAATATGAACGAAGATGACCTCGCAGTCGGCGTTCGTGACAGCGTTGAAGAGGACAGCAACAAGCGCAACAAGGCTGACTTTGTTCTTTGGTTTACAAAGTCAAAATTTGACTCTCAGGAGCTCAAGTGGGAAAGTCCTTGGGGTGTTGGTTATCCGGGCTGGCACATTGAGTGCTCGGCTATCAGCTGTAAGCACAACGGCGAATACCTCGACATTCACTGTGGCGGTATTGACAACGCTTTCCCACACCACACCAATGAAATTGCACAGAGCGAGGCTTACCTCGGTCATAAGTGGTGCAAATATTGGTTCCATGTTCTCCATCTTAACGATGCAAGAGGCAAGATGAGCAAGTCTAAGGGCGATTTCCTTACTGTATCTTTGCTTGAGAGCAAGGGCTACAATCCGCTTGTTTACCGTTTGTTCTGCTTGCAAAGCCACTACCGCAAGCCGCTTACTTTCTCTTATGACAGCCTTGACAATGCGGCTATTGCTTACGATAAGCTCATCAAGAGAATTTCTGCGCTCAATCCTGAGGGAGAGCCTGATATCGAGTCTGCTAAGCCTTACCTTAAGGAATTTAACGACGCACTCGGCAACGACCTCAACACTTCGCTCGGTCTTACCGCTGTTTACAGCGTATTAAAGGCTGACATAAGCGATGCAACCAAACTTTACCTTATAGGCGAATTTGACAAGGTGCTTTCACTCGACCTTACAAAGGCACAGGAAAGCAAAACAGATAGTTCTGCAAACGAAGAGGTTGAGGCACTTATTGCACAGCGTACAGAGGCTCGTAAAAATAAAGATTGGGCAACTGCTGACGCTATTCGTGACAAACTTAAAGAGATGAAAGTTGTTGTTGAGGATACAAAAGACGGCATTAAGTGGCATTTTGAAAACTGATAAAAACGAATAGAATAAAATAAAAATCCCCTTCATATACTTTGACATAAGCAAAGTCAATATGGAGGGGATTTTATGCGTTTGTATATAATTACAAAACGAACCTTGTTTTCAATCGGATTTTGCCTGCTGATTGGCGTAATCGCGGGCGGAATTGCTCTTACTTCTACCGTTCAGGCGATTCAAACTGCGAGCACACAGCGAGAAATCCCCATTTACTGCGTTGATACCGACAAAAAGCAGGTGGCGCTGTCTTTTGACGCCGCATGGGGCAACGAGCAAACCGAGCATTTGCTTGATATTCTCGATAAATACAATGTAAAAACAACATTTTTCCTTGTTGGCGACTGGGTGGAAAAATACCCCGAATCAGTCAAGGAAATTGCAAAGCGAGGGCACGATGTGGGCAATCACAGCAGCACACATCCGCATATGACGCAAATGTCGGTTGATGATATGAACACTCAGATACAGACCTGCAACGAAAAGATTAAGGCTTTAACGGGCAACTGCCCTACCCTGTTTCGTGCTCCTTACGGCGACTACAATAACGATGTTGTAAAAGCGGTCAAAGCTAATAATATGTACTGCGTGCAGTGGGATGTTGACAGCCTTGATTGGAAAGACCCAACGCCAAATCAAATTACGCTCAATATTACAAATAAGCTCAAAGACGGCAGTATTATACTTATGCACAACGGCGCAACAAATACACCCGAGGCTCTGCCTATGGTAATTGAGGCGATAAAAGCGCAGGGATACGAAATAGTGCCAATCAGTCAGATTTTACTTAAAGGTGATTACACAACCGATGTGCAAGGTAAAATGCTCCCTGCTCAAAATGCCACAACATAATGTTTTAGCGAAGCAACAATCAGGCAATCACTAAACTATATGTCAAAATTATAAAAGTTTGGCCTAAATTTTTTAATTATCCCTCTTAAACTCTTCTCTGATTAACAGCAAAAAGCCTCCGCAATCAAGCGGAGGCTGATTTTATGGGATTTATTCTGCAACCTGATTAAAAATAGCTTCCTTTAAAGCCTTTCTCTGCTCGCTTGTAACAGTCACCTTTGGAATATCCTGCGGCTTTGCAAGTGAATATGTGATTGTGCTGTTTGAAGTTATTGATGCAGCCGCAATGGCATTGTCAATAAGTTTATCATTATATATTATTTTTACTGTCAATAAATGTTAAAACAAAAATTCCCTTACAAACCGATATAAATTTAACCTAACCGGTCTGTAAGGAAGTTTTTATTATATTACATTAAATTTTACTTTAAAGTATTAATGCACTGCTTAAAGGTTTCGATTACATACCAAGCGTCATCGTCAGACATTGTGGTGTTAAGCGGAAGTGTAAGCTGATTTTTGTGCATATTATAGGTGTTCGGGAAATCAGCTATCTTAAAGCCTCTCTTTTTGTATGCAGAAAGCATTGGAAGCGGCTTAAAATGAACATTGCACATAACGCCGTTTTCAGCCATCATATTATAGAACTTGTTGCGGTACTCATCGTCCTTGCCGATAAACCGTACAAAATACAGATGACCGCTGCTCCTGTGGTTTTCGTCACAATGATTGAGCACCTGAATAGGCAAATCCTTAAATTCCTCGTTATAAACTCTGATAAGCTCATGACGGCGTTCAAGAATTTTCTCGTATCTTTGCAGCTGCACCACACCCAATGCCGCCAAAATATCAGGCATATTGCACTTATACTGGGTATCCACAACATCGTATTCCCAAGACGCAACCTTGTTTTTCTGATAAGCGTCCTTTGTTTGACCATGAAGCGACAACAGCATATACTGCTTGTATATATCGTCCTCATCAAGCCATTCGTGCGGACGATGCACCGCTGCACCGCCCTCGGCAGTTGTCATATTCTTTACTGCGTGAAAGCTGAAGTTTGTAAAGTCGGCAATTTCGCCGCACATTTTGCCCTTTCGTCTTGCACCAAAGGCGTGTGCTCCGTCTGCAATTACAATTACTCTACCAAACTTTTCCTGAATTTCATTTTTAGGACTGAAAACGCTCTTTTGGCGCTCAACAGCCTCAAAAATTCTGTCATAATCACAAATAACACCTGCAAGGTCAACAGGAATAATTGCCTTGGTATTGTGATTAATGGCAGCCTCCATTTTATCGTAATCCATTTCAAAACTGCCGCTCTTGCAGTCAATCATAACAGGTTTTGCACCTACATGATAAACGATTGATGCCGTAGCAGTGTAAGTATAGGCAGGTACAATTACCTCGTCGCCAGGGCCTATGCCGAGAATACGAAGTGTAAGCTCTGCACAAGAGGTTTGTGATGAAAGGCAAACTGCCCTTTCAACATTGCAATACTCGGCAATACGATTTTCAAAAAGCTTAGTTTCAGGGCCGGTAGTAATCCAGCCTGATTTCAGTACCTTTACAACTTCATCAATTTCAGCCTGAGTAATATCAGGCGGTGAAAACGGAATTTTTCTCATTTCAACTTCTCCTTGTAACGGGATATTCAGTGAAAACAACAAATATATTAAAATACCATAAAATCTTATTTTATATTTTAAATGCTAAACTTCATTATACAACATATGTTTATAAAAGTAAAGCAAACAAATTAACTTTTCACTACTTTTGTTCACAATTTCTCAATTTTTCCCTTTCCTTTTCCTGCTTTTTTAACAGATATTTATTTCTTGTAGCCATTCCGCCCCTTATGTGTCGCTCGCTTTTGTTGGTTTCAAGAATTTGCCGCACCTCACGATACAACGCAGGATTTACCTTGCGTAACCGCTGGCTCACATCTTTATGTACCGTAGACTTTGAAATTCCAAATTTCTTTGCCGCTTTTCTTACAGTTGCCTTGCTTTCTATTATATATTCTCCGAGCATTGCCGCCCGTTCTTCAACTATGCCTTTCATAAATTCCCCTCCGTATGGTTTATGCTAAATTATATGAAAGCCGCAACTTGCGTATGCAAGATAATATAGTTTGTGGAAAACAGACATTTTTCTCTAAGATTATTTAGGTAAAAATCAAAGAAAAAGGTAGTGTTTTAGCTATAATGATGAAAAGCAGACGAAAACTTTGTGAGTTTATCCACCTTGTTATATAGCACAAAATACGCTAAAATATATATAGCACACAAATATGTTTTTGTTTACTATATTCAAAATTAAAAGAGGTTGGAATTATGAAAAAACATAGTATTTTTGCTAAAGCATTGTCTGTTTTTACAGTTGCCACAATTCTCTCTTCCCTCTGTTTATTCTCTGTTTCTGCCTCTGTCGAAGAAATATCTGTTGGAAGTCCAAATTATATTTCGTATAACAAAGATTTTTATAATGCAAACACCGAACTTTGCAACACTCTTGCGCAGGGAATGGAAAATTTGCAGAATGAAATCGACATTGAAAAGTATCAATTATCAATTAACGATGTAAAAAGCGCTATGCGCACTGTATCGGAAACAAGTCCAGAGCTGTTTTATGTAAGCAAAACCACTTACAGCCTCGCTATTGGCACTTGCGTGGCAAGGGTTATGCCAAAATACACCTACACAAACGCTCAGGTTAAAACAATGCGTGAAAAGCTTGATAAAAGGACAACTGAAATCCTTTCAAAAATAGACCCGGATATGACGGATTTTCAGAAAGCCGTTACTATTCACGATGAAATTATACTTAACTGCGAGTATTCCAATGTTCCCGATTCGGGTAATCTTCGCACTTCCGTTTACGATTGCCTTGTAAACGGATACGCAAACTGTCAGGGATATGCAAGCTCGCTGTCTTATCTGCTTGAAAGGGTCGGCATAAACTCAGAGATAGTTGAATCCACACAAATGAACCATATATGGAATCTTGTAGAAATTGACGGCAGCTATTACCATGTTGACGCTACATTTGACGATCCTACTCCCGACAGACTCGGATTTGTTTCGCACAAATATTTTCTTTTGAGCGACAGCGCAATCAAAACTTCCTATGATATTTCTGTGCATTATGGATTTAAAACTTCAAATCCTTGCAGCAGCACTTTGTTTGACAATTCCTATTACAGAACGCTGAACACCAAATTCAATTATGTAAACGGCAGATTTTATGCCGCCGACAACAATTACAACAGTGATTTTTCAAAATGTATTATCACATTTGACCCCGAGAGCGGCTATTGTGAACCTGTTGCCACTATCTCCGATAAATGGTACACAAACGCAGGCTTAAGCTATTGGCAGGACAGTTTTATCAGTACAGCCGAATATAACGGCAAGCTGTACTTTAACCTCAACAATACAATTTGCAGATACAACAACGAAGACGGCACTGTAACCAGAGTTACCGATAAAATCAACACTTCCGATTATACCTATATTTTCGGAATAAAAGTTGATGATAACGGTAATTTCCTTGCCGATGTAAAAAAATCTCCGATGGATAACGCAAACATTGTTAAAATCGCACTTTTGCCCGAAAGCAAACAGGAAAAGCTTGATAATGGTCTTGGCAAAGGTGATGCCCTTGTAATTCCTGAATTTTTACTTGGCGACATCAACGAGGACGGCAGTCTTTCCGTTCTTGATGTTACACTTTTACAAATGATTTGCACTCACTCTGTTGAACCGACTTCAAATCAACAGCTTGCCGCCGATTATAATAACGATGGCAAAATTGATGTAAACGATGCAACGGCATTGCAGATTTACTTAACATCTCAAAACAGTTAATTCTTTTTCATTTTTTACTGTTTCTCCTAAAAAAGGCAGTTCCGCTTATCGGGACTGCCTGTATTCTTTCAACAAAAAAGCGCCGACAGTTGAGCGGCGCTTTTTGCTTTATTTTATTTACCTGTTTTTTCAATAGATTTTGTGTTAGCTTCATTTTTTATCATCTTACCGTTTACAAATACATAGTCGCTGTTGCTGTCTGCTCTTTCAACGGCTTGCTGCTCCGCTATTTTTTCAACCTTTTCTTCAAATTCCTTATCCACATAAGCCGAAGAACCTGTAAACGAACCCACATTTTCCTGCAAGCCCTTAGCTACTATTGCATTAACGCCATAAGCCGAAATCAGCGGATAAAATATTACTGCGGCAATTATTGCAATCACCAACATTACCCCTTCCGCTGCAGCTATCCATAATATAAAGCAAAGCGAAACGGCAATAAAAAAAAGCATAGCCAAAATATTTTTTAAAATATTTCCAAAAACAAGTATAAATGAATTTTTGTAAATATCCCAAATTTTCAGCTCATAGGTAACCGACATAATCGGCACATAAAACATCATAGATGTAAGAATAAGCGAAAACAAAACATATACCGTCAGCATTGAACCGTAAACCAAACTTTCGCTCATCAGCGAAAAATAATACATCATTGCAAAAACGGAACACGCAACGATTGCATAAGTTACAACACCATGCAATAAAAAAGCTTTGAAATTCTCTTTTACGGCATTAAAATATGTTTTTACAACAGGAACTTCTTTCTTTTCAATTCCTATCTTTCGGATAATCATAACAAGTCCCGCAAAAAAAGGCATTGACGGTATAATACCCAAACACCATACTATTATATTGTTAAATCCGGTAATATAACCTATCAGTACAAATATTGCCGTAAACAACACAAAAACGCCTGCATTAATAAGCTGCGCAATCAACAGCTTTGGAAATTCAGTAAAAAATCGAGCAAATGCACTCTTTGAAAATCTATTCATAATAACCTTCTCTTCAAAAAAATATTTATTAAATTTTACCATACTATCAGCTTTTATAGCAATAGTAAATTTGGATTTATTAATTACAAAACTGTAAATAGAATAAATTATTTATACTTTATTTCTGTTATAATGCCAAAACAGCTCAGATTTTGACTGCAAAATTTGCCGTAATCTTTTGTAATTGTTTGATTTACGCAACACTGTGTTTTTATAAGAAACATAAATTTTTTTAACTTTTTTCAAAAAACTCTTGCAAGTGTGACAAAAATATGTTATCCTTGTGATGATAAAAGAAAAGCAAGAGGTGCTTTTCAAAAATGCTCAACCGAGCAAATAAAAGAAATTAAGGTGAAAATTATGAAAAAATCAACAATCATCAGAGCTTCGGCTCTCTCAGTTGCTGCTCTTATGGCTGCAACATCACTTGTAGGCTGCGGCGGCAGCGCAAGCTCAGACGGCGGCAGCAAATCAGACGGCGCTAAAAAAGGTTCGGTTTATTATTTAAACTTTAAACCTGAGCAGGACAAGGATTGGCAGGCTTTAGCAGCTAAGTATACTGAAGAAACAGGCGTTAAGGTTACTGTTGAAACAGCTGCCGAGGGTACATACGAATCAACTCTTACAGCTGCAATGGACAAGGACAACGCTCCTACACTCTTCCAGGTAAACGGCCCTGTAGGTCTTGCAAACTGGAAAGATTATTGCTATGACCTTAAAGATTCACAGCTTTATTCACAGCTAACAAATCAGGATGATTTTGCTCTTAAAGAAGGCGACAGCGTTTACGGCATTGCTTATGTTGTAGAAACATACGGTATTATTTACAACAAGACACTTCTTAAGAAATATTTTGATTCTGATTTTGCAACAATTAAATCAATTGACAAGCTCAACAACTTTGCAGCTTTAAAGACTGTTGCAGACGAAATTCAGGCTCACGCATCTGACCTTGGCGTTAAGGGTGCATTTACATCAGCAGGTATGGATTCTTCTTCAGACTGGAGATTTAAAACTCACCTTGCTAACCTCCCAATCTACTATGAGTACAAGGCAGACGGTATTACATCTACAGACGCTATCAAGGGTACATACCTTGACAACTACAAGAACATCTTTGATCTTTACATCACAGATTCAACTTGTGCTCCGACTGATCTTGCAAACAAGACAGCTACAGACGCTGTAACAGAGTTTACATCAGGCGAGGCTGTATTCTATCAGAACGGTACTTGGGAATACACAGGTATTAAGGACGCAGGTCTTACAGACGACGATCTCGGTATGCTCCCGATTTACATCGGTGTTGACGGCGAAGAGAATCAGGGACTTTGCACAGGTTCTGAGAACTACTGGTGTGTAAACAAAAACGCAAGTGAAGATGACATCAACGCTACACTTGATTTCGTAAACTGGTGTGTAACAAGCGAAACAGGTACAGCTGCAATGGCTGACAATATGGGCTTTGTAATTCCTTTCAAGGCTGCTAAGGAAGCTACCAATGTATTTGTAAAGGCTGATGCTGAATACACAGCAGCAGGCAAAACTCCGGTAAGCTGGAACTTTACAACAATGCCAAGTGAAGACTGGAAAAACGGCGTAGGTACAGCTCTTACACAGTATGCAGCAGGCACAGGCTCATGGGACGATGTTAAGACAGCATTCGTACAGGGCTGGGCTACAGAATACGCTAAGGCTAACGGCTAATCCGTAAATCCATTAATCATTAAAGGTTAAAATGTATGGCAGGGGAGGCGGCATCGTCTTCCCTGTTTTTTTTGACAGAAAGTTTGACAGAAAGGTAAAAATATGTTTAAAAAACGCAGTAGAAAAATATATTTTCTTATTTTTGTTCTGCCTACTTTAGTTGCTTTTATGATTGGATTTATATACCCATTCTTTCAGGGCATATATCTCTCGTTCTGCAAGTTCCGCACAACAAGCAATGCAACATGGGTAGGCTTTGACAACTACATAAAGGCTTTTCAAAATGAATCCTTTATACGCTCTTTCTGGTTTACCGCGCTTTTTGTGGTAGTATCGGTAATTCTCATTAACGCAATCGCTTTCTTTGTCGCCTATGCTCTTACGCTTGGCATAAGAGGCTCAAATGTTTTCAGAACCGTGTTCTTTATGCCAAACCTTATTGGCGGTATTATTCTCGGTTACATTTGGAAACTTATTTTTGACGGTATTTTGCAGAATTTCGGCACAAACCTTGTGCTTGACGCAAGATTTGGATTTTGGGGACTTATAATTCTTATGTGCTGGCAGCAAGCCGGATATATGATGATTATTTACATAGCCGGTTTCCAAAGTGTTCCGTCAGACCTTTATGAAGCAGCAAAAATAGACGGTGCAAACAAAAAGCAGTTACTTACAAATGTAACTCTTCCAATGATGGCTCCGTCAATTACAATTTGCACATTCCTAACACTTACAAACTCATTTAAACTCTTCGACCAGAACCTTGCCCTCACAGGCGGTGCTCCGGGTGTGGTATCAGAAACAAGCGGTACAATGATTTATCAGACACAGATGATGGCTCTCAATATTTACAACACATTCTATGCTAATCAGAATTCAAGAGGTGTTGGTCAGGCTGAGGCTGTAATCTTCTTTGTAATCGTTGTAATTATAGCACTTGCACAGCTTTACTTTACAAGAAAGAGGGAGGTGCAGCAGTAATGGCTAACGAAACAACTAAAGTTGCTCCTGCAACAAAAGTTAAGGCTAAAAAAGAAAAGCCGCCTAAGAAAAAGCAAACAAAGGGTATGAAAATACTCACAATTATTTTTTCAATAATTTCTGTATTTTATGTTGCACCTGTTTTTATTGTTCTTATGAACTCGTTTAAAACAAATGCAGGCATCAGTAAGTATCCGTTTGCATTGCCGAATGCAGAAACCTTTTACGGACTCAAGAGCTATATTACAGGTATGTTCTTTGGTAATTTCCCATTTTGGAAAACAATTTTATGCTCGCTTTTCATTACTGTTGGCGGTGTATTTCTTATTTTGTTCTGCACATCAATGTGCGCTTGGTATTTACAGAGATCCAACTCCATTATTTGCAAAATTATTTATTATTTCTGCATTTTCTCAATGGTAGTACCATTCCAGATGGTAATGTTTACACTTTCAAAAACGGCTGACATTCTCCACCTCACAAACCCCGTTGGTATTTTGGTTATATATCTTGGTTTTGGCGCAGGTCTTGCGGTGTTTATGTTCTCGGGATTTGTAAAATCTATTCCGATTGAAATTGAGGAGGCGGCCGATGTTGACGGCGCAGGTCCGCTAAAAACTTTCTTCGGCATAGTTCTTCCGATTATGAAACCTACATTTATTTCGGTTGGTATTCTCGAAACAATGTGGATCTGGAATGACTATCTTCTCCCTTATCTTATTCTTGATAAGTCGCTTTACAAAACCATTCCTATTCATATCCAGTATCTTAACGGTAGTTATGGTCACACAGATACAAGTGCCATTATGGCGCTCATCGTACTCAGCATTATTCCGATAATTATTTTCTACTTTGCTTGTCAGAAATACATTATTGAAGGCGTTGTAGCCGGTGCTGTAAAGGGTTAATAATTTTTCAGGACATTTTCAATGTGAAAATGTCCTGATTTTTTGTATAAGCAAAGCCGAACTCCATCAAGAGCTCGGCTTTATTTAATTCTTCTGATTTTGTCTTAATGTACCGTTACGGTAGGCTTTTATTAGGTCTTTTAAATCTTTAATATTCTCTCTGATTTTTTTGCCGTTGTCGGTGTCCCCCACAAGTATTCGCTTTTGGCTTACTTCAGTTGCCACCTGATTGGTCTGCATATCTCTGCCGCTGCGGATTGTGTAATCAACCGATTTAAACGGCTCGTGCGCCGTCAGCATTAAGCCATAGGAATTATAAATCAGCGTATAGCCTGCAATTCCCGTCACCTTATGGTATGGCTGAGAAAATCCTCCGTCAATTATAATCACCTTGCCGTTGCACTTAACAGGACTTTCACCCTCTGTATGGTGAATCGGCACATGACCGTTTATTATATGTGCGTTCTCGCCCTTTATGCCGAACATTTTAAAAATTCGGTTCACCACTTCTTCGTCGTTAAAGAGCTTGTAATAAACATCTTTAACCTCTTTATGGGTGCTCTCATCTGCAACAAAATACCTTTCAAAAGTGGTCATTTTATCTCTGCCGTAAAGCGGAGAATCCGCACCGTTCCACAAGAACCACAGAATATCTCTGCCCACACGCTTATCGCCCTCATTTACGGAGAAAAATGCTTTTCTTGCCCAGCGCTCAAGCTCATCGTAAAGCTCTTTGCCGCACAGCTCTTCGCCAAAAAGATTAATATTTCTAAAACTGCCGTCCTCGTTCATAGGAATACAGCCATGAAAAAGCAGATTGTTGTTGCAAACCTTGTAGAGACTGCCTTTTTGCAAAAGTAAATTAATGTGCGATTTCAGCTTTGCACAGTTCACAAAAGAATTGCTCAGCTTTGCAATCACCGACTGTTCCTCGCTTGTAAGCTCATACGGATTGTCAAAATCAATGGTCGGAAAATATCGGTCAAGCATTGGGTATTCCTTGCCCTCAACAGTTATCGTACCCTTTTGCACATCAATTTTGTCAAGCAAGCGCCTGTTTTCCATATTATACTCGGGGTGTTTTTCAATCAGCTGCCCCTCAAGTTTGAACTGTATAATTGTAATCGCCTTGTGCATTTTCATGGCAAGCACAGTTTGGGTATCCATTTCACTGCCATGGCGACTGCGAATTGTAAACCGAGCGCAGGGGTCATCTGCATAGGTTTCCATTGCAAAAAGCACGAGCGGCATCATACTTATTCCGTATCCGTTTTCAAGCACAGAGAGATTATCGTACAAAAGGCTTGTGCGCACAATATTTGCAATGCAGGCGGTCTGCCCTGCAAAAGCGCCCATCCACAGCACATCATGATTGCCCCACTGAATATCAAGAGAGTGATAATTGAGCAGGCTGTCCATAACAAAGTGTGAACCGTAGCCTCTGTCGTAAATATCCCCGATAATGTGCAGATGGTCGATAACAAGCCGCTGAATAAGATTTGACATTTCTACAATAAATTCATCCGCACAGCCGATTTCAATAATAGTATTGATAATTTCATCGTAATATGCCTTTTTGTTTAGAACCTCTTTTTTCTCGGTTATAAGCTCCTCAATAACATATCTGAAATTTTCAGGCATAGCCTTTCTGACCTTTGAGCGAGTGTATTTTGAAGATACAATCTGGCACACAGACACGAGTCTGTATAAGGTGGTGCGATACCAGCTGCTGTCGGCTTTGCCCTGATTTTTTACATACTGCAACTTTTCTGACGGATAATAGATGAGTGAAGCCAAATCCTCTTTTTGATCTTCAAAAAGGGTGTCGCCGAAAACATCGTCAATTTTTTTCATCACAGCACCCGAGCCGTTGCGCAGTACATGGGCAAAAGCCTTGTATTCACCATGAATATCAGACAAAAAATGCTCTGTTCCCTTTGGCAAATTTAAAATTGACTGCAAATTAATAATCTCGGTTGCAGCACTGTCTATGGTTGGATATTGCTTTGAAAGACATTCAAGAAATCTTATCTTTTCCATAAATTCACCGCCAATTTCATTATATCTTTATTATATATTTAACTTTTGCATAATTCAATATTTTTTGCAAAAATCAATAAAAACCGTTATGCCGAAAATCAATACCAAACGCCTTAAATTTTATAATTTGCATTATACAGGTTATTGAACAAAATCAAATTAAAATGTATAATAAAATAGAATTTAACAATGCTTGGAGGCATAAAATGTCTGAGAAACGAAAATACACGCTCGGCGAAGAAATATTTAACTCTGTTTCGCATGGCGTGGGCGCAGGACTTTCAATCGCAGGTACGGTTGTAATGATAGTTGCGTCTGTTATCCACACCAATGTATGGGGAATTGTAAGTTCGTGCATATACGGCGCATCTCTTATTATTCTTTACACAATGTCTACTCTTTACCACTCGTTTACAAACAAAAAAGCCAAGGCTTTTTTCAGAATAATGGACCACAACACAATTTTTCTGCTGATTGCGGGAACATACACACCCATTACTCTTTACTATCTGCAAGGCGCAGTAGGTTGGATATTATTCGGCATAGTGTGGGGAGCGGCAATATTCGGAATTGTAATGAATTCAATTAACCTTGAAAAAGCAAGAATCCCATCAATTTTCTGCTATGTGGCAATGGGTTGGGTAATAATCTTTGCAATTAAACCTCTCATTGCGTCTATGCCGAGCATTTCCCTTGTATTTTTAATAATCGGCGGAGCATTTTACACACTCGGAATTATATTTTACGCAATAAAAAAGGTAAAATACTTTCACTCAATATGGCACTTGTTCACCATTGCCGGAAGTGTTTTTCACTATTTTTCAATTTTACTCGGTTTTTGGAATATATAATAAAAACGGCTGTCAAAAATGAACTGACCCCAAAAAGTTAGACAAAGTTATAAAGAAAGGCTCTATGTCAATAGTTGGGGTTAAGAACATAGTTATTAAGGCTTCCCACTTGAGGGGAAGCCTTTTTAGTTTGTTGAAATTTTTAGGATATTAGGATAGCATTATTACCCCAACATTTATCATAGAACCATTTATTATTACTCTTCCTCGGGGTAGGTCATTCCCCACTCCTTGCGAATATCTGTCATTATTTTCATTACATCTTCTGTAAAATCAAGGTGCATAAGGTCTGCCTTTCCTGCAACCGTCTGCTCCATATCCTCTACCTCGTAACGCAGGGCATTCTTTGTTTCTCCCTCGCAGATAGTTTCGGTGTGTCCGTCCTCAGTGTAAGTAATTACCGCCTTTTCTCCTCTCGGATACTCAAAAATTTCAACATATCCCTTGTCAAAGGCAATAGTTCCCCTCTTAGGCTGTTTTGCATGGAGCGAAAGTATGACAGAAGCCATCTCTTCCTCTTTGTTTTTCAGCAGGATGCCCGCCTGTTCATCTACTCCCGTTGGCGCATATTTGACTTGTGAGAGCACTTCGTTTGGGCAAGAGGTCATAAACCATCTTACAAAAGAAAGCGCATACACTCCGATATCGAGCATTGCTCCGCCTGCAAGATTTCTATTAAAAAATCTGTTATTCATATTATATTCTTTGTAACTGCCAAAGTTCATTTGCAAAAGTTTCAGCTCGCCCAAGTCGCCCGATTTTATTTTATCGTTAAGCGCCTTGTATATAGGCATATGGTAAATTGTCATTGCCTCGGCAAGCACCACATTGTTTTCCTTTGCAAGATCTATTGCCTCTTTCAGCTCATCAAAGTTGAGCGTGATAGACTTCTCACAAAGCACATGCTTTTTGGCTTTAAGTGCTTTTCTCAAATAAGAGATATGTGTATTGTGCGGTGTAGAAATGTAAATAATATCGACATTTTCATCGTCAAACACATCATCAATGTTGTCGTACACTTTTTCGATACCGTATTTTTCGGCAAAGGCAACCGCTTTATCGTGGGTTCTGTTTGCAACAGAATACAACTTTTGACCACGGCTCTGCATTGCTTGTGCAAGCTCATTCGCAATTACTCCACTACCGAGGGTTGCCCAATTAAATGTTTTCATTATTACCATCTCCGTTTCAGATTGTAACACCTTGGTATTGCACCAAAAGTATAGCATTGCAAATGCCTGTTGTAAATATGGAATACGCTAAAATTATGGCATATTTTGTTTTATTTTTCCGTAATAATTGCAGAATTTGATAATATAATTTATAATAAAAAATAAGTGATGTGGAACAGCTGTGAAATATCTGAAAGATAAATTCAACCATATTATGTTTAAAATTTTTAAAGAGCAAAATACATTTTAAAAACCGTAGACAGCAACTCAAGGCAAATCGTAATTCATGCAAGAATTTTTACAACCATTTTTTCTTTTTCAACCTTTTTGCTTTCAATGTTTTACGACATAGTTGTAAAGCCGACAAATGTCAGCGTAATGACGTATGTTACTCTGCTGATAATAAGCGCAATGTTTGACAGCTACCCTCACGATTACATTTTGTTTTATTCGTTTTGCTTTGTTGCAATAGTATTGTTTGAAATGTTCTTTGTTCAGCCTGATATTTTTATTACGGACACGATAAACACTGTATTTGTAATTTTGGGCGGTTCATATATAGTAACGCACAGAATGATTGTAAAAATAAATCTGCTTGTAAAGCAAGAGGAAGAACATAACAAAAAATTGCTTGACGCAAAAACTAAAATGATATTGGGACAAATGCAGCCACATTTTCTTTACAATGTGCTTGCCACCATTCGTGTGCTTTACAAAACAGATCATGAAAAAGCAGATAAAGCTATGGACGATTTTTCAGCCTATCTCAGAACCAACATAGACAACAGCATTAAAAAGAGCTTTATTCCGTTTTCGCAGGAGCTTGAAAACATTAATCACTATCTTAATCTTGAAAAGCTCAGGTACGGCGAAAAGCTAAAAGTATTTTATAATATTCAAATATGCGATTTTTACCTGCCTGTACTGACTTTACAGCCAATAGTGGAAAATGCCGTAAAGCATGGTGTTGGCAACAAAAAGGGTGGCGGATACATAACCATTTCCGCATTACAAATCGGAGATCGTGTTTTGATAAAAATTGAAAACAACGGCATAGGAATAGACGCCGATTCAATAGATGACATTCCAAAAAACGATGACGGCAGAGGACACCTCGGTCTTTTAAGCGTAAAGGAACGAATAGGGCACCTGCTCGGCGGTTCAATCGCTTTTAGGAGCAGAAAAAACGAGGGTACAACAGTAATCATTGATGTTCCAAAATATGTAAGTGAAGAGAGCCTGCAAAAATATGTAGGCACTAAAATATGATATTCACTATTATTATTGCAAAATAATTTTGTTATTTCCACAGTATTTTCTATACTCAAAACATTTCTTTGTTGTGGTTTTGTTGGTGTATGTGTGCTATTATAATGTATGTAACAAATTATTGTATAAGGAGAGCCTTTTATAATGAAATTAGCTTACAAGAAGATTGAAATAGAAATTCAGGAAATAGACAACGAGGACATCATCACAACCTCTACCCCAACTCCTGTTGAACATACCGTAAATGAAAATATTTACTTTGACTTCTTTGACCTTGAATAATCAATTCCGTTAATAATTTAACCTAAAAACACCGTTCGGCATAATTAAATGTCGGGCGGTGTTTAATTTATAATGTTTGTTTTTCTCGAAAAAGCAAGCAACGATTTAATTTACTTTGCTTGCTTAATATAGTTACTTTATTTTTGAGTTACCACATAAATTTATGTTAAGTGAAGAATGTTTATCAGCAATATCCACACCATACCGTAATATGTAACCACTGCCACGAGGTCATTTACTGTTGTAATTAACGGGCCTGATGCTACTGCCGGGTCAATTTTTATTTTGTTAAAAAACATAGGAACAAGTGTGCCGATTAAGCTTGAAATTACCATAGATGCTAAAAGCGAAAAACCAACGCAGCCCGATACAATGAACGAGTAGCCGATATCATTTCCTTTTATAAAGAAAATGTATAGGCCCACAAAAACAAATGCCATTGTTCCAAGCAAAACTCCATTTAAAAAGCCGACTTTCATTTCTTTGACAGTGAGCTTTATTTTGTCTTTAGCTGTCAGGTTTTCATCCATAAGCACTCTTATTGTGACGGCAAGCGACTGAGTACCTACATTGCCTGCCATATCTAATATAAGCGACTGAAAACATATTACAATGGGAATAACGGCTACCACAGTTTCAAAAACTCCAACAACAGACGATACGCCCATTCCGAGGAAAAGCAAAATAATAAGCCATGGCAGTCTTTTCTTAGTACTTTTAAAAACCGTTTCATTCAAGTCTTCTTCCGCCGTCAAACCACCGAGTTTTGCGTAATCCTCGCCCATTTCTTCATCAACTACCTGCACAATGTCATGCGCCGTAATAACTCCGAGAATATGCTTTTTATCGTCAAGTACAGGAATAGAGTCCTCGGCATAATCCTTTAACTGTTCAATACAATCCGTTATTTTTTCGTGTGCCTTTACAAACGGGTATGATTTTGTAATTAGGTCATCAAGTTTTTGGTAATCTCTTGCAATAATTAAATCTTTTAAATCAATTGCGCCGTAAAAACAATTATTTTCATCAACGGCATAAATCGTATTTATATTGTCATTCTCGCCTGCTTGAGAAATCAATTCGTGAGTTGCGTCTTTTATAGAAAGATTTTTGCTGATTACAATATAGTTTGTTGTCATTTCACTGCCGATTTCATCATCGGCATAAGACAAAATCATACGGACATCTTGTTTTGCATCATTATCAAGCAGTGCAACAATTCTTTTTCTGTCGTTTTCATTCAACTTTTCAAGAATATCAACTGCATCGTCGGAGTCCATTTCCGAAATAAGATTTGCTACTTTATCAGAGTTAATCTCTTTAATATACTCCTCGGAGTTTTCAATATAAGAAAAAATTTCAGCCACAAGCTCAACGCCTAAAACGGGATACAGCTTTTTTCTTTCTTCCGCTGTCATTTTCTCTAAAGCGTCTGCAATGTCGCCCGTATGATAATCAGATATTTTTCTGATAAGCTCATCCTTAGAAAGTCCACTTCTAAAAATTTTTACGATTTCGTCTGCATAAATTGGTTTGTTTAATACCTTATCTGTCATACTATTACCTCCTATCAGCCTAAAAAATGGCATAAAAATACCACCGCTATCCATAGCAGTCTAACAATTAATTGTTGTGCAGTATAGAATAGTATTCGGTGGAACAGAAATAATATTTAATTGCAAGGCAATATACAGCTGTCAGAATTTAACGGACAGCTTTTTGTATTTATGTATTTCCATAACACCTTTATGAATACTTCGATCAAAACTACCACAACTGTCCATTAAATCTCACCTCCGCTTATTTTCAATATTAATTTAACACCAAATAGCTTATATGTCAATACAATATAGGCAATTTTACACTATTCTTGCATCCTGTATACACAAAAAAGGATTGCAGATTTTGCTCTGCAATCCTTTTGAATATGATTATAACTTTTACGAATTATGCGATATAAATCTGTAATGCGGTTGCGTCAAGAATATCAAGCTTGCCGTCGCCGTACATATCGGCAGCGTCAAACCAAGCCTTATTTGTAACATCAATAAGCGGATTTTTATCGTCGTTTGAAATGTGAATCTGTAAGTGTGTAACATCGTTTACATCTACAACACCGTCGCGGTTTACATCACCCTTGAGGATAGTTTCCTGCTCGCCGCCGTCCGAAATATAGAATGACTTTATGCTTTCAGCTATACAGCCGTCTGAATCAACAGCCTTTACAGACAATGTGTATGTGCCTGCATTATTTGCTGTAAAATTGTATGTATTGTCAGATGAAGTCTTTACAGTTGCACCGTTTACCGCAAACTCGTAAGTAACATTGCCATGGTTGTTGTATGGCTCTGCTTTAAGCTCGAGTGCTGTGCCAACAGGCTGAGATGAGCTCTTGTCTGCGCCAAAGTTTACTTCAAACTCTGCCTCCTGAACCTGTGTATCAGGGAGGATCTTGCCAAGTCTTGCAAGCGGAACTGTAATGTTGTCTATATCCTCTTTTTCGTGTGAAGTAGACGGATCGTAGCTGTATTCAACATCTGCAACATCAAGCATTGAGGGGTCGTGTGGAAGTGTATCCATACCCGAAGTACCGTATGTGAGAATCTGCATTGCGCCAATGCCCTGAGTTTCTACATAATTTCTGTCGATACCGAGTGCAGAGTAAGGAATAGCAACCTCGTAAACATAACCGTAGTTTTTCTTGTAGCCGAGTTTAAAGAAATCAACCCAATTTGAGTTAGGGTCAGTGTTGTCGCCTAAAGTTCTGTCGCCCTTTACTTCTCTTACACCGTAGAGAGTTTCGCTCTTTGTGCCGTTTGCAAATTTAATTTTGAATCCGTTCCGGTTATCCTGTGCCTGATAGTTTGTTACGCCAATCGGAACTCTTGTATCATAATCAAACAGGTATGTTCCGTCCGTATCCTGAACATCAGCCTTGAAGATTGATGCGCCGCCGTTTGAATTGTTTGAATCAAATGCAACAAGTGTGTCAATGTGAGTTGTAAAGCCTACACCGCCATTTCTGGCAACGCCGCCGTCACACCCCCATACAAACGGATTTGTGTAAACAGAGCCGTCTTTGTTTGTGCCTACTGCCTTGCCTGTTGCCTGCTTGCTTGGGTCTATTGAAAGCGCAATATACATTGGAATACTGTTTCTCCAAGGGCGAGCCTCATTTGATGCCGCAAAATTATCGTTCGGAGAAGTAATGTATGTTGTATTTGCCATTTCCCACATAAAGTAGAGGTTTTCATCGTCCCATGCGCCATAGAGAGCGTATGCGTCCCACGGCTGCTCATGCATTGAAGATGGCATATATACTCGGGGGTCATCGTTTGCTGTACCCTGAGCAATAATCATTGAGCTGTCCCAATCGCTTACATCGCCGTCAACAGAAATTGTCTTGTATTTACCCAGCTGCATATTCGGGTTTGTTCCGTAATAGCCGCTTTCGGGAGCTGTTGTGTGTCCGTCCGAGTCAGCAGAAAAAGTTGTTTTGTCTGCTGTAAATGTTTTGTTGTAAGTGAAAGTCTGTGTTGTTTCAACACCGTCATCGCCTGTTGCTGTAAGCACAAGAGTAATTTCGCTGTTACCGATTTTACCCTCGCCTATTTCAATAATTGTGCCGTCGGTATAAGATTTTTTTGCCGAACCGTCAACAGAATAGTATCCTACCGAGGCATTTTTCAGTCCGAGCTGAACCTGCAAAAATTCTGATGAAAAGCTTGTACCGGAGGCTGTGTAAGCAATTCCGTATCCATGAGAATCAGGCTTGCCGTAATCTACCCACTGCTTTGCGGCTGTGAGGAGTTTGCACTGACCTGCCTTTAAAGAAAGTCCGCTTGCCTTTGGATACTGCTCCTTGCCCTCGTCCTTTTCTTTGCCGTTATTAAAAATAATGCTTTCTGATTTATATGCTGAAGTAAAGCTTGCCTTGTAAAGTCCGTCATCAGTTGCGCTCATCAGCTGACCCGGCCATTTGGCATTTTCTTTTGTGCCATAGGCATAAATATAAACATTTTCCCAATTAAAAACCGAATTATCAAAATATACCTCTGAGCCGTCTGCTGCGGCAGCCGCCGAAACAGCTGTTATCACCATGGCAGACATAATGATAGCTGCACTAAGCAACAAACTTATAATTTTTTTGCTTGTTTTCATAAAAAAATCAACTCCTAAATTCAAACTTTATTTAAAATTATATCATTGCCTCATTTTATTTACAACAATAAAAAACAATTTTGTTTACTTAACCAAAGAGTATAAATGATTTTTGAACAAAAAAGCAAGGCATATGACTTATTGTATAAATCATATACCTATATTTTATATAATATTTTTATCACTTATATAGCTATCCTTTATATATGCGTTTCCACTTGCCTGTTCTGTACTCCAAAAAGGATATAACCCAATTTGAAAACCAACCGATCGGCACTGCAATCCATACCATTTGCAAGCCGAAAATCGGTGCAAATGCCATTGCAACAAATACTCGGATAAACAGATTCACAAAATTTGCGACTGTAAACATTTTCATATCTCCAGCACCTCGCAAAAGTCCGTCAACTGCCATTTTAAAGCCGATGAAGCAGAAAAACCAGCCCATAAAGCTGAGGTAACCGCAGCCTGTATTCATTGCGGTTATTGTGCCGTCATCACCAAGGAACATTGACACAATCTGACTGTTAAACGGCTCTATAAGGATAATGAGCAAGAGAGAAAAAGCAACTACAAGAATATTAGCGGCGTGGTAACCCTCAATAACTCGCTTTTCATTTTTTGCGCCCAAATTCTGTGCCGTATAGGAAGACACCGCATTGTTTATGCTGTTAAAAGGCACAATGCAAAGAGACTCCACACGAATTGCGGCGGAATATCCTGCCAACGCCTCTGAACCAAAGCCGTTTACAACCGACTGCACAAGCATCATTCCGATAGATACCGTTGACTGCTGTATGATTGACGGGAACGCAATTTTTGCCATTGGCAAAAGCTCGCTTTTTTCAAAATATTTTGCATGACCAATGTTCAGCTTTTTAAATTCCCATACAAGTACGGCAAACGAAAGCACAACAGAAACACCCTGCGCAATAAGCGTTGCCCACGCAACTCCCGTCACTCCCATATCAAAATTTATGACGAGCAAGAGATCAAGCGCAACATTGAACACAGATGAAAAAATCAAGAAATACAGAGGTATTTTTGATTTTCCGAGCGCATTAAACATTGCCGACAACACATTATACATAAATAGAAACGGCAAGCCTGCAAAATAGATATTCAGATAATCTACCGCCATATCGAGCACATCAGGGGGAGTGTTGAGCGCCATAAGAATAAGTCGGCTTAACACAAGCCCTATAATTCCGAGTAAAATACTCAGCGCCGTAAATGCGATGAGAGCGGTATAAACGGCTGTTTTTGTCTTTTTGTAATCCTTTGCGCCAAAATATCGGCTGACTATTACAGACGCACCGATTCCGCCTCCTATTGCCACGCAAATAAATATATTTGTAAGCGAATATGACGCACCAACCGCCGCCAAGGCTTTTTCGCTTACAAACCGCCCCACAATAGCCGAATCCGCCATTGTATATGTTTGCTGAAAAATATTGCCTATAATAATCGGCAACGCAAACACAAAAAGTGCATACATCGGCTTTTTCTTAACCAAATAATCGTTATCCACATAAATCACCTATCCGCAGATATTATAACATAATCTGCCGGAAAAAGGAATAAATGAATTGCGCCTTAACGCATAAGTTGTATTTATTTGCGGCAACAAAAGGAAGTATCATTGTTAAATATTTATCGTTAAAACTTTGTCAATTTGCACAAACGATTGTTAAGTATTTGTCAATAGTTTAGTTAATATTTTAACACAATTTTTGTGCTTTTTGCTTAATCTTGATAATGTTTTTTATTTACTCATACAAAATTAGCAAAAAGCCATTGTGTATTTAAACAAAGAATTTTTTTAAACTTCTGTTATTTTACCTCTATACCTCGGCATAAACTTGTTGTATAATATAGCCAAAGCAAACAAGAAATTGCTTAGTGTTTTTATTGAAAGGAATGACTTTTATGAAATTTGAAACAATTCTTGCTGAAAGAAAGAATAAGGCTATATATAAAGATGGCGATAAGACCATTAAGGTTTTTGACGAATCTTTCCCAAAATCAGATATACTCAACGAGGCACTCAATCAGGCCCGTGTAGAGGAAACAGGATTAAACATTCCGTCATTACAGGAAGTTACAAAGATTGACGGCAAGTGGGCAATTATTACCGACTATATTGAGGGCAAAACACTTGCTCAGCTTATGGAAGAAAATCCCGACAAGCTCGACGAATATCTTGAGTTATTCGTAAATCTTCAGATCGAGGTTCTCTCAAAGAAAGCTCCTTTGCTCAACAAGCTAAAAGATAAAATGCTCCGCAAGATTTCGGAAACAGGTCTTGACGCAACAACAAGATATGAGCTTTCTACACGCTTAAACGGTATGCCTAAGCATACAAAGGTTTGCCACGGTGACTTTAACCCAAGTAATATTATCATTACTGCTGACGGCACACCATATATCCTCGACTGGTCGCACGCAACTCAGGGCAACGGCTCTGCTGATGCTGCAAGAACATATCTTTTATTCAAGCTCAACAAACAAGACGATCTTGCTGAAAAATACTTAAAGCTCTTCTGCGATAAGACAGATACAGCTCGTCAGTATGTTCAGGAATGGCTACCAATTGTAGCCGCTTCTCAGTCTGTTAAGGGCAAAGAAGAAGAGCGTGAATTTTTACTCTCATGGGTAAATGTTTGCGATTACCAGTAATTTTTAAATTCATAAGTTTTAAACTCCTTTAATTAATTCTCCTTACTTTCTAATTCCCGAATAAAAAATACTCCTGTTCATAAAATAGAACAGGAGTATTTTTTTGAGGTGATAAATATGTCAAGCGTACACAAAGTAAATTACAAGCAGCTTGCAATAAGCCTTGCAATCAGTCTTGGAATAGGTGTATTGTCGGGAATAATTACAATGATGGGAATGGACGATTTTAAAAGTGCAAACAAACCGCCGCTCACCCCACCCGACTACCTCTTTCCTATTGTGTGGACAATACTTTTTATTCTTATGGGAATATCAGCATATATTATATATCGAAGTGACGCACTTGAAAAGAGCAATGCGCTTATAGTATATGGCATACAGCTGCTTGTAAATTTTTTCTGGCCGATATTTTTCTTTAATATGAGCGCCTATTTATTTTCATTTATATGGATAATTATTTTGTGGCTGCTGATTATACTTATGATAAAAATGTTTTATCCGATAAGCAAAACAGCCGCATTGCTGCAAATACCGTATTTAATATGGGTAACCTTCGCAACATATCTCAACTTCGGAGTTTTTCTGCTTAATTAATGTGTGCGGCTGTATAAGGATTAAATTATGGAACAGCGTATAAAATTGATCTGGCAAAATAGCAAGAAAAGTAACAGAATATTCATCCAAAATAATGAATTTCAAGGGCAAAAAATGCTCGCAAATGCTTATAGTATCAATTTATATTGTAGGCTCTTTCCTTACCCCAACATTTAGTATAGAGCCACAACTGTTAGACAGACGAATTTTCAGAGGGTTTTTATCTCTGCTAAACGCAAAAGAAAAACGCCATAAACTCAGTGTTTAAGGCGTTTTTTAAGTTTGGTGGGAGAAGGTGGATTCGAACCACCGAAGTCAGTGACAACAGATTTACAGTCTGCCCCCTTTGGCCACTCGGGAATTCTCCCATATGTAAAGCCTACTGCCTAAACAGTAGGCTTATTTTGGAGCTGGTGGACGGACTTGAACCCCCGACCTGCTGATTACAAATCAGCTGCTCTACCAACTGAGCTACACCAGCGTTTTCGCTGTTTTACAAGAGATTTTGTTTTGTTTTTGTTTCTCTCGTTGACTGCTCATATATAATACCATACGAAGTTCCAAATGTCAACACTTTTTTTGAATTTTTTTAAATTTTTTCAAAAAAAGTTTAAGCAAACCGAAAATCCGCATAAATGCTGAGCTTTTGCCATTCAGTATGTTTATTATTATACTACCGATAAAAAATAATTCAATTATTTTTAGAATTTTATGATTTTAAATGTAAATTTACAATGTTGGGTAACATTGCAAAAGGTTGTAGATATGGCAATGCCCACAAATACTTTATGCTATTACAAATTTTTAATATCCAAACGGCTTGCCTTTTGGCGGCTGGAACACAATACAATAGCAACGAAGTAAAAGACACGCTACTAAACTACTAATTTGCCACTTTTCAAGGGCAAATTAGCCACATACACAAACTTTTGCATCCTTTAGAATATCTTTTCTCTACTGATACTCAAGTGTAACTTTCTTACTTTCTGCCACTCATTAGTCAAGACTTTTGTTTTCTGCTAAAGTCTTGACTAATCTAAAGTTTGGTTATTCTATGATATAATTTCAACGGTTTGCTTTTTATTAAAAATCAGTGCACCTTTTATTATTTTATGGGCTCTGCCCAAACCCGCAACCCTTTAAAAAGGGTTGACCTATATTTTGAATTTATAAAACTAAACTTTGTGTGTTAAAACAAATTCACCACAACTATGGTGTCTTTTATTTTTTGACCCACCCGAAGTACTTTTTGCGTTTTTTTCTACTTTCTACCTCGCCTACTGCGCCTTGTTCACAGTCAAACTTTCATCAACGCTCCTCCCTAAAAACAGTCCACCGGACTGTTTTCTTTACGGTCGGCTTCAAATCCCTTAGATTTCTTTGTGTTACAAAAAAGCAAAAGACACCACAACTATGGTGTCTTTTATTTTTTTGGCCCACCCGAAGTACTTTTTGCGTTTTTTCTACTTTCTACCTCGCCTACTGCGGCTTGTTCACAGTCAAACTTTCATCAACGCTCCTCCCTAAAAACAGTCCACCGGACTGTTTTCTTTACGGTCGGCTTCAAATCCCTTAGATTTCTTTGTGTTACAAAAAAGCAAAAGACACCACAACTATGGTGTCTTTTATTTTTTTGGCCCACCCGAAG